>JAABUS010000015.1_pt1 | contig 362949 bp, 387 predicted proteins | sample 5560161 | NCBI WGS metagenome assembly JAABUS01 (sample SAMN10711885, study PRJNA513376) | rock metagenome | isolation source: Antarctica rocks | place: Antarctica: Victoria Land, Trio Nunatak nord | collected 2016-01-04
CCGGCGAGCTCGACCGCAGCTACCCCGGCGCCGCCGGCTCGCTGCGCGAAGGGATGGAAGAAACGCTGACGCTCACCCGGCTCGGCGTACGCGGCAACCTGAAGCGCACGCTCGAGAGCACGAACCCCTGCGAGTCGATGATCGAGATCGTCCGCCACACACAGCGCAACGTCAAACGCTGGTCCTCGGGCGAGATGGCGCTCCGCTGGACCGCCGCCGGCATGCTCGAAGCCGAACAGCAATTTCGGAAGATCATCGGCTACCGCGACCTCGCCACCCTCGTCATCGCGATCGAACCCAACCAGGACGATCGCCGTCACGCCGACGCCGCTCGCACCCCGACCAAGGAGGCCGCTATCGTCCTCACCGCCTGACCATCAACACCGGGACCGCCGCCACGAAATTCCACGGCGCGCGGGACATCCTCGTTCGGCGTCCGATCACGGCACTACCAGGCCAGGATGCCGCCAAGGCCGTGCAGTCGTGGCTCGCTGGCGAAGGCGCGGAGAGAGCGACGCGTTTGGCCGAGAAAGCGTTCGTGATGCTCGAGCCCGAGCGACTGGAGGTCGTCTGGCCGCTCGAAGCGAGAGGTCACCCGTTACGCGGCTATGCCGGGTGACCGCGTCGCCGGCCGATCGCACAATGACCTCAGCGGCCGCCACGCTACGACAAGTCGGGACAACGTGGCGGTCATTCGAGGGATCACTCGGCCGCGAGATTTGCGAAACACGCTATGCGGGAGCCGTACGTGCCGATACCGTTTTCAGACGTGGCCGTAACGGACGACTATCTAACCCCTGAGGCGCGTGCTCGCGCCGAGAACATCGACCGCATCCTCCGTGAGGCCGGCTGGGTGGTGCAGCGTGTCCGGGACATGAACATCGGCGCCGCGCGCGGGGTCGCGATCCGCGAGTTCCCGACGCCGAGCGGGCCTGTCGACTACCTGCTCTACATCGACCAGAAGGCGATCGGGACGATCGAGGCCAAAAAGGAAGGCGTAACGCTGACGAGTGTCGAGCCGCAGTCCAAGCGCTACTCGGACAGCTTCGCTGAGGCAGCGGCCGCGGAGGGCTATCCGTACTGGCAGCTCCCGCTGCCGTTCCACTACATGAGCACCGGGGTCGAGACGGGCTTCGTCGATCTGCGAGATCCGCAACCACGGCCGCGCGATGTCTTCGCCTTCCACCGCCCGGAGACGCTCGCAGCCTGGCTCGGCCAGGGCACTTCGCTGCGAACGCGCATCCAGCAGCTGCCGCCGGTGAACCCCGAAGGACTCCGTGGCGCTCAGGTCGAGGCTCTGCGCGGTCTCGAGCAGTCCTACGCGCAGAACAAACCGCGCGCGCTCGTCCACCTGACCGTCGGCGCAGGTAAGACCTACGTCGCCGTCGCCGACTCCTACCGTCTCCTGAAGCACGGCGGCGCGAAGCGGATCCTCTTCATCGTCGACCGGCGCAACCTTGGGCAGCAGGCACACGACGAATTCTTGAGCTACGTGCTACCTGACGACGGCCGTAAGTTCAGCGAGGTCTACAACATCCAGATGTTGCGCTCCAACACGATTGATCCAGCCGCGGCGATCGTCGTCACGACGCTGCAGCGCCTCTACGCGATCCTGCGCAACGAGCCCGAGCTCGACGAGGAGCTCGAGGACACGTCGTTATTCGAGCTTGAGCGCGGGGCCGACGACACCCCGGTCGACGTCGTCTACAGCGCGAAGATCCCCATCGAGCTGTTCGACTTCGTCTGGGTCGATGAGGCGCACCGGTCGATCTACGGCAAGTACGGCCAGGTGCTCGACTACTTCGACGCCTTCATCAATGGGCTGACTGCGACGCCGTCGGCGTTCACGTACGGCTACTTCAACGGCAACGTCGTCAGCGAGTACAGCTACGAGGAGTCGGTCGTCGACCGAATCAACGTCGATTTCAGCGTCTACCGGATCCGCACGGAGATCACGGACGGCGGAGGCGCGATCGCGAAGGGCGAGACGGTGAAGGTGCGCGACCGCTACACGCGCAAGCAGGCGTATCGCGAGCTCGACGACGAGATGACCTATGACGCCGCGAAGCTGGATCGCGCGGTCGTCGCACCCGACCAGATCCGCACCGTCGTCCGCACGTTCAAGGAGAAGGTCTGCAGCGAGATCTTCCCCGGCCGTAACGAAGTGCCGAAGACCGTCTTCTTCTGCAAGGACGACAACCACGCTGAAGACGTACTGAAGATCGTCCGCGAGGAGTTCAACGCCGGCTGGGAGTTCGTGCGGAAGATCACTTACAAGAGCGAGGGCAAGACCGAGGACCACGTCCGCGACCTGCGGAACGACCCGCGCTTCCGGATTGCAGTCACAGTCGACCAGGTCTCAACCGGAACGGACGTCAAGCCGCTCGAGTGCCTCGTCTTCATGCGATTTGTCAGGAGCCGCACGCTGTTCGAGCAGATGAAGGGCCGCGGTGTCCGCACGATCAACTCCGACGACCTACAGGCGGTCACCGGCAGTGCCACCGAGAAGGATCGCTTCGTGATCGTCGACTGCGTCGGCGTCACCGACGAAGACCGCGCCTGGGCAGAGACCAAGCCACTCGACCGCGAGCCGACTACGCCGCTCAGGACGATCCTCCAGCAGGTCGCGATGGGGATCACCAAGCCGGACATCCTCACGACTGTCGCTTCGCGGCTCGTGCGGCTTGAGAGGCGACTAGGCCCGGAGGAGCTGCAGATGGTCGAGGACGCACTCGGGACACCCGTGAATGAGTTCGCGCACGCGCTGGTCAAGGCGAGCGACCTCGACCACCATGAGGACGTCGCCGCCGCTGAGCTGGATCGCGAGCCGACCGTGGGCGAAGTCGAGGAAGTCGGCAAGCGGATCATCCGCGAGGCGCTCCAGCCGCTTCAGAACCCTGCGGCGCGCGAGGCGATCCTGACAGCTCAGACGGCGCTCGACCAGGTGATCGACATCGCCGCGAAGGACACGCTCCTCTACGCGGCGCCCGTCGACCGCGCCGGGGCCGAGCAGGTCGTCAAGACCTTCAAATCGTTCCTCGAGGAGCACCACGACGAGTACGTCGCGATCAAGGCGTTCTACGGTCAACCGATCCGGAGCCGGTTCGGCCTCTCCGACATCAAGAAGCTCGCGGCAGCGATCAAGGCGCCGCCCTACTTCCTGACGCCCGAGAAGGTCTGGGAGGCCTACGAGCAACTCGAGCAGAGCAGAGTGCGCGGTCATGGAGGCAAGATCCCGGCAGACCTCGTCTCGCTGCTCCGCTACGCGCTCGGCGCCGGCGGCGAGCTCGTCCCGCACCGCGACATCGTTCGCCTGCGATTCGACCTCTGGCTGCAAGAGCAGGGCGGTGACGAGAAGTTCACCCCTGCGCAGATTCGCTGGCTCCGCATGATCAGAGACCATGTGGAGGAGTCATTGACCATCGATCGCGAGGACTTCGAGCTCGACCCGTTCGTCCGCGTCGGCGGGCTCCTCGGCGCCTACCAGGCGTTCGGCGAAGAACTGCAGACGGTCATTGACGACCTCAACGACACGCTCGTGGTGCTGTCGTGAGCGAGACGCTCCCGCAGCTTCCCGAGGGGTGGGCGTGGTGTGCACTCGAAGACGTCGCCGAGGTGCGCCTGGGCCGACAGCGATCGCCCAAGAACCACGCGGGCGAAAACATGGTGCCGTACGTCCGGGCCGCCAACGTAACGTGGAGCGGCCTCGATCTCTCCGACGTCAAAGAGATGAACTTCACGCCGGACGAGGTGGAGGCGTACAGCCTCAGGGAGGGCGACCTTCTGCTCTCAGAAGCCTCTGGCAGCGCGTCGGGGGTTGGAAAGTCGGCGCTCTGGCACGGCGAGCTCGACGTTTGCTGCTTTCAGAACACTCTGATCCGTGTGCGAAGCGAAGGGCCGCTCCCCGAGTACCTCTTGCTCGTTCTTCGAGAGGCTGTGCTCGCCGGAAAGTTCGCACAAGCGTCGCTTGGTGTCGGTATCCACCATCTCGGCGCCAGCCGCCTCAGCCAGTGGCCGATTGCGCTGCCGCCGGTGGACCAGCAGGCGCGGGTAGTGGAAGCGGCCGAGACGCTACTTGCGGCGATCCAGGCGGGAATCGACGAGCTCCATGCAAACCTCTCGGAGCCCAGCGCACTCGAGGCTTCGCTTCGGTTTGCGGCGTGTGAAACGTTGGATGGTACGACGCCACTCGCTGATCTGGCCACCGTTCAGTCAGGAGTCACGAAGGGTCGTCCGAAGGAAGGCGCGGTAACTGAACTGCCTTACATCAGAACGGCGAACGTCCAGGCCGGCTATCTCGACTTGACGGAGATCAAGACAATCGCTGTAACTGACCACCAGATCGCCCGGCATAGCCTCCGCTCCGGCGACGTACTGGTGTTGGAAGGTGGCGACGCTGACAAGGTCGGCCGCGGGTGGATCTGGTCGGCCGAGATCGATCCGTGCCTTCACCAGAATCATGTCTTCGCTGTGCGTCCGCTGCGCGAGAAGCTCTCTCCCGAATTCCTGGCCCACTACATCAACGCGCCACAAGCGCGCGCGTACTTCGGGGCGTCGGCGAAGCAGACGACGAACCTGGCCTCAATCAACAAGACCGTGCTCAACGCGCTTCCGGTGCCGCAGCTCTCGCTCGACGAGCAGGAGAGGCGCGTGCGTGAACTCGACGTGCAGCTCGAGTGGTGTAGCCAGCTCCGTCAGGACGTGAACGCCGCGTTGGAGGAATCCAGGCTGCTCGTGCGTGCCGTCCTGCAGAGCGCCGTCCTCGGACAGCTCCGCGCCACGCCTGAGGACTCCCCCGAGGCCGCAGCGACCGTCATCGCTCAGATCGCGGCCACCCGCGCGAAGAAGGGGCGTCCGAAGAGGAAGAAACGCCGTGACGAGCGCGCGGGAGCCTATTCATGAGGCAGCAGATGACTGTGCACTCGCAGCGCCTTGTCCAGAAGCTCTGGAACTACTGCACCGTCCTCCGCGACGACGGTCTGTCGTACGGCGACTACGTGGAGCAGCTGACCTTCCTGCTGTTCCTGAAGATGGCGCACGAGCGGACACAGCCTCCGCTGAACGAGACGCCGCGCGTACCTGCCGGGCTCGACTGGCCCTCGCTGACCTCGAGGGACGGTGCGGAGCTCGAGACTCACTACGCAGCCGTGCTGCGCGAACTCGGCCGCCAGCCCGGCCTGCTGGGCCTGATCTTCCGCAAGGCGCAGAACCGGATCCAGAACCCGGCGCTGTTGCGTCGCCTGGTGGTCGACCTGATCGAGCCGGAGACGTGGACGGGTATCGACGCCGACGTCAAGGGTGACGTCTACGAGGGGTTGCTGGAGAAGAACGCCGCAGACACGAAGTCAGGCGCCGGCCAGTACTTCACCCCGCGTGCGTTGATCCAGGCGATCGTCGACGTGATGCAGCCCCAGCCGGACACGACGATCGCCGACCCTGCCTGTGGCACCGGCGGCTTCCTGCTCTCCGCGTACGACCACATTGTCGAGAACCACGAGCTCGACCGTGACCAGAAGAAGCATCTACGCGACCATGCTTTCCACGGCATCGAGCTGGTCGACGCCACCGCCCGGCTGTGTGCGATGAACCTATTCCTACACGGGATCGGCGGCGCAAGCTTCGACGCGGAACCGTGCGTCGAAGTGCGTGACGGCCTCGTCACTCCGCCGGCCGTGCACGTCGACATGGTTTTGGCCAACCCGCCCTTCGGCAAGAAGTCGTCGCTGACGATGGTCGGCGCCGACGGCAACGGGTTGGCAAACGGCGACCTCGCGATCGCCCGTCCTGACTTCTGGGCGACGACGTCGAACAAGCAGCTGAACTTCGTCCAGCACATCGTCAGGATGCTGAAGATGCAGGGCAGCGCCGCCGTCGTGGTTCCCGACAACGTCCTCTTCGAGAGCGGCGCCGGCGAGAAGATTCGCAGGCGGCTGCTGCACGACTGCAACCTCCACACGATCCTTCGCCTGCCGACGGGCATCTTCTACGCCCAGGGCGTGAAGGCAAACGTGCTCTTCTTCGAGCGCAAACCTGCGTCGCAGACTCCGTGGACGAAGACGGTTTGGGTACACGACTTCCGCACCAATCAGAGCTTCACGCTGAAGACGCGGCCGCTGAAGCGCTCCGACCTCGACGAGTTCGTGGCCGCGTACAAACCCGGCCGGACCGGGGAGCGGGTCGAGAGCGAGCAGTTCAAGCCTTGGACGTACGACGAGATTGCCGCGCGCCCCGGCTTCAGCCTCGACCTGTGGGCATCAGTCAAGGATGCGTCGCTCACTGACGGGGCGTCTCTACTGCCACCGGCGGAAATCGCCGCGCGGATCGTGGTTCGACTCGGCTCGGCCCTCGAGTGGTTCGAGAGCGTTGCTGCGGAGCTCGAGAACGGCAGCGCGACCGGAGCCCCTGAGGAGCTCTAGGTGCCGGTCTTCGAAACGAAGAGAGGGAAGGCCGCACAGCTCGAGCCGACGCCGTTCGCGAACGAGGACGAGCTGCAGAACTTCTTTGAGGTGAACCTTGAGGAGCTGCTCGGCATCCGGTTCGTCGCGACCGAGCTCAACACGGGCGAGAAGCACGGCGGCCGGATCGACACTGTCGGACTCGACGAGGAGGGCAACCCCGTGATCGTCGAGTACAAGTGGGACAAGTCCGACAGCGTGCTGAACCAGGGGCTCTATTACCTCGACTGGCTCCTCGATCACCGCGGCGACTTCGAGCTCGCCGTACAGAAGAAGCTCGGAGACGGCGTCGCCGTCTCGTGGCAGAACCCGAGGCTGATCCTTGTCGCTTCGAGGTACACGAAGTTCGACCCGTACGCCCTCAACCACATGCGGACGAAGATCGAGTTGCTCCGCTATCAGCGCTACAGCGACGGAACATTCGTGCTCGAGAACATCGTCGAGCCGATCTCGGCGAAGCCGCAGAAGCACGGCGATACCCCGACGGTCATTGTTCACGGCGAGGAGCAGTACGGACTTGAGTACCACCGGAAGAAGACGACCGACGAACTCTGGGAGCTGTTCCTCGACCTGCGTGATCGTCTGCTCGCCCTGGACGGCGTCGAAGAGCGTGCGAACCAGAAAAGCCAGATCTCGTACCGCACGACGAAGAGCTTCGCCGCCATAGACGGCAAGAAGACGTTCATCCAATGCCAGTTCAAGGGACCAGAGCAGATCGACGACCCGGAGGAGATGGCGCAGGACATTCGTTCACACCAATGGGGCTACCAGTGGATCGTCAAGGTCAAGAAGGCCGAGGACGTCGACTACGCCTTCAAGCTGCTCCGTGACGCCTACGAACGCGAGCAGTAGTCCTAGCTGCACCTCGTGGCGCAGTACGGGAGCCGCCGGTCGTAGAAGCTGTCGGGTCTTGCCGTCGCTCGCGGTGAGGCTCTCGAAGTTGGGCTGCCACCGGTCAACGAGCAAACTCCGTACCTCCGTTTTCGACCAGGCGCCGGCGGATGGTCAGGACGAACGGCCACAGAGCGCCGCAAACGGCGCGATGACTTCGTGCGGTCGGGGCGGCACGAGGACGCACGCCCTCTTTCGGGCCCGCGTGAGCGTCACGTACAGGAGCCGGAATGCCTCGGCGTAGGGCTCAGGGTCACTCGTCACCCACCCGTCGTGGCGAAACACGAGTATGACTCCGTCCCATTCACGACCTTTCGTCTGATGCCGGTTCATGAGATGGAGGCTGCTCCGCTCTTGCGCATCTCCCGTGTGAAGAGCGTCGTTTCTGAGTTCCTCAGTCGCAAGAAGGACGCGCTCGGCGAGGGTCTCAACGGGAGCCGGTGCCGCCAGCATCCGTCGCGCCAAGGACTCGAAGCTGCGGTTCGCGCGATCCCACGCGGGCCGTCCACTCGTCATTGCGAGCCCGTCCCACGCTCCTCGAATGATCGCGAGCAGATCGTCCGATCGGGTAGTCGCGGCTAGCGCTGCATCGAGTTCGTCAAAGTGCCCCTGCAGGTGAGGGCTCAGGATCCGGTCGTCCCGGATCTGGATTGCAAGCGCCGGGGCGACATTGCCCCTGGAGACGGCCGTTAGAAACACGGCGAGCTGAACACGCGCTTCATCGAAGTTCCCACGGCCGAGTCCGTACGCAAGAAGCTCGGCTTGGGCAGTCAATCCCTCCGCTTGTGCCTCAGGGATGCCGAGCAGGCCGTAGCTAATCCCACGGTCTGAGAGTTCGGCCCCGAGTTGGGCGGCGAGAAGGTTGGTTGTCTCGAATACCCCTACGGTGCGGCACCCGTTGCGGCGGGCATCCCGGATCTCTTCGACGACTACGTTTGCCTCACCCTGGGCCGGGCACGCGGCAACGCGAAGTCGGCCACTCTCAATCGCGGCCTCTACGGCCTCGGTTGCGAAATCGCCATTCAAGATGGAGAACGCCATCGCGGGGATCACCTGCGAGGGATCACGATGCGAGGCTGGTCCGAGTTCGATCACCCGGCCCGCCATTTGACGAGCCTCTTCGACTCGTTGGGGGCCGACTCCGTCCCGCCGCCACTCGTAGATCATCTGATGGGGATCAGCGAGTAGCAGCGCTCGGTTTCCCTCCATCAGATGCCGAAGCAGCCGCCACTGGTGGGTACCGGTGTCCTGGAACTCATCGCAGATAACGAAACCCCACCGTTCCCTTACGAAGCGCACCACGGCGGCGTTCTCCAGAAGAGCCAACGCCGCCGGGATGAGGTCGTCGTACGAGAGCAGTGCCGCGTCGCGGCCGAGGAGCTTCGCCCGAGCCGGCGACTCGATGCTTGGGATGCGCTTTCCGTAGCCGTTGTACCGGCCGAACGCTTCGAGCAGCCGGTAGGCCAGCGAATGGAACGTATGGATCTCGATCCTGCGTTCGACGCCGGCGAAGACTGCCCGTGCGCGGCTCGCGATCTGACTAACCGAGGAACGCGAAAACGTGACGAACAGCGCTCTCTCATACTCGGGCGTACGGTCGTTGAGCAGATGCTCGCGGGCGGCCCACAGGGCGGTAGTCGTCTTTCCTGAGCCCGCTGCTCCGAGCACGAGTACGACGGGATCAGTCGCCTCTACCACGTCGAGCTGGCGCGGCGTCAAGTCGTCGCGGATCAAAGCTGGAAGGTTCCGTGCTTTCGCTCCGCCACAATCGAGATCGCCGTTTCAAGCACACGAGTTGCAAGTACCGGCTTGCGACCGGGCGGGAGGGCGTCGAGAAACTGGGCGTGGAGGCCATTGCGCGCCTTGAGCGCTTGGCGCGCGGCGGACACGAGATCGCGACCGTCAAGATCGTCCAGGTTCGGAGGTAGCGGCGCGTCTAACTCTTCAAGGGCCGTGCGGATGTCCTTATCGTCCAGGCCATCGAGGATCGCCAACTCGATGGCGTGCCGATCAGGGAGCCGCACGACCGCATCACACTCCGCTTCGAGCTGAGCGAACGCCTCCTCGGCTTCCTCGCCGAGGTCTCCGTCGGCGACGGCAACCACGAAGAACCCGAGTCGTTTTAGAGCTGAGGCGATCCGCGGCTGAACTCCAGAGCCGCCCGACTGATCGGTGGTGCCCGCGTCGGCGATCGCGATCCGACGCGCTGCGGGAAGCGGCGCACCGTCGTCATGAAACAAGCGGTCTGCGAGCGCGTTGTATGCAGCACGGTCGTGGGGGCCCTCGAGGAGGATCAGGCCGCTCGCGGTGACCGAGGGCAAAACCTGAAGCGCAAAGTGGCGGGCGATCGCTCGATCCGCCTTGTTCGCTGGCTCCCATCCCGAGAAGGCTGCCCGCTGACCCTCGTCATCAAGGGCGAGCCGTATTAGCTCACTTGGTCGAAAAGCTTCGGCGACTGATGCGCGGCGGGTCGTCAGCAGCACCTGAGCCGAGCGCTTTCGCAACGTTGCGGCGAGATGACGAGCTGCACCGGCGTCCAAGTCCTCACCGAAATTGTCCATCACCACAACACCGTCACCGGCAGCCGCAATCAACTCGGAAGCTGCGACCAATGCCTGAACCGTCGAACCATGCCGACCAACTTGGAGAAACCCCGCTCCATCCGAGAGGTCGAGAGTGGCCGCGAGCGAGCGCAGCACGGCTCCGAGCACGCCTCCTTCAGGAGCAAAGCGCAGAAGATCCTCCACGCAGGCGTCTTCAGCATTAAGCGGCAGTCTGGCGTCGGCGAGAACGGCTTCAAGCGCTGCGCTGACTTGTGACGAGCTTCCGAGGCGTTGAGCGGCGTCATTGATGTCAGCGAGAAGAGTGTCTAGCCGATCGGTGAAATCGTCACCCGGCATCGCGTCCACCAGCGTCCGAAAGCGAGCGCGGGCGGCGAGCGAGAGCGCCCGCCCCTGCGGGCTTCCGCCGAAGAAAACCGGGAGTTCAGCGCGGTCGGCGCGCCGCACAACGACAAATTGGTTAGCGCCCGGATCTGACGACTTTGGATAGTCAACCCAGTGCTCAGCAATCTCCTCGGTGTCTGACCACTGCGCCCGATAGCACAGGCGCAAGACGTGCTCAAAGTTCGCTTCGTCCAGGTCGCCGATGTCGTCGAGCTCTTCAACGAGCTCACCGTTCGTGCGGCTCCAGAATTCGAGATGATCGAAAAATACGTGCGTCAGCGTCGGCCCTAGCTCACCGAGGGTGACCTCGACTTCTGCCCTCCGGGAGCGGTCACGCTCGTGAAAGTCCAGATCATCTGTGAGCGGGGCACGAGTTGAGTCGGGCGAAAGAGCACGCGCGAGGCCCTCAACGAGATCCGAGCGACCGGCGCGGGGTTCGCCCATCAGCACTACGTGACCGTTTGGCTCAACTACGAGGTTGCTGAAACCCCGAAAGTTGCGTAGCTCAATCCGGCGGATTTTCATGGATCAGAACTCGACGTCGCCGCGAGCAAGGCTGGACCGCCCCAACGGCGGGGCGAGTCGCGTAGCGCCGCGAACCGCGGGGACCGCAGATCACATTGTAGAAGAGGTTGAGGTTGGTTGGCCTCGTCGGTGACGCGGCCAGCGAGCAGAACGCTCCGGACCGTCAACTAATGCCAGCGCCGACCACTCGCGTCGTCGGCACCTTTCTCCTCCTCGAGCGCGAATAGGGCGTATGCCGGCGATCGAGTTCGCCGGCAAGTTTCGGGCTCATGCGGCATAGGCTCGCAGACAGCCGCGGGCTGAACCCGCCTTGAACCCGCCGATGCGTCCTTCAGGGGCATTTGGTGGCAGCTACTGTCGCAGGCCCCTCAGCAGGAAATAGCCCGCTTTGCAGGGATTGCCCTGATCGGCGGAAAGCCGACGCGCGGACTCGAACCGCGGACCCCTTCATTACGAGTGAAGTGCTCCGGTCAGCGAACTTCGTACGCCAGCGGCTGCTGACTGGCGCACGAACTGGCGCACGAGCCTAGAAATCTCTGCAAATCGGCATCTGGTAACGGACTCGAAAACCGCTGCCGAAGATCGGCGGTGCTGCTCGAAGAAGCCCAGCCGGATCTGCTCGCCTCTACGCTTCCCCGCCGACTCTTGGACGAAGCTGCGTTCCAGCAACCCGCTCAAGCTCGCTCAGCCGGGAAGGGATCGTCGGCGCCGCTGTCGCCGCCGCTCATCGCCTGGCACTCGCCCTTGCCGCTTCAATCAGGGCGGCCGATGCGTCGTCGACTGGGCCGGAGCTGGTTGCTTCAGTTCTGCATCAGTAGACGCCGCGTAGACATTGCTGCCAGCGGGGAACGGTCCGGCCAAAGTGGTTTCCTCTCGGTCGACTACCGTCGGCCGACTCGCGTTCGATTACCGGTGCGGCTGCGACGACACCTGAATCACTCGCTCCCGAGGCATCACCGGGGCCTCACGAGGGTACGGTTTGGCACCCTTCTACGGGTGTAATCGTCATGGAGCTATGCGGGTTTGCGCAGCATCAGGGGGTCGGTTCAATTTATCGCCCAGAACGCGCGCAGCACCAAGACGGGCAGCGCGAAGGCAAAGACGACCGCCTAAAGAATTGCCGATCGCTCACGAGGGCGGCGCCCCGGCGCCGCCCTCGGGCTCTTGCTGCCGTCCTCAATCCGGCGCCGGGCTCTGGGCGAGCTCGTGGCGGATCCGGTCGCGCGCCTCGGCGAAACGCAGCGCCTCGTACGCGATCAGGATGCTGAGAATCGCGGCGAGCATCGTCACCGTGGCGAGCGCCGGAATCTCCAGCGCTACAGGCAGGAGAACGAGCAGAAGGAAGGCACAGAGCAATCGCTGCCTGTTGACGGTCGCGATGTTGCGGAGGCGAAAAGCAACGTGGGCCAGCAGGTACAGGGCGGCGCCGCCGAGGAGCGCGGCGGCCGGGACGACGCTCAACGGCTCGTCGACGCCGCCGAGCGTCTTCTTCATCCCGAGCGCGACGAGGATCACCCCGGCGACCATCGGCAGGTGCAGAAACGAGTAGGAATCTCGCGCCAGCTCGTTCCGCTCCCGGCCCTCGGTTGCGGCGACGAGCCGCCTGCCGGCCACGATCGCGACGACGTCGAAGTAGAGCCACCAGAGCGCCGCAGCGACCGCGGTGCCGACCACCGCCGCAACCACGATTCCAAGGCTGACGCCGCCCACGACGCCGACACCCAGCGCGACGATCGACTCGCCGAGCGCGATGATGAAGATGAGCGCGTGCCGCTCGGCGAAGTGCCCAGGGACGAGCATCCAGCCCTCCGCTCCGAACAGGAACGGCCCGCCGAGATCCAGGACCAGGGCCAACGCCCACAGCGCTCCCTGAACCGCGCCGTCGGTGAAACCCGCGACGACGATGATCCCGACGGCAATCGCTGTGCTCGCCGCCAGCCCGTTCACCGAATGGCGCAGGCTGGGCACGTCTCTGCTCGCGAGCACGAACAACGCGAGCTGTACGAATCGGACGATCCCATAGGCGCCGGCGAAGAGCAGAGCCGAGTCGTCGAACGCCTCGGGAACGCAGAGCGCGACCACGAGTAGGGCAGCCATCGACGCGAAGATCGCCAGCCGGACGATGCCTTCCTCCGGATCTATCACGCTCGTCAGCCACGCGTAGCCGACCCAGGCCCACCACAGGACGCCGAGCACGAGGAGGCCGCGCGCGAGTCCCTCCCACGTCGGGTCGGCCGCCATCAGGGCGGTGCACTGCGTGAACGCCAGGACGAAGACGAGATCGAAGAAGAGCTCCAGCGGCAGCACGCGCTCCTCCTCGCGTAGCACCGCAGTCAGACGGCGAGAGCGAGAGGGAACGTCGACGGTCACGACGGCATTCTCGCGACTGCGAGCGACCTCGCGGCGGGGTAGGGTCGGCCGGGATGGACGCGCTCGAGCTCGGTTTCGCTGCCGCCTGCATCGCGCTCGGGACGACGCTCGTGCTCCTACGCGAGCGGCTCGGCGCCCAGGCTCGCGCCCAGGGCCACGGGGTTGCACCGTTCGCCTATCTCGTGATCGGGGTGATCCTCGTCGCCTCAGGAGCGTTCGTCGCCGCGAATCTCTAGCGCTTCACGGGGCTAGACTCGAAGGGTGAGCCTCCGCATCTGTCTCGTGACGCCGTTTGCGTGGTCGCAACCGCATGACGTCAACGAGCACGTGGCCGGGATCGCGCACGAGTTGCGCGCGCTCGGGCACTTCGTCACCGTGCTCGCCCCCTCGAGTCGCGCGGCCGACCTCCTCGCCGGCCGGCGCGCGCTGAACCGCGGTGAGACCGCCGAGGTGATCGCGGTCGGGCCGGCGGTGCAAATCTCGCGCCGCTCGAGCCTCGGCGTGCCCGTCGGGGTCCGGACGAACGTCGCGCTCGCGCTGCGTCAGGGCCGCTTCGACGTCGTGCACGGCTTCGAGCCCGGACTGCCGAGCATCTCCTACCTGGCGCTCCGAGACGCCCAGACGCTCGCCGTCGCGACGTTCCACTCGGAGGAGCGGCTCGGTTTCCCGCAGCGCCGCGTCCTCCGCGAGAAGCTGCTCGGCCGGATCGACGCGCTCCTCGCCACCTCCGCCGAGGTGGCAGCGGCAGCCGCCCAGCGTTTTCCCGGCGACTATCGGGTGCTCTCGCCCGGAGTGGACCTCGAGCTCTTCGCGCCTGGCGAGAAGCGGAAGCTGATCGTGATCGAGCTGCATTCAGGCTCGTTGCCTGTGGCGCGTGCCGCCCTGCGCTCCCTACGGGACTTGCCCGACTGGGAAGTCGTCCTCCTGCGGACGAAGCCGCTCTCGACGCGACCGACGATTCCGAGCGCACTGCGCGACCGCGTCCATGTCCGCTCGGGCCGCACGCCGCAAGCGCGAGCCTCGATCCTCGCCGAGGCCGCGATCGTCGCTCCCGCGCCCACCGGCTCGCCGCGATTCTTGCTCGAGGCAGCCGCCGCAGGCGCAGCGGTGGCCGCGCCGCCGGGCGCGCTCGAGCAGCCGGAGCTGGCTGCGGCCGCAATCGCGCGCTTGGCCGGCGACGACGAGGTGCGCGAACGGAAGTCGGCAGCCGGTCGCGTCTCCGGAGGACAGAGCTTCCGCGAGGTAGCCCGTGAGCTGGACACGCTCTACCGAGGACTCGCAAGCCGTCGCCGCAACCGCGCCGCGCGCCGCGATGCGGACCCGCTGGCCGACCGCCCCTGGATCGTGGCCGACCTGCACATGCACACGTCGTGGTCGCACGACTGCTCGATGGGCGTCGAGGAGCTGCTCGACCACGCGGAGGCCGAGGGTCTCGGCGCGATCGCGATCACCGATCACAACGCCTTCGGCGGCGCGCTCGAGGCGGTCGAGGCCGCCGGCGGGCGCAAGCTGATCGTGATTCCGGGGGAGGAGGTGAAGACCGACGTCCAGGGAGAGGTGATCGGACTCTTCCTGGAGGAGGAGATCCCGCGCGGCCTGTCCTTTGCGGACACGATCGCCGCAATCCGGGAGCAGGGCGGACTCGTCTATCTCCCCCATCCTTTCGATCGGATGCACGCGATCGCCGACACGACGACGCTGCACCGCCACCTCGGCGAGATCGACGTCTTCGAGGTCTACAACGCGCGCCTGCTCTTCGAGACCTACAACGACGAGGCCGTCCGCTTTGCGCGCAAGTACAACCTGATCGCCGGCGCAGGCTCCGACGCGCACGTGCTCCAAGGGGTCGGGACGGGAGCCCTGCGGATGCGCGCATTCGAGGGGCCGGAGGAGTTCCTGCTCTCGCTGCGGGGCGCCGAGGTGCTGCGCCGGCCCAAGTCGCTCGCGTACCTCCAAAGCCTCAAGTGGGTGGCCCAGGTCAAGGAAAAGGTGCGCTAGAGGAGAACCCAGCATCGACCCCGTGTCTGCCGTGCCCACCGACGAGATCTACGAGCGTTACCTCCAGAAGGCGATCTCCGAGATCAACGAGCTCGGTGAGGAGATCGGCCGTGCGGGTGACGAGCTGCGCGTGCCCGTGCTCGGCTCCGGGCACCCGCTTGCGGACGTCTTCCTGCTCAAGTACGAGCCGCGGCCGTCCGAGGTTCAGGAGGGCGTCGCCTTCTACGGCCGGGCCGGTCAGGCGCTCCTGAAGTCGTTCCAGCGGCTGCGCGTCGACCCGCTGGCGGTGTACGGAACGAACTGTCTCAAGCTCGCCGGGCAGGATCCGGCAGAGGCGCGGCCCTGGCTCGTGCGGGAGCTGCACATCGTCCAGCCGAAGCTGCTCGTCGTCATGGGAGAGCAGGCGGTCGCCTTCGTGAACGAGCTCGAGTTTCCGCTCGCCGATCCGATGGATCCGGGGGCCGACGGGCTGCAGCGCTTCACCGGCACGATCGAAGCGCTCGTCGTCCCGGACATCGACGCGGCACTCGACGAGGCCCCTGCGAAGACCGCCTTCTGGAACGCCTTCAAGGCGGTCGGGTCCTGGTTCTCCGAACTCCCGCCCTACTGAGTGTGAGCCGCCCCCGGGCGCTCGCGCTCGCCGGCGTAACGCTCGCGCTCGCGGCCTACGGCGCCGGGGCGGGGTATCTCTGGCACGGCAATCTCACGGCGAACGTCGCCTTTCTCGTCGTGGTGCTCTTCCCGGCGACGAAGGCGGTGATCTGGCTGCTGCTGCCGCTCGCGTCGAGCCGGGGGCTCTTGCCGGTCGGGCTGTCGCTCGCCGTCCTGGCCGCGCTGCTCCGGCTGGCAGAGCTCGACGTCCTCTTCAACCTCGCGAAGTTGTTCGCGCTGACCGCGCTCGGCTTCTGGTTCCTCTCCTATTTCGAGACGGTCGCCTGGGCGGTGCTGATCGCCGCGATCATCCCGTGGGTCGACGCCGTCTCGGTTTGGCGCGGACCGACCGAGTACGTCATCTCCGAGCAGCCAGGAGTCCTCGAGGACGTCTCGATCGCCTACCGCATCCCTGGCGAGGCGGCGAGAGACAGCGCAACCCTCGGCCCGCCGGACGTCCTCTTCTTCTCCCTTTTCCTCGCCGCCGCCGATCGCTTCGGCCTGCGCGTCGCCTGGACGTGGCTCGCGATGACGGGGTTCCTCGGCGCAACGCTCGTGCTCACCGCGACGACGGACGTCGCCGGCCTGCCCGCGCTCCCCGCGATCTCCTTCGGCTTCCTGATCCCGAATGCCGACCTGATCTGGCGGGCACTTCGCCGTCGCGGGCGCGCACCGGTGCGCATCTATGGGCGGACGGACGCGGCGTTCTACGATCTCGACGCAGACGTGCTGGAGCGCAGCCCCGGCAGGATCGTCCTGCTCACGCGGGAGCGCCCGCCGCGGAACGTAGAAATCTCGTTCGAGGACGCGGGCGGACTGCTCACGATCGCCGATGGAGAACCGGTGCCGGTCTCCGTCCACGACCTGGCGAACGGCGTCGTCATCGTCCCCTATGACGAGAGCCCGACGCTCGCCTACGACGTCCACCCCGAACAACTCGCCGCAGACGACGCGAAGGTCGAGCGGTTGAGGCACGAGCGCTCCTAGGTTCGCGTGAGGAGTGCGACGGTCTCGACGTGCGGGGTGTGCGGGAACATGTCGACGGCGCGGGCTCGGATCAGCTCGTACCCGTATTCCTGCCGCAGGATCTTGACGTCGGAGGCGAGCGTCGTCGGGTTGCAGGAGACGTAGACGATCCGCGAGGCGCCGAGCGCACCCGTCCGCTTGAGCGCCTTGCCGGCAAGCCCCGCCCGAGGTGGGTCGACGACGACGACGTCCGGCTGGCCGGCTCGCTCGAAGAGCTCCTCGATCGACTGGCCGACGTTGCCGGCGAAGAAGGCCGCGTTGGAGATCTCGTTCAGGTCGGCGTTCTCGAGCGCGCAGGCGACCGACTCCTCGGAGATCTCCACCCCCCAGACACTGAGCGCGTTCCGTGCCATCGCGAGGCCGATCGTGCCGGTTCCGCAGTAGAGGTCGTAGACCGTCTCGCTGCCCGTCAGACCCGCATACTCGATCGCGAGCGCGTAGAGCTGCTCGGCCATCTCGGTATTGGTCTGCAGGAACGCGTTCGGCCGCACCCGGAAGCGGAGGCCGAGCAGCTCCTCCTCGATCGCGTCCTCGCCCCAGAGGAGCGTCGAGGGCAGGTTCGTCACCTCGGAGAGCGTGTCGTTGATCGCCCAGTGGATCGACCGCACCTCGGGAAAGCGGCGTAGCACTTCGACGAAGTAGTCGCTCTCGAACTTCTCGCCCTTGTGAGTCACGAGCATTGCGAGCACCTGACCGGTGTTGCGGCCTTCGCGCAGGACGAGGTGGCGGAGGTACCCGGTGTGCTCGGCTTGGTCGTAGGCGACGAGCCCTTCCTCGCGCGCCCAGTCGCGGACGGCGTTGCGGATGGCGTTGCCGAGGTCGGTCGTCAGCCAGCACTTCTCGACCTCGAGCACCTCGTCCCAGCGGCCCGCCTTGTGGAAGCCGAGCGCGGGGCCGGAGGGAGTCTGCGTGAACGAATACTCGAGCTTGTTTCGGTAGAAGAAGGGTGAGGTCGCCGGCACGATCGACTCGAGCGGGGGGTCGGCGATACCGCCGATCCGCACGAGCGCGTCCCGCACTTGCGCCTCCTTCGCCGCGACCTGGACGGCGTAGTCGAGATCCTGGAAGCGGCAGCCGCCGCAGGCCGGGTAATGGGCGCACGGCGCCTCGACACGTTGCGCCGACGGCTCCAGGACCTCGGTCGTGAGCGCCTCGGCGAAGCCACGTTTCACCTTCGTCACGCGCGCCCGCACCCGATCGCCCGGCAGCCCACGCCGGACGAAGACGACGAAGCCGTTCAGCCGCGCGACCCCGTTGCCGCCGTAGGCCAGGGAGTCGATCGAGAGCTCGATCTCCTCGTGGAGCTTCACCGGCGCGGCCATCGGGCCAGACTAGCTAGGTGATATCGCGGCGGTTCGTGCGGACCCAGGCAAGCGCGGCGGCACCCGCGACGTGCGCGACCCCCGCGCCGACCGCCGGAAGGAACGACAACCCGCCGGATGTGGGATCGGAGATCGCGAAGACGACGGAAGCCGGCAGGTAGTCGGCGACGCCCCCGATCTCGAGCACGGACAGCAGGCTTCCGAACAGCGGCTCCGCCACGAGCAACCAGACCAGAGCGCCGACGACCGCAGCGATCTGTGCGTGGATGAGGCCACCGTAGGCCGCGCCGATCGCCCCCGCGATGGCTGCGGACACGAGAACTCGCCCTCCGGCCTCGCCGGCATCCGCCAGCTCGAGCGGCACGTCGACGAGCCCGAGCCAGACCACCGCAACCCCGGCGATCACGATCAGTGCCGCGACGGCGAGCGCGAACCCGGCAGCGATCCCGGCGAGGAGCTTCGACGCGAGCAGGACGTGACGACGAGGCGTCGTCAGGAGCGCGGGCGTAATCGTCCCGTGTCGGAACTCGATCGTGACGAGAGCGATGCCGAGGAGAAGCGCGGTGATCGTCGTTGCGCCGGCCGCGTCCCTGACGAGCCGGGACTGGAAGCCGTCGCCGAGCCTGTCCTGCTGACTCTCGGAGCCGATCGTTGCGGCGGCCACGAGCGCGGCCAGGCCGATCGCGGTGAGAACGTAGCCCCACGTTCCGCGGATCGTGCGGAGCTTCAACAGCTCGGCGGCGAAGAGGCCCCTCATCCGCCGCGCTCCCCCGGATCGCCTGTCAGCTCGAGGAAGACCTCCTCGAGCGTCGCCCGCTCAGTCGTCAGCTCGTGCAGGACGACGCCGTTCGCGGCTGCGATCTGCCCCACCTGCTCCGGCGGAATCGGCACGACCAGGGAGCCGTCGTCGAGCCGCTTTGCCTCGCTGCCGAGCAGGCTCGCCAGCCTGTCGGCCTCCGGCGAACGGACTCGCGTCCCGCCGGCCGAGCGCGCGAGAACGTCCTCCATCGGCGCCTGCACGACGAGCTTGCCGTGCGCGATGATCACCACGTCGTCGACCGTCTGGGCAACCTCGGCGAGCACGTGACTCGAGACGAGGACCGTGCGGCCCTCCGCTGCGAGCGAGCGCAGGAGGTCGCGAAGCCAGCGGATGCCCTGAGGATCGAGACCGTTCGCCGGCTCGTCGAGGACAAGCACCTCGGGGTCGCCGAGCAGAGCGGCGGCGAGGCCGAGCCGCTGCCGCATCCCGAGCGAATAGCCGCCCGCCCGACGCTTCGCCGCACCCGAGAGCTCGACGAGGGTGAGCACCTCCTCGACACGCGAGCGCGGCAGGCCGGCCGCGGTCGCGAGCACGCGCAGATGGTTGCGGCCGGAGCGTCCTGGATGAACGGCCGATGCCTCGAGCACGGCGCCGACCCGCTCCGTCGGACGATCGAGCTCCCCGTAGGCCCGCCCGAGCACGGTCGCGGTTCCCGTGTCCTGGTTGACGAGTCCGAGCACCGCGCGGAGAGTCGTCGACTTGCCGGCACCGTTCGGGCCGAGGAAGCCCGTCACGAGACCCGGCTTCGCCTGGAGGCTGAGGGCGCTGACCGCCTGCGTCTTGCCGAATCTCTTGCTGAGGTTCGCGACCTCGATCAACGAGGGCTCGCGATCAACGCAGCGTCGTCACGTAGACCGAGCGTTCGCGGGGACCGTCGAACTCGCAGAAGAAGATCCCCTGCCAGGTTCCGAGCGCCAGCTTCCCCTCGTGCACCGGCACGAGCACGTTCGAGCCCATGAAGGCGGCGCGGATGTGCGTCGGCGCGTTCTCCTCCCCCTCCTCGAGGTGCTCCCACGGCCAGTCGGAGGAGACGATTCGCTCGAGCGCCAGCTCGAAGTCGCGCGCCACCGCTGGATCCGCGTGCTCGTTGATCGTGAGCCCGGCGGTCGTGTGCGGCACGTAGACGAGGGCGGCCGAGGCACCGTCGAGCGAGCCCGCGGCGGCCTTCACGAGCTCGGTGATGTCGACGAGCTGGCTGCGCCGCTGGGTGGTGACGGTGAACTGGCGCACGGCGCGTATCCTAGGCACCCGTGAGCGAGGCAGTCCTCCCCAGCAACCGCGAGCTCGACGACTACCGCGACGGCGCCGACCGGTTCCTGGCCGAGCTCGACGAGGAGTACTACCTCCACTACGCGGGGCACAAGCCCGACTTCGAGCTGCGGGCGATCTACGAGCGCCATGCCGACCTGACCGACCTCGAGACCGTCAAGCGTGTCGGCTCGGCGGTGCAGGGCCGCGAGAACCTCGAGCTCTTCCGTTTCGGCTGCGAGGGCTATCTCGGCGAGCTGACCCGTGAGCACGCCGAGAAGATCGCCCAGCTCGAGGCCACGCTCGAGCTGTCGCACGGCGGCGAGTCGGTCGGCTATCGGATGCTGCCGCCGACGATCGCGAACGAGCCCGATCGCGCCACGCGAGCCCGTCTCGAGGCGGCGCGAAACGAGCTGACCGAGGAGCACCTGAACCCGCTCTATCTCGACGCGTTCGAGACGACGCAGCGCGCGGTCCCCGCGCTCGGGGCGCCGAACTATTTCCTCCTCTACCGCGACCGGCTCGCGCTCGAGCTCGAGGGCCTCGCGGCCCAATGCCGATCCTTCCTCGACTCGACGGAGGATCTCTACGAAGACTCGATGAACCGGACGCTGCGCGAGCGGGTCGGAGTCGGGCTGGCCGAGGCCGAGCGCCACGACCTCCGCCGCTTCTTCCGCGGCTCGAGCTGGGACGCGGCCTTCCCGGCCGACCGGATGCTGCCGGCCCTGCGCGGCACGCTCGCCGGCCTCGGGATCGATCTCGATGCGCAGTCGAACGTCCACCTCGACGTGGAGGCTCGTCCTACAAAGACGCCGCGCGCGTTCTGCGCGCCGATCGAGGTGCCCGGCAAGGTGATGCTCGTGATCCAGCCGATGGGCGGCCCGGACGACTGGCGCGCGCTCTTCCACGAGGCCGGGCACACCGAGCACTTCGCCTTCACCTCGCCGGACCTGAAGATGGAGGAGAAGCGGCTCGGCGACAACGCCGTCACCGAGGGCTGGGCAATGCTGCTCGAGCATCTCGTCGGCAACCGCGGTTGGCTGACGCGCATGCTCAGCTTCCCGAAGCCCCAGGAGTTCGCGTCGGAGTCCGCGGTCACGCTGCTCTTCTATGTCCGCCGCTACGCGGCGAAGTTGCTCTACGAGATCGAGTTCCACGCGGCCACCGACCCGACGACGATGCGCAGCCGCTACGTCGAGCTGCTCGGCGATGCGCTCAAGATCGAGCCCAGCGATACGGATTACCTCTCGGACATCGATTCCGGCTACTACTGCACGTCGTACCTGCGCTCGTGGGCGTTCGAGGCGCAGCTCTCGACCTTCCTGCGCGAGGAGTTCGGCAGCGAGTGGTTCGCGCGCCGCGAGGCGGGCTCGCTCCTGAAGGAGTTGTGGGAGCTTGGCCAGCAGCCGACCGCCGACGAGCTCCTGAAGGATGTCACGGGTGCCCCGATCGAGCTCGATGCGGTCGCGGACGAGATTCGCGCCGCGTTGCCCTCGTTCGCCTAGCAGCTCCTCGCGGCCGTTTCGTCACGAAAGAGCGTCAACTTCGTGACAAAATGCCTTTCGTCTCTGCGACCGTCTCTGCGACCACGTCTGCAACCGTCTCTGCGACGGCCGTCCACTCAGGCGGACAAGCCGGGAGCGAAGCGACCCCTTCAGGGGTCTTCGAGCGCTGAGCATCCGCTCAGCGGATGCTCAGCTTGCGCATCAGCTACAGCGCGCCGCCCGCCGCAGGCGGGGCACCGGCTTCGAGCGGCGAGGCGCCGCCCGCCTCGCGAGCCAGGTAGTCCTCGATCAGCATCACGTTGTCGCGAGAGCGCTCGGCAACGGCGAGCAGCCCTGACATGGAGGCGATCTCCTCGCGCTGCTCCTGCAGGAACCAGTGCAGGAACTGCTCAGCGACGAGCTCGGTCTCCTCGCGAGCGAACTGCACGAGCGCGGAGATCTGAGCCGTCACGCGCTTCTCCTGCTCCAGGGCCAGTCGCACCGGCTCGACGACATCGGCAAACCCCCACTGAGGAGCGGCGACCCCGGGAACGACGACGTCCTCGTCGGCGTCGAGCAGATACTGGACGAGCATCATCGCGTGGTTCCGCTCCTCCACCGCCTGGCGGTAGAAGTGGGCCGCGAGCTGCGGCAGCGTCAGCCCGTCGTAGTACACCGCAATGGCGACGTACTGCTGCGACGCCGCATACTCGTACGCGATCTGCTCGTTGATTGCCTCGGTCAGGCCCGCCACACGATCGAGCTTACTCCGCGAACGGCCTTGCAACAGGCCCGAAGAGTCGAAGCTCCTCCTCAGGGGTCTTCGCGCAGGTGTGATCTGCTTCTGCGGATCCCGCCTGCTGCAAACAGTGGAGCTAGCATCGCGCCGTGCTGCCGCTGCGCGACAACGTACCGACTCGATCACGCCCGCTCGTCACGTGGGGGCTGATCCTCGCGAACGTCCTCGTCTGGGTGCTGTATCAGCTCCCCGATCTGGAAGGTTCCGTGCGCGAGCTCGCCTATCAGCCCTGCGAGGTCGTCGATTCCTGCGCCCGGACCGGACAGGATTGGCCGCTGACCTCGCTGACCTCGATGTTCATGCACGGCGGCTGGGAGCACCTGCTCGGGAACATGCTCTTCCTCTGGATCTTCGGCAACAACATCGAGGACGCGCTCGGCCATGTCCGCTTTCTCGCGTTCTATCTCGCCGGCGGATTCGCCGCGACCGCACTCCAGACGGTCGTCACCCTGATGACCGGCAGCGACGCCGAGGCCGCGATCCCGAATCTGGGCGCGAGCGGCGCCGTCTCTGCCGTGCTCGGCGCGTACCTCTTGCTGCTCCCGCGAGCCAGGGTGCTCACGCTCATCTTCTTCATCCTGCGTGAGATTCCGGCGATCGCCTTCCTCGGGATCTGGTTCGTGTTCCAGCTCTATTCCGGCGGCGCCTCGCTGCAAAGTCCCGAAGAGGGAGGCGGCGTCGCGTTCTTTGCCCACGTCGGCGGTTTCGTCTTCGGGTTCCTGCTTGTCAAGCTCGTCCAGATCAGACAACCGCTCCGGCCGAGGTACTGATGGCCTTCGAGGACGAGGTGGGCGCCGCGCTCGACTCGCTGCCTCCCGAGCTGGCGCGCGCGCTCGTCAACATCGCCGTCGTGATCGAGGACGCGCATCCCGACGACCCCGACCTCTTCGGCCTCTACGAGGGAATCCCGCTGACCGAGCGCGGCAGCGGCGATTTTGGGCAGCTTCCCGACCGGATCGCGATCTACCGCCGACCCCTCGAGGACGAATTTCCAGACCCGGCGGATTTGCGGGAGGAGATCCGGATTACCGTTCTCCACGAGCTCGCGCACTACTTCGGGTTCGACGAGGATCGGATCACCGAGCTCGGCTACGAATGATCGTCACGGGGCTCCAGCTCGTGGCGATCGTCGCCGGAATCGTCGGCGTCACCGCGATTGTTGTGTTCTTGTTCAGCCGCGACTCCTGAGGGAATGAGCCGCGCGAGCGCCGCGTTTTCACGAGCATGAAGACGATTCCGGAGATCCAGACAGAGATCGAGCGGCTCAGCGAGCACCGCACCGAGCTCTACACCGAGCTCTCGCGCTTGCGGAGCGAGTCCGTGCGCCAGGAGATCAAGCAGATCGACGAGCGCTTGCAGTCGCTCTGGGACGAGCACCGCGCGGAGCGGGCGCGGATCCGGTTCGGCGAGCGCGAGGACATCGTCCGCCGCGCCCGCGCCGAAGACAGGCTCGACCGCGCCGCATAGGAGCTTGACCCGAACGCTACTCGTCGGGATCGGCGCGATGAGTGTTCCGAGGCACGAACGCAAGGACGCCGCCTCGGGATGCACAGCTTGCCGAGACCGGCACAGTCGTGGTTCCGTCAAGTCCTCCTAGTACGATCCGGCGTGTGAGCCGGCTTTGGGGTCAGTTCGACCAAGAGAACGAGACCGACAAGGTGGAATCGGAGCGCGAGGCGTTGCGTCGCCAGCGACTCGAGGCGACGGCGGAGATCGAGGATCTGAAGGCGACGCTGGCCGATCGCGTGGCGCACGTCCAGGAGCGCGAGCGCGAGCTCGAGCAGGCATTGGCACGGGTCGACAAGCGAGAGCAGGCGCTCGACTCGGTTGCAGGTCGCGGTGCCCGCGTCGAGGCGATGCGCACGCGGCTGGCCGAGGCACGCGCCGCGCGCGCGGCGCGCAGCGACGAGAAAGAGCGAGCCGCCGTCGGCGCGCTGCGCTCCGAGCTGGCCGCCGTCCGCACCACCCTCGCGACGCGCGAGCGCGAGCTCGCCGCGTCGGCAGAACAGCTCGCCGGCGCCGGCGCTTCGTCCAACGGAGACGAGGAGGAGTCCGCACCCAAATCTGTCGAACCGCCGAGCGCCGCCGATCTGGAGGCTTTGTCGAAGCGAGAGCAGGCACTCGAGGCGCGCGCAGTCGAGCTCGATACGCGGTCTGCCGAGCTCGACGCGAAGCTCGCCGATGCTGAGCGTGTCCCACGTGAAGCTGCACTCCTTACGGCGCCGGTCGTTGACCCGCGGGAACCCGAGCTCGAAGCGAGGCAGACCGCGCTCGAGGCGGCGGAGGCCGCACTTGCGATGGGCGAAGGTGAGCAGAACCGCCGGGCCGAGGAGCTGGCTGCGCTCGAGACGACGCTCGCCGAACGGGAGGCTGTTCTCGCCCAGAAGGAGTCGCGAGCGACGGAGCTGGAGCAGGAGGAGGTCTCGCGCGCCGAGGCGAGGCTCCAAGAACTACGTGCCGCCGAGCAGGCGTTCGTCAAGACCCGCGCGGAGCTCGCCGCCCGCAGCGACGCCCTCGCCGAGCGGGAATCGCAGCTCGCCGCACGCGAGCGAGCTCTCGCGGAGCAAGAAGCACCGCCGACGCCGGAGCTCGACGCGCTCGAGGCGCGGATCCGCCGACTCGAGCAGGGCGACCGCAGCCGCGGCGAGACCACCCAGACTTTCAGCGCAGGGCTCCGCTCGCTCCAGAGCCGCCGCTTGCGCGCGCCCGCCGACGAGCGCAAGGAGTCGCTGAACTAGCGACAGCGAGAGGCGCTCGCCGAGCGCGGCTCGGTCCACCCTTCTCTACACTTCTACAGCTCGGGGCGTTAGCTCAGCTGGGAGAGCGCCGCCTTTGCAAGGCGGAGGTCGCCGGTTCGATCCCGGCACGCTCCACTGCTGGCGCAAGAGCGGAATCTGCGGGAGCAGACCCCGATCGCGCGAAGACCCCTAAAGGGTCGCTTCGCTCCCGGCTGGCGCAAGCTCGGAATCTGCGAAGCAGACCCCGATCGCGCGAAGAGCCCTGAAGGGTCGCTTCGCTCCCGGCCCGCTCCCTTGAGACGACAGCCGCTGGGCAATGCTCTGGTCAACGCGCTGCGATGATGCGGCGGCGAGAGGGCTGAAGCCAGCTTCGAGCCGCTTCGCGAGCGCCCATTCCGTCTGCTCTTCTTCGGGCGGACTCTCTCCGGCGTGGGGGACGCGATTGTCCCGCTTGCGCTCACATTCGCCGCGCTCGAGCTCGGCAACGCGACCGATCTGGGGATCGTGCTCGGGATCGGTTCGGCGGCCCGCGTGATCTTCCTCGTCGCCGGAGGCGTGTGGGGTGACCGCCTCCCACGGCAGCTCGTGATGATGGCTGCCGATGTCCTTCGTGCGGTCGTCCAGACCCTGATCGCGCTCGCCTTCTTAACCGACACAATCCAGGTCTGGAATCTCGCCGTTGGCGCAGCGCTCTTCGGTACCGCGTCGGCGTTCTTCAACCCCGCATCGACCGGCCTCATCCCGCAACTCGTGAGCCGCGAGAGGCTGCAAGAGGCAAACGCGTTGCTTGGCCTCTCGGAGAGCGCCATCCGGGTGTTCGGCCCCGTGGCGTCAGGTGTGCTCGTGGCGACACTCGGATTCGGCGTCGTTTTGCGATCGACGCGTTCAGCTTCGTCGCAAGCTTTGCTTGCCTGGCGGCGATGCGACTTCCGCGCGCAATTCAGCTGAGAGCGCGCACGAGCATGCTCGCCGACGCGCTCGCAGGCTGGAAGGTCGTACGTGAACGACGCTGGATCGTGGCCGGGCTCTCGTGCGACGTCGTCTTCAACCTCGCGCTCGCCTCGTACTTCGTGGTCGGCCCGGTCATCTTCGAGGAGCACTTCAACGGCGCGCGAGACTGGAGCCTGATGATGACTGCCGGCGCGATTGCAGGTCTCCTCGGGGGCCTCGTCGTTCTGCGACTCAAGCCCTCCAAGCCTCTCTTCGTCGCGTGTCTCGTTTCGTTCGTCACTCCGCTCCAGCTGATTGCGCTTGCCCTGCGGGTGCCTCTCGCGGTCCTGATCGTCGGCTCGATGCTCGGCGTCGTCGCGATGGTGCTCGTCAACATCTACCGGGAGACGATGCAGCAACAACACGTTCCCGCCGAATACCTGTCGCGGGTCGACTCGCTCGGCTGGACGATCGCGCTCGTTGCGTTCCCGATCGGAATGATCGTCGCCGGCCCGGTCTCCTCGGCCATCGGAACTGAAGCCACCTCATCGGCTCGGGCCTCCTCGCCGCAGCCGGGCTGGTGGGCACGCTCTCTGTGCGCGACTTCCGGGAGCTGCGCCGGCTCGACGAGCAGCCGAGCACGACCGGCAAGTCCGTTCCGCTCGCTCCGCAGTCCGGCTAAGAACTCGAATCAGAATGACGTTTCGTCGCCGGGGCGTGCTGGGCGAGTGCGATGTTAGGACGCAGGGAGCCTCGATATGCGGGCAGATCGGGGCGACCGAGGACGACGCAGCGCGCCGCTCAGCGCGTTCCGGCGACACAAGGCTTCATTTGATTCGAGTTCTAAGCGAGCTCGCGGCGGAGAACCGACGCGACTGCGGTGAGTGCCACCCGCGTATCGGCGAGCTCCGGCTCGCGGGTCGTCAACCGCTGGAGCGCGAGTCCGGGAAGCAGGAGCCCCCGCAGCAATCCGGACGGGTGCTGCACGGCCTTCCAGAGCTCCATCGTCACCGCGAGTCCGAGCACAGCGACGACAAGGCTGGCCGCCATCGACGCGCCGGCGACAGGCCAGAGTCGGTCCGCGAGCACGGTCACCGGTAGCGCGAGCGCGGCAAAGTTCGTCCCGCAGCGCGGCGAGAAGCGGCTCGGTCGTATGGCGCCGCTCCAGGAGGCCTCGAGTCGTCGCTGCTCCGCGGCTGCGATCGCTCGGTGCTCGGCCCCGTGCAGCCGAAGCGTGCGGCCGCGAAAGAGCCAACCGAGGAGCAAGGTCGTAAGGAGAAGTCCGGCCGGCAGCTCGAGCCGGGTCGGCAGCCCAATCAGCGCAAATGAGGCGGCGAAGGCGCCGAGGAGGAGAAGTCGCTCACGGCCACGGGCGACTCCGCGCCCGCGGGCGAGCGGCGTCACCGACGACGCGAGCTGAAGCAGGCCGCGCAGGAGCGGAATCCGACGGCAGCGCGACGTACCCGACGGCATCGTCCCCTCGTAGAGCCTGCCCTCGGCCGTCGCGAATGCCCAGAAGCGCTCACTGACGATGACGACGCCGTTCGGCCGGGCCATACCCCCGAGCTTGGGGAGCCGGTCCTCACGATCGGCGCTGGCCAGAACGTGATGAACGTTGTCGGTCGGCACCCCGCACACGGTGCCCGAAACGCAGCCGCCCGGCAAGTGCCGGGCGGCCTAGAGCGACGTGCAGGTGGGCCTAGAAGCGGCCGCGGCCGACGAAGCCGAGCACGATCAGAACAAGCAGGACGATCAGGACGATGGTCAGAATGCTCATCTGTCTCCTTCGTTCGAGGTGATGGAAGAACGTACCAACGGTCGAGTCGGGTGCGGGTTGTGGCTAGATATTGGAGTCTCGATCGGTCCGCGACCGCTCGACGTCCGGGTCGCGGCCGTCCCGAACGGTCTCGTCTGCGTCAGGCATGTCCGGGTCGACCTCCGCTGCGCGCCGCTCGAGCTCTTCGGCGTTCTGCTGCTCTCTGCGTGCCACCTCGGCCTGCTCCTCCGACGCGAGCCGAGCCTGCTCCGCCCGACGAGCCGTCGTGCGAGCCTCGTCACGGGTGCTCTGAGCTTCGCCACGTTTCTCCTCTACCTGCTGCGCTGACCGTCGACGCGCCGCGAGCAAGAGCGCGCCGAGGACGAGCAGAGCGACGATGACGATGATCACGATCACGGTGGTGCTCATGGACTTCCTCCGTTCGGCGTTGCCGAGCCAGACGTGCCCGAAGCAGATGATCCGAAAACGAGGGTACGCTGATCGAGATGATGCTTCGGCCGATTCTGGTCCTCCTCGCGGCTCTCGCTCTCGCCGGTTGTGGCGCGGGGGGCTCGGACGTTCAGCCATCCGCGACCGCCGCGGGCACCACAGTCGAGACGGGCGCGGAAGCAGAAACCCCGGCCGCCAGCGGATCACCCGACATCTCGGGCAGCGGCCTCGATGGAGAGGCGCTGAGCATCGCGGACTTCCGCGGCAAGCCGGTCTTTGTCAACGTCTGGTCGTCTTGGTGAAGCACCTGCCAGAGCGAGGCGGTCGCCTACGCAGCCTTCGTCGCGGAACACCCGGAGTATGGGTACCTCGGCCTGAACGTCGCCGACACACCCGAGACGGCGAGGACATTCCTAGCCGCGAAGGGCTGGGAATGGCCGCAGATCCAGGATCCGAACCGGGAGCTCGCCCGTAAGATCGGCGCGACCTATCAACCGTTCGTCGCCCTGCTCGACGAGCGGGGCGCAATCGTCGCGACCTTCGACGGCGGCGGCGACGACGCGGCGTGGGAAGCCATGCTCGAGAAACTCCCGTCCGGCTGAGCTCTCGTCCGACCGAACAGGGCGAAGATCCACCGCAAGGATGAGGTCGGATCGGCTGCGCGGCCGACGACTCCGTCTCGGCTGGGGCGTAGCGTGCCCGACATGAAGCGATCCTTTGTCTTGATCCTGCTGGCCCTCGGGCTGGTGCTGCTCGCGCTCGCGGGTTGGACCGTGCAGGGGCTGCGCTGGACGCTTTCGGGCCGACGGCGCCGCGGCCGTCTCGTACCGGCATGATTCGCCCCATGGATCGGCGCTTGACCGAGGAATCGCTGTCCGGCTCTTGGCTCTCGTCGCGGCTCGGCGTCGGCACCCAGCGGCTTGATGCGATGCGCCGTGCCGGTGAGCTGCTCGGCGTGCGCCGGCCCGGCGGGCAAGACTACCTCTACCCCGCCTGGCAGTTTGCCCCGGACGGGCGGCCGCTGCCGGTCGTGCCGCGGCTCGTCGCGGCGGGCCGCGACGCGGGCATGAGCGACGAGCGGCTCTACGAGGTGCTCACGAGCCGAGCGGGGCTGGCCGGATCCGGCCCAGGTTCGGTTGATTCGGGTCGCCTGGTCGACGCACTGCGCGACGGACGCAACGACTACGTCCTCGGTGTCGTCCGCTCAGCGGCGTAGGCCGTGACTCTCCTCAGCCTCAATGCCGTTCGCAAGTCGTTCGGGACTCGAACCGTGCTCGACGGGCTCGACTTCGCGATCGAGCCGCGCGCACGCATCGGGATCGTCGGCGCCAACGGCTCCGGCAAGTCGACGCTCATGCTCCTGCTCGCGGGTCTCGACGAGCCCGACGCCGGCACGGCGGTGCGCCGACGGGGGATCACCGTCTCCCATCTCCCTCAGCATCCGCTTGGCGACGGACGCACCCCGATCGAGACCGTCCTCGCAGGCCGGCCCGACCTGACTGAGCTCGACGGCGCGCTCAACCGCGTGTCGGAGCAGCTCGGCACCCCGGCCGTCACAGCCGATCTCGACAAGATGGCTCGCGTTCTCCGCCGCCAGGAGGAGCTGCTCGAGCGCTGGGAGACGCTTGGCGGGCCGAGCATCGAGGGGAGAGCGCGAGCGACGCTGCTCGACGTCGGGATCGAGGAGGCCGATCTCGCGCTGCCGACGAGCGCCCTCTCGGGTGGCCAACGGAAGTTGATCGCCCTCGCCGCCTGCCTCGCCCAGGATCCGGACATCCTTCTGCTCGACGAGCCCGAAGCGCACCTCGATGCGGTCGGACGCTCGCTGCTCGAGCGCCTACTCGCCGGCTTCCACGGTGCAGCAGTTGTGGTCTCGCACGACCGCTATCTACTCGACGAGACGGTCTCCGAGATCGCCTCGCTCGACCGCGGCCGGATTCGCATGTGGCCCGGCAACTACTCGGCTTACACGCTCGCGCGCGAGCTCGAGCTGCAACGCCAGCAACACCAGTTCGTGACCCAGCAGAAGGAGATCGAGCGGCTCGAAGAGGCGATTCGGCGGTTCAAGCTCTGGGCGAGCTGGGTTCCCGACCAGCGAAACATCCGCCAGGCGCGGGTGAAGCAGCGCCAGATCGACAGCATGGACAAGATCGAGCGGCCGGTGCTCGAGCGGCGCAAGATCGCGCTCCGGCTCCATCCCCAGAAGCGCGGCGGCCAGCGAGTGTTCGAGCTGCGGCACCTCGGTGTCCAGTTCGGCAACGACGTGGTCCTCGCGGATCTGGAGCTGACGGTGATGCACGGAGAGAGAGTGGGCTTCGTCGGTGCGAATGGCGCGGGCAAGAGTGTGCTCCTGAAGACGGTCGTCGGCGAGCTCGAGCCCACCGGGGGCGAGGTCTGGGTCGGCCCCTCGATCAAGATCGGCTACCTCGCGCAGGATCAGGAGACGCTCGATCCCGATTCGACTCCGCTCGAGACGGTCCGGCTCTCGCACCGCTGCTCCGAGGGCGAAGCAGTCTCGCTTCTGATGAAGTTCCTCTTCCCCTACGAGCAGGTCCGGCGCGCGAACAAGCTTCTCTCGGGCGGTGAGCGCACGCGGCTGCAACTGCTGCTCCTGATGCTCGCCGGTCCCAACCTCCTTGTGCTGGACGAGCCGACGAATCATCTCGACATCGAGTCGGTCGAGGCGCTCGAGGCCGCTCTGGAGGAGTTCGACGGAACGGTCGCGGTGATCTCCCACGACCGCTATTTCCTCGACCGGATCGTCGACCGGATCGTCGAGGTTGCCGACGGCGACGCTCGAGCCTACGACGGCGGCTACTCGGACTGGTTCGAGCGGGCGATCTCGAGCAGTACGCGAACCGTCGCCGGCTTCTGATCCGATTTGCAACCGTGGTAGCATCTGACGCCGGCGCGAACGGGGAGAAGCGTGCTGCCGGCCCGAGTGTGAGCTCGATCACCCAGCCGAAGGAGACACACGATGCCGTTCCGCCACTCGTTGCTGCTTGCGTTGCTCGTGTTCTGCCTCACCCCCGCGTTCGCGCAGGCCACGGGCGTCCAGCCGGGGTTCGATCTCTCGTCCCCGTCCGGATCTCCGTTCCCGAGCAACCGCTTCACGGCGCCCGACGCGACACAGTTGACCGGGCTTCGCGTCGACCTGCCGAAGCCGAGCTGCGCCGTCTTCCCCTCCGACTGCCAGGACATCGACGTGCTGAACGAGCTCGACGGCTTCAACATCCAGCCGCGGATCTCGATTCCGTTCACCGGCGCGATCGCCCCAGCGAGCGCCACGAGCGAGACGGTCTTTTTCGTTCGGCTCGCCGACGGCGGCGTGACCGGAATCAATCAGGTCGTCTGGAACCCGACGTCGACCACGCTACATGCCGAGTCCGATCAGCTCCTGGATCAGCACACGACCTATCTCCTCGTCGTCACGACCGGCGTCCGCGACGCCGCCGGCGACCCGATCGACGCATCCAGGTTCATTCGCGACCTGAACTACGGCCAGAGCAAGGATCGCGCCGACAAGGCCTACCGGAAAGAGCTCGTCGAGGCCTTGAACCACTCGCTCCCCGCAGGCGTCCGCAAGGCGAACGTTGCCGCCGCGAGCCTCTTCACGACCCAGAGCGCCACGACGCTCCTCGAGCAGGTGCGGCGCCAGATCAAGGCGTCGACCCCGGCGCCCGCGAGCTTCACGCTCGGAACGGCCGGCGAGCGAACCGTGTTCGCGCAGACGAGCGTCAGCTCGATCCTGTTCGCTCGCCAGACCACGACTGCAGCGCCGACGACGGCGAGCCCGCTCGGGGCCTTCCCCTTGCTCGGCCTGTTCGGCTCCGTCGGCACCATCGCCTACGGCGCCTACAACTCCCCCGACTACGAGACTGCAGGCAAGGCGATCCCGGCAGTCGGCTCGGCCACCGGCGTCCCCGCCGTCCAGAGCATGAACCGCATCCAGTTCAACCTGTTCCTGCCGAACGGTGCGGCTCCCGCCGCCGGATGGCCGGTGGCGATCTACGGCCACGGCTTCACCGACAACGTGCACTCGAGTCCGCTCGTCGTCGCCGCGTCGATGGCGCAGGCGGGAATCGCGACGATCGCGATCAACGTCGTCGGCCACGGCGGCGGGCCGCTCGGCACTCTCACCGTCAACCGGACGGCGGGCGGCGCGGTAACGCTCCCGGCCGGCGGCCGCGGGATCGACCAGGACGGCAACGGCCTGATCGACTCGACCGAGGGCGTGAACGCCGTGGCGCCGAAGACGCTCGTCGGCAGCCGCGACGGGCTTCGGCAGACGGTGATCGACCTAATGCAGCTCGTCCGCGAAGTCGAAGTCGGGATGGACGTCGACGGCAACGGGAGTCGCGACCTCGACGCCTCGCGCATCTCCTACTTCGGACAGTCGTTCGGCGGCATCTATGGGACGAAGTTCCTCGCCGTCGAGCCGAACGTCCACGCCGGCGTGCCGAACGTGCCCGGCGGCTCGATCATCGAGGTCGCGCGGCTCGGAGCCTTCCGGCCGCTCGTCTGGCTCGGCCTCGTCGGCCGGACGCCGCCGCTCGCCAACCTGCCGGGCTTCTTCCAGTTCAACGAGAACATCCCGCTGCGAAACCTGCCGCCCGTCGTCGACACGGTGCCGGGCGCCGAGGCGATCCAGCGGCTGATCGAGTGGACGGAGTGGGCAAGCCAGTCCGGGAACCCGGTTGCCTACGCACCGCACCTGATCAAGGCTCCGCTCGAGGGTGTGCCGGCGAAGGCGATCATCCTCCAGTTCGCGCGGGGCGACAAGACCGTGCCGAACCCGACGACGAGCGCGATCATCCGGGCGGGTTCACTCGAGAGCCGGACGACGCTCTTCCGGAACGATCTCGCAAGGGCAGTCATCCCGACGCTGCCGTCGAACCCACACACGTTCCTGACCGGGATCGGGGGAACGGGCACGACGATCGCGCTCCAGGCGCAGGCTCAGATCGCGACGTTCTTCGCGAGCGGCGGAACGGTCACGATCGATCCGGACGGCGCGGGAACGTTCTTCGAGACGCCCATGGTCGGAACGCCGCCGGAGGATCTAGCCTTCCTTCCGTAGGCGTCGACAGCCTGTGAGGCAAGGGGTCGGTGTCGCGTGGCGCCGGCCCCTTGTCGTTCTCGTAGGCTCCGCCGATGCGCTCGGTGCTCGAGCAGCTCGAAGGACTCGACCGAGGCCCGAGCCTCTGGGCGCCACTCGCCTACCTCGCCGGACTCGAGATCGAATACGACGCCGACGAGCGCTATGCGACCTTCCGGCGAGCCGAGCTCCTGCTCGCAACCGGTGGCGATCCACGCCGGCCCGTCGAGCTCTCCGACCGTGCTGTCGAGACGGTCGCCGACGACCTTGCGACACCGCAACGTCACGCCCAGCTCGCCGCGCGGCTCGCCGAGCTCGAGCCGGAGACGGAGGACTTCCCCGCGGTGAGAGAAGCCCTCCGCCTGCTCGGCTCCGACCCCGATCTCTCCTGGCGCGTCTACGCCTGGGCGTTGCTCGCCGAGCACATGGACGCCGACGAGTCCTAGACCGCGACGGGACGCGGCCCGCGGACGATCGCGATGTCGCCGCTGACGCTCTTCAGCCGCAGCTTCGCCTCGCTCTCGCCCACCGGTGACGAGACAGGAGGAGCGTCGGTCACGTCGAGCGCGGAGCTGACGTCGCCGCTCGTCGCGCTCGCATCGATAAAGACGCGCGTGCCCGGCGCGACACCCACCTGGATGTCGCCGGAGACCGACTGGAGGTTGATCTGGCCATCCCGGATCGAGCGCACCTGCTGGTCGCCGGAGACCGTATTCGTCGCGAGGTCGGTGTGGGCTTCGTCGACCTCGAGGTCGCCCGAAACCAGAAAGACCGAGAGCTCGGAGCGCGCGACGCCGACCCGCACATCTCCCGAGACCGTCTTTACCTGCGCCGCGTCGTCGACGATCTCCATCCGAACGTCGCCGCTGGCCGTGTGGACGTTCGCGGATCCGCCCACATGAGGAAGAAGAATGTCCCCGGATGCGGTCTTGACGCTGGTGTCGCCGAGCCGGCCGGCCGCCTCGAGATCGGCCGACGCAGTCGTGCAGTCGAGCGCGGAGCCGTACGGACAGCGGATGCGGATCCCCACCTCGGGCGAGCGGCCGAGGAAGCTCCAGCCCTGCTTCGCGACCTCGACCACTATCTCGTTGCCTCGCTGCTCGACCGACGCCTGCTCGATCGCCGACCGCGTGACGTCGTCGTTTCGCAGCGCCTCGAGCTCGACGGTCGTCTCCGTCGTCTCAGCAGTCTCGATCGACACGTGGCCGGAGGGATTGCGAACCCGCAGGTGCGGTGCCTCAGCCGTGTCGAAGCGGCGGACCGTCGCGTTACGCTCCACGACGACCGCCCTTCTTTCGCGCGGGCCTGACGACGCGCTCCTCGGGCCTGGGTCTGCCGAAATCAGGCTCGGGCAGGACAACGTGGCCGTACGGTGCTGGATGGAAGCTGATCATCGAAGCTCCTTTCAAGCGTCGGCGAAGCCGGTCAGACGCCGGCCGCTACGGACAGGACGGGAATCGAGCCCCCGCGCGAGCGCGCGGACGATCCAGGAGTTGGTCGAGACGCCCTCGCTGGACGCGGCGACATCGATCTGGATCTTGAGCGAATCGGGGAGACGCAAGGTGATCCGAGCCGTGAGCGCGTCGTCGACGCCGGGTGCGGTCGAGGCGGGCTCCGCCTCGTCGTCGACGTAGACGAGCTCGGGATCGCGACCGGCGAGGCGAACCTCGATCCGGCCGGGAACGACGGTCGACAGGTCGGCGGCCGCCTCCGAGACGATGTCGAGCAAGCGCAGGTGGAGCGAGGAGCCGAGCGCCTGGCTCAGCCGGCGCGCGGCCTCTGCTGTGGGCTCGTCCGCGGCGAGCCCGGCGGCCGCGGCGAGGTCTTCCTGAATCGCATGGAGGTGATGTGCCATCTGCATGACTGCATACTGACATCGCAATGATGTCATGTCAAGTCCTCGACATTACGATCGCAACAAGGCTGATGGAGAGGATTGGCAGCGACCGGACGGCTGCACTGCACACGGCGATCTCGACCGTCCACGAGTGTTCCAGAAGAAGCAAGCAACGGCGCGATCAAGGTCGTGCTGCAGCCGTAGTTTCCAAAGGCTGTTTGGACTCGGGCCAGCCTCCCTGGTAGGCTGGGCCGGTTGTCCCGCGACGCCGAGAGGAGGGCCGTCATGGTTGGAATCCACGCGTTCGACGCGCCTTCCGGCGTCTCGCTCGGCTAGCTGCGCCTTCGTAGGGTCGCGAGCCAAGCGTCTGTCCACCGCCACCGCGTGCCTTGGCACGTCCAGGAGTTGCACAACCGTGAGCACCGTCGACCCACCCGATCTCGCCGTCCGCCCCACTCTGCGGCGGCTCTTCCCGCTCTGGTGGGAGCAGCGTCGCCTGGTCGGGCTCGGTCTCGCCTGCGCGCTCGTCTTCACCGGGCTTTCGATCGCGATTCCCGTGCTGACGAAGTTCGTCATCGACGACGCGATCCAGGGAGGCCAGCGGGAGCGGCTTCTGCCGCTGCTCGGCCTGATCGTGGCGGTGGCAATCGTCCGCTTCTTCGTCAACTTCACCCGCCGCTTCGCGACGGCGCGCGTCGGGATCGCAGTCGAGGCACGCCTCCGCGGGATGCTCTACGACGCCTACCTCCACTATCCCCGCGCGTTCTTCGACCGGCACTCGACCGGCGAGGTGATCTCGCGGGCGACGAACGACATCTATCCGGTTCGCTATTTCATCGGCTGGGGCGTCGTCCAGGGGATCCAGAGCGGGATGATGATCACGGCCTCCGCGATCGTGCTGCTGATCGTGAACCCGCGGCTCGCGCTCGTCTCCGCACTCGCGATGCCCGCCGTCGCCGTCCTGACGTGGTACTTCGCGCATCGGCTCTTCCCGATCTCTCGGCTCGTCCAGGCCAAGAAGGGCCATTTGACCGAGGCCTCGGACGAGGCGGTGATCGGGATCGAGATGGTGCAGGCCTTCGGTCGCGAGGACGACGTTCGCACGCGCTTCCTCGGCCGGGCCGAGGCGGTGCGCCACGAGACGATGCGGATGGCGACGATCGAAGCGAAGTTCCTGCCAGGGCTCCTGGCACTGCCCACGCTCGGGATCGCTGCCGTGCTCTACCTGGGTGGCAAGGACGTGATCGCCGGCGACCTGACGATCGGCGAGCTCAGCCTTTTCATCACCCTCTTGCTCCAGCTCGTCTGGCCGCTCGAGGCGCTCGGCTGGATCATCAACCTGGGCCAGCGCGCCGTCGCGTCGGCGGGCCGCAGCTTCGCCTGGCTGGACGCGATCGAACCGCTCCCGCAGGCCGCGCAGCCGAAGCCGCTGCCCGACGGGCCGCTCCGCGTGCGCTTCGAGGACGTCCGCTTCTCGTACGGAACCGGCTCGGAGGTGCTGCGCGGCGTCGATCTCACGGTCGAGCCCGGCGAGATCGTCGCGGTCTGCGGCGCGACGGGCGCAGGCAAGACAACGCTCCTCAACCTGCTGCCCCGCTTCTACGACCCAACCGGCGGCCGCCTGCTCGTCGGCGGGATCGATACACGCGAGGCCGATCTCACAGAACTGCGCGGCGCGGTCGCGATCGTGACCCAGAAGCCGGTCCTCTTCTCCGTACTGCTGCGCGAGAACCTGCTCTCGGCCCGCCCCGACGCGGACTGGGACGAGGTTCTCGCCGCGTGTGAGGCCGCCGGCGTCTCCGCGTTCGTCGACGACCTGCCGCAGGGCTACGACACGCTGATCGGCGAGCGCGGCGTCAATCTCTCCGGCGGCCAGCGCCAGCGAGTCGCTCTGGCGCGCGCCCTCCTCGCTCGCGCCCGCGTGCTCGTTCTCGACGATCCGATGTCGGCGGTCGACACGCAGACCGAGCGGCTGCTCGTCGAGAACCTGCGCCCCGCCGTCGCCGGCCGAACCGTCCTCGTCGCGACGCAGAGACTCTCGACGATCGGCGTCGCCGACCGCGCCGTCGTGCTCGCGGACGGACGGATCGTGGAGGAGGGAACGCCGCAGGCTCTGATCGCCGGCGGCGGACTCTTCGCCGCGCTCTTCGGAGATGAAGCTCTTGCCGCTTGAGCCGAAGCCCTCTCACCCGAAGCACACCGGCCTTTCGCGGCTCTTCCCATACGCGAAGGACAAGCGAGCCCGGCTCGCGCTGATCGGCCTGCTTGCGGCGGTCTCGGCTGCCGCCCCAGTAATCGGCTGGCACCTCGTCGGGGATGCCATCGACAACGGGATCCGCGGCGACGACGAAGGCCGGCTCCTCCTCGTCGTGCTCGCGTATGTGGGCGTGAACGCGGCGGCTTGGATCCTCGGCACCGCCACCTGGCTCAGCCTCGCGGGTGTCGGCCAGCGGGTCGTGCTCGAGTTGCGTCGCGACCTCTTCGACCACCTGACGTCCCTCTCGTTGCGCTACTTCTCGCAGCAGAAGGCGGGCTGGATCATCGCGCGGCTGACGAGTGACGTGGACGCGCTCTCCGACGTCCTCAACCAGGGCCTGACGACGCTCGTCGTCAACACGCTGACGCTGATCGCCGCGATCGGCGGACTCTTCCTCCTCGACTGGCGGCTCGGGTTGGTCGCTCTCTGCGTGCTGCCGCCCGGGATCATGGTCACCCGCTGGTTCCAGCGGCGTTCTCACGCCGCCTTCACCGACGTGAGAACGCGGATCTCCACGGTCACCGCCCAGCTCGCCGAATCGGTCTCCGGGATGGCCGTGATCCAGGCGTTCAGCCGCGAGCGCGCCTTCCAGGCCGAGTTCGACGGGATGAACGAGGCGAACCGGCAGGCGAACGTGGTCGCCCAGAAGCTCTCGTCGATCTTCTTCCCCGCAATCGAGTTCCTCGGCATCGTCGCGACGGGCGCGGTTCTCTGGGCTGGCGCCTACTTCATCGACGCGGGCACGATGGAGATCGGCACGGTCGTGGCCGCGGTCGGATTGCTCGCACTCGTCTTCCAGCCTCTCCAGGAGCTCTCGGAGCTCTACGGCCAGGTGCAGGCAGCGAGCGCCGCGATGGACAAGATCAGCTCGGTGCTCGACGCGGAGATCGACATCGCGGACGCCCCGGGCGCGCGGCCGCTCGGCCGGATCGACGGCCGGCTCGAGCTCGACCGGATCACGTTCGCCTACGGGGCAGATCCCGTCCTGCACGGGATCGAGATCGCCGTCCCGGCCGGCGGCTGCATCGCGCTCGTGGGCGAGTCGGGCGGCGGCAAGTCGACGATGGCGAAGCTGATCGCGCGGTTCTACGATCCCCTCTCGGGGGCCGTTCGCGTGGACGGCACCGATCTGCGCGAGGTCGAGCTACGCAGCTACCGGCGACAGCTCGGGGTCGTGCTCCAGGATCCGTTTCTCTTCAGCGGCACGATCGCGGACAACATCCGCTTCGCCAAGCCGGATGCGTCAGACCAGGAGGTCTACGACGCGGCCGCGGCCATTGGGGTCGACCGCGTCGCGGCGCGGTTCGAGCACGGCCTCGATCACGTCGTCCGCGAGGGCGGCTCCGGGCTCTCCGCCGGCGAGCGCCAGCTCATCTCGATCGCGCGGGCGCTGCTTGCCGACCCGCGCATCCTGATCCTCGACGAGGCAACCTCGAACATCGACCGGCCGAGCGAGATCCTGATCGAGCGGGCCTTCGATCGCCTCCTGGCCGGGCGCACCTCGATCATCATCGCGCATCGGCTCGCCACAGTTCGCCGCGCGGACGAGATCCTCGTCGTGGAGCACGGCCGGATCGTGCAGCGTGGTACCGAGCTCGACTTGCTGGCGCAGGACGGAGCGTTCCGGCGACTCGCGCAGACGCTGCATCGAGACGTCCTCCCGAGCGCCTTCCCCGCGGCATAACCCCCCGCGCGTTCGGGCGAGCGGGCGACGATCGAATCGGCTGCTGCGTTCCTCCCCGACCGACTCACTCTGTCGGCGTTGCTCTTCGTGGGCAAGCGGGCGATCTCGCTTCAGCCGCTCGACACTCGCACCTGGGCCGACTCCGGGAACGTCCTCGTCCGGTACGACGTGCGCAGGAAGGAGAGCTAGTCGCCCCAGTCGAAGTCGCGGGACTTGCTCCAAAGGCCGCTGTCATCAGAGGATTCGACATCCGGAGCGTCGGCGGCGCTCTCGGAGGATTCTTCGCCGGGCCACGTCAGCGGGATCGAGTCGAATTGCACGGCGGGCTCGCCGTCCATCGTCTCCTCGAGTCGCGCCTGCTCCTCGGTCTTGAAGAGCGGATGATTGTCGAAAGGATCGTCGGCGGCGTAGCGATCGATCGGCATGTCCTGCTCGAGCTCGGCGTTGCGCCGCTTCAACTCGAGATGGTCCTGAATCACACGGGCGAAGAGCGAAGGTGTCTCGACGGGCATAGGGTCTCCGTGGTCGGGATCGGGGCGGCGCTACAAGGGCCGGAGTGTAGCGCACCGGCACGCAGCAATCTCCTGCTGGTACCCGGAATCCGTCACGACGAGGTGACCGGCCGGGGCTCGGAGAGCACGTGATCCTGCCCGCGCGCTTCGCGCGATAGAGGGCCTCGTCGGCGGCATCCACGAGAGCGTCGCCGGTCATCCCTGGCCTGGGGGCGGCGACGCCGAAGCTGGCGCTCACCCGAATCGGCACCCCGACGAACGAGACGATCGAGCGCCCGGCCAGCTTGCTTCGAACGCGCTCGGCCACCTCTGCCGCCCCTCGACGTCCGTCGCCGGAAGACCCACGCCGAACTCCTCGCCCCCCAGCGCACGGCAACGTCGATCTCGCGGATCGTCTCGCGCAGCACCTCCGCGAACTCGCGCAGGACGACATCGCCGGTGGGATGACCGCGGCGTCGTTGACGGCGTTGAAGTCGTCCAGGTCGGCGAGAATCAAGCTGACCGGGCCGCCCAGCCGACCTGTCCGGGCGAGCTCGGCGGCGAGCGCCTCGTCTCCCTGCCGGCGGTTGGCGAGCCCGGTCAGCTCGTCGACGAGCGCCTGCCGCTCGACGGTCCGGTGCAGCCGCGCGTTGTCGAGCGCGATCACGGCATGACTGGCGAGCGAAGCCGCGCTGATCGTCGCCTCCGTGCCGAACTCGTCGCCGAGTAGGACGAGCGTCCCGAAGCTGCGTCGGTCGGTTGTCAGCTCGAGCTCGAGCCTGTGCGACCGCCGCCTTGTCGGCACGAAGCGCGCGAGGCATGAGCCTGAACCACGCGCATCCACCGGGACGGCAAGGACGACTCGCAGGTTTCCGATCAGTCCTGCTGTGCGAGGATGGAGCCGTGCCCCGGATCCGCCCTACCAATCCGATCGGCGTCGCGATGACCGCGTTCGAGCTCTGGCGCCGCCTTCCGCCCAAGCAACGCAAGCGCGTGCTCGAAGCAACGCGCACCCACGGCCCAAAGCTCGCTGCCGCCTTGCTCGCACGCAGCCGCCGTCCGCGCTAGAACTCTTAGGAGAACGCTCCCCGTGCAATCCGGTCCTGCTCGAGCAGGTGGGCGGTCGGGTAGCCCTCGCTCGGGCTGGCGCGCCAGGGTCGGCCGACAAAGCGCAGCGGCACACCCGTCGGCGCGGCCGCCTCGAGTCGGTGCCGGATCGAGCGCCACGCACCCATGTTCTGCGGCTCCTCCTGCGCCCAGACCACCTCTTCCAGGTGCGGGTACGACGCGGTGAGCGCCGCGGCCGCGCCGACGGGGAAGGGGTAGAGCTGCTCGAGCCGTGCGACCGCCACGCCAGAGCCCTCGTGTTGCTCGTGCCCGACGAGGTCGTAATAGATCTTGCCCGAGCAGAGCACGAGCCGCCGAACCTGGGCCCGGTCGCCGACGGCCGGGTCGTCGAGCACGGGCTGGAAGCCGCTCTCGGCGAGCTCGGAGAGCGTCGAGGAAGCCTGCTTCAGGCGCAGAAGCCCCTTCGGAGTCATCAGCACGAGCGGTCGCGGCGTCGCGTCGAGCGCCTGGCGCCGCAACAGGTGGAAGAACTGGGCAGCCGTCGTGCAGTTGGCGACGCGGATGTTCTCCTGCGCCGCGAGCTGGAGGAAGCGCTCGAGCTTCGCGCTCGAATGCTCCGGCCCGTTTCCCTCGTAGCCGTGCGGGAGGAGCAGTGTCAGTCGCGAGGTCTGCTGCCATTTCGAGAGCCCCGCCACGAGAAACTGGTCGATCACGATTTGAGCGCCGTTGACGAAGTCGCCGAACTGCGCCTCCCAGAGTACGAGCGAGTCCGGTGCAGCGACCGAATAGCCGTACTCGAACCCGAGGCAGGCATATTCGGAGAGTGGCGAGTTGTAGATCTCGAACGAGGCGCCGGCCTCGGGAATGTGTTGCAGCGGCACGTGCAGCTCGCCGCTTCGCGGGTCGTGGAGAACTGCGTGGCGATGTGCGAATGTGCCGCGTTCGGTGTCCTGACCGGAGAGCCGGATCGGGATACCCTCGACGAGCAGGCTCCCGTACGCGAGCGCCTCTGCGTGCCCCCAATCGATCCCGCCGTCCACGAGCGCGGTGCGCCGCCGTTCGAGCTGCTTCAGGAGCTTCGGATGCACCTCGAAATCGTCCGGAACCTCGAGCAGTTGCGCGTTCAGCTCCTCTAGGCGCTCGGCGGAGACGGCGGTGACGACAGCTCCTCCCGTGTCGGCCGGGATCCCGCCGTCCCTCGAGGAACGGGGCTGGGCGATCGACGCCTTAAGCTCCTCGTGCGCCGCTCGCAGCTCCACCTGCGTCTGCTCGAAGACAGCGTCCGCCTCGGCCTGGGTGAGCACGCCCTCGGCGACGAGCCGCTGCGCATACTGCTCGCGCGAGGTCGGGTGACCGGCGATCTGCGCGACCATCAGGGGCTGGGTATATGCCGCCTCGTCCTGTTCCTGGTGACCGAAGCGCCGGTAGCCGACGAGGTCGACGACGACGTCGTGGCCGAACTCCAGCCGGTACGCGAGCGCAAGTCGGATCGCCGAGACGGATGCCTCGGGATCGTCGGCGTTGACATGGATGATGGGGATGTCGAAGCCCTTGGCGAGATCGCTCGAGTACCGCGTCGAGCGGCCCTCCTGGGGATCGGTGGTGAAGCCGACCTGGTTGTTCGAGATGATGTGGAGCGTCCCGCCGGTCGTGTAGCCGTCGAGGTTCGAGAGGTTGAGCGTCTCCGCTACGACCCCCTGGCCTGCGAACGAGGCGTCGCCGTGGATCAGGATCGGGAGCGCCACGAACGGATCGTGGACGCCGGCGCCGCTCGAGCGGTCGGTCTGCTCGGCCCGAGCCCAGCCCTCGATCACCGGATCGACCGCCTCGAGATGGCTCGGGTTCGGGGCGAGTGTGATCGTTACCTCGCCGTTCGCCGTCGCCCGCGTGCCCGTGGCGGGGAGGTGGTACTTGACATCGCCGGTGCCGCCCTCCTCGTCCATCACGACCGCGTCGATCGTCCGCTCGCCCTCGAACTCGCGCAAGATCGAGCCGTATGGATGTCCCGTCGTGTGGGCGAGGACGTTCAGGCGACCCCGGTGCGCCATTCCGATCACCACCTCGTGAGCGCCCATCGACGCCGCCAGCTCGATCGCCTCGTCGAGCATCGGCATCATCGTGTCGAGTCCCTCGAGCGAGAACTGCTTCTGGCCGAGGAAGCTCTTGCGCAGGTATTGCTCGAAGCCCTCGGCTCGCGAGAGGGAGGCGAGGAGCGCCGTGTGCTCCTGCGCGGAAAGCGGCTGGCGGTAGCGGCCCGACTCGATCGCCTGTCGCAACCAGACGCGCTCCGCATGGTCGGAGAGATGCTCGATCTCGTAGGCGATCGTGCCGCAGTAGACGTCCTTGAGCGCCGGCAACGACTCCCTGAGCGTCGGCCCCGAGACATGAACGCGCAGGAGCGCGCTCGGGATCCGTGACTGAAGCTCAGGTGTGAGCGGCGGAATCAGCCGGGACTCGTCCAGAGCGGGGTCGCCCATCGGCTCCGAGCCGAGCGGGTCGAGCCTGGCCGCGAGGTGGCCGTGCATCCGGTGAGCCTTGACGAGCGCCATCGCGGCGGCAACGCCGCCGAGCAGCGTCTCGTCGACCGCCTCAGCCGGTGCAACGGACTCGACGGTGGCGGGTGCCTCGACCGGAGCGGCATGCCCGTTCCCGTTTGCCGCCGCCTCCAGCAGTCGCTGCAAGCCGGGCAACCCCGCGACGAGACTGCTGTCGCCGCTCTCGAACAGGGCGCGCCACTCGGCGGGAACAGAATCCGGATCCTCGAGGTAGTCCTCGAGCACCAGGCTCGCGTAACCGGAGTTGAGCCCGTCGACCTCGTGCGCGCTCACGCTGGATGTTGTAGCAGCGCGGCTAGTAGAGAGGACGCTCGGTGATCACGGCGATCGCCATTCCCAGGATCCAGCAGACGACGACGGCGGCGATCGCCCAACCGGCAAGGCGCGAGTAGCGAGTCGTCATCCGCGCAGCGACGAGCGCGAGGACGACCGCGAACGGGATCATCCGGACGGGCCGGTAGGCGACCCCGAGCGCACTCGTGAAGATCGCCGCGGTCGCCATCAGCCCGGCGACCGCCTCGCGCGCGTCCTCGCGCCGGCTCTCGTGGCGATCCGGGAACGTATTCATCGGTCTGTCTGGGCCACGCGTCGAGCGGCGCCCGAGCGGCTACCGCGGGGCCATGGGCGGCGAGAAACGCCTTGGCTACGACGGGCACGCCAGTCGCAGGACGGCTCCGGCCCGAGCGCTGCGAGCCGTCCGGCACCCTCGAGAGGCCTCGGCTCAGCCTTGATCGCCCACCATACGACGGCACAGAGGTAGACAACCGGGATCTTCAGGATCACGAGCATGAAGACGAGCTCCCAGACCACGGCCGGAGTGTACGCGATCCGTAAGTGGGCCTTCTGCCTGGCAGGGTTACGGCGAGCTCGATCCAGGGCACACACGGGAGATGAGTAGCGAGACAATTGCGCTTCTGCTAGAGGCGGGAGATGTGTCCGGCTGTCTCAACCTCTCCGAGTTCAGCTCCGCTGTGCAAGATCTCGAGCTCGGCGAGGACGAGCTGGAGAAGCTCTACGCGGAGCTCGACGAGCGGCACATCACGGTTTCCGACGACTGCGGCCGCGTCCAGAAGCAGGACGCCACGTACGTGAATGGGGATCTCGCGACCGCAACGACGGATTCCCTTCAGCTCTTCCTGAACGAAGCAGGCCGCTACCCACTGCTGACGGCCGCCGAGGAAGTCGAGCTTGCGAAGCGTGTCGAGCGCGGCGACACCGAGGCCAAGGATCGGATGATCAACTCGAATCTCCGCCTCGTCGTCTCGATCGCGAAGCGCTACCAGGGTCACGGCCTCTCTCTCCTCGACTTGATCCAGGAGGGCGTGATCGGGCTGATCCGCGCTGTCGAGAAGTTCGACTGGCGTCGCGGCTTCAAGTTTTCGACCTATGCGACGTGGTGGATTCGCCAGGCGGTGCAACGCGGGGTCGCGAATAAGTCGCGCACGATCCGGATCCCGGTTCATATCGCCGAGCGCGAGACACGGATCGGTCGCGCGGAGCGCGAGCTGAGCGCCAAGTTGGGGCGCCCGCCGACCGACGACGAGATCGTGGTGGCCGCGAAGATCTCCCTCAAGCATCTGAAGGAGGTGCGGCAGGCGGCTCGCGCCGTGACGAGCCTCGATCGACCTCTCGGCGACGAGAACGGCGCCTCGATCGGCGACCTCGTCGGGGGCGCTCAGGACGGCGTCGAAGCCGAGGTGGAGCTGAGCCTGACGGAGGACACGCTCTATCGAGCTCTCGAGTCGCTCCCTGAGCGCGACCGCGAGATCCTACGGCTCCGTTACGGGCTCGGTGGAGCCGAACCGCTGTCGCTGGAGGTGATTGGCCGGCGACTCGGATTGACACGGGAACGCGTCCGCCAGATCGAGGGTCAGGCGCTCGAGCGGCTGGCCGTCTCGCGCGAGATCGAAGCGCTTCGCGACGCTGCCTGATCGCGCGCCGCTTCGCTCGACCCAGGTCCTAACACCGTCCTCACACCGGCTCGCTACCGTGGCCGGCGGTTCGGAAAAAGGCCATGTTTCACACGCTAAAAGGAGTCTGCCCGTGAAACGATCTGTCCGGTTCCTGCTTGCGGCTTCCACGGCAATGCTGCTCGTACCTGCGGTTGCCGGCGCCGCGCCGCGCATGCACCTCGGATTCCACGACGATCCGAACTTCCGGTACGAGGAGCGCCGATCGTTGATGCTCGATCAGGCGCGCGCGGCCAATACGACGATCGTCCGCACCCTCGTGACCTGGGCGGACGTGGCTCCGACCCGCCCCGCGAACGCCTCGAACCCCTTCGATCGGGCGTATCGGTTCAACGATCTCGACGAGCTCGTGCGCAACACGCAGGCTCGCGACATCGAAGTCCTGATCACGATCTGGGGCACACCGAAGTGGGCGAACGGCAACAAGTCGCCGAATTTCCTTCCGACGAGGATGACCGACCTCACAGCCTTCTCGCGGGCGGTCGCCTCTCGCTACTCCGGCCGGTTCGCCGGCTTCCCGTTCGTCCGCTTCTACTCGATCTGGAATGAGTCGAATCTCCAGCTCTTCCTGGCACCGCAGTTCGACGCCGCCGGCAATTCGGTGGGACCGCGCAACTACGCGAGGCTCGCGGCGGCGGCCTACACCGGGATCAAGGCGGGGAACCCGCGGGCCAAGGTCGCGATCGGCAGCACGTCGTCGGCAGGTCGCGACAAGGTGTTGCCCGGGAAGTCGGAAACGCACTCACCTGCCCGCTTCGCGCGGCTCGTCGCAGCTGCCAACCCACGCCTCAAGTTCGATGCTTGGGCGCAGCACCCGTATCCGGTGCCGGTCAACCTGAAGCCGACGCAGCTCGTGCGCTATCCGAACGTGACACTGAAGTCGTTCCCACGCTTCACGCGGGATCTCGACACGTGGTTCAAGCGCAAGAACGTGCGGATCTGGATCACCGAGTACGGTCACGAGGTTCGGGAGGACGGCGAGCCGCGAGGGGTCTCGCGCGCCACGCAGGCGGCCTACGCGGCGCAGGCGCTCGCGCTCGCCCGGAGCGACCCCCGCACCGACATGTTCATCTGGTTCGTCTTCCGCGACCATGCGACGAGCGAGTGGCAGAGCGGGCTGCGGACGCGAACCGGGGCACCGAAGCCGTCGCTCGCGAGATTCACCTCGTTCGCGCGTACGGTCGACGCTCGAAACGCGATGTTCAGCCTCCGCGGCGGCGTCGCCAACCCGACGGTCCCGGTCGCCCTGCGGCAGTACGCGGCCGGTTCCAAGCCGGGCGAGCGGGTGGGCTTCAACGTCAAGGTCTACGAGAAGGGCAAGCTCGTCGCCGATGCCCAGCCCGCCTCTCCGCTCGGCAGCGACGCCACCGCCAAGGTTCGGCTGCTCGGCTTCCGGCCGGTGAAGGGCCACACGTACTCGGTGCGAGTGACGGCCAATATCTTCAGCGGCGGCGGAGTCCAACTGGTGCGCACGCTGACGGTGATCGGGGTCTAGAAGTTCGTAGTCCGGGTGCGCCGACTTGCGAGAGCAGGCGGCGCACCCGGACGCTCCTGCCTACGATCGGCAGGTGGGAGCAATCGTTCGAGTCGGCACCTGCTCGTGGGCGGACGAGACGCTGACGAAGGTCTGGTATCCACCAGGAATCCGCTCCGCCGAGGAGCGGCTGCGTCACTACACCGATCGCTTCGGCGTCGTCGAGGCGAACTCGACCTACTACCGCCTGCCTGATGCGACGCTCGTCGGCAACTGGGCCGAGCGGACGCCGCCGGGCTTCACGATGCACGTGAAGGCGTTCGGGCTGATGACCCGGCATCCGGTGAAGCTCGAGGCCCTGCCCAACGATTTGCGCGAGGCGATGCCCGTGGACGAGAGAGGCCGCGTCGACCGACCGCCGCGCGAGTTGCGGGCCGAGATCTTCCGCCGCTTCGCCGCAGCGCTCGAGCCCCTGCGGGTGACCGGAAAGCTCGGCGGGATCCTGCTCCAGTTCCCGTCCTACGTCGTCCAGAAGACGGCGTCGTTCGAGTACATCGAGTGGGCGCAGGAGCAGCTTCCCGGCGACGAGCTCCTGCTCGAGTTCCGCCACCGGAGCTGGCTCGACGAGGACCATCGAGCGGACACTCTGGCGTTCCTCGAGAGCCGCGGCCTGAGCTACGTGATCGTCGACGCGCCGAAGACGCAGGCGAAGAACCTCGTCGAGACGGTGATCGCCCGCACGAGCGGAACCGCGTACGTCCGCTTCCACGGCAGGAACGCGGCGACCTGGAACAAGCGGACGGGTAGCGCCGCCGAGCGCTTCGACTACCTCTATTCGGCGCACGAGCTCGAGGAGTGGGTCGAGCCGCTGCGCGAGCTCGCGGCGGACGCTGACGAGGTCTACGCGATGTTCAACAACAACGGCCGCTCGACGATGCCGTCGTTCGGCGGGCTGGCCGGACTCGATCCGTACGAGGTTGCGGGCGATCCGCAGAAGGGCCTCGTCGCGCAGGCGCCGGCCAACGCGATGATGCTGCGGCAAGCGCTGGCCGATGCAGGCGTCAAGGTCGCCTAATCGCCTAGATGATTGATGCCTCGATCTGGCGCGCTCGGATGCGCGATCTGGCGTGTCTGGGCCGCTCCCGGACTACCTGAGCGGCCTGGCGGCCGCCCAGCCAGCCCGTCCGCTGCGCGTGCTCAGCCCGTCACCGATGCGACCGGCATCGGCGACGGCCTGATCCCGCGCCCCAGAGCGGCCAGCTCACGCCCCGAGACGGACGATCTCGTGGCATCAATCATCTAGCTTGACGAGCGCCTTCCCGCGATTCTCGCCCTTGAGGAGGCCGATGAACGCGCGTGGCGCCTGCTCGAGGCCCTCGGTCACGTCTTCCTTGTACTGCAGCCGGCCGTCGCGCAGCAGGCCTGCGAGCCGCGTCACCCCCTCATCGAAGCGGTGGGCGAAATCGGTGACGAGGAAGCCCTCGAGGCGGGCTCGGAAGACGATCAGGAAGCCGAGGTTGCGCGGGGCGAGCTCCGGCTCGGCGAGGTTGTACTGCGAGATCTGGCCGCAGATCGGGACGCGAGCGCCGGTCGCGAGCCTACGGAAGATCGTCTCGGAGAGCGCTCCGCCCACGTTGTCGAAGTAGATGTCGATTCCGGCCGGACACGCGTCCTTCAGCGCTTCGTTGACGTCGTCTGCCTTGTAATCGATCCCGACGTCGTAGCCGTAGAGCCCGGTCAGATCCGCAACCTTCTGGGGTCCGCCCGCGAGCCCGACCGTGTGGCAGCCGGCGGCCTTCGCGAGCTGGCCGACGATCTGACCGACCGCGCCCGCCGCCGCAGAGACGACAACCTTGTCACCGGGCTTCGGCCGGCCGACATCGAAGAGGCCGAAGTACGCGGTCAATCCGGTCATCCCGACGACGTGCAACCAAGCGGACGGTGGCGCGAGCCGCGCGTCGATCTTCCGCAGCGCGCTGCCGCGGGCAACCGCGTGCTCCTGCCAGCCGAGCTGCCCGACCACCAGGTCGCCCGGTGCGTAGCGACGGTCGTCGCTCTCGACCACCTCTCCGACGGCCTGGCCCGGCATCACCTCGCCGATCCCGGTCGGCTTCGCGTAGGAGCGCGCCTCGCTCATCCGTCCGCGCATGTACGGATCGAGCGAGAGCCAGTGGGAGCGGACGAGCACCTCGCCCGCACCGGGCTCGGGCAGCGGCGACTCGACGAGCGCGAAGTCCGACTCCTGCGGGAAGCCGACCGGCCGGGCGGCGAGGGTGATCTGACGGTTGCTCACGGGGACAGCCTCTCACGCGAGAGATCGTCGTCGAGCGGGAGCGCGCGAGGCGCCACCGGGGAGGAGTGGATGATCGACGTCATCGTCTGCCCATAGACCACGAAGCGATCGAGGATCTCCTCCAGGTCGTCGATCGAGCGCAGGTGCAGCTTGAGGAAGAAGCAGTCCTCGCCCGTGATCCGGTAGCACTCGACGACCTCGGGGGTTTCCCGCGCGACGTCCGGGATCTTGTGGAGCTGGCGGCTCGCCGGCCGAACGCGTACGACTGCGGCAACCGGGAAGCCGACCGCCTTCGGCTCGACAACCGCCCGGTAGCCGGTGATCACGCCTGCGCGTTCGAGCCTCTGGACTCGCTCCGCGACGGCGGGCGGGGAGAGTCTGACCCTCCGGCCCAGCTCCGCCATGCTGAGCCGCGCGTCTTCCTGGAGCTCGCCGAGGATCCTGCGGTCGATTCCGTCGATCTTGTTGGGTCCGGTGGCCATGCGGCAAGAATCCCTTTGCTCTGTAAGCGGTTTGGACGATCTGCCTTCGATCGTCTCTTCCGAGACCTTAGCGCGGCGACGATCATCTCGAAAAGTGTCCTTCAGACGTCTTCCACCGGCGAGCTTCTTCGTCGGCAGCGCGGTGTTCCACTATCTTGGCCCCGCGTTCGCCGTGCTGCTCTTCGCACGCGTGGAGCCGACGGGTGTCGCCTGGCTCCGGATCGCGAGCGCCGCCGCCGTCTTCGCGGTGTGGCGGAGACCGTGGCGCGCTTTCGCGGCGCTCGATCGGGATGGGCGCCGCACCGTCGTCGCGATGGGCGCGGTACTCGCGGTGATGAACGTTTGCTTTTATCTCGCGATCGACCGGCTGCCGCTCGGAACCGTCGCGGCGATCGAGTTCCTCCCCGTGATCGTCCTCGCCGCGTTCGGGGCCAAGACTCGACGGAACGTGGCCGCGGTCACCCTCGCCGTCGTGGGTGTCTACCTGCTCGCGAACCTCGCGCTCGTCGACGCGACACTCGGGCTCGCGCTCGCCCTCGCGAACGCGGGACTCTTCGCCGCCTACATCGTGCTCGGCCATCGCGTCGCCCAGCGGAGCGGCTTCGGCGGAATTGACGGGCTGGGCGCCGCGATGCTCGTTGCGGCCGTCGTCGCAATCCCGCTCGGCGGCTGGAATGCTATGCCCGCCTTCGTCGATCCCGTTGCACTCGGCGCTGGGGTCGGAGTCGGAATAGCTTCGTCCGTCATTCCCTACGTCTGCGACCAGCTCGCGATGGCGCGCCTCGCGCGCGCGACCTACGCCCTCCTCGTCTCGCTGCTCCCGGCCACCGCGACAGTGATCGGCGCGGTCGTGCTCGCTCAGTTCCCATCGTGGGTCGACGCGGCCGGGATCGCGCTCGTGATCGCCGGGATTGCGGTGCACACCGAGCGCACTTGACCGGCCGCGGCTTTTGTATTGTATTACCTTTTAGTTAGCAATTGGAGGGCAACGATCGCGGCACGGGTTCACCGTCGCGCCTGGCAAGCGACACCCCTCGGAAGGAGTTGACGTCACTGGGCGGAGGCCCACCCGCAGGGTCGATTCGTTGCAGCGCGGCTATGAATCGTGCCAGATCGGTCGCGAGCTGCCCCATGTCCGTAATTCGGTTGGCCGTCGCGCTTTCGCCGGGGAGCCAACGATAGACGGATCACGTGAAGGGGTAGCTGTCGGAAGGGGCTCTGTCGGCTAACCGAAGAGGAATCGGAAGCGGCAGCTCGGGAGCGAGCCGCGGGAGCCAATACCGCTCCATCTCAAGTGTTCTGCTCGTTCCCGGGGTGCGCGGCAGCCGAACGACCATGGCATCACCAAGCCGGTAGACCGCGTTGTCGGTTCCCAGGGCGTCACCGGATGAATCGAGAGGTCCGCCCACTCTGGAAACCGCTCAGCTAGTAGCCGGCGCACGAGATCGACGTCTACATGTACCTCATCGGCGTGCATCTTCTCGCCGGCCATGGTGCTAGCCCGCGCTCCTACGCACGAGATGCATCAAGTACTCGTCGCGGTTGAGCGGATTCGCTGTTGTCCGCCGCCGGGTCGGCTGCTCGCCGTTCACTGGCTGGTACCCGACGAAAGAAGATTCGAGCACGCCCTCACCGCTCGTGAGGCCCGATAACCGTCGCTGAAGGTTGTGGGCCGACGCAGCGGGCAGGACCGTCTCGATCATGGAGAGATTGCCGCTCACCGCCTGCATGTCGACGACGACACCTATGCGGCCGAGGGCGGCCATCACCGCGCCGATTGAGTCCGATGGGATCTCCAGTCTGGTTCGCACGATGGGCTCGCAGGCAACCGTTCTGGCGCGCTCAAGCGCCTGCATGACGACCAGCGGCGTGAGCTTTCGGAAATCGCCGGCCGTGGTGCCGGGGGCCCGATAGCCACAGTCGGTCATGGTCACGGTGCAGTCGGTGACCTGCCAGCCGACGAGCCCCTCCTGCAGCGCCTCGCGGACGTAATGCGCCATGAGGTCGATGAAGGCGTCCACGGTTTTGTAGATGTAGATAGGCACTAGGCGAACATCGACTTCGAGCCGAAACTCGATGCCCGAGCCACTCGGCGCCGGCTCGATGCGCAGCCCGGCCGTGGCGAGGAACGGGTTCGAACTTGTCGGCGAGCTCTTGCCAGTGACGTTCGTTTTCGTCTTCGCGTGGAGAATCTCCAGTACCTCACCGGTGCCGACCGGCCGCTCGATATAAACCGTCGTCGTCTCACGGAAGTCGACTCCGATGCCGAAATCGGTTTCCAACGTCGCTCCGATGACCTCCTTCTGCACCTCGCCGTAGAGCGAGACCGAGATCTCGTTGCGGACATCGTCCTGGCGGACGTTGATGAGAGGGTCCTGTTCGGCGAGTTGGGCGAGCGCGACACGGAGCTGTGCGCGGTGGTCGGGGTTGCGCGCGACGACCACCGACTCGAGTGTGGGCGGCGGGAACTCGTGGTGCGTTTCCTCGGTCCCGAGCTCGCCGATGCGGTCGCCGATCTGGATCTCGTCGAGGCCCCAGAGCTTCGCCACTGCACCGGCGGAGACCGACGGACGCTGCACGTCACGCCCTCGCTCGAAGACCGCGACGTTTGTGACCTTGTCCTCAAGATCAGAGCCGAAACGCAGGCGGTCGCGCGTGCGGATCGTCCCTGAGAACATCCGGGCGTACGCGACCTTCCCGCCGCTCGGGCCGCGTTCGATCTTGAAAACGCTCGCTGAGAGCGGACCCTCCGGATCGCCAGCGGAGGCCGGCAGCAGCTCGGTAACGCCCGCGATCAACGAGTTCACGCCGACACCGGTGAGCGCGGAGCCGAAGAAGACGGGGTACACGAGCGCGCGCTTTGCCTGAGACGCGAACTCGTCGCGGAGGCGGCGATATGAAACGTCCGACTCGCTCTCCACGTACGACGCGAGGATCCCTTCGTCGTGCTCCGCAACCACCTCCGTCAGCGTGGACCGGAAGGCGGAATCCTCTGCTCCGAAGAGCGTGAAGTATGCAGCGCGCGTGCCGAGCGCGTGCGCAACTCCCATCGGGACAATGGCCGATGTCAAACGCTCCGACACGGCCTGCACTACACGCTTTTCGTCGGCGCCGGGGCGGTCGATCTTGTTTACGAACATTACGGTCGGGATGTGCAACCGCTGCAGCGCGCGCATCAAGATGCGTGTCTGCGGCTGCACGCCCTCGACCGCCGAGATCACCAGCACCGCCCCGTCGAGCACGCTCAACACCCGTTCAACCTCCGCGATGAAGTCCGGGTGGCCCGGCGTGTCGATCAGGTTGACATGAACGTCCTCGAGCGCGAACGACGCGACGGCTGACTTGATCGTGATTCCGCGCTGCCGCTCCAGCGCCAGCGAGTCGGTCTGGGTGGTTCCGGCATCGACGCTGCCGATCTCATCGATGACGCCAGCCTCGAACAGCAGCCGCTCGGTGAGCGTTGTCTTACCGGCGTCTACATGCGCCAGGATTCCGAGGTTGAGTTCTCTCTGCGACACGCGTCATACCCTCCGAATAGGTCGTGAAGCCCATTTCGATTGACATGAACGCTTGGCGCATCTCAGCTCCTTGGTCGATAGGCGCCGCCGTGTTATCGGAGTGAATCATAAGCGCTGGGCGAGCGGCTGTGAACAGCTTCCATGGCAGCCGTTCCCACCATGTACACGACGCCTCATGAACCTGCGATCTTCGAGCGGTTCCTCATCGACGACAGTGAGGAAGTGGCCGGAACGTTCGCGCGGCCGTTCGACCTCCTCATCGAGGCCCAGAACCGACGACCGCGCGGCGAAGGACCTCAGAAACACCGCGAGGCCCGATGGACGGCCTCGCGGTTTCAGTTACGAGTCTTTGGTGGAGCCAGCCGGGCTCGAACCGGCGACCTTCTGGCTGCCAGCCAGACGCTCTCCCAGCTGAGCTATGGCCCCTGGGACTCGCGGATTGTAGCTAGGACGCGGCCGCTTCGAGCTCGACCGCGGGGACGTCGCCCCAGAGATCTTCGAGGCGGTAGAACGCGCGCGTCTCGGGGGTGAACACATGGAGGACGACGTCGAGGTAGTCGGCGACGATCCACTCGGCCTCGCGGACGCCGTCGGTGGCGCGCGGAGTCAGCTTTGCGTCAGCTTTGAGCTGGGCATAGACCTCGTCGTAGATCGACTTCGTCTGCCGCGCGTTCCGGCCGGTCGCAAGCACGAAGAAATCCGTGTAGACGCATACGGGGCGCATGTCGAGGATGACGATGTCGTCGGCCAGCTTCTCCGCGGCGGCAGCGGCGATCCGGCGTGCTTGTTCGAGAGAGCTCAGAGCACTCAGTGTAGCCGCCAAATCAGATGTGGCTGCCCCGGGACGTAGAGGCCGCGCTCCGCGATGTAGTCGGCAACCGCCGGCTCGACGAGCCCGTCGAGCGGCTCCCCCTCCCGGACTCGTCGCCGGACATCCGAGGAGGAGATCGAGTGCGGCTCCAAGTCGAAGAGCTCGATGCGCGGCTCGGGCTGGGGGCGCTCGTGGCCTGGCCGTGCGGCGACGCCGAGTCGCGCGAGCTCGAGTACACGCTCGGGGTTCTTCCACGTCCGGAACGCGGCCAGCTCATCGGCTCCAATCAGGAAGATCGGGTCGTCGTACCCGTACGCGTCGAGCGCGTCGACCGTGTACGGGTGCTGCTCGAGCTCAATCACCGCACCGAGCTCTGCGAAGGTCAGACGCGCCAGCTCGAGCCGATCCACCGCCGGCGCCACGGAGGGCTTGTGCGCTGCGTCGGCGACGACGGTCACGTGCAGCTCGTCGATGCCGAAGTGCTCGACAGCCGCGCGGGCAAGCGCGAGATGACCCAGATGCGGCGGATCGAAGCGCCCCCCGAAGATCCCGATGATCGGGCCTACTGCCATTCGAGGGTCTCGTCGCCGAGCTCGACCTCCTGGCCCTGGCGGACGCCGGCCGCTTCGAGCGCGGCCTCGAGCTCCTCCCCCTGCGGCGCCTCGCCGATCACGCGGAAGCCACGGTCGGTGCGATAGATCCTGTAGGCGCGGCGGGCAGGCGGCTGGGGGCGGTACTCGAGGAACTCGGCCAGCTCCAGCTCCGGTTCCTCCGCCACCTCCGGCACCGGAGGAATGGCCGTGAACAGCCAGCGCTTGAGGGTCTCGATCCCTTCGCCCGTCGCAGCAGACACGCGATGGACACCGACTATCCGAGAGTGGTCGAGCTGAAAGCTCGGCGGTTCTCGGAGAAGATCCACCTTGTTGAGGACGATCGCCTGTGGCCGCTCGTCGAGACCGGCGCCGTAGAGCGCGAGCTCGCGGTCGATCGTGCGGAAGCGCTCCTCGATGTCGTCCTCGGAGGCGTCGATCACGTGCAGGAGAACACGCGCGCGCTCCAGGTGGGCGAGGAACTCGTGGCCGAGGCCGATCCCCTCGCTCGCTCCCTCGATCAGGCCCGGGACATCCGCGACGGTCAGCTGCGCTCCGTCCGGCCCGTCGACGGTGCCGAGCACCGGCGCGAGCGTCGTGAACGGATACTCGGCCACCTTCGGCTTCGCGTTCGAGATCCGGCGCAGGAGCGAGGACTTGCCGGCGTTCGGGAGCCCGGCGAGGGCGGCATCGGCGAGAAGCTTCAGGTGCAGCTCGACCTCGGCCCGCTCGGGCGAGTCGCCCACCTCGGCAAAGCGAGGCGTCTGGCGGGTCGGAGTCGCGAAGCGCGAGTTGCCGCGCCCGCCGTTGCCGCCGCGAACGAGCACGATCCTCGAGCCGGGCGTCTTCAGATCGGAGATCAGGATGCCCTCCGGCGTCGAGGCCTGCGTGCCGACCGGAACCTCGAGCACGATCGTGCCGCCGTCGGCGCCATGCTTGCGCGACCCTCGACCGGGCTCGCCGCGGCCGGCCTTGAACTTGGTCTTCTGGCGAAACGCCGAGAGATCGCGGAGGTCCTTGTTCGCGACCAGGATCACGTCGCCGCCGCGCCCGCCGTCACCGCCATCCGGCCCGCCGCGGGGCACGTGCTTCTCGCGCCGGAAGCTGAGGCCGCCGTCACCGCCCCGACCCGCCAGCACCTCGATGCGGGCGCGATCGTGAAACATAGGTGTCTAGCTCGGGTCGGGCGAGCCGTTTTCGGACGCGGCGACCGAGATGAAGCGTTTCTCGCCGCTCGTCCGGAACTCGACGGTGCCGGCGTGCGTCGCGAAGATCGTGTGGTCGCGGCCGAGGCCGGTTCCGGGGCCTGGGCGGAAGCGCGTGCCCCGCTGGCGGACGATGATCCCGCCGGCCTTGATCTCCTGGCCGCCGAAGACCTTGACGCCGAGGCGCTGGGCATTCGAGTCGCGTCCGTTCCTGGAGGAGCCGAGACCCTTCTTGTGTGCCATTAGTGATCTTCCTCCTTCGCTGCCAGCGAGGATTCGAGCGCCGCGAGCGCGCCCTTGCGGTCGGCGTTTGCCTGCTCGTACTCGAGCGCCGCCTCCAGCATCGGTCGGTTCCAGCCGGTCGACTGCTCCTTGATCTCGGCCACGGTGAGGCTCTCGTAGTCGGCCGGCATGCCCTTGACGCGCTCAGTTTCGGCGACCTGCGCTTCGACCTTGGCCGGCTCCGCCTTCTTGGGCTTCGAGCCGCCGATCGACTCGATCTGGATCTGCGAAAGGCTCGCGCGGAAGCCGGTGTGTTTCTTGTAGCCGTTCTTCGGACGGTACTTGCCGATCCGGATCTTCTCGCCCTTCACGTCGGCGACGACGCGCGCCGTGACCGTGGCGCTCGGCGAGAGGTTCGGGCCGCCGTCGCCGCCACCCGTCAGGAGAACGGTCGGCTCGAACGTCTTTCCCTCACCGTGCGGGAGGCGGTCGACGAGCAGCCGCTCGCCCTCGTGGACGCGGTATTGCTTGCCGCCGACGGAGATGATTGCGTAAGAGGTCATAGGCGTGCGAAACGCGGGCTGGCGCCCGCGAGCCGGTGGATTGTAGCGAATACGCTAGATCTCGTCGGCCCACTCGGACATCGGCACGTACTCATCCGAGGCGTGGTCGTCCGGTGCGTGCTCGGGCGGGGCCGGCTCTGCGCGTCGCTCGCGGACCGGCTCGGGCTTCCCCACGGCGACGGCAATCGGCTGCTGCTCGTCGCGTAGCTCGTCGTGCAGGGGAGCGTCGCCGTTCTCACCTGCGACGACGACGGGCTTCTTCTTCCGATTACGACCGCCTCGCGAGCCGCGCCGGGTCTTCTTCTTCGCCGGCTGCTCGCCGTCGCCGTCCGCCTCGGCCACGTCGGTTTCCTCGTCCGCCGATCTCTCGTCGACGGGAATCGTGGCCTGCGTCGGCCGCGAGCGCGGCTTCGGCTGGACCTCGCCGTCGAGATCGAAACTCGGGACGTGGATGCGCGGTGTCCGCGACTTCGGCGTGGCTGCGGCGGCCTCATCCTCCGCGCCGGGGTCGACCGGGGTCTCGTCGGCCTCGAGCGTCACGTCGGCAAGGCCATCGACATCGGCGTCTGCGTCCGTAAGCAGCTTCTTCTTGCGGTTGCGCCCACCGCGCGAGCCGCGACGTGTCTTCTTCTTGGCAGGAGCCTCGTCGCCGTCCGCGGTCTGCCGCTCCTCGTCGGCCTCGACCTCGGCGTCCGGCTCGACCGCGTCGGCCTCGAGCTCGTCGTCCGTTGTCTCCTCGAGCTCCTCGGCCTCCACGGCGTCCTCGGCGCTCCTCCGGGCTCGGCCGGGCGCGCGGGTCGGCTTCTCCGCCTCGCTCTCGAAGGTGATCGCGTCCGGAGCGGCGACGTCGCCGGCGAGCAGCGTCGCGTACGCCGAGCCGTCGAGCACCCGCTCGATCCGGACTCTGGCTTTCTTGCCGACGAGCTTCGCGGCGTCGCCGACGATCACGTCGAGGCCGTCCAGCTTTCCGGCGGCTGCGTGCGCGTCGTGCAGGCCGAGCTCGACAAGCTTGAGCTCGGCCTCCGAGCCTTCCGATACCGGCGACTGCGGCTGAAGATCGGTGAGCTTTCCCTCCGCGAGCACCGCCAGGTGATCCGCGTGCGCTCCCTCCTTGGGCACGAAGAAGAAGCGCTTCTTCGACGCGGCCTCGATCTCGGTGAGGCGGTTGGCGCCTGGGCCGATGAGCAACGCCGCCGTCCGCGCGCTGACCTCGACGCGGAAAGCCTGGGCTCGCGAGCCGGCGGCGAGCACGCGCAGCCGCCGCTCGACCTCCATCGCGGCCGTCGCCTCCGAGACGACGATTCCGTCGCCGGCACAGGTCGGGCACTTCTTGGTCAGGATCTCGCGCGGACCGTCGGTGACGTTCTGGCGCGTCATCTCGACCAGGCCGAGCGGCGAGATCTCGACAACGTAGGTCTTCGTCCGGTCGCGCTCGAGCTCGTTGCGGAGCGCCTCCTCGACCTGGGCGCGGTTCTTCGGGTTCGCCATGTCGATGAAGTCGATGACGATGATCCCGCCGATGTCGCGCAGGCGGAGCTGGCGAACGACCTCCTTGACGGCCTCGAGGTTGTTCTTCGTGATCGTGTCCTCGAGCCGCGCACCGGAACTCTTCGAGCGCGAGCCGACGAAGCGGCCTGTGTTGACGTCGATCACCGTGAACGCCTCTGCATAGTCGAACACGAGGTAGCCGCCGGATGGGAGGTCCACTCGCCTCGAGAGCGTGGAGCGGATCTCGGCGTCGACGCCCGTACCTTCGAAGAGCGGGGTCTTCTCCTTGTAGCGATGCACCCGTTCGAGCATGTGCGGCGAGGTCTTCTTCAAGTAGCCGACGATCCGCTTGAAGGTGCGCTCGTGGTCGATCTGGGCGCTCTCGAAGTCGCCAGCGAAGAGATCGCGGACGATCCGCAACGGCAGCTCGGCCTCTTGGTACACGAGCGCCGGCGCCTTCGAGTCCTTGGCCTTGGCCTGGATCGTCTTCCAGAGCCGCTGGAGGAAGACGAGATCGCGCTCGATGTCCTCGGCGGAGGCTCCTTCGGCTGCGGTGCGGACGATCACGCCGCCCTCCTTGGCGTCGAGCCCCTTGATGATCTCCTTCAGTCGCGCGCGCTCGGTGTCGTCGAGCCGGCGCGAGACGCCGAGGCCCTCGCCCTGCGGGACGAAGACGAGGAAGCGACCGGGGAGCGAGATCTCGGTCGTCAGGCGCGCGCCTTTCGTCTTCATCGGGTCCTTCACCGCCTGGACGAGGATCTCCTGGCCGCGGGCGATCAGGTCGGTGATCTTCTTGCCGTGCCGCTTGCCCTCGAGCTCCGGCACGACGATCTCGTCGACGTAGAGGAAGCCGTTCTTCTCGAGGCCGATCTCGACGAACGCCGCCTCCATCCCGGGCAGGACGTTGTCGACCGTGCCGAGATAGATGTTGCCGGCGATCGAGCGCTTGTCGGGCCGCTCGAGATAGACCTCGGCGACGCGGTCGTCTTCGAGGATCGCGACGCGCTGCTCGCCGACGTCGACCGAGATCAGGAGCTCGCGCTTTGCCTTCGGGAGTGGGGCCCGCTTCTGAGGTACGCGCCGGCGATTGCCCTGCTGGTTGGCCCGGCGCTCCTGCCGCTGGCTGCGTTCGCTCGGCTGGCTCCGTTGCGTGTGCGGCTTGCGCTCGCGTTGCGGCTGCTCGGCCTGCTCAGGCCGCTCGGGAGCGCTGTGCTCACCGAGGGTCGCTGCGCCGGGCTTCTTGCGCCCGCGTCCGCCACGGGTACCACGGCGGCGCTTGCGTGCTGCGTCGATTCCGGCCTCGGTGTCGGCCGGGGGTGAATCGGTGGCTACCGCCTCAGGCGGGGCCTCTTCGGTTGGGGCAGGGGCGGCTGCCGCCGCCTGCTGCTCGTCCTGCTTGCGCTTGCGTCGAAACCAGGGTGACAAATGCTTCTCCTAGGGTGGGCGCGCGCAAAGACACGGCCGCGGATGCGGCCGGTCGCGCGCTGCGAGTGATGAAAAACGTGGGCATGGCCTGCGAACAGGCTAGCAGTCGCGCCTGACGTGGCCCGGCTGGGAAAGCCGACCTATGCGGCGGCGGGGCGCAGCCTGGCTCGGCGGGCGCCAACGGCGCGGAGGCGTTGCGAGAGCCTGGCGTGGGCCCACGGCTCGACTTCGGCGTAGCGTTTCTCGTTCTGGCCACGGGTCGCCTCGAGGTACTCGAACCAGGCGTCGGCTTCCTCGATCAGCAACAGCTCTTCTGCGTGCTCCCCCGCTGTCGTGTGATTGCCCGTCGTCTCGATGCCTGCCATGTGCCCTCCCTCCGGGTCGGTGGGATCGACTCTAGGACCCCGGCCGGACAGCACCGGCCGTACGGCACTGGCCCGCGCGCCCCAGACGTGGCCGATCAGACCAGGGCCGAAAGGGACACGGCCAGGGGCTGGCCCCGGACGTGGCTCGAGTCGGCGGTGGCGAGCGAGGGCTCGGCGAGGGCTTCTACCGACCGCGTCTCGCAGGGCTCTGCGCATCGAGCCGGCAACGAGCTAAATCATCGGACGGAATGACGATCGCGACATCCGCGCCGCCGCCGTCGCGATTCGCGGCGTGGGCCGAACCGCCGTGGGCCGCGGCGATCACCTCGACGATCGCGAGACCGAGCCCGGCGCCGGCCGCGGGACGCGCGTCGTCGGCCCTGCCGAAACGCTCGAAGGCGCGCGGCAGGAACTCGGAAGGGAAACCGGGCCCGTCGTCCTCGACGTGCAGCTCGACGCTCTCCGCCTGCTCGCGCGCGAGCACGCGCACCGAGCCATCCCCGTGCCGGAAGGCGTTCTCGACGAGATTGCCGAGCGCCTGCTCGAGCCGGAGCCGGTCTGCGGAGATCGAAAGCGACGCCGGCGCCTGGACTTGGATCGTCCGACCGGCGTGCTCGGCGCGGCTCCGGAAACGACGCGCAACGGTGGCGAAGAGATCGGCGACCGACACGGTTGCGCGTAAGAGCTGGAGGTGACCCGCGTCCGTCCGAGCGAGCACGAGCAGATCGTCCGCAAGCTGCGCAAGTCGATCCGTCTCCTCGGCGGCCGAGCGGAGCACCTGCTCGAGCTCTGCCTGCGACCGCGGCCGGCCGGATGCCAGCTCGAGTTCCGCCTTGAGCAGCGCCAGCGGAGTTCGCAGCTCGTGGCTCGCCTCGGCGACGAAGCTTCGCTCCCGCTCGAGCGCGCTCTCGAGCCGGCCGAGCATCGCGTTCAGGGTCTCGCCGAGCCGCGAAACCTCGTCCTTCGTGGGTGAAAGAGAAAGCCGTCGACCCGGCTCGGCCGCAGAGATCGCCGCCGCCTCCGCGCGCATCGATTCGACCGGGAGCAGAGCCGCGGTTGCGAGCCCGTAGCCGAGGAGTGCCGCGAGCAGAAGCGCTACGGGCTCGACGAGCGCAAGCTCGCCCAGCAGCCCCGCCAGCGCCTCGTTGCGATCGGCCAGGGAGGCGCCGACGACGAGCACCTCATCGCCGACCGGCGTTGCCAGCAGGCGGGCGCTGCCGTCGATCCCGCGCACCGACTCGCGCTCCACGAAGATCGGTCCGGCGCGCACACGTTCAAGCTCGGCGGACGAGAGCACCGGCTCGAGACCGACTCCCGGCGTTGCAGCGCGAGCCGCACCCGGGCCGGCGAGCACCTGGATGAAGCGATCCTCCTCGTCGAAGGCTCCCGACAGGCGAAGATCGCCCTGTGCGAGCAGGGGCACGAGCTCGTCCGCGCGCGCCTCCAGTGCATCCTCGACGGTCTCGTCGAGCGTGGCGGCGAGCCGGAAATAGAGGAAGACGCTCGTCGCCGCGAGGAGCAGCGCCATCGCCAGGGTGAACCCAAGCGTCAGCCGCAGGCGAATCGGCAGCCGCCTCATCGCCGCAGCCGGTAGCCCGCACCGCGAACCGTCTCGAGCGAGCTCTCCCCGTAGGGCCAGTCGATCTTCTCGCGCAGGTAGCGGACGTAGACGTCGACGACGTTGGAGCGGTTCTCGTAGCTGTGGTCCCACGCGTGCTCGAGGAGATCGAAGCGAGAGAGCACCTGACCCGGGCGCCGCATGAAGGTCTCGAGCAGCGCGAACTCCTTCGTCGAGAGCGAGACCTCGTCGGTTCCGCGCCAGACCTGCCGCGTCGAGGGATCGAGCCGGAGCGTGCCGACCTCGAGCACCGGCGGGCGCTCGACCGGGCCGCGGCGACGGAGAGCGCGGAGCCGCGCGTGGAGCTCGGCAAAGGAGAACCGGCTTCGTCAGATAGTCGTCGGCGCCGGCGTCGAGCCCCTCGACCCGATCTTCGACTGCGTCCCGCGCCGTCAGCATCAGGGACGGGCGACCAGACCTCGCTGCGACGCAGCCGCCGGCACACCTCGAAGCCGTCGATCCCCGGCAGCATCACGTCGAGCAGAATCGCGTCGTAGTCGGTGGCGCCGGCCATCCAGAGAGCGTCGTCGCCGTTCGCCGCGATGTCCGCGGCGTGGCCTTCCTCGACGAGCCCGCGCCGGCCAGCTTGACGTCGTCCTCCACGATCAGCGCCCGCATGGGCTGATTCTCGCGGCTGCAGATGAGAGCCCGGTGAGAGACCTCGTCTCTGGCCCGTCTCGGGCACCGCGCTAAAGGGCGAAGGGCGAGGCGCGCGCTTCGCCCCGCCCCGAAACTCGAGTGTCCCTACTTGTCTCCCGCGCCCTCGTCCTCGTTGCCGTCGCCTTCGATCACGACGACGCCGAAACTCTCGTCGAGGCGGACGTCGACGGTCGCCCCGTTCGGCTTGGTGACCTCGACCTCGTAGGTGGCGCCGTTCTCGGAGTCGCGCTCGGTCTCGTTCACCGTGCCGCCGCCCGTTGCGCGAAGCGCCGCTGCGCTCGCTCGCTCGAGCGTCGCCCCGGCCAGCTTTTGATCGGCTCCGTCCGAGTCGTCCCCGCCCGTGGCGCCCGCGAGCGCGGCGCCGCCGAGAGCGAACGCGGCCAGTGCCGCCGTGCCGGCGGCGATCTTCGTCAGTCGAGAGCTCATCGAGAGTCCTTTCGTCGAAGTGCAGTGAAAGCGACGGTAGCCCGGCTCGATGAGACGGCCATGAGAGCGAGCCCGCTCAGTCGGCGGAAGCGGCAAAGTAGCGTCGCGCGGCCTCGCCCACCGCGCGCGTGCCGGCGTAGGCGATCCCGCCCTTGAGCGCCCAGCCGGCGATCGGGACGGCGCCGAGCACCTGGCGGGCAACGGCGCGGAGACCGAATGCCGTCGCCACCGTGCCGAGCACCTCGGGCAGCCGATGCTGGTCGACCTCGATCCCGTGCGCCGAGGCGAGACGCAGCACCAGCCGAACCTGATTCAGCGTCAGTACCGGAAAGTCGGCGCCCGGAACGAAGATCGCGGCGCCGAGGATCCCGTTCTTGCGCGAGAACGATTCGATCAGCGCGTCGCAGACCGGGTCGCGCAGGACCGGCAGCCGCGCCGCCAGCGGCGTTGCGCTCTCGCCGAGGCGAGCTGCCAGGACGCGCGCGATCTTCTCGGTCGGGAACCCGGCCCCAGGTCGACAGACGACGACATCCGTAGCGAGCACGTACGGCACGTCGAACGACTCCGTCCCGGTCTGCACTGCGACGACCGGCACGCCGGCGCGGTTCGCAGCACGCAGCGCCTGCTCGTCGTCCTCGGTCGGCCTCCCGGCGAGCACGCGCACGAGCGCGGCCGCGTGCTCGACGGAACCGCGCAAGGTGACCGCACCGGGAGAGCCGCCGCGCCCGAGCTCCTGCTCGAGCGTCTCGGCGAGCGCGCCCGTCACCAGCAGCGGCCGGTCGTCCTCGAGCGCCGTCCGGGCCTCCTTGACGAGCCCCCAGACAGCGAGCGGATGGAGCTTGGCGTTCATGGCGGGAGACTATGTCTTTAGGCTTCGCGCGGGCCTTGGGTCCTCTCGAGAGATAGCCGGGAGCGAAGCGACCCTTCAGGGGTCTTCGCGCGATGAGCATCCGCTCCGCGGATGCTCATCTTGCGCCAACGAGCTAACGCCGCCGACCGAGGTTGCCGCGGGCGTGGATCGAGAGGAGGACGCCGATCGCAGCGAGGTTCGCGACCATCGAGGAGCCGCCGACGGTGACGAACGGGAGCGGAATCCCGGTGACAGGCGCAATCCCCATCGTCATCCCCACGTTGACGAAAATCTGGAAGAGAAAGGCGAGCACGATTCCGCCCGCGACGATCGCTCCATAGGCGTCGCGCGAAACCGTGATGATCCGCAGCCCGCGCCACACGACGAGCAGATACAGCCCCAACAGCAGGGCGGCGCCGAAGAAGCCGCGCTGCTCGGCGAACGAGGCGAAGACGAAGTCGGTCGCGTGCTCGGGGAGATAGTCGAGCCGCGTCTGCGTCGCACCGTCGACGCCGCGACCGTTTAGCCCGCCCGACCCGACCGCGGTGATCGACTGGGTCAAGTTGTAGGTCGTCCCGCCTGGATCCAGGTCGGGATTAGCGAATCCGGTAAGCCGCTCCTGCTGGTAGGGCTCGAGCACCTCGAAGCCTGCGTTCGGCAGGAGCCAGACGACGCTCAGGATCACGACTGCCGCTGCCGCGACGAGTGCGAGCAGGTGCGTCCAGCGCGCTCCGGCAACGAAGAGGCACGCGGCAAGGGCCGCCGAGTAGACGAGCGAGGTGCCGAGGTCGGGCTGCTTGAAGACGAGCAGGATCGGGACCAGCGCAAGGCCGACCGCTTGGAGGACGACGCCCGCGTTCAGCCGCCGCGCGCGATCGGCGAGGAATCCCGCCAGTGCGAGCACGAAGAGGAGCTTGCCGAACTCGGACGGCTGGAACTGGAAGGGGCCGATGTCGATCCAGCGCTTCGAGCCGCGCGTCTCCTGCGCGAGCAGGAAGACGAGAACCATCAGGGCGATCGTGCTCGCGAAGATCACGCGTTGAGCGCGGCGGTAGCGATCCGGGTCGACGGCGAGCGCGACGAGCAGCGCCACCGAGCCGAGTCCGATCGCGATCGTCTGGCGGATCACGTAATAGCTCTCGTTGCCCTCGACGTCGAAGCGGGTGATCCCGGCGACGGCCCACAGGCCGTAGGCGACGAGGGCGCCGACCGCGCCGACGAGCAGCCAGTCGAGCCGGCGCACGTAGGCGACGACATCGATCCCCTGGCGAGGAAGCGAGCGGGAGGAGACGTCCAGCATCAGTCGCTCGCCACCAGGCCCTGGGCGCCGGCCTCGACTCCGAACCAGCGCTCGAACACCTTCAGCGCGGCGGGCGCCGCGGCGGTACCCCCGTGGCCGCCGTTCTCGATCACGGCGCAGACGACGATCGGCCCGCGGCTGCCGTACGAGGAGGCGTCGAACGGCCCCCAGCCGCACCACCACGACTGATCCTCCAGGTGGCCGGGGCCGTAGCCGGGTAGCTCGACGACCTTCTCGGCGGTGCCGGTCTTACCGGCGACCGGAACGGGGAAGCTGCCGAAGATCCCCGACGAGGTGCCGTTCCCGTCGTGGGTGGCGAGGTAGAGACCATCCCGCACGACTGAGAGCCCCTCGGCATCGACGTCGACGGGTTCTGGGCGCGGCGGCCGGAACGTGAACTTCGTGATCGGCGGCGAGCCGTCGTTGCCCGGCTGCTCGACCGACGCGACGAGATACGGCGTCACGAGCTTGCCGCCGTTCGCGAGCAGCGCATAGAACCGCGCCATCTGCAGGGGCGAGACCGTGACGTCCTTCTGGCCGATTGCGAGCTGGATCAGGTCGCCCGGGTTCCAGGCGCGGTCGATTCCCGTGTACGTGCGCTTGCGCCACGCGGGCGTCGGCACGAGCCCGGGTGTCTCGCCGCCGATGTCGAGGCCTGAGATCTGGCCGAAGCCGAACTTCCTCGCCCAGTCCTGCATTCGTGTCCAGTAGGCGCGCTCGGTCTCGCCGCGCTCGTAGTAACGGTTGCCGACATCGTAGAAGTAGGTGTCGCACGACTGCGCGAGCGCAGTGGCGAGCGTCATGGGCTGGTTCGTGTACGGGTTCCAGTTCTTGAACTCGAACTCGTCGAGCCCGTACTTCGCGGACGGCGTGCACTGAATGGACTGATACGGCGAGAGCAGCCCGTCCGTGACCGCCGCGAGCGCCGTCACCGGCTTGAACACCGACCCCGGCGGATATTGGCCCGCGAGCGCGCGGTTGATTCCGGGGAAGTTGCGCTCCTTCGCGACCTCGAGATCGACGAGCGGCTCGAGCTTCTTCGGGTCGACGCGACCGACGTAGACGGACGGCTTGTAGGTCGGGTTCGACGCCATCGCGAGAATGGCGCCGTCGGTGGGATCGAGGGCCACGATCGCGCCGCCGTTCGCGTTGTACGACTCGTTCGACCGCGCGGTCTGGATCCCGAAGGCGAGCGCCCGCTCGGCCGCCTGCTGGAGACCGACGTCGATCGTCAGCCGGACGCTGTTCCCGTAGGCCGGATACTCCTTCGGCTGATAGTCGCTCTGCGGGATCCCAACCGAGTTGACACGCACCTGGGCCGCTCCGGGAGTTCCGCGCAGGTACTCGTCGAACGCGCGCTCGACCCCGGTCTTGCCGAGCTTGTCGCCCCCGCGATAGCCGTCGCGCTTGCGCTCGGCGAGCTCCTCGGGCGAGATCTCGCCGACGTAGCCGAGGATCTGCGCCGCCAGCGCCCGGTGCTCGTAGTCCCGTAGGTAGGTGCCGACGATCTGGACCCCCGGGAACTCCGCGACGCGCTCGGTCAGGTACATCACCTGGTCCTCGTGGACGGCGGTCTTGATCGTGATCGGCGTCAGCGGATCGTCCTTCGAGTCCTCGAGCGCCTGGGTCAGCTTCGGCAGCGGCACCCGCAGGACCTTCGAGAGCCGCTTGAACATCGCGTAGCGACCCTCTTTCGGCAGGTCGCTCTTCCAGATCCGAACCGCGGTTCCCGGCACGTTCGAGACGAGCACGTTGCCATTGCGGTCGAGGATCGAGCCACGCGGCGCCTCGATCCGTACCGTCCGCACCTGGTTCTCCTGCGCCGCGTTCAGGTAGCGGTCGCCTGAGAGCACCTGGAGCGCCCAGAGCCGGAGGAAGAGAACCGCGAAGACGGCCAGCGCGAGCGCGCCGAGCATCCCGACGCGGAGAGCGAGCTGGGGCGTGAAGCGATACGGCTCGGTCACCCGCGGATCGGGCGGCAGGAACCGGCCAGAAGATCTGTTCTTAGAGCTCATTGCAGAATGACGCTTCGTCGGCGGGGTGCGCTGGGTGGTGCGAGCGCAAGAACGCAGGGAGCCTCGATAGCAGCGGCTATCGAGGCGACTGAGGACGCCGCGAGCGTGCCGCACAGCACGGCCCGACGGCTCAAGGCTTCATTCTGCAACGAGCTCTTAGCCAAGGAGCCGCACCTCCGCAGTGCGCTGAGCGCCGCGCTCGAGTAGCGAGCGGCAAAGCGCAAAGACCGGCCCGCCGAAGATCAGGTTGAGCCCCAATCCTGCGATGAGCGCCTCCACGAGCGCGCGGCGCAGTGAGACCTCCTCGCCGAGGAGGAAATGGAGGAAGAAGCCGAGCACCGCCACGAGGACCGTGACCACGATCACGGAGAGGATCGGCGCGTGCGCCCGCCCGCGACCCGTCGTCTCGCCGTAGCGGCCGGTCCAGTAGCCGGCGAGCGCCAGGATCAGCGCGGTCAGGCCCAGCGTGTCGAGGGTGACGACGTCGAGCAGGAGGCCGCCCGAGAAGCCGGCCACGGCGCCGGTGATCGCGCCGCGGAGGAGCGCGATCCCGAGCAGTGCGAGGAGCAGCACATCGGGGGTGCCGCCGAGCACGGCGAACGACGCGAAGATCGTCGCCTGGAGCAGTACGGCGACGAAGACGATCCCGGCCACGATCGCCGAGTCGGCGAGCGTCATGGCAACACCGGCCTCGGCTTGCGGCCCACGAGCACGAGCACCGAGTCGAGAGAGGAGAAGTCGACGTCGGAGCGGATCTGCACCTGCTGATAGAGGTCGGTGTCGAGCTGCCCCACGTAAGTGACGCGCCCGATCGGGATTCCTCTCGGGTAGAGCGAGGCGAGCGGCCCGGAACGCCAGCCGGCGGTGATGATCTCGTCGTCCACCTTGACGACGGCGTCCTTGCGCACGCGATCAAGGATCAGCGAGTCGCCGGCCTGGCCGTGCCGGACGATCCCGCCCGCGCCGCCGCGCAGAGCCACGGCCGAGACGGCGCTCTGCTCGTCGGTGAGCAGACGGACGCGCGCCGCGTGCTCGGTGACCCGCGTGACCTGGCCGACGAGTCCTTCACGGGTGACAACCGATGCGTTCTCCTGGACGCCGTCGGCCGACCCGACCGAGACGACGATCTCCTGCTCGAAGGCACTCGTCGGACGGGCGATCACCTCGGCGGCGAGCGGCTCGAAGTCGGCCGGGAACGCCGGTGCGTTGCGGTACTCGAGCAAGCGCCGGAGGTCGACGTTCTCCTGGAGCGCGGACTCGTTCTGGATCACCTGCTGTTGCAGGATCGCGTTCTCACGCCGTAGCCTCGCTGCCTCGTCGCGGGCGCCGAAGAGCCCGGCCGTCCAGTCGTAGGCATCCTCGAATGGGCGGGCGACGCGGTTGATCGCGACCTCGAGCGGCTGAAGAACGCTCGCGACGGTGGCCTGAGCGGTATGAAGCGGCCCGTCCTGCGACTCGCGAAACGAGATCGTGATCAGGACGAGCGCGGCGAGCATCAGCCCGCCCAGCACGATCCGGCGCCGAAGCGCGCTGCTGGTGCGAGAGGGGAACGGACGCGGGGCGGGACGCCGGACGGGGAAGCCCAGCACCGCCGATTTTGCGGTGCGGTTGCGTGGCACGAGCGATCTACTCTAGCGCGTCTCTCGGCGCCTGCTCGTGCTGGCAGGCGCAAGAAAGGCTTAGTAGCGGCGCTTTCCGTTGCGGCGGGGACGAGCGCGGGCGGCGCGGTCGTAGGTGTCGAACTCCTCGAGGCTGCGCCCGGAGCCGACTGCGACGCATGTGAGCGGGCTCTCTGCGAGGTGAACCGGCATCTGCGTCTCGTGGCGCAGGCGCTCGTCGAGCCCGTGCAGGAGGGCGCCTCCACCGGCGAGCACGATTCCGCGATCCATGATGTCCGCCGCGAGCTCAGGCGGTGTCTTGTCGAGCGTCGAGCGGATCGCGTCGATGATCTGCGCAACGGGCTCGTCGAGCGCGTGCCTGATCTCCTCCGAGCTGAGAACCACGGTCTTCGGAAGACCCGTCAGCATGTCGCGGCCGCGTACTTCCGCCTGTACCTCCTCGCGCATGCGGTAGGCAGAGCCGACCTCGAGCTTGATCTCCTCGGCCGTCTGCTGGCCGACGAGCAGCTTGTACTCCTTCTTGATGTGCGTGACGATCGCGTCGTCCATCTCGTCGCCGCCGACGCGCAGGCTCTGCGAGACGACGATCCCACCAAGCGAGATCACGGCGACCTCGGTCGTGCCGCCACCGATGTCGACGATCATGTTTCCCGTCGGCTCGGCGACCGGAAGCCCGGCCCCGATCGCGGCGGCCATCGGCTCCTCGATCAGGTACGCCTTGCGCGCGCCGGCCGAGAGCGTCGCCTCTTCGACTGCGCGCTTCTCGACGCCGGTGACCCCGGAGGGGACGCAGACGACGACGCGCGGGTGTGAGAAGCGGCCCTGGTGCACCTTCTGGATGAAGTGGCGGAGCATCTGCTCGGTAACGTCGAAGTCGGCGATCACGCCGTCCTTCAGCGGGCGGATCGCGGAGATCGTCCCCGGTGTGCGGCCGAGCATCCGCTTCGCCTCGACCCCGACGGCGTGCACCTCGCCGTTTCTCTGGTCGATCGCGACGACCGAGGGCTCGGAGAGCACGATCCCTCGCCCGCGCACGTAGACGAGGGTGTTGGCGGTGCCGAGATCCACCGCCATATCGCGGCCTCCGAAGCCGCTCATCGATCGAAAGAAGCCCATGACTAGCCTGCGAGTGTAGCTAGGGGTTGGGCATGGTCTGGAAGACTGGCCCGATGGACGTCTCGAAAGCGGTGCTGATCACCGGCTGCTCGTCCGGGATCGGGCACGCGACGGCCGAGCGGCTGGCCCGCTCCGGCTGGACGGTCTACGCGACCGCCCGACGCACGGACGCGATCCTCGACCTCGAGGCGGCGGGGTGCCGACTACTCGAGCTCGACGTCACCGACGAGCACTCGATGCAAGCCGCGGTCGCGAGCGTCGAGGCGGCCGAGGGCGCCGTCGGCGTCCTCGTCAACAACGCGGGCTACAGCCTGAGCGGCGCGATCGAGAGCGTCCCGCTCGCGGAGGTGCGCCGCCAGTTCGAGACGAACGTGTTCGGGCCCGTGCGCCTCTGCCAGCTCGTGCTCCCTGGGATGCGCCGACAGGGCTTCGGCCGGATCGTCAACATCAGCTCGATGGGCGGCCGGCTCACATTTCCGGGCGGCGGCTACTACCACGGGAGCAAGCACGCGGTCGAGGCGATCAGCGACGCGCTCCGATTCGAGGTGCAGGGGTTCGGCGTCGACGTCGTCGTGATCCAGCCGGGACTGATCCGGACCGGCTTCGCGGATGCGGCGGTCGGGACGATCGCGGACCGATCGGAGGATCCGGAGGGGCCGTACGACGGTTTCAACCAGGCGGTCGCGGCCGCGACCGCGGGCGCGTATCGGAACGGAATAAGGCGGACGATGGGCGGCGGGCCGGACGCGGTCGCACGGGCGATCGAGCGCGCGATCTCGGTGCCCAGGCCGCACACGCGCTACCGCGTCACCGGCTCCGCGCGCCTCTTCCTGACGCTGCGACGGCTTCTCCCCGACCGGCTCTGGGACGCGATGGTCTCGCGAACGTTCCCTCAGCCGAAGCCGTAGAGCCCCATGAAGCGCTGGGCCAACAGGCGGACGAGCAGCGCCGCCGGGAGGCCGACGACGTTCAGGTAGTCGCCCTCGATCCTCTCGACGAGCGCTGCCCCGCGGCCCTGAATCGCGTAGGCGCCGGCGCGTCCCTCCCACTCCCCTTGAGCGAGGTTCGCGGCGAGGTCGCGCGGGGTGAGCCGCCGGAACGTCACCCGCGTCGAATCGTGCGCGACGAGCTCCCAGCCGGGTGTGAGGAGGCAGAGACCGGAGACGACGACGTGCGTCTCGCCGGCGAGCGCCTCGAGCATCCGCTCGGCGTCAGTCGCATTCGTGGGCTTGCCGAAGATCGTGCCGTCGAGCGAGACGGCGGTGTCCACGGCGAGCACGGGCCGGTCGCCGGCCTGGTCAGCGACCGAGCGGGCCTTGCCGAGCGCGTGCGCGCGGACGAGCTCGACCACCTCGGTGTCCGGGGGGTCGTGCTCGAGATAGTCCGGCGCGACGACCTCGTAGGGAATGCCCAGCTGTTCGAGGATCGCCCGGCGCTGCGGGCTCGTCGAGGCGAGCAGGAGCGGCGGCGTCGGGCTCGCGCTCACGACTTCCGGGCTCTCCAGATCTCCTCGGCCGGCCACTTTCGTCCCCATTCGGCGGTGACGTAGTCATACGTCTCGTGGGTGTGGGCGTCCGGCGGAGCTCGCAGCTCGTGCAGTGCCTCGATCTCGAAACCGTGCTCGCGCAGTAAGCGGATCCACTCGCCATGCGCGAGATGGAACTCGACGCCGCCGTCGGGCCACTCGAACCGGTGCATCCCGAACTGGGGGTTGACCAGGCGCTCGACCGCGGGCACCTCGTCCTCCGAGCAGAGGATGACGAGCGTCGAGTTACGCAGGAAGACGAGGTGCCCGCCGGGGCGGAGCAGGCGCGCTGCCTCCGGGATCCAGCGGTACGGATCACACCAGATGCTCGCGCCGTACTCCGAAAGAACGAGGTCGAAGCCCCGGTCGGGCAACCCCGTCTCTTCGGCGTTCGCCTCGAGCAACGGAAACTCCAGCCCGAACCGCGACTGCATGGCGCGGGCGGTCTCGAGCTGAGCGGGGGTGACGTCGACGCCTACCGGGCGCGCGCCGCGCTTCGCGAGCCAGGCGGAGAAGTAGGCGGTGCCGCAGCCGAGCTCGACGACGGTGAGGCCGTCGAAGTCGATCCCGGCGAAGACCTGCAGCTCGGACTCCAAGACGTTCCAGATCCCCCAGTCGATCTCCGTGCGCGCCCAGGCCACAGGCGCGTTCTCCGCGGTGTAATCCGCGTTCGACTGGGTCCAGAGCTCCCGGTTCCGCCAGGCCTCCGGCGTCAGCTCGGCCATGTCGCTACGAGCCTCGTCCAGGGCCAGCCCCTAGACATGTCTGCGCGGGACATGTCCGGGCTTTGACCCCTGACATGTCCGAACGGGACACGATCGAGCTAGACGAGGCCGTCGGGGAAGAACAGGCCGAGCTCTCGCTTCGCGGAGGCCTTCGAGTCCGAGCCGTGGACGATGTTCTCGGAGAGCTCGAGCGCGAAGTCGCCGCGGATCGTGCCGGGGGCCGAGTCGAGCGGGTTCGTCGCGCCCATCATCGTCCGGACGGTGGCGATCGCAGACTCGCCGCGGACGGCGAGCGCCAGCACGGGCCCGGAGGAGATGAACGAGACGAGATCGCCGAAGAACGGCTTGCCTTTGTGCTCGGCGTAGTGCTCCCGGGCGAGAGCGCGAGGGATCTTCAGCAGCCGTGCCCCCCGCAACTCGAAGCCGCGCCGCTCGAGCCGGGCGACGATCTCGCCGGCGAGCCCCCGCCGGACGCCGTCCGGCTTCACGAGCACGAGTGTGGTCTCGACCGCCATCTACTCCGGGCCTGCGGCCCGTCTCCGCGGTGCGGTCCAGGAGTCCGTGAGGGTGTCGTCGATCCCCGGCAAGCCGGTGCTCGTGACCGGTGTCGCGCAGAAGGGGCAGATCTGCCAGAGCGCCTCGAGCGGACTCGCACACTTCACGCACGCCTGCTTCAGCTTCGTCGTGCAGACCGGGCAGACGAGAAACGACGCCTCCACCTGTGCGCGGCAGACCGGGCAGTAGAGGTCGCCCTTCGAGAGCCGGTCTTCCATCGCCTGGATCTCGAGCTCGCGCTCGCGCACGTCCTCGAGGTACTCGGGCGGGCGGAAGAACATGTAGATGATCGGGCCGACGAAGGGCGGAATCAAACCGAGCACGGTCGCCATCGTCACGAGCCACGGATCGTCGATCCGGCGTCGCGCGTCCTTGAACACCCAGTACGCCGTCGCGAGCCAGAAGACGACGAAGAAGAAGATGGAGAGATTGCGAATCACCATCCACGCCCCGGAGTCGAAGAAGTCGTTGACTCCCCCGAAGAGCTCGTCGTTCGTCGTTGTGGTGGCGGCGATGATCACAGCAGGAGCTTGCCCACGATATAGCCAACGACGAACGCCGAGCCCACGATCAGCGCGAGCACGGCAGCCGCGAAGGTTAGGACGGTCGCTCGCTCACGAGCCTTCGCCATCTCAGGCGCCGTTCCTGGAAAGGTCCGCGAGGAGGTAGAGCGAGCCGGTGACGAGGACTGGCCCGAGCTCACGTGCTCGGGCCAGCGCGGCTGCCGGTTCGGGCACGGTCTCGACCTGCGCGAAGTGGGCCGCAGCCCGCTGGGCGAGCTCCCCCGCGGACAGCGCGCGGGGGTTCGAGGACTCCGTCGCGACGAATTGGCTGCCGGCACGGGCGAGCGCGCGCAGCATCGCGTCGACGTCCTTGTCCCTCAGGATCGAGGCGACGACCACACGCTCGCCTGCTGGAAGGCGAGCGACGAGCCAGTTGGCGCCCTCCGCGTTGTGGGCACCGTCCCAGATCTCGTCCTCGCCGCGCTGCTCGAATCTGCCCGGAAGCGACACCTCGACCTCGCGCTCGAGCGGCTGGCCGACGAACGCGCTGGCGGCCTCGCGCGCGCCACCGATGACGACATTCGGGCCGTCCAGCGACGTGAACTCCTCGTCGGGCAGCACCGCGACCGTGTCCTCCTGAACGACGGCGAGCTTCTCGGCCGCGATCGCCTCACGCGTCTGGCCGAGCACGTCGGTGTGGTCGAGGCTGACGTTCGTCAGCAGGACGACGTGGCTGCGCAGCACGTTCGTCGCGTCCAGACGCCCACCGAGGCCGGCCTCGACCACGGCGACGTCGACGCTGCGCGCTGCGAACTCGGCGAACGCGGACGCACAGATCGTCTCGAACTGCGTCGCACCCTGCTGCTCCGCCTCCGGGCGAACGCGTGCGATCGCAGTCTCGAAGTCCGCCTCATCCCCGTCGACGGTGATTCGCTCGGCCCAGGAGCGAACGTGCGGCGAAACCGTCGCTCCGACCGAGAGCCCCTCGGCAAGGAGAAGCGCCTCGATCGTTCGCACCGCCGTCGACTTGCCGTTCGTGCCGACGACGTGGATCGCCGGGTACGCGAGCTGCGGGTCGCCGAGGCTCGCGAGCAGCGTCAGCATCCGCCCCAGCCCGAACTCCTCCGGCCAGGGGCTGAGCGAAGCGAGCCAGTCGGTGTGCTCAGCCTGAGAGGGCATCGAGCTCGCGACGGTACCGGGCGAGCTTCTCGCGCTCGGCCTCGACGACGTCGGGCTTCGCGTTCGCGACGAACTTCTCGTTCGCGAGCATGCGCTCGCCGCGCTCGACCTCGACGCGCAAGCGTGCCAACTCGGCCTCGGCGTTCCCGTTCGTCTTCGCCCGCTCTGGACGGACGACCGCCGCAAAGATCCGCAGCTCGTCGTCCTCGAGCTCGACCACGACGCCGCTGCGCCGGAAGATCGCGGCGGCCTCCTGGACGCGGTCGAACGCGTGCAGATCGACCGCGTGCGTGCCGGCCGCTTCCGGCCACTCCGCCACGATCAGCCGCCCGAGAGGTGAATCGACGTGGAACTGCGACCAGATCTCCTCGGTCACGTGCGGCATCACCGGGTGGAGCAGAAGCAGCAGGCGCTCGAGCGCCGCGAGCGCCGTCGCCCGCACCTCGCTCTCGCCGAGCCTGGGCTTGATCGCCTCGGCGTACCAGTCGCAGAAGTCGTCGAAGATCAGCCTGTAGAGAACTTGAACCGAGGGCGAGAAGTCGAACTGTGCCCACGCCTCCTCGACCTCGGCCCGAACAGCGTCGATCCGGGCGAGGATCCAGCGCTCCTCGAGGCTCTGCGGCCGCGACACCGGCTCGGCGCGCTTCGAGAGAAGAAGTCGCGAGACGTTCCAGAGCTTGTTCGCGAGCTTCCGCCCTTCCTCGATTGCCCCCTCGGCGAAGCGGACGTCCTGCGTGGAGGACATCTTCAGGAGCCCGTAGCGCGTCGCGTCGGCGCCGTACTTCGCGATCACGTCGAGCGGATCGAGACCGGTGCCGAGACTCTTGGACATCCGCCGGCCATCCGCGGCGAGGATCGTCGAGTGGATGATCACGTCGGTGAAGGGAATCTCGCCCATCACCTCGAGCCCGGTCCAGATCATCCGGTTCTCCCACAGGCGGATGATCTCGCGGGCGGTCGAGTTGACGTTGCCGGAGTAGTAGCGCTCGAGCTCGGGCGTCCGCTCCGGCCAGCCGAGGGTTGCGTACGGCCAGAGACACGCCGAGAACCAGGTGTCCAGCACATCCGGGTCCCGCTCGAGCTCGGCGCTCCCGCACTCCGCGCAGGCTTCGGGCGGCGGCCAAGTACAGGTGACGTGGCCGTCCGGGCAGTACCAGAGCGGCTGCTGGTGCCCCCACCAGAGCTGGCGCGAGATGTTCCAGTCGGGGATCTCCTCGAACGAGCGAATCGCGAATTGATGCTGCGATTCGGGGTGGTAGCGCACGCGCCGTTCGCGGAGCGCGTCGAGCGCGGGCCGCGCGGGCTCTTCCATCGCGCACCACCACTGGAGCGAGATCAGCGGCTCGATCCGTGTATGGCAGCGCTCGCAGGTGCCGACGGAATGCCGGTAGCTCTCCCGCTTCTCGAGCTGGTCGTGCTCCTTCAACCACGCGACGACCCGCTCGTCGGCCTCTTCCTGCGTCAGTCCGGCGAGCTCGCCCGCCGTCTCGTTCATCCGGCCGTCGGGCCCGATCACGGTCAAGGTCGGCAGCCCGTGGTCGGCGCCGATTCCGAAGTCGACGGCGTCATGCCCTGGTGTTACCTTGAGCGCGCCCGAGCCGAACTCCTTCTCGACCCGCGCGTCCGCGATCACCGGCACCGGCCGCTCGACGAACGGCGCGACCACCTCCTTGCCGATCGCGTCCCGATACCGCTCGTCGTCCGGGTTCACGGCCACCGCCACGTCCCCGAGGATCGTCGCCGGTCGGACAGTCGCGATCGTGAGGCTGGCCCGCCCGTCTGCGAGGGGGCCGTCGGCGAAGGGGTAGCGCGCGTAGGTCAGAGCGTCGTCCACCTCCACGTGCTGCACCTCGAGGTCGGAGATCGCGGTCTCGTGGAACGGGCACCAGTTGACGAGACGGTTCGCGCGATAGAGCCAGCCTCGCTCCCAGAGGTGGACGAAGAAGCGCATCACCGCCTCGATATAGGCGTCGTCCATCGTGAACCGCTCGCGGCCGTAGTCCATCGAGGCGCCGAGTCTGCGGAACTGGCCCATGATCGTCTTCCCCGTCGCATCGAGGTGTTCCCAGACCCGCTCGACGAACGCCTCTCGACCGAGTTCCTTGCGTGAGGTTCCCTCCAGCGCAAGCTGCTTCTCGACAACGTTCTGCGTCGCGATTCCCGCGTGGTCGTAGCCCGGCTGCCAGAGCGTGTCGAAGCCACGCATCCGGTGCCAGCGCATCAGGAGATCCTGAATCGAGCCGTTCAGCGCGTGGCCCATGTGCAGCGCACCCGTGACGTTCGGGGGTGGCACGCAGATCACGAAGGTCTTGTCGTGCCGAGCCCCGGCGCCGGCCGCGTAGAGGCCCTCTTCCTCCCAGGTGCGCTGCCAGCGCTCCTCGACGCCGTGCGGCTTGTAGAGCGGCTCCATCGGCCGATCGTATCGGGGGTCAGGCAGCGACTATGCGCGCAGTGTACGCGGACTCAGCGGAGGATCAAGCAGGTGGTCGTGCCATGCGCGAGCAGCTTGCCGTTCCCGTCGAGGAGCTTCCCCTCGGCCGTTGCGACCCGCGAGCCCGCGTGGATGACCGTGCCTTCGCAGCGGACGAGACCCGTATCCACCGTCATCGGCCGAACGAAGTTCGTCTTCACCTCGAGGGTTGTGTAGCGGACGCCCGCGGCGAGCGTCGAGTGGACCGCGCAACCCATTGCGGAGTCCAGCAGCGTCATCGCGACGCCGCCGTGAACCGAGCCGATCGGGTTGTAGTGCTGGGGGCCGGGCTCGAACTCGAAGACGGCGTGGCCCACCTCGACCTCGGCGCCGCGAAAACCCATCAGCTCGGCGATCGGCGGGGGCGGCAGCTCGCCGGCGAAGATCGCCCTGATGGTGTCGAGGCCCGAGAGCTCCACTGCCGTGGACATTACGCGGCGAGCTTCTCGCGGTGGACGGCGAGGATCATGCTCGTCGAGCTCGAGGTCGCGTAAAGCGTCCCGACCCCGTCGACGAGCTTCGCCTCCGCGGTTGCGATCCTGCTGCCGTGGTGAACGACGCGGCCTTCCGCGCGCAGCGGGCCGGCGGCGAGCGTTACGGGCCGGACGAAGCTCGTCTTCAGCTCGACGGTCGCGTAGGCGACGCCTGTATCGAGCTCGGAGTGGACTGCGCAGCTCATCGCGGTGTCGAGGATCGTCGTCACGATCCCTCCGTGCACGGTCCCGAGCGCGTTGTAGTGCTCCTCGCGCGGCTCGTAGCCGAAGACGACGAGGCCCGGGGAGACGAATGTCGGCGCGAAGCCCACGAGGTCGGCGACCGGCGGTGGCGGCAACTGGTGGCCGGCAATGCGGTGGAGAAGCTCGAGCCCGGTGAGCTCGTGGGCGGCGCGGCGCAGCGCGGCCGGGTCCTGCCAGGTGACGACGCGGTAGCGATCGGGCGCAGCGCGGTTCATCTCCGTGTCCTTTCAGTGAGTTGCATCCAGAAACCGACCCTACAAGAGTTGGTTTTGTTTTGCAACTCATCTATGCTGCGGTGGATGGTCTGGAAGAACTTCGGCCGCGAGAACTGCTCGCTCGAGGCGACCGCCTCGGTGATCGGCGATCGCCAGACCCTGCTCGTCCTGCGCGAGTGCTTTCTTCGCGTGCGTCGCTTCGGAGAGCTCCAGCAGAACACGGGCCTCGCCCGGAACATCCTCGCCGACCGACTCCAGGCACTCGTAGGGAACGGGATCCTCGAGCGCTGCGAGTACCAGGATCGGCCGCAGCGCTTCGAGTACCGGTTGACGCAGAAGGGGCTCGACCTCTACCCGATCCTGCTCGGGCTGATGGAGTGGGGCGCCAAGTACGAGACGGGCAAGGACGGGACGCTGGTGACCTTGCGCCACAAGTCCTGCGGCGCCGTCGCTCAGCCCCAGCTCGCCTGCCCCGACTGCGGCGAGCCGGTGACCGCGCGCGACATGGAGGCCCTCCCGGGCCTCGGCGCGATCGCAAAGAGCGGTTAAACCTAGGCGGATTCCTCGCCGAGCTCCTCGAGATCGTCAATCCCGTCCGCGCTTGTCACGAGCGTGGGCTTCAGGCCCTTCGAGATCGTCTCCTTCGTGATCACGCACTTGGAGACGTCCTTGCGACTCGGCAGCTCGAACATCACGTCGAGCAGTGCATTCTCGATGATCGACCGGAGACCGCGGGCACCGGTCTCGCGGGCGAGCGCCTTGTCGGCGATCTCCCAGAGCGCGTCGTCCCGGAACTCGAGCTCGATCGAGTCGTAGCCGAAGAACCGCTGATACTGGCGCGTGAGCGCGTTCTTGGGCTCCGTCAGGATCTGGACGAGATCCTCCCGGCGGAGCTGGTGCACCGCGGAAATCACGGGCAGACGGCCGATGAACTCGGGGATCAGGCCGAAGTTGAGCAGATCCTCGGGCATCACCTTCGTCAGCATCTCCGCGCTCTCGTCCGAGCGCTTGGAGCGAACCTCCCCGCCGAAGCCGACCGAGTTCTGACCGACGCGGCGGCCGATGATCTTGTCGAGCCCGGCGAAGGCACCGCCGCAGATGAAGAGGACGTTCGTCGTGTCGATCGAGAGGAACTCCTGGTGCGGGTGCTTGCGCCCACCCTGCGGCGGCACCGACGCGACCGTCCCCTCGAGAATCTTCAGGAGCGCCTGTTGGACGCCCTCGCCGGAGACGTCGCGCGTGATCGACGGGTTGTCGGCCTTGCGCGCGATCTTGTCGACCTCGTCGATGTAGATGATCCCCGTCTCGGCCTTCTTGATGTCGAAGTCGGCGGCCTGGATCAGCTTCAGCAGGATGTTCTCGACGTCCTCGCCGACGTAGCCCGCCTCGGTCAGCGCGGTCGCGTCGGCGATCGCGAACGGGACGTTCAGGATCCGCGCGAGCGTCTGGGCGAGCAGCGTCTTGCCGCAGCCGGTCGGGCCGAGCAGGAGGATGTTCGACTTCTGCAGCTCGACGTCGCCGTCCTCCTGGCCCATCCGGACGCGCTTGTAGTGGTTGTAGACCGCCACCGCCAGCGTGCGCTTTGCCTCCTCCTGCGAGACGACGTAGTCGTTCAGCACCGAGTAGATGTCGCGCGGGCGCGGGAGGTTGTCGAGGTCGAGCTGGGTCGGGGCTGTCAGCTCCTCGTCGATGATCTCGTTGCAGAGATCGATGCACTCGTCGCAGATGTAGACCCCGGGGCCTGCGATCAGCTTCTTGACCTGCCGCTGGCTCTTGCCGCAGAAGCTGCAGAGGAGCTGTTCGTTGCCGTCGGATGCTCGGGCCATGTCTGGTTGTACCTCGGATTGGGGGAAACGGCTAGTGGTGACGTGCTAGCGGTGCTCGATCACGCGGTCGATGATCCCGTACTCGACCGCTTCCTTCGAGGTCATGTAGTAGTCGCGATCCATGTCCTTTGCGACGCGCTCTATCGACTGCCCGGTGTGCTTCGAGGTGATTTCCTCCATCAGGCGCTTCAGGTTGATGACTTCCTTGGCTTGGATCTCGATGTCGGTCGGCTGGCCGTGGAAACCGGCGGAGCCCTGATGGATCAGGATCTTCGAGTTCGGGAGTGCGAACCGCTTCCCTTTCGTCCCGCCCATCAGGATCACCGAGCCCATCGACATCGCCATGCCGATACAGGTCGTCTGGACGTCCGGCTTGATGAACTGCATCGTGTCGTAGATCGCGAGCCCGGCATAAATGACGCCTCCGGGCGAGTTGATGTAGATCTGGACGTCCTTGTCGGGATCCTCCGACTCGAGGTGCAGGAGCTGCGCCACGATCAGGTTCGCGATCTGGTCGTCGACGGGAACGCCGAGGAAGATGATCCGCTCGTTCAGCAAGCGGGAGTAGATGTCGAACGAGCGCTCGCCACGCGAGGTCTGCTCGATCACCATCGGGATAAGCGGGCTCATGCAGGCTCCTTGGTTCCAGACGAATGGCTGCCGGGGGTCCACAACTTCGTTTCGGTATCGGGCTTTTCCTTGTCGGGCGTCCAGATCGCATCTCGCGCCTCCGCGATATCCATCGCGATCGGCTTGACCTCGGCCGCCACGCGATCGAGCGCCGTGCGGAGCCGGATGTCCTCCCGCAGATCCTCGTGCCGGCCGGTCTCCCAGAGCTCCTCGAGCACGGCCTCGACATCCTCGCCCGCCGCCTCGGCCTGCTCCCGGACGAGCGCGCGCACCTCGTCGTCCGAGACCGTGATCTCGAGCTTGTCGGCGACCGCCTCGAGCGCGAGCTCGCGTGCAACGGAGAGGGCGGCTTCGGCGGTCATCGCCTCGACGAGTTGCTCGGGCGTGCGCCCGGTGATCTGGAGGTACGTCTCGGTAGCGATCCCGCGGCGCTCGAGCGAGCGGATGAACCCGTTCAAGAGCTCGCGGGCGCGAGCCTCGACGAGCGGGCCGGACGGGTTGACCTTCGATACGCGGACCAGCGTGTCGACCGCGTTCGCTCGAAAGGCGATCTCGACCTCCTCGGCGAGCTGCTCGGCGAGGCGACTCTCGATGTCGGCGCGCAGGTCGGCAAGCGTGTCGAACTCGCTGGCGGAGCGCGCGAGCTCGTCGTCGAGCTCGGGCAGCACCTTCTCCTTGATCTCCTTGACGTGGATCTCGACGGATGCGCTCGTCTCGTCGGCGAGCTCGTAGGTGACCGTCTTCGTCTCGCCCGTCGAGCTGCCGCGCAGCGCAGCCTCGACCTCGTCGACCAGGCGGCCGGCGCCGAGCTCGACAACCGTGTCGCGCTGCTCGTCGCCGTTCGGCGAGATCAGGTCGACGACGAGCGTGTCGCCGTTCCGGGCGGCGCGGTCGTCGGCCGGGATCAGCTCTGCGACGGTGTCGCGCAGCGCCTCGAGCTCCTGTTGGACGAGCTCGTCCGGCACCTCGGCGTCGGGGCGGCCGACCTCGAGCGTCGTCCAGTCGACGACCTCCACCTTCGGCTGCACCGGCACGATCGCCTGGAACCGCCAGTCCTTCGAGTCCTCCGTCGGCAACTCGTAGTCGAACTGTGGCTGCGCGATCGGGCGGATGCGGACGCGCGCGGCCGCGCTCCAGAACCAGCCCGAGATGTGGCTGTCGACGGCCTCGGCGTAGATCCGCTCCTTGCCGAGCCGCTGGAGCAGGATCGGCGTCGGCACCTTTCCCTGCCGGAAGCCGGGGATCTTGACGGAGGCCGCGAGGTCGTTGGTGGCGTGCTCGACGGCGTGGTGGACGTCGTGCGCCGGCACCTCGACCGTCAGACGGACGGTGTCGTTCTCGAGCTCCTCGACCGTGGTGACCACCCGACCATTCAAGCAGAGGGGGTTTGGCCACGGTCGAGGCCCGCGGCGAGCTCGTCGACCCTGCGAGCGATGTCGTCGCGGATCTGGCGCACCTGTTCGAGCGGCTGGCCGATCGGGTCGGGAAGCGGCCAGTCGAAGTGCTCGCGACCGGGCAGATGCGGGCAGACGTCCCCACACCCAATGGTCACGACCACATCCGCCCAGGCAGCGTCGGCCCCGGGTTCGAGCTGCCGCGGGCGCCGGCCGGAGAGGTCGATCCCGAGCTCGCGCATCGCCTCGACGACCTCAGGATGCAGATGGGACTCGGCGCAACTCCCGGCTGAGCGCGCCTCGTACCCGCCGCGACGTTCCAGGAATGCCTGCGCCATCTGGGAGCGGCCCGCGTTGCCAATGCAGATAAAGAAGACCCGCACGGACGTAGGCTAGCTCCGTGCGCCTCTACGTCCTCGTCCGACACGGTCAGTCCGAGCTCAACGCCACGCATCGGGTGAACGGCGACCCGGAGGTGCCCGTGCTCCTGACGGCGCAGGGCGAAGCGGAGGCGCGCGCGCTCGGGATGCAGGTCGCGAATCTCGAGCTCGACCTCTGCGTGCACACGCGTTTCGGACGGACGCGACAGACCGCCGAGCTCGCATTGGCGGGCCGACCCGTGCCGCTCGATGTCGAGCCGCTCCTCGACGACATCGACATCGGCGGCCTCGAGGGCAGGACGATCGACGAGTATCGCGCGTGGAAGGCCGAGCACCTCCGCTCCGATTCCTTTCCCGGCGGCGAGAGCCTCGACGACGCGGCACTGCGCTACGCCGACGCGTTCGAGCGGCTCGTCAGGCGCGACGAGCAGCGAATCCTCGTCGTCTGCCACGAGGTCCCGGTGCGCTACGCGCTGAACGCGGCCGGCGGTTCCGACGACCTCGACGGGCCTGCCCACCAGATCGGCAACTGCATCCCGCATCTCTTCGACGAGGATGGCCTGCGCCGGGCGGCACAGGCCATCCGTCGTCTCGTCGCTTAGGGAGCGAGCCTCGAGCGGTCGCGCGGGAAGAGCGTCGCCTCGCGGATGTTCGCCGCCTCTACGAGGCGCGCGACGAAGCGTTCGAGCCCGATCGCGAACCCGCCGTGCGGCGGCATTCCGAAACGGAACGCCTCCAGGTAGCCCTCGAACGGCTCGGGAGCGAGCCCGCGGATGTCAAGCGCAGCGAGATAGTCCTCGTAGAGATGCAGCCGCTGGCCTCCTGTGATCACCTCGAGGCCGCGGAAGAGCAGGTCGAAGCTTGCGGAAAACTGCGGCCGAAGCGGATCTGGGTGGGTGTAGAACGGTCGTTTCGCCATCGGGTACCCCTCGACGAAGAGGAAGTCCGATCCGTGCTCGCGGCGCGCCCACTCGCCAAGCAGACGCTCGTGCGCGGGGGCGAGATCGAGCGCGCCGACGACGGACTTGCCCGTCAGCCGCTCGAGCAGAATCTGAGCATCGGCGAAGTGGACGACCGGGATCTCCCTCGGCACCTCGGGCAACTCGAGCTCGAGTAGGGCGACGGCCGCCGCAGCTCGCGTCCGAACGCCGTCGACCATCCCGGCAACCGCCGAGCGCGCGAAGCCCATCACCGTCCTGTGGTCGTCGATGAAACCGACCTCCGCGTCGAGCGAGACGTATTCCGCAAGGTGCCTGGCCGTCTCGTGCGGCTCTGCTCGAAAGACCGGCCCCGTCTCGTAGACCCGCTCGAGCACGCCGACCATGATCTGCTTGTAGAACTGCGGGCTCTGGGCGAGATAGGCGGCGCCACCGAAGTAGTCGATCGCAAAGACGTTGGCGCCGCCTTCGGTCGCCGAGGCGACGATCTTCGGGGTCTGGATCTCGGTGAAGCCGAGACCGTCGAGCGCGGTGCGGTAGCCGCCGAGCGTCGCCGCGACAACCGAGACCTTGGCGCGCTCGTGTGGATGCCGCAGCGCAACAGCGGCGTGATCGAGGATCGTCGGTAACTGCTCCTTCAGCAGCAGTCGCCGCAGCTCGATCGGCGGCGTCTCGGTCGGCGCCGCGAGCACGGTGAAGCTGGGCGCGTGCAGCTCGATCCCGCCGGGCGCCTGGTCGCTCGCGACGACATCGCCCACGACTTCAACCACGGTCTCCGACCGGAGGTCCGGTGCGCTGCCCTCGAACACGAGCTGGACGAGGCCGGTCGCGTCGCGGAGTACGACGAAGGTCACGCGGCTGAGCGCCCGCTGGGCGTGGATCCAACCCGCGAGCCTGACGCGCTCCCCGACGTGGTCGGAAAGGCACGAGATGTGCGTGCGTTGCATCGGTGGTCACCTCCTCGGACAATCGCCTGGAGGTGCGGACGGGAGGCGCTCCCGCGGTGCCACCGCACTTCGCCGCCTCGCAGCGGCCTCGTTTCGGCCCGGTGACGGGGGCAGGCCGACGGGGTCTACTGAGCTTGAAGAAGCCGTTCTTCCCGCAGCTCCGGAGTGTTGTTCACGAGGGACCGAAGACCGCCTTCACAGCTCCCGGCGGCTCTCTCGGCTCCGGCCGATCTCGCTACTCGTCTCCGTCGACGCTTTCGACTGACGATAGCGCGATTGCCTGCCTCAGTCGAGATCCTTGACGTAGGAAAGCCAGCGCGCGCAGGCCGGCCGGCGAGCAACCGCTTCCGCACCAGCCCGCCCGGCGGGAGCCGACCGGCGGGTGGCCAGGATGCGGGCGAGAGGACTCGAACCTCCAAGGGCCGAAGCCCACCGGGACCTAAACCCGGCGCGTCTGCCAGTTCCGCCACGCCCGCGGACGGTTCAAGGATAGAGCGCGCAGGGTACGTCCGACCCATGAGCGAATCGAGCGATCCCGGCTTCGTCGATCCGAGCACAGTCGAGCCGCAGGTTGCGGACGATCCGGCCGAGCGCGAGCGCGAGAGCGAGCGGACGGACGAGACCCGCTACGAGCGCGAGCTCGAGGCGGACGCGGAAGCTCGCCGTGCCGCGGCCGAGCGATTGAAGGCGGACGACCTGCCCGAGCCCGCAACCGAGGAGTAGCGTCCCGCCGGCGGATCGAGCCTCCTCGGCCCGAGCCGCCAGCCGGTCGTAACACGGCTCAAGTCTCGTACGGACGGGTCGATAACGCCGGTGTGACATCTGTCAACGCCGTCCGCGCCGAAGTGCAGGACCGATGGGTGGGGATCGGTCGTTCGGCCGCACCTGAGGCTCGATCGGCCGCCGCCGAGGCAACCGGGGCTGCGCTCGCGCAAGGCGATGCAAAGCTGTTGATCGTCTTCTGCTCCGAACTCTACGATCTCCCCGAGCTGCTGGCCGCGATCAACGAGCGCTCGGCGGAGTGCCACTGATCGGCTGCTCGACGGCCGGTGAATTCGCCACCGCGGGCCGGGCGACGGAGGTGTCGTCGTCGTCTCGTTCGGAGGAGCTGGTTTTGCGGTCTCCACAGCCGCGGCGACGAATGCCTCGACAGGGCTACGCGAGGCCGGCGCAGCGGTGGCACGGTGCTCGAATGCTGACCCCGAGCGGCCGTACCGTCTGCTCCTCCTCCTGACCGACGGGCTTGCCGGCGATCAGCAGGAGATTGTCCGTGGTGCCTACTCGGAGCTCGGTGCCGAGGTGCCGCTTGTCGGCGGCTGCGCCGGAGACGACCTGAAGATGAAGGCCACCTCGCAGCTTCACGGCGACCGCGTGCTGACGAATGCAGTCGTCGCGGCCGCGATCGCCTCGGACGCCCCATTCGGGATCGGAGTCCACCACGGCTGGCGCAAGGTGGGCGAGCCGATGCTGGTGACATCGAGCTCCGCGAACCGCGTCTCGCGCCTCGACGACAGACCTGCGCTGGACGTGTATCTCGAACGGCTCGACGCGCCCGAGGAGGCATGGATCGATGCGGAGGCATTCACGCGCTTCGCGCTCACTCATCCGCTCGGCCTGAGCCGGCGAAGCGGCGAGAACGTGCGTTTCGTCGCCGGCGCCGATTTCGCCGACCGCTCGCTTGGCTGCATCGCTGAAGTGCCGCAGGGAGCGTTGGCCTGGATGATGGAAGGCGACGCCGCCTCCGTGCTCGATGCCACCGACGCCGCGTGCCGGGACGCGCTGGCGACACTCGGCGATCGCCGCGCGCTCGGGCTGATCGCTTTCGACTGCATCGCCCGCAATGGCGTGCTCGCCGGGCAAGGGATTGCCGGGGAGGGTCTCGCAACGGAGGTGCAGCGGATCGCCGCGAACGCCGGCGGCGCACCGGTTGCGGGCTTCTATACGTACGGCGAGATCGCGCGCACGGCCGGCATGAGCGGCTTTCACAATCAGACGCTCGTGATCCTGGCGGTGAGCTGAGCGATGAGCGCCGGCGTGAGCTGGGCAGCCCAGCAACTCGTCGAGCTGCTGGCGGCCGTCACGTCGTTCGAGGACGAGCAGGCGGCCACCCGGAGCGCCGTCGAGCGCACCGCCGAGGCGCTGGATGTGCAGATTGCTGCCGTGGTGCGCGACGGCGCGGTCTGTGCATCGATTGGGTTCACGGCGTGCCGCGAGCCGGTCGCAGAGCTTGTGGCTGCGACCGCCGGGAAGCTCACGGCGATCGTGGTGCCGGGTTTCGGAAGGGTGACTGTCGCCGTCGCGCCGCTCGAGAACGACGCTGAAGGCGCACTGTCGTGGGGAGGGCCGGTGACGGCTTCGGTCCGGAGGAGTTGGCCCTCCTACGCGGGATGGCGCGCGTGCTCGCACTGACCGTACGACTGCTTCGCAGCTTCAACGCGCTTCAACAGCGACAGCGATTGCTCGAGCGGAGCGCGGAGATCCAGCGCGCGATCACGCGGCGCGCGCCCCCTTCAGGAGGTGCTCGAGTCGATTGCAGAGTCAGCGCGGGAGCTGGTCGGCGATGAGGTCGCCGGGCTGCGCATGATCGACGTCGACGATCCCACGATGATGGTCACGGCCGCTACGAGCGGCGTCTCGCCCGCGATCCGGACGCGAATCGAGCGCGGCCCGATCGGAGAGGGCGCCGGCGGTCGCGCGGTCGCCGAGGGCAGACTCGTCATCGTCGAGAGCTATTCGGACACGCCCGATGCTCTGCCGCCGTTCAGCGAGCTGGAGCTCCAATCCGCGATGGCCGCTCCCGTACACGAGCGCGGCACGATCGTCGGCAGCCTGACCGTCGCCTCCTTCCGGCCGGGACGCACCTACAGCGAGTCCGAGCAACAGATGCTCGTCGCCTTCGCAGAGCATGCAAGCCTGGCCGTCATGGACGCGAAGACCGTCGACACGATCCTGCACCAGGGCCTGCACGACAGCCTTACCGGCCTTCCGAACCGCCGGCTCTTTCTCGATCGTCTGGAACACGCGCTCAAGCGACGTGGCGATCGCGACTCGCTCGCGGTCATCTTCCTCGGCCTCGACCGCTTCAAGAGCGTGAACGACAGCTGGGACACGACGCCGGCGACCGCCTGCTCGTCGAGCTGGCCCGCCGCCTGCGAGATTGCGTGCGGGGGCTCCGACACGATCGCGAGGCTCGGCGGCGACGAATTCGCCGTCCTGATGGAGAGCGTCGCGGTCGAACGGGACGCGGCTCGCCTCGCCGATCGGATGTGCGCGGTCGTGCGCGAGCATGTCTGGCTCGACGGACACGAGGTCTTCTCGACCGCGAGCGCAGGGATCGCACGCGCACGAGGGCTCGGGGGCGACCCGCTCCGCGACGCCGACACCGCGATGTACCGGGCGAAGGAGGCAGGAGGCGGCACCTACGAGTTCTTCGAGCCCAGCATGCGTCGCGCCGTCACCCAGCAACTCGGGCTCGAAGCCGATCTTCAGCGGGGGATCCGGCGGGGGGAGCTCGTGCTCTACTACCAGCCGATCTTCGACCTGACTACGCTCGAGGTCGTCGCAGTCGAGGCGCTCGCGCGCTGGCGCCATCCAGAACAAGGCCTGCTCGCCCCTGCGATCTTCATCCCGATCGCCGAGGAGACAGGCGCGATCGTCGAGATCGGGCGCGCGCTTCGCGAAGCCTGTCTGCAGCTCGTCGACTGGCAGATGCGCTTCCCGCGCGAGCATCCTCTCTCGATGAGCGTCAACCTCTCCAGTCGGCAACTGCAGCAGCCGCATCTCGCCAGGGAAATCGGGCAAGCCCTCGTGCTGGCGGGGCTCGACCCTGCCCACCTGATTCTCGAGCTGACCGAGACCACGATCATGCAGGACACCGACTTCGGCACTCGAGACCCTCCGCGAGCTGAAGTCGTTGGGGCTCGGCTCGCGCTCGACGACTTCGGTACCGGCTATTCCTCCCTGGGCTCATTGCGCTCCTACCCGCTCGACATCCTCAAGATCCCGAGACCGTTCATCGAAGGCATCGAGCACGGCTTCGAGAATTCTGCCGTTGCCCGCGCAAGTCTCCAGCTCGCCGACACCTTCGGCCTGGACAGCGTCGCCGAAGGCATCGAGACCCGCGCTCAACTCGACGAGCTCGTGCGGATCGGCTGCCGCTACGGACAGGGCTACTTCCTCGGCCGACCGCAACCACCCATACAGCTCGAGAGCCGCCTCTCCACCCCGGCACGGCCGAGGGCGGCGACGCTGCGGCGAGTCTCCTGAGCGCTCCGGGCGCTGCCCGAGTGCTGAGAGGGAAGACAAGAGCGAGCACCAAGTCGGGAGTGGCCCCGGGTGGAGTCGAACCACCGCGCGCAGATTCGAAGTCTCCGCGAACTTGGCTCAACCAAGCGGTACCGACAAGAATGCGCGCCAGTGCGCGCGCCAGTCGGCGGATTGAGGATCGGCCTGATGGCCAACTCGCGCCGCCGGATCCCAACGGATCTAAGCGGAGTTGAACCCCCACAGAGCACAAACGGTGGGTTTGTCGGGAAGCGCGGATACGTCGGGCGGGCCGGAATCGAACCGCTGTCAGGCGCCTCGACGCCCTTGGTGGGCGATCTTTCCGAGGCGGTTGAGCAACTGCGAGTGCTCGTCGCCGAGATTCGCTCACGGGGCGAGTAGCGACTCGGCCACGACGGGGTGGATCGCACTCGCCGCAGTACCGAGGGGCTGCGTGATCTCGCCATGCAGTGCCGCTCTATCCGGGCTGCGTCATGCTTTCACAGTCGGCCGCAACGAGATCGACCGGATCAGCAGTGACGGTGTCATTGCCGGTACCACAGGTAACTTCGTCGCGCACACCGTCTCGCGTGTCGATTCGGTCGCTCCCTGGGCCGCCATCGACCCGATCGAGACCCGCGCCTGGAGTGACGACGTCCGCTCCCTCGAGGGCAAGAACGAAATCTACTGCGGAGCTCCCTTGTAGGACGTCAGCGGCCGTCGTACCGCGAACCGTGCAGTTGTCGATCACTTTCCGTAGAGTGGCGCCGCTGCTCGAAACCGTGAATATTCCTTGGGCGCGGCCGCATTTCTTACGTGCGAAGGCAATCAGCTCCCCGGTCGGACGCCAGTCGCTCTGCCAGCCGTATCCGATTCGGACAACCCGCTTTTGCGCTACGTTTGCGCGAAAGAGCTGCTGGATTCCGTCCGCCGTCACGGGTCCCTTTTCCAGAATCAAGCGGAGTCCGTCCGGGGCCCATGAACCAAATCGCCCCTCGAAGCTACGCTGCCGCCCGCCGGGCCGCCACGTGACCGTCTGTTCTGCGGCTCGGCCGTAAGCCAGACGGCCACCGCGCGGCGCCCAGACAAGCGGCGCACGGCCCGGACCAAGCGTTCGAATCCTCTTAGCTGAGAGCGTGACGAGTTTGACCGATGGCGCCCCGCGTTGGTCCACGTAAGCGAGGCTGCGGCCGTCGGGCGACCACGTTGGCGTCGAAGCGGCTCCTGCGCCGGTGAGGCGCGTAACCGAACCGCTACTCACATCGGCGAGAAAGATCGCGGCATCCAGCTGGCCCGCGGTTCGCGAATTCACTTGGCGCACGAAAGCGATCGTCCGGCCGGCCGGCGACCACTGTGGCGAGTTTCCAAACGCGATCCTCCTTGCCGGAGAGCCGTCGCGCTGGGCTATGACGATCGTTTCGAGGCCGGAACTGTCAGTCTGCTGGACGGCGAGAGCACGGCCGTCAGGCGCCCAGGAAAAGGGCCCGCCTCGAGTGAGAGCGCTCGACGGTTGCCCAAGAGTTGCTACGAGCACCGAGCGCCCTTCCTCGGCTTGATAGGCGATCGCATCGGAGCGTGGCGACCATACGAAGCCACTCCCGGGCCCGACCCGTGTCAGCCCGCTGCCATTAGCTCCTGCCACCCAGACCTCACGGCCTTGGGCGCCCACCCGGACGAAGGCGAAGCGCTTCCCGTCAGGCGACCAATGGGGGGATGCATCCGGATACTTCGTGCCCGATGAGGCGCTCAGAGCCCCGTCCGCACCCCCGCCCCAACCGCTCCCGACAACCATCGCAGCCACGCCGACGAGAGCGCCAGCCCTAAACCAAGGATGGTTACGGTGACTCACTTGAAAGTCAGATCCGCGGGATAGCCGTCATTGATCGAAAGTGGCGAACCAGCCGAAGCTCTCACCCTGAGGCCCGTAGGCGCGATAGAGCGTTTCGCAATCGTAGGCGCCTGAGCCAGCTTCCCAGCCATGGAACATCGTCGCTGAGCTCGGCTTGTAGGAGTCGGGATTGACTTTGAAGTTGTTGGTGTCACGTACGGTCACGCGGTTCTTCCGGCCTGCGATCTCCCATCGGCGAACACCCGTAGCCTTCGGGGACGCACCGTTGCAGCTCCAGGCTCTTCCTCCTCCCAGGGAGTCGGATGCTCGCGCCGCGGCGCGGCCCTTCAATCGCACCGCCCATGCATCCAAACCTCCCCCATTGGTGAGTCCGGGTGCCATGCTCCCGCTCTGCCAGACCGGCGAGAACTGCGAATTCCCGCCTATGTTCCCGGCGATAATGTCGGAGCTGCGGTACGCGCGGGAGACGACGCTGAGACATGCATTCTCGGTGCTATCGAGCGCACAGCGACCATTCGGCGATGAGCGCTGATGCTGGTAATCCCAACGCACACGAGTTCGACCGGTTTCACGCGTGTGCTCTGTATGAACCACGACCGCGTCCCTAGCCACAGCGCCCTGGAAGCCGCGCACGAAGGTAGCACCTTGTCGGTTGAAAAGAGCGACGCGAGGGAACTCGCCGGCCAGATAGGGTGGGCCGCTTCTTTCCGGGCCATCCTTGCCGGTGACACTGGTGACGAATTTTGGCTCGGCGACGAACGGGGTTCCGTTGGCATCAGGCTTGGCGTACGTGGTGACCGACGTCCAGAGCTTCACGATCTCGCGAGAGAACCGCCAGCGGTACTTGACCACAAACAAGCCACGCCCATCCTTTCCGTACCCGGTGCTCTCGGCGCCGCGTCCCTCTCGGAACCAGACATCGATATCCATTCGACCGACCGCCCCAAGAGTTCCCTTCGTTCCACTCACCCAAGACGACGTTGGACAGTTCGCGAAGTTGGTCTGCGTGCAGTTCGCGATCTTGATGTCATACACGCCGCCTTCCTGCGCGGTTGGGTGAGGCGTTGAAGCGCACTTCTGCCCTTCGACCGCCTGACCTCGCTTAGCGCCTGACCAGTCGTTCTGATCGGCGCGGAGATTGAAGTTCGGTCCTCCAGCACCGCGCATGTGGTGAACACCGAAGATCCCTAGTCCGCCGGCATCAGCGATATGCCGCTCGACGTTCGTGCCAACCGTGTATCGCGAGGGCTGGTAGCCATCGATGAGACGGGTGTTGTAGCGAGTAGCTGGCTGACCCGCGACCACTGGCTTGAAGTGACGATCGTCGAAGGTCGAGACGTATCCAGGACCGACTGTTCTGGCGGCCCCCGGATCTCCGGCGGTCGACCCGATGCACTTCCAAAGGATCGTCCAAGCACCATCGTCGTTCAGGAAAGTGATTCCGTCCTGGTTGGTCCAGAAGTCCACCGGCTCGGTGTGGTGTTCGCCTGCGGCCTCGAGCGTCTGGAGCCCCGAGACTCCATCCGGGTGATGCACGGCGATGGGATCGTCAATGGGGGCCACATATCCAGATGGGCTCGCCCCATCGGTTCCCGCCTCAAACCCTGCTCCATCCTCTGCTGTCGCGAGGGCGTATGTGACGGCAAGACGTGGTCGAAGGACAGGCTGCGCGATGTTATCCGAAGCGTAGCTCGTGATATGCGTGCTCGATCCGCCGGTGTCGTCGGCGACGATGATGAGACCGTAGTTCGCGCGCTCGTTCCATTGCGCCAACTCGACACCAAGCCCTCACCAATGGCTGACATCCTAAGCCGACGCGCAGGCCGGTGCCAGCCCAGCTAGTCGCGGCTTCTCGACACCCCCTCCGAGCGGATCAGGAGAGCGCGCACGGACGAGGGCCACCACTGCCGGCCACCCTGCGAGGTGGGGATGCAGTCCGTGTTGAGCCGGCGCGCGATCTCCCCCAGGCTCGCCCCCTCCGCGTGCTCTGCGCGGATTCGTACGATCAGGTCGGGCGCAAGCCCCGGCCTGCGACCCGGACGCACGACCCGCGCACGCCGCGTACGCGCTTCTTGTCGACGTTCGGTGAGATAGCGCTCGAGCTCGGCGACCGGGATCAGCCTCGCTCCCCACTCTGTCTGCACGGTCGCGATTGCCGGGACGACCCGACGGTCGAGTGTCGCCAGGCTGACGCCGAGCGCCTTCGCGGCCTGCTTACGCGTGTACGCGAGCCGCATGACTCGCTCGGTGAGCTGGACGTCCTGCTCCGGCGCCCGGCTGAGCCGGGTCGTGTGGCGCTGTGCCTTCTCGCTCTTCCGCCGCTGCCGTTGCTTCGCCATCACGTACAACGTACAACAATACTGCGGCTTGTTCGCATCGTGATGCATCTGTGTCTCGCCTGCCATGCCGATCTCTTATTGCTGCACGCAGCGGGCCGTTGGGCTAGCGCTCGAGCCCGCGGCCGAGCTCCCGCTCGAGCTCGGCGAGCCGGCGAAGGGTGCGCAGCGGCGCGAGGTCTTGTTCGCGGCCGAGGGCGGCGAGCATCCGGGCGAGATCGCCAACCGAAGCGACCGAGGGGCGCAGGCCGGAGCCGAGCGGTTCTCGGGTTGCGGCGCGGCGGAGGTCCTCGTAGCCGCGGGTGCCGGCCGGCTCGGGAACGATCTTCAGCTCACCGCGGTCGGTCTCGAGCTCGAGCTGCGGCTCGCCGCTCAGGCTCCCCTCGAGGAGCGGCCTCCCGCCCGGCCTCCGAGCGTTCAGCTCTTCGAGTGCGAGCCCGAGTCGGCGCAGATTCTCGGGCCGCCTCGAGGGAACGACGTCGACCCCGGCGGTCAACTCGTCACTCCCCTGGATCACCCGAGCGAGGGCGCCGATGACGATGTAGGTGACCCTATGCCGCTCCAGTGTCTGCATGAGCCCAATCGGGTCGAAGGAACCCCTCCTCGGCCTCGACATCAGCCACCACGCGCCTTCAGCAGCACTTGGATCCGCTCCTGCGGCGTTCGCAGGAGGCTCTTGCGCGTGCGGGCGTCTTCGCCTCGATCAGCCAGGTGCGGCACGAGCTCGAGGTCGAAGCCGCAGGCTCGAACGAGCTCCAGGAGCGTCTCGAAGCTCGGCTGGACGACGTCGCGCTCCCAGCGAGCGATCTGCGCTCGGTCCTTCCCGCTTCGCTCCGAAAGTTCGCCCTGCGAGAGCCTGGCCCGCAAGCGCGCTTCCCGGATCACCATCCCGCTGGTCACGCGACGATCCTAGCGCCACATACCCATAAATCCCTCTTGAACCTTATCTGCTACACTAGTCATCATGCGCCGTGTCGCGCCGCAGCAGCTGGAGCTCGAGTTGACTCGTCTGGAGACGCCTGCGGCGCCGAGGCGAGAGAGCCGGCGCGGACGCGACAAGGGTGGAACACCGGCTGGACGCCTCGCGCTCAGCCCTGACGAGGCGGCGGCGGTGCTCGGCGTCAGCCGCGACTATCTTGATGAGCACATCCTTGACGAGCTGCGGATCGTCCGTCGCGGCCGACGGATACTGATCGCACTCCTGGAGATCGAACGCTGGCTCGACCGGAACGCGACCGTCAGAATGTCTCTTGACGGCAGGCACTCCGAGAAGCGGGAGGCGATGGGCGCGTGAACGGATCCACCAAGCGGCCCGTGACCGGCATCCGCGCGCGACACACCCGCGCGTGCGCAAGCAGTGACGGACGCCGCTGTACCTGCTCGCCGTCCTACGAAGCATCCGTCTTCAGCGCCCGAGACGGCAAGAAGCTCCGAAAGACTTTCGCAACGCTGGCAGCCGCGAAAGCCTGGCGTTCCGACGTGGCGACCGCAGTCCGTAAAGGCGCGCTGCGCGCGCCCACCCAAACAACACTCCGCGAGGCAGCCGATGCATGGCTCGCCGGAGCCGAGGAAGGGATCGTCCGTTCCCGCTCCGGCGAACGCTTCAAGCCGTCGACGCTGCGGATCTACAGGCAGGCGCTTCGCGACCGCGCGCTGCCGGAGCTCGGCGGCGCGCGACTCTCGGACATCCGCGTGGTCGATATCCAAGACTTGGCGGACAGACTGCTTGCGAGCGGCGCCGACCCTTCCACCGTGCGCAACGCGATCGCTCCCCTCCGCGTGATCTTCCGCCGAGCAGTGTCGCGCGGCGAGATCGCGATGAACCCGACGAGCGGCCTGGAGCTGCCCGCGCCACGCGGGACGCGCGAGCGCGTCGCCTCACCTGCTGAGGCCGCCGAGTTGATCGCGGCGCTGCTGCCGCGCGATCGGGGACTGTGGGCGACGGCCATGTACGCGGGCCTCCGCCGCGGAGAGCTGCTCGCACTGCGGTGGCAGGACATCGACCTTCCCAACGCCCTTCTCCATGTCAGGCGCTCCTACGACCCGAAGGAAGGCCTCTTCATCACGCCGAAGTCCCGGGCGGGCCGCCGCACAGCCCCGATCCCATCGGTGCTCCGCGGGCTACTCATCGAGCACCGGCTCGCGACCGGGCGAAGCGAGGGGCTCGTCTACGGCGCGACCCCCGAGCGGCCGTTCACGCCCTCGAACGCGAGCCGTCGAGCCCACACCGCCTGGAGCGCTGCGAACAAGATCCGAGGCGAGCAAGGGCTCGTACCTCTTCGGCAGATCTCCCTGCACGAATGTCGCCACACCTTTGCCTCGCTGATGATCGCTTCGGGTGTGAACGCGAAGGCACTCGCCTCGTATATGGGCCACGCCAGCGTGACCATCACGTTCGACCGCTACGGGCACCTGATGCCCGGTAACGAGAGCGAAGCCGCGGCCCGGCTCGATGCGTACCTCGAGCAGCGAACGAGCCGCACAACGGCCTGAACGGAGACGGCTCGGCTCGTCGTATAGTGCCGCCTTCCCGCCACGTACCCGCGAGGGCGGCGGGCGCCGCTCAGCCGCGCACGTCGTACGGGCTCGGCGGAGCGGTCTGCGCGACCGTGTCGTCTTCGTCCCGCTCCTTGACATCCAGGTCGTCGGGCTCGACCTTGACGCGCGCCCAGTAAGCGGCGAGCTTCACCTTCAGGTGGCGGCGTGCCTGCGGGTGCATCTGCGCAACCCGGCGGGGCGGCTCACGCAGGAACTCGTCGCTCACCGACGTCGGGCGGAAGAGGCAGGCGACGCTCTCGTCGAAGTGGCCCTCGAGCGCCGGAACGTACATGTAAGCGTGGAGCGCGTCGCGGGATCGGAGTAGGTTGACGCTGTGCTCGACGGTCGTGGTGTGGTCGACGACCTCGCCCAGCGGAAGGATCGGCACGAACACCCTGAACGGATGCGCGAGGCGCGCCTCCGGCGTCACCTGCTCGTACATGTCGCACGTCGGCGTGATCAGGAGTCCGTACGCAAAGGCGATCTCGCCGACGTAATGCTGAGCGGGCTCGTGTTCCTCGTCCGAGAAGACGCCCGTCGGTGGCAGTTGGAAGGGAACGGCCTGGAAGACGTCGCCGGCGAAGAGGATCGTCGCCCACGGCGCGACCCAGTACTCGTCGTCGTTCGGGCGGTGCTTGCGCGCGGCCATTCGGCGAGAAGGCTACGACTCGCCTCGGTCGGCAGCCGGCTTCCGGTCGACGCGCTATTCGTCGATAGATGTGGCCGAGACGGGCGTGAGCTCGTCGCGGTTCTCGAGCGGCGCCAGGCCCTCGAACATGCGTGCACGCACAGCCTCGATGTCCTCGGCGCGAAAGCGCCGGACACCGCTCGGCAACCGCACCGCGGCGAGGTAGCCGGACTGCTCCCACCGGCGCAGTGTGTTCTCGTGAACGCCCAGTCGCTTCGCTGCCTCACGCACCAGTAGCAGTGCGGCCATCGACTTCCTCTCCTTCCATGACGGTTACTTGTGGTCACTGTAGGCGAGATGGGAAGGATTGTCAACTTGGTTGATGCGGTGGACTTGTCATACTTAGTCCAAGTGGTGCAAGAGGCCGGCTCGGGCTCTGACCATCGTGGCTGCGCGCCAGTTGCGCGCCAGTGGATACGCAAGAGCGGCGGTCTCAGGCGGATCAGGGCGGACGTCGCCTGAGGACGCAAGCGCGGCGCGAACCGCTCTACCAAGCCGATCTCGTCACCTTGAACGGAGTGGCCCCGGGTGGAGTCGAACCACCGCGCGCAGATTCGAAGTCTGCCGCTCTATCCACTGAGCTACGGGGCCGGGCTGACGTTGAGTATGCCCGACGTCCGCCCGGCCCTTGCCCGCTAGCTCAGCGCTTCGCACCTGGACGACGTCGTAGCGGGTCGTCGGCGTCGGCGTCGTCCCGAAGCGGGCGTTCACCGCGTAGAGAGATTGCCGAGATCGTCGATCGTCGTCGGGACGTCGAAGTCCGGATCGGTCAGGTAGCCGGTGATCCGGCCCGAGTCGAGCCGGGCCGCCAACGCGATCCGCGCGATCTTGTTGTCGCGGTTCTGGACGACGTAGAGGATCTTGCCGGTGAGCAGGATCCCGTCACCGTTTCGCACGCTGTTCTTTTCATCGGAGACCTCCTTGTTGGCGAAAGCACAGAGATTCGTCGGGCTACACTGTCTCGGCACGGTGGCGGTAGCTCAGTTGGTAGAGCTCCGGGTTGTGGTCCCGGTGGTCGCGGGTTCGAGTCCCGTCCGCCACCTGCCTGTTTTGTTGGCGCAAGATCGGAATCTGGGGAAGGAGATTCCGATCGCGCGACGACCCCTGAAAGGGTCGCTTCGCTCCCAGGCACGCGAGCGAGCTTGAAGCGCCAAGTCCGGCCACCTGCTCGGCCGAGTCCGCTGCGGGAAGCCCAACCTTCACGTTTGTCCCCCTTCTGCCTGAGTCCCTTTTCGCTTCCCGGCACGCGGCGCGGCAACGTAGGATCGACGCGATGCGGCACCTCCGGCACGGCTGCTGGCTCGGGGGGCCGACAGCATCGAAGCGGCTCGGCCGCTCGGCGACGAGGTGGGCGCGGACGTCCCGATCGTGGGTGGCGGCGGAACCGCGATCCGGCGGGTGCTCGTCGCGAAGGACGCGGCGGAGGACGCCGGCCGGGGACGCTCACCCGGCTCGTCGCGGGACTGCCTCGTCGATTCGGCCTGCACCTACCGCGCTGAGGGCGCCGAGCACATCTTCGAGCCGAGTGTCCGGCCCGATCGACTCCGGCGGCCGAGCGGCGAAATCGGTTCGGGCGAGCGCCGCGTACAGCTCCGCGAAGCCGTCGAAGAGCTCGCGCGGCAGGCCGGCCGACTCCTGCGTCGTCGCGATCTCTCGCATCTCCCCCACATACCGCTCGGCCTTCGTGGCCGCACGGCCGATCGAGCTCGCCGCCCGCTCCACGAGCCCGAGATCCGACTCGCGCAGGTCGTCCAGCACGTACGGAAGAACGTCGTTCGCGTGCGCAGCAAGCAATGCGTGCGCGAGCAGGCCCACCGTGCCCTTGTAGACCGAGGCCGTCGACATCTTCACGGCCGAGGCGCTGCCGACTTCCAGCCCGACGAGGCGCGCGTCGATCCCGGGAGCCGGCCACGCGGCGAGCTCTGCTGCACGCGCGCCCGAGAGATAGATGCGGGTGGAGCCGTCTGCGTGCGGCGGCCCGCCCGAGATCGAGCCGTCGACGAGATCGAGTCCGCTGCCCGCGAGCTGTGTCTGGATCGCGCGGACGGTTGCCGGAGCGATCGCGTTCAGATCGGCGACGAGCGGATCGGCATCGACCCGCCGCGCTGCCGCCGCGATGTCCGCCGCGACCGCCGCGGCGTGCTCGGGCGGGACGATCGAGACGACGATCTCCGCACGTCGTACGACCTCGTCGAGATCGCGCAGGAGCTCGAGTCCGTGCGCGAGCTCGCGCGTCCGGACGCTGCGGCCGGCGACAGTCGCGACCACCCGTGCGCCCCCGGCGGCGTAGGCGCGCCCCACCGCGCTTCCCATGGCGCCCGGACTGACAATCCCGATCGTGGGCTCGGCCATCAGTGCGCCCGGGAGGATTCGAACCTCCGACCCACGGCTTAGAAGGCCGTCGCTCTGTCCGCTGAGCTACGGGCGCTCGCCGCAGAGGGTATCCGGGTCCGTGCGGGCTCCTATCCTACGGCGCAAGGTCGGCGGAGCCCGCTCCGCCGAGCGTCGGCTAGGAGCGGGCGCCGAACTCGGAGGTCATGATCGTCACGTCGCGACCGCCGTACACGCCCGGGGCCTGTGCGACCGTGACGACCGAGAGACCGATCTCGCGCCAGCGGGCGGTGAGGATGTTCTGCCGGTGGCTGGGGCTCGCCATCCAGAGCCGGAGCGCATCGGCGGCACTCGGCTCGGGCGCGGCCCACAGCAGGTTCTCGCCCACCGACCAGTTGCCGTAGCCCTTCGAGCCGTAGAAGCGCTCGACGCGCTTCTGGAACCCGCTGCCATCGCGAGACTCGTGCGTGAAAAAGCCGTAGTGACCCATCGCCTGCGAATGCGCGTCCGCCGCGGCACCGAGCGAGGGCGCGAGTCGGAGCGGAACCAGTCCGTGGGCGGCCCTGATCGCGTTCAACTCGACGAGCACCTGGCTCTCGAGTGTGTTCGCCGCGGCAATCGGGCTGGCCGGGCTCCGCCCGGCGGCACCTGCGCTCGTCGAGCCGACGGCAAAGACCGCCAGACAGGCGATAAGTGCCAAAACCCCAGGAAACCTCCTCTCCACACGGGTGTGATCGACACCGCTGCGGCGGAGGAACATCGTCCGATCGAGGTACCTCGATCAGGGCTCGGCCGGAGCCACCCCGGCTGGGCGCTCAACGAGCTGGCCTCGCCGATGCTTCAGGTAGTCGACGAGGAGCACCTGGATCATTCCGGCGACCGGGATCGCGGCCAGCGCGCCGATCACGCCGGCGAGCTCGGCTCCGATCAGGACGGCGATCAGGACGGCGAGCGGCGAAAGCTGCACCGTGCGCCCGTAGACGACCGGCTGGAGCACGTGATTCTCGAGCTGCTGGTAGACGACGAAGAAGATCAGGATCACGATTCCCGAGGTCGTCGAATCGAGGAAGGCGACTGTGGTGACGAGAATCGCCGCGATGGTCGCGCCGGCGAGCGGGATCAGGTCGAGGATCGCGACAAGCAGACCGAGTGCAATCGCGAAAGGAACGCCGACGACGAGCAGAACGAGCGTCGAGACGACACCGGCGATCAGGCTGATCGTCAGGTTCCCCGTGACGTAGCCGCCGATCGTCCGGTAGATGTCGTGGCCCACTGCGCGCCAGCGCGGTTGCGACTGATCGGGAAGCAGCCCGTAGAACCGACTGATCCAGGCCGGACCCTCGAGCAGCATGAACAGCGTCAGGAACGCGATCGTGAGCACCGCGATCACGGCACTGATCACACTCTTCGTCACCGCGAGCGCGGTACCGGAGATCCCGAGCGCCCCGCCGGCCCCGCCAGCCTCGACGGCCTCGCGCACCTTCTCGGTGATCTGGTACTCGCGCTCGAGGAAGCCGAGCCGGCCACGGCCGCTCGTCAGATCCTCGACATAGGCGGGCAGGGTGTCGACGAAGTTGTTCACCTGCTCGACCAGGATCGGGACGAAGGTGGCGCCGAGTGCCACGATCGCTGCGAGCGCGCCGAGGTAGGTGATCAGCACAGCGAGCCCGCGCCTCGCCACCCCGTGCGCCTGAAGCCATTCGACGGCCGGGTTGAGCGCGACCGCGAGGAACACCGCGACCACGATCCAGATCAGGACGCCGCGCGCGACCTGGACGACCTGGATCAGCACGACCGCGGCGAGAATGATCCCGAGCACGACAAGGATCGCACGCGGACGGAAGCGGACGAGGCGCTCCTCCATCCGAGCGACGATACGCATGTCGTCGGATGGTTCCGCCGCTGGAGCGACGCCCGGGCCTCCGCGCGTACTCGCCGGCCGAAAACGACCGACTGTAGAGGAGATACCTCTCCGAGCGAACGTGTCCAGGGAGAGCGCCCGACCGGGCTCGAACCGGTGATCAGAGCTTGGAAGGCTCTTGTGTTACCACTACACCACGGGCGCGCGGCGAGAGCTAGGTTAGCGCCTCGTGGCGCCGGATCCCTCCTCGTGGTCGTGGAATCCGGAAGCGCTGGTCGTGATTCCGGCCCTTTCGATTGCCTACGCGCTCGTCGTTCGCCGTTTCCCGACACCCGGCTGGCGGATCGCAGCTTTCGCCGCGGCGATGCTCCTCCTCCTCGCCGTGACCGTGACGCCAGTCGAGACGATCGGGCTGAACTACCTGCTCACGATCCACCTGATCCAGAATGTCGTCCTCGCGGAGTGGGCTCCCGCGCTCGCCGTCCTCGGCATCACGCCCGCTCTGGCAGCGCTCGCACCGAGGGTGCCCGCAGTACCGGCGCTCCTCCTCTGGCTCGCCAACTACGGGGTCTGGCACCTGCCGTGGATCTACGACACGGCGCTTCGGCACCCGCACACGCTCCTCCACCTCGAGCATGCCCTGTACTTCGCGACCGGAGTCCTGCTGTGGTGGCCGATCGTCCACGAAGCCCGGACGCCGGGGTTCAAGGCGGGCTATCTGTTCGCTGCGTTCGCGCTCGCGAGCCCGATCGGGCTGCTCCTGGCGCTGATTCCCGATGCAATCTACGACTTCTACGTCGACGCGCCCGAGCGGCTCTGGGGCCTCTCCGCGCTCACTGACCAGCAGATCGCCGGAGTGACGATGGCGCTCGAGCAGGCCGTCGTCTTCTTCGCCGCGTTCGCGCTCTACGTCGCGCGCTTCTTCCGGGAGCAGGACGCACTCGACTGAGAGCTACAGCCTGCGCTCGTACCAGTCGTACTGACGTGTCACGCACATCCCGGCCCGCTCGTAGAGCCGGGTCGCGCCCGTCTCGCTCGCGGCGTCGACCTCGAGCCCGACCCGCGTGAACCCGCGCCGGTAGAGCTCGCCGAAGACACCGACGAGGAGCGCGTGCCCGAGTCCGCGGCTGCGCCAGGGACGGCGAACACCGAGATCGAGCACCCAGCCGAAATTGCGAGAGCCGAATGCCAGGGCCGCGCCGGCGATCTCGCCCTCTGCCTCGGCGAGCAGCCAGAGCGCCGGATCGTGGTCGCCGCGCGTAGTTCGCCGGCGAAGCCAGTCCTCGAACGGCTCCGGCGTCTGATCCCAGTGATCCTCGAACGCTTCCTGGACAGCGGTGTGAAGGGCTCGATCATCGACGCCCGGAAGATAAGGGCGCAGCTCGACACCCTCGACGGTGGCCGGCGGGGCCGGTTCGGCGGTGTGGTCGATCTCCATCCGCCAGAAATGGCGGACGAGCTCGTAACCGCGCCCCTCGAGCAGCGCCCGTCCGTCGTCGTTGAGCACCCCGGCGCGGACGCGAGCCGAGCCGTTGCGCACGGCCCACTGCTCGAGCTCCTCGATCAGCCGCGTTCCGATCCCGCGGCCACGCCAGTCCGGGTGAACGCACGAATCGTCCTCGAGCTCGGCGCAGTCGCCCTCGACGTGCAGCTTCGCGAAGCCGACGGCGCTGTCGCCGTCGAGCGCGATCCAGGCGCCGCCGTCCAGGCCCTGCCGGCGGCTCGCCCACCAGTCCCGGAGCTCCTCGGCCGTGAAGTCCGGATCGTGCTGGTCGAGATCGGCCGCGTCCCGCGCGGCGATCAGAGCGGCGACTGCCGGAGCGTCGTCGAGCGCGAGCGAACGGATCTCGAGCTGCATGCGACCAGCGTAAAGTCCCCGCGTGACCGGAGTCTTCGTTACGGGCGGCTCCGGCTTCGTCGGCGGCGAGCTCGTCCGCCGGCTCGTCGCGGACGGTCACGTCGTCCGCGCGCTGGCCCGATCGGACGAAACCGCCGCAGGACTCGCCGAAGCGGGCGCGGAGCCCGTGCGCGGCAACCTGCACGATCACGCCGCTCTCCGCAGAGGAGTGGAGGGCTGCGAGCTGGTCTACCACGCCGCCGCGCTCGTCTCCGACTGGGCGCCGCGAAGCGCCTTCGAGCACGCGAATGTGGAAGGAACACGAAACGTCGTCCGGGCGTGCGAGGCCGCCGGGTCGCGACGGCTCGTCCACGTCTCCTCCGAATCCGCGATCCTCTCGGGTCGCCCGCTGCGCGGCGCCGACGAGACCTGGCCGCTGCAGCCGCGCTCGCGGGCGCTCTATGCGGCTTCGAAGGCGCGGGCCGAGCTGGCGGTCGGGAAGGCGAGCGGTGTCGAGACCGTGATCGTGCGACCGGTACTCATCTGGGGACCAGGTGACCGCACTATCCGGCCGGGCTTCGCCGCCGCCGTCCGCGAGGGGCGCTTCACGTGGATCGACGGCGGTCGGCATCTCACCTCGACGACCCACGTAGACAACGCCGTGCACGGGATCCTGCTGGGCGCCGGGCGAGGTCGCCCCGGTGAGACCTACTCGATCTCCGACGGAGAGCCGATCAGCTTCCGCGCGTTCCTGACCGCCCTGCTCGCGACCGTCGGAGTCGTGCCGCCGGAGCGCTCGCTGCCCTTCTGGCTCGCGCGGCCACTCGCGGCCGGCAGCGAGAGCGCGTGGCGCGCGCTGCGGAGGCCGGGCCGGCCGCCGCTCACCCGAACCGTGACCTGGCTGACCGGCCTCGACCGGACGATCGACATCGGCAAGGCCCGGCGGGAGCTCGGCTACGCGCCGGGCCGCAGCCGAGCGGAAGGGTTCGCGGAGCTCCGTGGCGCCTGAGGAGAGATCGGGGTGGCCGGACTCGAACCAGCGACTTCCGCGTCCCAAACGCGGCGCTCTACCAGGCTGAGCTACACCCCGCAGCCGAGGGCGAGCCTACCGCACGCGCCGGCTCGCCTTCGACCGGCGTTGTCTGCGCTCGACTCGAACTCCGCCCCCTGCCGATCGGCGAATGGCGGTAAGAGGAAGCCGGCGCTGCGACGAGAACGTGCACACGATGCTAGGTTCGCCGGCATGAAGAAGCAGGTTGTTGTTGCTTCTAGCGTAGTTTTCTTCGCACTTGCGCTGTGCGGTGCCGCTCGAGCGGCGGCGCTGAGCGGCACCGAGACGGCGCTCGTCCAGGCTGTCAACGAGGTACGGACGGCGAATCGCCTCCAACCGCTACGGATCGATCGTAGGCTCGTGCGGGCGGCCCGAGCCCATACCGCAACCATGCTCAAGTCCGACGTGCTGACCCACGGGTCGTTCGGCTCCCGCCTCGACGCGTCCGGCGCCCGCGGGCCGCGTTTCGGCGAGAACCTTGCCTGGGCGACCGGCTCGAGCTCCGTGGCGCGTGCGCTCGTGCAGGCGTGGCTCGCAAGTCCCGGTCATCGCGCGAATCTGCTCCGCCCCGGCTTCACGCGAATCGGGATCGGAGCTCGAGCAGGCTCCTTCGCCGGCTATCGCGACGCAACGGTCGTGACCGCCGACTTCGCAGGCCAGTAGAGAGAGTACTAGGTCTCGGACATCAGGACGCGCAGCTCGGTCAGCCGCTCGCGGCGGAGCTCGTTGAGATCGCTGCCTTCGAGCCGCTCCAGCAAGCTCCGCACGAGCGGCGCCAGCTCCACGGGATTGAACGGCTTCGTGATGTAGTCGACGCCGCCGATATCGAGGCCGCGAGCGCGGTCGCGAAATTCAGCGCGCGCAGTGAGGAAGATGATCGGGATCGAGGACGTCTCGCGGGCTTCGAGCAGAGCTTCCGCCACTCCCCAACCATCGAGCCCGGGCATCATCACGTCGAGCAAGACGACATCCGGCAGCTCCTCACGAGCTTTCGCGAGGCCGCTCGGTCCGTCGCTCGCTTCGAGCACCGTCATGCCCTCGGCCTCGAGATTGACCCGGCAGAGCAGCCGGATGGGAGCCTCGTCGTCGATTACCAGCACCTTGGTCATCTCAGGAATCTCATCTCCGCACGCTCAGTTTTCACGCGTGGCAGCCGGGAACTCGAAGACGAAGGCCGCCCCGCGCCCCTCGGGAGAGTCGACCCAGATGCGGCCGCCCATGGCCGTGACGAGACCCTCGGCCAGGAAGAGCCCGAGCCCGGTAGCACCGACCCCGACCGTCTGCGCCGCCGCCTCGCCGCGGTAGAACTTGCGGAAGATCCGATCTTGCTCGCCGCGCGGGATCCCCACGCCCTCGTCCTCGACGCGAACCTCGACCGAGCCGTCCGTCCGCCGCGCCAGGATCGTGACGGTGCCGCCCGCGGGCGAGTAGCGGACGGCGTTGTCAATCAGGTGCGCGAGCACCTGGCCCACCTTGTCGCCGTCGACCTCGGCCGCAAGCGGCTCGCTCCCGACGGAGGCCACGAAGGTGTGGCCGTTCTGGCCGAGGGTGGTCTCGGCGGAGCTCACCGCCTCCTCCACGATCCGCGCGACATCGGTGGTGGCGAGCTGGACGCCGATCTCGCCGGCATCGAGCTGGGCGACCGCAAGCAGCCGGTCGACGATTGCAGTCAGGCGCTCCGACTCGGACGCGATGTAGCGCAGGAACGTCTGGCGCTCGACCTCGCCGAAGAGGACGTCCTGGCGTAGCAGCGTCTCCGCGAACCCGTAGATCGAGGTCAGCGGCGTCCGCAGCTCGTGAGAGACGGTGGTGACGAAGTCCGACTTCATCTGCTCCACCGCCCGATCGGCCGAGATATCTCGGAACGCGAAGATCCGGCCGGCGACAGCGCCCGCCGGATCGCTCATCACCGCTTCGCTGACGGAAAGCCAGACCTCTTCACCGCCGCGGCGCACCGCAAGCAGCCGGCTGCCGCCGCCCCGGCCCCCCTCGGCCTCGAGCGAGCGGCCGAGCGCCTGGGCCGGAGTCCGTGCAAGCGCGTCGGCGGCCGGAACACCCGTGATCTGCTCGGCGGCGGGGTTCCAGAGCACGACTCTGCCGTCGCGATCGACGGCGACTATCCCGTCGGCGACATTCGCGAGGATCGCCTCGCTCCGCTGCTGCTCGTGCCGCACGCCTTGATAGAGCTCCGCGTTCGTCCGCGCCGCCGCCGCGCTGCCCGCGAGCAGCGAGAGCGCCTCACGCTCCTCCTCCCGCCACTCACGTGGTCGCTCGTCGTAGACCGCGACCACACCCTGCACGGCGCCGTCCTGACCGATCATCGGCACTCCGAGATAGGCGGCGTGACCGGCGGCCAGCATCGGATCGGCCTCGAGCGCCCGCGGATCGTCCCTCACATTCGCGATCGCCTTCGACGAGCGGGACTGGACGATGTCGCCGACGAGCCACGCCGTCGACGCGGAGCGCGTCTCGAGCGCCTCCGCGCCACCGTCCCCGCAGGCCGCGCGCACCACCAGCTCGTCGTCTTCGAAGACGCGGACGGAGGCTCCAGACGCCTCGAGGATCTCGGTCGCGCGGCGCGCAACCTGCTCGAGCACTTGATCCGGGTCGAGCTCGCTGGCGAGCTCGCGGCTCGCGCGGGCAAGCCGTTGCGCGAGCGAGCGGGATCGGCGCTCGAGCTCGTACAGCTCGCTGCGTTCGAGCGCACCTTTGGCCGCGCCCGCAACGTGACCGGCGAGCTCGAGCTGCTCGTCCGTGAAAACGCGCTGCTCGAGGAAGAAGACGAGGACGAGTCCGCTCCCCTCGGCGCGAGACTCCGCGAGCGGAACGGCGAGCAGCGAGCGAGCGCCGGCCGCGTCGGCGGCAGCGAGGAGCCCCGGACCGAAGCGCGTGTCATCTCGCAGCACGCGCGAGGCGAGAACCTTGCCGGAGCCCGAGGCTGCGCTCAAATCGTCCCCGACCGCAGAGCCGAGGAACGAGGCGAGCGCCGGTGGCAGCTCGTAGTCGCCCGAAAGCACGAGCTCCCCGCCCGCGGCACGGAGTACGGCGGCGAAGTCGCCGGCGAGCGACTCCGTCGCCGCCTGGGCGACGGCCTCCAGGGTCGCGGCCGCCGACAGCGGCTCGGCGAGAACCGCCGCGATCCGGTAGAAACCCCGCTCGATCTGCGCCTGCCGGGCGCTCTCCTCGTAGACCTCCGCATTCCGAAGGGCGATCGATGCGAGGCTCGCGAACGCCTCGAGCAGTCGCAGATCGGAGTCGTCGAAACGGTGCTCGAGCGAGCAGACGCCGAGGACGCCTCGAATCTCGCCGAAGGAGAAGATCGGAGCCTCCATCACCTCGGTGAAGACGGCGTAATCGGCGGACGGCTGCGGGCGCTCGGACCGAGCGAAGTCGCGCCGAAGCACCGCCTTGCCGGTCGAGACGACCTCGCCGATCGTTCCTTCGATCGGGATCCGACGACCGACCTCGGTCTCGGGTAGGCCGAGAACCGCCCGGCAGACGAGCTCGTCTCCGCCCGGCGCGAGGGTCCAGCAGTTCGCCGCGTCCGCAGCCACGACTGCGAGCAGCTCCTCCGCGAGGCGGCCGATCACCGAGTCGAACTTGAGATCGCTGGTCAGTGTCTCACCGGCCTTGAGGAGCGCGCCCTGCTCCGCCAGCCTGCGCTCGCTGTCGCGCAGGAGGCGGCTCGTGTGGATCGCGCCGGCCGCCTCGCGTGCGACCGCCTCCGCCAGCAGGATCTCTCCCCGCGTCCACGGGTGCGGGAGCTCGCGGTGGGCACCGAGGACGCCGATCACCTCACCGGACGCGACGATCGGCGTCGCGAGCACCGCCCGAGCTCCGACCAGGCTTGACTCGTCTGGATCCAGACTCGGATCCCGTAACCGAGGCTCGTCGAGGACGTCGGCGACAGCGATCGTCTCCTGCTCCCGCGCCGCCAGACTCACGATCGGGAGGCGTGACACGTCGCCCATCGGCGTGCCTCCCCCAGAGATCCATTCGGCCAGGACGGATGCGGGCTCGCCGGGTCCGCCCAGCTCGATGAAACAGCGTGTGACTCCGAGGGCGAGCCCCGTCTCCTCCACCGCGACGTTCAGCAGCTCGTCGAGCTCGTGCCTGGAGCGCACCTCGAGCGCGATGCGCGAGACGAGACGTTCGCGCTCCAGTGCTTCGGTGAGCCCTATCGCCGATCGCTCTCGGGTCAGAGCGAGCCCGGCCTCCGAGGCGAACGACTGCATGGCCGCCAGCTCCTCGTCGCCGAAGAGGCGCAGCCGGCGAACCCCGGCGAAGACGACTCCGAACACCTCGTCGGCCACGATCACCGGGACGAAGGCACAACTCTTGACGCGAGCGATCTCGTTCAGACGCCGGTTGACTATGGGCGACGAATCGACATCGAAGACGGCAAAGGCCCTGCCGTCTCGAGCAGACGGGCCAATGCCCGACACTTCCGTGGTCAGCTCGATCACCTGTCCGAGCAGTTCGTCGTTGTCCCGACCGTGCTCACGCGCGCTCAGCACCCGAGCCCTCATGCCGCCGTCCTCGATGACGACGAGATTCGCCAGGTCGAGCTCGAACGAGCCCGCGAGGTCGTCGAGCAGCAACCGCGCGATCTCGGTCTCGTTCTCCGCGTCGAGCAGCGAGCGGGAGAAACGACTCATCGCGTCGAGCTCCGGGTTCAGCGGCGACCGATGGCGCTCCGTGTCGTCGCCCGAGCCCACGAGAACGGTGATCGAGCGATCACCGCGTGTCGCAAGAAGCAGCACGGCGGGTGCGGCGGCGAGGAGGATCGCCGAGAGCGAGACCCAGAGGTGGCCGCCGAGCGGCTCCCCGTCGAGAAGGACGGCGATGCCGATGACGGCCGTCGCCACCCCGAAGCACGGAAAGAGAAGCGCGAGGACGGAGCCGGCGTCGAGCAGGCGACGACGTTCCCGCCAGAGCGCGGGCGCGAGGGCAACGCCGACCGCGAGGTACAGCGCCGCAAGCACGAGCAACGGGACTGCGTTGAACAGGACCGCCTGGGTGTAAGCGTCCACGGGGCTGGCGCCGATGATAGAGCCAGAGGACGCGGTCTTGAAAAGATGGGCCGTCCGGCCTATTGAGCGCCTCGTCCACGTGGAGTAGTGTGACCCGTCACTGGGCGATGCTCACCGCGATCGAGGCTACTTTCGTGCTCGAGCCGGCGGTGCGCACTTGGAGCGGCCCTGTCGTGACGACCCCCCGAGCGACGGGCCGCTCTTTCTCTCCTCGTAGCCGGGGCGTTGCGGCGCCCACGGCTGCGCGAAGAGCTTTGAGCCCACGGCTACGATGAGGCGATGGTAGAGCGCGTCCTCCTCGCATCCCCGCGCGGCTATTGCGCCGGCGTCGAGCGCGCTGTCGAAACCGTGGAGCTGGCGCTCGAGCACTACGGACCCCCCGTCTACGTCCGCAAGCAGATCGTCCACAACATCCATGTCGTGCGCGACCTCGAGGCGCGCGGGGCGATCTTCGTCGACTCCGAGAAGGAGGCGCCGGAGGGCGCGACGATCGTCTACTCGGCGCACGGGGTCGCGCCGGCGGTCAACAGGGCGTCGCAGGCTCTCGCCCACAACGTGATCGACGCGACGTGCCCGCTCGTGACGAAGGTGCACGTCCAGGCGCGACGCTATGCCGCCGACGGCTACACCGTGCTCCTGATCGGTCACGAGGGCCACGAGGAGGTGGTCGGGACGATGGGCGAGGCGCCCGAGGCGACGGTGCTCGTCCAGGACGTTGCCGAGGCCGAGGCGCTCGACCTGCCGTCGGACACCCGACTCGCGTACATCACGCAGACGACGCTCTCAGTGGACGAGACCTCGGAGATCATCGGCGTTCTCCGCCGTCGCTTCCCGGCGATCCACGCGCCGAAGAAGGAAGACATCTGCTACGCGACCTCGAATAGGCAGTGGGCCGTCAAGGAGCTGCTCGAGGAGGTTGAGCTGCTGCTCGTGATCGGCTCGCGCAACTCGTCCAACTCGAACCGGCTCGTCGACGTTGCGCGAGCCGGCGGCGTCGCCTCGTACCTGATCGACGACGCGGGCGAGATCCACGCCGCTTGGATGGACGGCGTGACAACCGTCGGCGTCACCTCGGGTGCGTCGGCGCCGGAGCATCTCGTCGACGGCGTCTGCGACTGGTTCCGCGCCCGCGGCGTCCTGCGGATCGAGCCGTTCCGGATGGTGAACGAAGACGTCACCTTCCGGCTCCCGGTCGAGCTGCGCCGCGAGCTGGCGCTGGCCGAGACGCAGCGTTAGACGCGGAGCCGCTCGAAGAAGCTCAAGAGCCGGTCGCGCACGCCGAGGAAGAGTCCGAGCCTGCGCGCCTCGTCCTCGTCGATCGAGACGGCGGCCTCGGCCCGGCCGGTCTCGTCCCAGACGCTGAAGCGGACGTGGCCCTCGTCCACGTAGCGCGAGACGCGAAGCGCGCGGCCAGAATCATCCCCTGTGCCGCCGAAGAACTCGACGAGCTTGGCCCGCTGCGGCGCCGCGCACCACGGGCAGAAGCGATGGCTGTCGCCCACCGAACCTTCGCACTCCCTGCACCGGTGCATCCGCCGCCTCCTCTCTTCCAGAGGCTACTTCGCGGTTCCGGTTCGCGCAATCTCCGGATCACCGCACGACCGTGTCTGCTCCGGACGTGACCGGGGCCAGCCCCTGGCCACGTCCCTCACGAACACGTCGGCCCAGGACACGTCCGGGGCCAGCCCCTGGACGCGGCCACGCCGGACAGGTAGCGAACGGACACCTCCGGCGGATCAGACCTTGGCGATCGTTGGTACGGCGAGGCCGTCGGTCTCGAGCGAGACGGCCAGCACCTCGGCCTTGATCCAGTCGGCGTGGCCGAGCAGGTCGGCGTGCTCGCGCGGGAGCTTGACGGCGATCCGGTCGGTGAGGTCGAGCCCCTGCTCCTTGCGCATTCCGTTCAGCGTGTGGATCAGGTCGAGGACTCGCCCCTCGAGCTCGAGCTCCGGATCGAGCTCGGTATCGAGCGCAACGATGAGGCCCTCGTCGGAGGCGACTTCCCAGCCCTCCAGACCGGAGCGCTCGACGAGCACCTCGTCCGCGGCCAGGTCGTGGCCGGCGGCGCGGAACCCGCCGCCGGGAAGCTGCTCGAACTCGCCGGCAGCAAGCGCTGCCCGGACTGCGCCGAGCTCGCGGCCGAGCTTCGGCCCGAGTGCGGGCAGATGGGGCTTCACGTGCAGCTCCGTCGCCTCGACGACGCCGAACTCGATCTCCTTGACGCGCAGCTCCTCGCGCAGCTCGTCGACATGGCTGGCGGCGAGCAGTGCGCCCTCGACGACGAGTCGGCGCAGCGGCTGACGCAGCTTGAGACCTGAGCTCGAGCGAGCTTGGTGACCGAGGGCAACGACCCGTCTCAGCTCCGCGACCTCGGCGACGAGGGTCTCGTCGAGCCGCGCCGGCTCGGGCCAGCCGGCGAGGAAGATCGAATCCGGCGCACCCTCGACCCCACGCACGAGGCTCTGCCACAGATGCTCGGCGAGGAACGGCAACACGGGCGCGACCACGCGCAACGACTGCACGAGCCCGAACCAAAGCGTCCGGAGAGCGATCTCGTCGCCGTCCCAGAAGCGCCGCCGCGACCGCCGGATGTACCAGTTCGAGAGATCGTCGAGATACGCTTCGAACGCGCGGATCACGTCGACGGTCAGGAACGCCTCGTAGCTCGCGGTCACCTCCCGGACGAGCTGCGCTGTCCGCGCGACGAGCCAGCGGTCGAGCGGACGGAGGTCGCCGTCCGGCCCCGATTCGAGATCGGCGTAGCGAGGCTCGAAGCCGCCGATGTTCGCGTAGGGGACGAAGAACCCCGCGACCGAGTTCCAGAGCGTGAGCAGCTTGCGCTTGATCTCGTGCCCGGCCCCGTAGCCGAAGAGCAGATTCTGGCTCGGGGGCTGCGCGCAGTACTGCCAGCGCATCACGTCGGCGCCCATCCGCGCGAACGCATCCTCGGCGTCGATCTGGTTCCCCCACGAGCCGTGCATCTCGCGGCCGGTCTCGTCGAGCATCTTCTCGTAGCCGAGCACCCGCCTGAACGGGGCGCGGCCCGTCAGTGTCACCGACATGAAGAGCTGGGAGTAGAACCAGAGCCGGATCTGCTCGCGCATCTCCGAGACCCAGTCGGCCGGGAACCACTTCTGCCAGTAGGCGTGGTCTGGGAGATCGGCTGTCGTCAGCCCGCGGGCGGCACCGGTCGCGTAGCCCGCCTCGACGTAATCCGGGCTCTCCCAGCCAAGCGTCGAGAAGGGGACGATACCCGCGTCGAGCCAGACGTCGCCAACCTCCGCGACGCGGCTCACCGGCTCCTCACACGCCTCGCAGCGAATCGGCACCTCGTCGATCCAGGGGCGGCGAAGCTCCTCGAGCTGCTCCAGCCCGCCGAGCGCGCGCTCCTCGAGCTCGGCGCGAGAGCCGATCACGGTCAGGTGCCCGCACGAGCAAGGGTAGAAGGGAAGCGGCAGCCCGTAGTAACGGCGGCGCGAGATGTTCCAGTCGCCCATGTTGCGCAGCCAGTCGTCCATGCGCTTGCCCATGTACGCGGGCGTCCACTCGATGGTCGCGTTCGCGTCGAGGAGCGGCTGACGGATCTCCTCGACCCCGATCAGCCAGTCGTCAGTGACCCGCCAGATCAGCGGCGTGTCGCACCTCCAGCAGTGCGGATAACGATGCTCGTGCTGCCCCGCGTGGACGAGGAAGCCGTGCTCGGCGAGCCAGCCCACGATCTGGTCGGCCGCCTCCGTCGTCGAGAGCCCGTGCAGCCAGCCGTAGTCGTCGTAGAAGCGGCCCGCCTCGTCGACCGGCATCAGAACCGGCAAGCCGTGGATCTTCCCGAGCTCGAAGTCCTCCTGCCCGGCGCCCGTGGCGATGTGGACGAGGCCGGTTCCATCCTCGAGCGAGACCTCTTCCCAGGGAATCACGCGATGCTCGACTTCCGCACCCGGGCCGAGCTCGTCGAAGGGGCCGGCGTAGCGCCAGCCGACGAGCTCCTCCCCGCGCCGCCGCTCCACGAACGTCTCGTCCGGATACCTCGCGACGGCGACCCACTCGCCGATCTCGCGCCGGCCGTACTCCGCGTCCGGCTGCACCGCTGCCGCCACGTTCGCGGGCAGCGTCCACGGCGTCGTCGTCCAGATCACGAGCGACTCGCCCGGCCGCTCCAAGAGTGGGAACCGCACGAAGAGCGAGGGATCGTGTCGGTCCTGGTAGACGCCCGCCTGCGAGAGCTCGTGCTGTGAGAGCGAGGTGCCGCAACGCGGGCACCACTCGGTCGAGCGATGGCCCAGGGAGAGCCAGCCGTTCGTGTGGACTTGCTTCAGCATCCGCCAGACGTACTCGATGTTCGTGTCGCTGAACGTGAAGTAGTCGTTGCCCCAGTCCATCCACTGACCGAGCCGCTTCGAGCCCCGCGTCAGGTCGTCGGCGAAGGAGACGACGACCTCGCGGCAGCGGCGCGCGAACTCGGCGAGCCCGTACTCCTCGATCTCCCGCTTCGAGTTGAGCCCGAGCGAGCGCTCGACGCCGACCTCGATCCAGAGCCCCTGGCAGTCGAAGCCGTTCTGGTAACGCTGATCGAATCCCCGCAGGGCCTTGTAGCGCTGGAAGACGTCCTTGAGCGTTCGTCCCCACGCGGTATGCACGGCGAGCTTCTTGTTCGCCGTGACGGGGCCGTCGAAGAAGCTCCACACGGGGCCGCCGCGATTGGCGGCCCGCACCTGCTCGAACGTGCTCTCGCGCTCCCAGAGCTCGAGGATCTCCAGCTCGAGCGAAGGGTGATCCGGCTTGTCTGGCAGGCTCCTGAACACCATCGAGCGATTGTAGGGAACACCCGCACGCGCCCTATCGTTTTCATTGAGCGAGCGCGGGTACTCCCCGCCGAACCAGCGAAAGGACTTTCCGACCATGTCTACAGCAGTCACCGAACAGACCTTCGAGCAGGAGGTCACGAAGAGCGAGACCCCTGTGATCGTCGACTTCTGGGCCGAATGGTGCGGCCCGTGCCACGCGGTCGCGCCCGTGCTCGACAAGATCGCCGAGGAGCGCGCCGGCGCAATCAAGCTCGTCAAGGTGAACATCGACGAGGAGCAGGGCCTCGCCCAGCGCTACGGCGTCTCCTCGATCCCGACGATGATCCTCTTCAAGGACGGCGAGCCCGCCCAGGTGGCGATCGGCGCCCAGCCGAAGGGCGCGCTGGAGCGCTCGCTCGGTCTCGTCGCCGCCGAATAGCACGCTACTTCGCGGCCGCCTCCTCGTCCGGATGGGGAACCGGTGACACCGCGCGGTGCGCCGGTTCCTCGACGAGATCGAGCACCCGCATCCCGTAGGTGAAGACGATTGCTCCGCCGAGCCAGCCGCCGAGCGTGAGCAGGCCGAAGGCGACCAGATTCAGGATCAGGGCGCCGGAGCCGACGACCCCGTCCATGCCGTCGCTGTAGCCGACGATCGCCGTGATCAGGAAGAAGACGGTGGCGCTGACCATCGCGATCAAGTGCGAGGTCGCCGTTCGCTTCAGCGGCGTGCCGGAGGAGAGCTTCAGCCAGTCGATCAGGCCCGTCACCGAGGTGGGCGCCGACAGGATCAACCCGATGACGAGCGCAAGCGCCCACCCCTTGGCGGCGCTCTCCTCGGCGATTCCGAGCGCGGAGAGCACGGCCGCGATCGTGGCGAAGGTGTAGACGCCGATCGTCGCGTCGGTGAGCGGCGGATGCACCGGATGTCCGGGCGTGCCGCTGATCAGATAATCGAGCTTCATCTCGCCTCCCGTCGTGTGTTGGGGGCAGAGGTTCCGCGGCGGCTGTCGCCGCAAACCGGAACGGTGCTACGAAGGCTCGAGCTCGGTGGTCGTCTCGTCGAGGTAACCGAGGAAGGCTGCATGCTTGGCGAGCAACGCCTCGAGCTCACGAAGTCCCACACCGGCCCAGTCCTCGATCCACGTCTCGGAAAGGTCGTCTGCGATGGTGTGGAAGCCGCGATCCATGCTCGAATGATCGGTATTCGGCGCAGTGGGTACATGGGCCGAACGGCCCATTTTTCGAGCCGGCGCGGCCTCCCCCAGATGAAGACATTCCTGATCGTGAACCCGCGCTCCGGCACGGCCTCCCCGACTGCTGACGAGCTCCGCGACGCGGCGGTCGGCCGCGGTGTCGACGTCCACGTGCTCGAGGAGGGAGAGGACCTGCAGGAGCTCGCGCGGACGGCCGATGCAGACGTGCTCGGGATGTCGGGCGGCGACGGCTCGCTCGCCGCCGTGGCGGAGGTGGCGATCGAGCGCGACCTGCCGTTCGTCTGCATCCCGTTCGGGACGCGCAACCACTTCGCTCGCGACATCGGTCTCGACCGCGACGATCCGATCGGCCCGCTCGCGGCCTTCGAGGGCGTCGAGCGCCGGATCGATGTCGGCCGCGTCGGCGATCGCCTGTTCCTGAACAACGTCTCGCTCGGCCTGTACGCATTGCTCGTCCACCGTCGAGAACGGCATCGGCGTCGGCGCGCCGTCCTGGCCCGCTTCCGCGCAATCGTCCTCGCTGCGAGGCAGCATCGCGGGAAGGATCAGTTCGTGATCGACGGCGAGCTCGTCGCGGCGCGGGTCGTCGTCGTCGCTGCGAACGCCTACAGCTTCGATCTCTTCTCGATCGGCGAACGGGAGAGCATGGACGACGGCCGGCTTCACCTCTACGTCCCGCACGGCTTCCGCCGTATGACCTGGGACGAGCGAAGCTGCACGGAAATGACGATCGAGACTCCGAGCCGCTCGATCCGCGCCGCGATCGACGGCGAGCCTGCGCGACTCGTCTCGCCGGTCGAGTTCAGGATCGAGCCTCAAGCGTTACGCGTGCTCGTGCCGCCCTCGCCAGAGTGAGACAGCCTCCATGAACGCGCTCGGCCCGATGTCTTCCGGGAGCTCGTCGGGAGCGAACCAGCCGAGTTCGACGATGTCGTCCGCAGCTGCCTGGACGCCACCGAGAACAGTGGCTAGCCACAGGATGCAGAGGACCGTACGCTCGGCGTGCGGTTGCATCCACATCCCGAACAGCTCACCCGGCTCGACCTCGAGCCCCGTCTCCTCGCGAACCTCACGCCGCAGCCCGACCAGCGGCTCCTCTCCCTCGTCGAGGAACCCGCCCGGCAGTCCCCAACAGCCCGCCGCGGGATCGAACGCCCTACGACCCAGCAGAATCCGACCGTCACGCTCGATCAATGCGTGCACACCTGGGACCGAGTTTGCCCAGGCGACGTAGTCGCATGACGGGCACGCGAAGCTGGAGGCGCGAATCGTGCCCTCCGTTCCGCAGCGGGGACAGAACCGCCAACCGTCGAGAATACCCACGCCGACGACCATACTGAGGAGAGCCATGACCGAGAGCCCCCGCCCCACCGACGAAGAGCTGGAGCAAGGTCCGAGCCGCATCGACGAGGAAGAGGAGATGCGCGGGCCGAGCCCCGGGGATCCCGAGCCTCCGGCCGACGAGGAGGACGGCGACGACTCGTGAGACACGTCCCCGCCACCGTGCACGAGCTGAGCCGGATCGGCCTACTCGCGAGCCTGTCCGGGGAGCAGCTCAACCGGCTCGCCGGCCGGATGGCGCGGGAGGAGGTTCCCGCGGGCGCGACTCTCGTCCGCCAGGGCGAGGAGGGCGACCGCTTCTACGTCGTGCTCTCCGGAATGCTGAACGTGGCGCAGGATCCGATCGGCGACCGCCGCATCCTCCGCCCCGGCGACCACTTCGGCGAGGTCGCTCTGGCGATGAACATCGCTCGCACCGCGTCGGTGCGAGCGGTCACGCCGGCCGTGGTCGCAAGCTGCGATCGAAAGACGTTCGACGAGCTGCTGCGGCCGCTCTTCGCCGCCGACGATGAGTGACGTCCTCCTCCTGCACTCGGGGATCGCCGACCGCCGCATGTGGGCACCGCTGGTCGACGCATTGAGCGGCGCCGGGCACCGCGTGCTGGCGCCCGATCTGCCCGGTTTCGGCGAGACGCCGCTCGAGCCCGGAACGATCGACTTCGTGGCCTATGCCGCCGATCGGCTCGACGCCCCTGCCGCTGTCGTCGGCTGCTCGTTCGGAGGCCGAATCGCGCTCGAACTCGCGCTCGCGCGGCCCGAGCTCGTCGACCGACTCGTACTCGTCGGCGCGGGGCTCGGTGGCTGGGACTGGTCGGAGGCGGCACGAGCGGGCTACGCCGAGGAGGAGGAGGCGCTCGAGCGTGGCGAACTGGCCGAGGCCGCCGCCGCGCAGGCCCGGATGTGGCTCGCCGCGGATGCCGACGAGGAGGTGCGCTCGCTCACGGAGGCGATGACCCTGCGCTCCTACGAGCTCCAGATCCCATTCGAGGACGAGGTCACCGACGTGTGGCCCGACCCCCCGGCCAAGGAGCGTCTGGCGGAGGTGCGCGTGCCGACGCTCGTCGTCGTCGGCTCCGAGGACGTGGAGGACATCAAGGTGATCGCGGAGAGCCTCGCTGACGAGATTCCGGGCGCCCGACTCGAGACGATCGACGGCGCCGGCCACCTGCCGAGCCTCGAGCGCCCCGACGAGCTCAACCGGCTGCTACTCGCCTTCCTCTAGCACGGCGTCCGAAAGTGCCGGCCACGCGGCCCGCGCCCAGTCGCCGAAGTCGACGTCCGCGAGGGCTGCGCAGGCGAGGCCGGCCGCGCGGTCGACCCAGAGGAAGGTCGCGGAACCCGGCTTCGAGCCGAAGTGGCCGAACGTCGCCGGCGAGTTCTTGGAGCCTGTCCAGTGCGGCTCCTTCGCGTCTTTCAGCTCGAAGCCGAGTCCCCAGTCGTTCGGCTCCTGGCGGCCGTATCCAGGGAGAACGCCCTTGAGCCCCGGGTACTGCACGCTCGTCGCCTCGTCGAGTGTCTCGCGTGCGATCAGCGTCGGCGCGAGCAGCTCGCGGCCGAACGCGAGCAGGTCGCCGAGCGTGCCGATCATCCCGCCGGCCGGATAGCCGTGAAGCTCGGCGCCGAACCCAAGCGGCTGCAGCACGGCCGCCGCGAGATACTGCTCGAACGGCATCTCCGTCTGCACGGCGATCGCCTGCGCCAGGACGTTGGTGCCGCTGCTGGAGTAGATCCGCGTCCGTCCCGGCGGTGCCAGCACCTCCCCGTCCGGGCCGAGCCCGGAGGCGTGCGCGAGCAGGTGGCGGATCGTGGAGCCCGCTGGGCCGGCTGGCTCGTCGAGCGAGAGCGCTCCTTCCTCCGCAGCGACGAGAGCCGCATAGCCCGCAAAGAGCTTGCTCACGGAGGCCCAGGCGAACCGATGCTCGACGTCGCCCACCGTCCCGAGCACCCGCTCGGCCGTCGCAACACCGGCACTCCTGTGCGCAGCCACCCACGTGTCGATCTGGCGCAGGGCTTCCATCGGAGGCGATACTAGATCGATGAAGCGCCTGAACATCTCCGGTCACTCGCCGTACGAGCCGGTCGTCGGGTACTCGCGCGCGGTGGTTGCGGCCGGAAGGGTGCACGTTTCGGGAACGGCGCCGATTCCGCGCGAGGGCGAGCCGCCGGAGGACCCCTACGAGCAGGCCCGCCTCTGCCTCGAGATCATCGGCGGCGCACTGCGCGAGGCCGGTTCGAGCTTCGAAGACGTCGTTCGCACGCGCATCTACCTCACCGACGTGGACGACTACGAGGACATCGCACGGGCACACGGGGAGGTCTTCTCGACGATCCGACCCGCCTCGACGGCCCTCGTCGTCAAGGCGCTGCTCGACCCGAGCTGGCGGGTCGAGATCGAGGCCGAGGCGGTTCTCGGCTGAGGCTCGCACTCCTCGCCGGCCTCTATGTTGGCGTCGTCTGCTCGGCTCAGGTGGGGGCGCAGAAGATCGTCGAGCTGCCGTGGACGGGCGACTCGGCGCCGGGCGGCGCGCCCCTGATCGGGGTCTCGCTTGCCCTGATCGAGCTCGCGCACCGAACCGCGGCGACCCGCGCCGAAGGCTTCCGCAACGCGCAGGTACTCGTGGCGATGGGCTTCCTCGCCTCCGCGCTGCTCGCCGGCTGGATCGAGGTCGTCGATCGCTGGACAGCCGCCTTTCCGAACCAGGGGTTCGAGGCCCTCGCGGATACGTGGCGGATCGTCGCCGGCAGCCTCGCAGCGTTCGCGGTCTCCGAGACCGTCGACAACGCCTTCGGCGCCTGGCTGCGCGATCGCCTCCACGACGCCGGCCGCGTCCTGATCACCAACGCGGTCAGCATCCCGCTGGACAGCCTCGTCTTCCTCGCCGTCGCCTTCGGCTCGCTCGAGTTCTTCGCCGGCCAGATCGAGGCGAAGGCGTCGGCGACGGTGCTCCTCGGCCTGCCGCTCGTCCTCGCGATCCGTGCATTTCTTCCGCCGCCGGAGGGAAGGCTCGCAGCGGCATGAAGCAGATCTATCCGAACTCGATAACAGGCAAGGGCGCCGTGCACGGCGGCAGCGTCCTCGACCACAAGTTCGGGGAGTCGGATCCGTACACGCTCGGCGTCGAGGAGGAGTATATGCTCCTCGACGGCGAGACGTTCGACCTCGTCCAGCACATCGACACGGTGCTCCAGGCGATCAGCGGCCACGAGCTGGAGCCGCGGATCAACGCGGAGCTGATGCAATCGGTGATCGAGATCGCGACCCCGGTGTGCCGCACCGCTGGCGACGTCCAGGTGGAGCTGCTGAAGCTGCGCGCCTACGTGACGGAGGTCGGCCGCGAGAAGGGGATGCGCGTGGGCTCGGCGGGGACACATCCGTTCTCGCTCTTCGAGCGGCAGCGGATCACCGCCCGCGATCGTTACCGCAACCTCGTCGACCAGCTCCAGTACATCGCCCGGCGAGAGCTGATCTTCGGGATGCACGTCCACGTCGCCGTCGACGATCCCGAGAAAGCGATCCAGGTCGTGAACGGGCTCCTCCCCCAACTCGGGCCGCTGCTCGCGCTCTCGGCGAGCTCCCCCTTCTGGCGCGGCGAGCCGACCGGGCTCTCCTCGAGCCGCCAGATGGTTTTCGCAGCGTTCCCGCGCTCGGGTCCGCCCCCGCGCTTCAAGGACTACGCCGACTACGCGGAGGTCGTCGGCCAGCTCGAGCGCACCGGCTGTATCGCCGACTACACGCACATCTGGTGGGACATCCGCCTGCACCCGCGACTCGGCACCGTGGAGATCCGGATCTGCGACGCCGTCACGCGCGTCGAGGATGCAACTGCCCTCGCCGCCTACTGCCAGGCACTCGTCAAGTCGCTCTGCGAGCGGTTCGAGAAGGGCGAGTCGATCCCGACCTACCATCGGATCCTGACCACCGAGAACAAGTGGCTCGCGGCCCGCTATGGACTCGAGGCCCCCGTGATGGACCTCGGCGCCGGCCTGCGCAACCGCGTCCCGGTCGCGCAGATCATCCGAAGGACGCTGAAGGAGATCGAGCCGCACGCCCGCGAGCTCGGCTCGGACCGCGAACTCGAGGGGATCGGAGAGATCCTCGGCCGCGGCAACGGCTCCGACCGCCAGTTGCGCGTCTTCAACGCGAACCGCGACATCGTCGAGGTCGTCGAGGAGATCGCGAAGGCGACCGAAGCCGTGCCGGCGGCTGCTGGGTCTACGGCGCCACCGGCCGCCTGAACGCGCGCACGACGAAGGCGGCGGTGTCTATCGTCGCGAGACGCGAGCCGCGCTGCGACAGCGTCAGCGAGCGCCCACGCACCGCCATCCTCACGTTTCCGATCGCGTTCCCTACACCGCGCCACGGCAGGTCGATGCACAGAGCCTTGCGGTGGCGCGTGTCGAGCGCGTGCACGAACGCCGTTCCATCCGGCTTCGCGTAGAGCGTGTAGGCCCAGCCGCCGTCGCTGCTCGTCGCGCGCGTCATCGGCGAGCCGCGCATCTCTCCGCGCTTCTCGCGAGAGTCGGCGATCGAGCCGGCCAGAACGCGGCCGCTTTCGAGGTCGATCGCGCGAACGCGGTAGCGAGCGTCCCGGCCCGAGGCGAGGTACTCGACGGCGTAGAGCAGGCGTCCGTCCGGAGAGAGCGCGTCGAACGACCAGGAGCCGCGGAGCTCGAGCAGCCGCTCGCGCTTCAGACGCTTGGTGCTCAGGATCGCGAAGCGCGTGAGCGCGCCGGGCCCCGGCGCGGCTGCGAAGCTCGCGAGCACCAGCGTGCGCCCGTCGGCAGAGAGGCCGCCGGTCGAGCCGTCGAAGGCGACGAGCGGGACCCCGAAGATGCCGCGCACGGACGCGAAGCGCTCGACGCGGCCCGTGCCGACGCGGATCGCGGCGACGGCCGTCGAGCTCCCGGACGCGAGGGTGACGTACCGGATCGCGCCTCCCGGTGCGAGCACGCCGTCCCAGCCGGTGACGCCGGGTGAGGGTCCGCCCCCGCCGCCATCCGCTGCCGAGCCGGCGACGAGAGCCAGCGAGGCGAATACGAGCGTTGCAAGCCTGAGCATGGTGTGCCTCCTTCGAGAGTGTCGCCTCTCCTACACCGGTGGAGCCCATAGAGGTCCCGGACCTCGCGAGGCCTCCAGCGCGTACCGAGTGCATGGATCGCCGCCGCTTCCTCGCCGCTGCCGCCGCGCCACTCGTTCTCGGCGCTGCTCCCGCTTTCGCGGGCCGTCGCGGCGGGACACCGCTCGCGCTCGTCACCGCCGACCTCGAGGCGGCGATCGTCGCGGTCGACCTCTCGACCGGACGAATCCACCGCCGGTTCGCGACGCCGGCGGATCCGCGCAGCATCGAGAGTGTCAACGGTAGCGCCGCCCTCGTCGCTCACACCGCGTCCGGCCGGCTGACGCTCGTCGACTCGGCGCTCGGGGTTCGATCGATCGAGGGCCGGTTCGAAGCCCCGCGCTACGCCGCGATCTCACCCGACGGGCGGTTCGCGTACGTGACGGATTCGGCGCGCCGCCAGGTGGTAGTCGTCGACCTCCGAGCGCGGCGAGCCTCCGGGCATGTGCCGGTCGGCGGTCCGGCGCGTCATCTCTCACTCGATCCGCTGGGCCGGCGGCTCTGGGTCGTCCTCGGCTCGAAGAGCGCCGAGATCGCGATCGTCGGCCTCGACCACCCGCGCGGGCCACGGGTGGTCGACCGGCTCGAGCCGCCGTTCCTCGCGCACGATGTCGGCTACGAGCCGCGCAGCGGCAGGGTCTGGATCACGTCGGGCGACCGTGGCCGGCTCGCGGTCTACGACGACCATGGCGTGCGCCTTCTCCGGACACTTCGTGCCGACGCGCCACCCCAGCACGTCACCTTCCTCGGCGGTCGCGCGTTCGTCACGAGCGGTGACGACGCGAGCCTGCGCGTGCATCGCCTGACGGACGGAGCCCTGCTCCGGTCGATCGCCCTCCCCGCCGGCTCGTACAACGTGCAGCAGGGCTTCGGCGTCGTTCTGACCCCGTCGCTCTCGCAGGGAACGCTCTGCGTCGTCAGCGAGCGCGGCGCGCTCGTCGAGCGCAGCCGCGTGGCGCGCTCCTCCCACGACGCCTGCTTCGTGATGGTCGCCTGAGCACGATGGACCTCCGGCGGTTCCCGGCTCGTAGAGTCAGCGCATGGCCGGCGGCCGCGACGAGCGCGCCTGGGTGCGCGGCGCGCAACGAGGATCGGCCTCGGACCTGGAGGCTCTCTTCCGCCTGCACTGGCCGCGGGCCTTCCGCGCAGCGTTCCTCGTCGTCCATGACGCAGCGGCCGCGGAGGACATTGCTCAGGAGTCGTTTCTCGCCGCAGTGCGGGCGCTCGACCGCTTCGACCGGCGACGCCCGTTCGGACCGTGGTTGCACCGGATCGTGGTCAACCGGGCAATCGATTGGTCGCGTGCACGGCAACTCCGCGGGGAGACCGAGCTGCTGGACATCGTTGCTGCCCCGCTCGAGCCTGAGCCGCTCGACGGATCGCTGCTGGCCTCGCTCGCGGCGCTGCCGCCGGAGCATCGCTCCGTAATCGTGCTCCGTCACCTACTCGAGTACACGCCGGGCGAGATCGCGGAGCTGCTCCGAGTCCCGCGCGGCACCGTCAACTCCCGCCTCCGCCGCGGACTCGACTCTTTGAAGGAGGAGATGTGAAGCGCGAGCTCGAGCGCGTCGAGATTCCCGGCGAGCACGAGGCGCGGGGGCGGGCGCGTGCCGTTGTGCTGGCGGGCTTTGCCGATCGTCGACCAACGCCGCGCCGCCGCTCGTGGATGCCGGCCCTCGTCGCAGTGATCCTGCTTGCGCTCGTCGCCGGCCTGCTCAGCCCGCCAGGCCGTGCGGTGCTCGGCGAGCTGCGCGAGGTCGTGGGCGTCGAGCGAGCGCAGCCAGCGCTCTTCTCGCTGCCTGCGCAGGGCCGAGTCCTCGTTGTCTCCCAGACGTCGGCCTGGAGCGTCAGCGCCGACGGATCGACGCGGCTGCTCGGCCCATACCGCGATGCCGCCTGGTCGCCGTTCGGCCGCTTCGTCGTCGGCGCGACTCCGCTCCAGCTCGCGGCGCTCGAACCGAACGGCGACAAGCGCTGGTCTCTCGCCCGCCCCGATGTCCGCCTGCCGGCGTGGGGCGGCACCCGGACAGACACGAGGATCGCCTACCTCAGCGGAACACAGCTCCGAGTCGTCGCGGGCGACGGCACCGGCGATCGAATCTTGGCGCGCGGAGCGGCGCGGGTGGCACCGGTGTGGCTTCCACGCGCTCTCCACGCCCTCACCTACGCGACGCATGAGGGGAGGTTGATCACCGTCTCTCTTCAGACCGGCCGGGAGCTGTGGCGTACCGCTCGCGGCGACCGCGTCGAGCGGCTGGAGTGGTCGACGGATGGGCGGCGCCTGCTCGCCCTCAGAGCCGGGAACGTCGAGATCCGCAATCGCAGCGGCTCGCTCTTCACCGGGATCCGCCCTGCGAGCGGCGCGGTCTCTGCCGCAACCTTCCGACCGGGGAGTCACGCAGTCGCCTACGTCAGCGTCCTCGGCGGGCGCTCGCGCGTGGTCGTCCTCGACGAACCGTCCCGGACGCTCCTCACCGTGGCCGGTCGGATCACCCAGCTCGCGTGGAGCCCCGACGGCGCGACGATCCTCGTCCCCTGGCGCGAGGCGGATCAGTGGCTCTTCATCCCGGGCCGGAAGGGCAAGCTTCGGGCCGTGGACGGCATCTCCGAGCAGTTCGACGGCTTTCCGCGCTCGGTGAGCTGGTGCTGCCCGTGACGCCGCAGAACGGACAGGCCCCTCCGAGACACGTCCAGGGGCTGCCCCGGACGTGTCCGCGGTGGCCGTGGCGCACCGAGACACGTCTGTATGGTCGCGAGATGGTCTGGCGCGAGGACGGCGAGCCCGTCGAACTCGAAGAGCTGGCTGCCGAAAGCCGCGTCCTCCTGTTCTTCTACCTCTTCGACTGGTCGCGCACCTGAACGCAGGAGTTGCGGCTCCTGCGTGACAGAGAGCCCGAGTTCGCCGGCGCCGGGGTGCGCGTCTTCGGCGTCTCGCGCGACTCGCACTTCTCGCATCGCGCGTGGAAGGAGGCGCTTGGGATCGAGACGCCGCTCCTCTCCGACTGGAACGGGGATCTTTCGCGGCAGCTCGGGGTCGCACGCGAGTGGCGCGGGCTGACGGACGTACCCGAGCGCGCGGCGATCCTCGTCGGCGAGGACGGTACGGTGCGCGGATCGTGGCGGTACGCGGACTCCGAGATGCCCGACTTCGACGCGTTGCTTCGGGCCGTCCGGGATTCGTAGCGCTCGGTCTGGCCGTCGGACTCACGGCCGGGCTGCTCGCCACGTGGCCGGCTATGCGGGGGATCGGGGACGGTTACCTCGCGCGGCCGAGCGCAGGCTTCGGCGAGGCCGCCGCAGGCGATCACCTTCAGCTCGGCTGGGCGCTCTGGCTTCCCGGCCACCGACTCGCGACCGGCGGCGCGCCATGGCTCGACCCCTATTCCTTCCAGCCGGAGGCCGATCGCGCGCTGAATCTGCAGGGCTGGCTCTTCGGCCTCGTCTACTGGCCGCTGCACGCGCTCCTCGGCGCGGTGGGCGCGTACAACGCGTTTCTGCTGCTCACCTTCGTCGCGGCGGGCGCGCTGACGACGTGGTGGTTGCGCGAGCTGGGATTGCCGCGAGGCGCCGCGCTCGTCGGCGGGTTTGCGTTCGCACTCGCGCCCTACCGGGTCGCGCAAAGCACCGGCCATCTGCTCGGCCCGATCTCACTGCTTCTCCCGCTCAGCCTGCTGCTCGTCGAGCGGCGACGCCTGGTTGCGGCCGCGGCGGTGCTCGCGGCGATCCCGCTCTCCGGCCAGACTCACCTCGCGCTCGGGGCGATCCCTCTCGTCGTCGCCTATGCGTGGATGAGAGTTCCAAGTACCAGACTGTTACTTGGGCTTCGGCGCGCCGCGCTGCTCGGCCTCCCGGCGGTGCTCGGCGGGCTTGCGGTTCAACGCCTCGTGATCGAGGGCTCGATTGCCGGCGGGGGCCGCAAGCTGAGCTCGGTCGATCGCTACTCCGCGTCGTGGAGCGACCTCGTCGACCGGAGCCTCGACGCAGGCGTGGAGCGGTTTGTCTTCCTGGGCTGGCTCCTGCCCCTGCTTGCGCTCGTTGGACTCGTCGAGCTCTCGCGCAGACAGCGCTCGCTCGCTCTCCTGCTCGGATTGGCGCTTGTGATCCCGATGGTTCTCGCGCTCGGGACGACGACCCCGCTCTACGCGCCGCTTTGGCACGTCTTCCCACCGCTCCACTATCCGCGCGTGCCCGAGCGGGTGATGCCGGTCGCCTGCCTCGCGCTCGCGGCGCTCGCCGCGTTCGCCGTGGCCCGGATCCGCTGGGCGCCGCTCGTCGCCGTCGTACTCGTCGCGATTGCGATCGATCTCCGCGTGCCGGTCTTCGCCGCCGTCGAGTCGGACGAGGGGAACCGCGCGTACGCAGCGATGCGGAAAGATGGTCTGCTCCTCGAGCTGCCCGTCTTCCGGCCCGACACGCACTACGGGAGCGTCTATCTCTCGTACGCGATGCAGTCGCCACGCAAACGGCCGCAGGGCTATTCGACGGTCGGCCCGACCGAGGCGGACCTCTTCGCGCGCCGGTTGCGCCCGCTGTCATGCGGGCGCGGCGAGATTCCGGCGGCGATCGTCTTCGTCGCAGTCCACCGTGGCCTCTACGAGCAGAGCGGCTACTTCGGCTCCCGTTGCCCGGCGCAGGCGGAATCGGCGCTCCGCAGCGCAGGCTGGCGACTGCTCGGACGCGACGGCGCAGTTGCCGTCTACGTCCGCCGAAACTAGCTCTCCTCGGCCTTCCGGAAGAGAGCGACCAGCCACCAGCGCCAGGCGGCGAGCAGGAAGAAGACCGTGGCGATCACGAACGCCCAGGGGAGGCTGAACAGCAGATCCGTAATCAAGAAGAGGACGCCGGTGAAGGCGAGCGCGATCCCGCCGGTGCCCGCGATCGCCTCGCGGTTGCCCTTTCGCAGCATCGCCTCCTTGTCGTCGTCGCGGAAGCGGATCCGGTGGAACGCGGCTGGCGCGAGGAGCATCACGAGCGCGAACGCGGTCGAAAGCAAGGTGCCGTAGTAGACGCGCTCCTGCACGACGGTGAGCGTGTCGAACTTCTCGGTGAAGCGGATCGCGAGCAGGAAGCCGAAGAGCACCTCGGCACCCGGGATCAGCGAGCGGAGCTCCTCGAGCACTCGCCGTGCTCGCGCTCGAGCTTCTCCTTCTTCGTTTCCTCAGCCATCTACATGCCCATCGAGTGGTACCCGGCGTCGACGTAGAGCGTCGTCCCGGTGACGTTCTTCGCCTCGTCCGAAAGGAGGTAGGCGGACGCATTGGCGACATCGCCCGCGTCGATGTGGCGGCGCAGCGGCGCCCGCTCCTCGAACATCCGCTCCATCTCGGTGAACCCGGAGATCGAGCGGGCCGCCAGCGTGCGCACCGGACCTGCCGAGACCGCATTGACCCGGATCGACTTCTCGCCGAGATCCCACGCGAGGTACTTGACCGAGGCGTCGAGGGTCGCCTTCGCGACGCCCATCACGTTGTAGTGCGGCACGGCCCGCTCGCCGCCGAGATAGGTCATCGTCACGATCGAGCCGCCGCCGCGCGCCGCCATCAGCGGCTCCGCAGCCCGTGCGGTGGCGACGAGCGAATAGGCGCTGATGTCGACGGCCATCCAGAAGCGGTCGCGAGGCGTGTCCGTGAAGCGGCCCTCCAGATCCTCGGCCGCGGCGAACGCGACCGAGTGGACGAGCAGATCGAGTCCGCCGTCCCAGAGCTCGCCGACCTCCTGGAAAACGCGTGCGACATCGTCGTCGGAGCGCACGTCGCAGGGGGTGACGAGCTTCGAGTCGACCGTTTCGGCGAGCTCGCGAACGTTGCTCTCGATCCGCTCGCCCTGGAAGGTGAAAGCGAGCTCGGCGCCCTCGTCGCCGAGCCGCCTCGCGATCGCCCACGCGATCGAGCGCTTGTTCGCGACGCCCAGGACGAGCGCGCGCTTGCCGGCGAAGCGGGACACGTGACGAGTCTAAGGCAGTCGCAAAGAACCTCGGCTACTGTGCCGTCGTGCGCCGGCTCGTAGCGTTTCTCTCGCTCGGTGCGGCGCTTCTCGTCGCAACCTCCGCCGCGGCCGCGTTCCAGCCGATCCGGCGCACGCACGGCGAGCTCGAGCTGCCGCGCGTGCGCGCCGGAACGATCGAGGTGCCCGCGGCGCACCGGAAGGGCCGCGTGACGGTGATCCTGACGCTCGCGCGGCCGCCGCTCGCCGCGTGGTCGCGCTCGTTCGCGGGGCGGAGCTCGACCCGCCGGCTGAACACGACGAGCGCCGCCTCGAAGACATATGCCGCCTCGCTGCTCTCCGCGCAGAAGCGCGCCGAGACCGCGCTGCGACGGGCAATTCCCTCCGCGACGGTCAGCCGCCACTACACGCTGCTCCTGAACGGGATGGCCGTCGAGATTCCTGCGAAGAAGCTTCCCGCGGCGGCCGGGCTCTCGTTCGCGCACAAGCTCTACCCAAGCCTGCGCTACACGCTTGCCCTCAATCGCGGGCCGAGCGTGATCGGAGCCGGGGCGCTCGCCGCGGCCGGCGGCGGCAGCGGGGAAGGGATCAAGATCGCCGTCGTCGACGACGGGATCGACCCGAAGAACCGCTTCTTCGACCCGGCCGGCTTCAGCTATCCCGAGGGCTTCCCGAAGGGCGGCACGAAGTGGACGACGCCGAAGGTGATCGTCGCGCGGTCCTTCGTCGGCGTCGGCGCCGACGACGCGAGCCGGCTCGCAGTCGATCCGAAGGCCTCGTTCCACGGGACGCACGTGGCCGGGATCGCCGCGGGCAACTCGGGGACGACGGCCCCGGCCGGACGCGACCACCCCGAGGTCGCCGGTCTCTCGGGCGTCGCCCCGCTCGCTCAAGTCGGCAACTACCGCGTCTTCAATGTGCCGACCTTCGCCGGCCACGTCGGCAACACCCCCGAGATCGTGGCCGCGTTCGAGTCGGCGGTGCGAGACGGCATGGACGTGATCAACTTCTCGGGCGGCGGGCCGCAGACCGATCCCGCGAGCGATGCGCTGATCGAGGCCGTGCGAAACGTCTCCGCCGCGGGCGTCGTGCCGGTGATCTCAGCCGGGAACGACCGGGACGACTACGGGCTCGGCTCGACCGGCTCGCCCGGTACCGCGCCGGACGCGATCTCCGTCGCCGCGCTCTCGAACACGCACGTGTTCGCTCCCGCCCTCTCGGTCGTGGCGCCCGGAGCCCCCGAGAGCCTGAAGCGGATTCCCTTCAACGGCCGGGCAGCTGCTGCCTGGGCTTCTAGCGAGCACCCGCTCGTCGATGTCGGCTCGATCGTCTCCGTTGCGGGGACGCCGGTCCCGCGCAACCTCTGCGGACCGCCCGGAAACCTGAACGCCGGCGCCTCGCCGCTCCCCGCCGGCTCGCTCGCCGGTGCGATCGCGCTCGTCTCGCGCGGCGATTGCGTCTTCGTCCTGAAGGCGGCGAGGGCGAAGGCGGCCGGCGCGATCGGGATCGTGCTCGTCGACAACCGACCCGGCGAGGCGAACCGGATTCCGATCGAGCTCGTCGTCCCGGCCGGCATGATCTCCGACCTCGACGGGGCCGCGCTACGGACGTATCTCGCCCGCGAGGGCGGACGCGCACTCGTGAGAATCGGGGGCGACCCGCAGGAGCTCGCCACTGGCCGCAGCGGCGTCGTCACCAGCTTCTCCTCCGGCGGGCTGACCGCCTTCGGCCACCTGCTGAAGCCTGACGTGGGCGCCCCCGGCGGAGCGATTCTCTCGGCGACGCTGGCGATCGCGGGCGGTCCGTTCGCCGTCTTCGACGGGACGAGCATGGCCGCGCCGCACGTGGCGGGCGCCGCCGCTCTCCTGCTCCAGCGCCACCCCGGCTGGTCGCCCCGGCAGGTGAAGTCGGCGCTCGTCTCTACCGCAGGCCCCGCCTGGGCCGATACGGCGCGCACGGTCGAGGCCCCGGTGCTGCTCTCGGGCGGCGGGCTCGCGAACGTCGTCGCCGCGAACGACCCGAAGCTCTTCACCGACCCTGTATCGCTCTCCTTCGGCGACCTGAACGTGAACCGCGGCGGCGCCTCGCGCTCCTTGCTCCTCGCGCTCGCCGACGCCGGCGGGGGCGCCGGCGCCTGGTCGGTCGAGCTGAAGCCGCAGGCCCAACCGAAAGGCGTCACGATCGAGGTGCCCGGCAGCGCGGCGATCACGCCCGGCGGCGAGCTGATCGTCCCCGTGACAGCGCGCGCGGCGGGTGACGCGGGCGCCGGCGAAGCCTACGGCTTCCTGCTCCTGCGCCGCGGCGACGACGTCCGTAAGGTGCCGTACGCCCTCCTCGTGACGCGCCCCGGCCTCGAATCGGCGCCGGTCGTGCCGCTCCGCTTCATCCAGACCGGAGACACGCGCACGGGGCCCTCGCGCGCATCGGTCTACAAGTATCCCGCGGCGGCGTTCGGCCCCGCCGCGAGCTATACGGGCTCACCGGTGAACGAGGACGGCGGCGAGATCCTCTACCGGATCCGTGTCGACGAGCCGGCCGTGAACCTCGGTGCGGCGGTGATCGATTCCTCTCCCGGGTCGCTCATCCACCCCTGGGTGCTCGGCTCGCCCGACGAGAACGACGTCCAAGGCTATGCCGGCACGCCCGTGAACGTCAACAACCTGACGATCGACTATCCGCTCGACATCGGCGCCGCCGGCACCGTCTTCCCGCGCACGAAGAGCTACTACGTCTCGGTCGATTCCGGCCGCGACCCCTTTACCGGCCGATCGCTCGGCGGCCAGTACGTGCTGCGGGCGTGGCTCAACGATGTCGAGCCGCCGCTGATCGGCTTGATCACCGCGCGCGTCTCGGCCGGCCGGCCGACGATCGCGCTGCGGGTTGTCGACGAGGGCGCCGGCGTCGATCCGTTCTCCCTGGCGATCAGCTACGGGCGGACGCTGATCGGCGCCGCCGCGTACGACCCGAGCTCCGGGGTGGCCCTCTTCCCACTCCCGAGCCAGGCTCCTCTGCTGAAGCGCGGCAAGCGCACGCTCGCCGCCGAGGCCGCCGACTTCCAGGAGGCGAAGAACGTCGACTCCGTCGGTGACGAGCTACTACCGAACACGGCCTTCGCGCGCGGTCCGATCCGCGTCGTCGCCGGCCCGACCGTGACCTGGCTCGCGCCGGAGGTGCGTGAGTGCGCCGCGGCTCGCACGTCGCTCGTCGTCCTCGCCGGCTCGACCACGAAGGTGCGCTCGGTGCGCTTCTTCGACGGCTTGAAGGCGATCGGCACCGGGCGTGGCGGCGGAGCGGGCCTCTATACCGGCACCTGGCGGCGCGGTGCCGCCGAAAAGGGCCGCCACACGCTGCGCGCGATCGTCACCGACGCCGGCGGCCGCAAGGCCGAGGCACGGCTGCTCGTCCGCGTCTGCCGCTGAGCGTCGAAGACCGGGGCGGCGTGCGGGTCGCGGTCGTGACGGGCGCCTCGAGCGGGATCGGGGAGGCGACCGCGCGGGAGCTGACGAGCCGCGGCTGGTACTGCGTGCTCGTCGCGCGGCGGCGGGAGCGGTTGGAATCGCTGGCGGCCGAGCTCGGCGGGGATCACGAGGTGTGCGATGTCTCCGATCGGGAGCAGGTGGGAGTCGCGGCGGCAGCGGTGCTGGCGCGGCATCCGCAGCTCGATCTGCTCGTCAACAACGCCGGCATCCCCGGCCGCAGTGACTTCCTCTCGCTCGAGCCGGAGCGGATCGAGGCGGTGCTGGCGACGAACTATCTCGGCGGCGTCTGGTGTACTCGGGCCTTCCTTCCGGGACTCGCGCGCGGCTCGCACATCGTCAACGTGGTCTCGGTGGCGGGCACGATTGCTCTTGCATCCGGTGGCCCTTATGCGGCCTCGAAGCACGCTCAGCTCGCGTTCTCGCGCTCACTCGTGGCCGTGCTGGCGCCGAGAGGGATCGTCGTCCACACAGTGCTCCCGGGTTTCGTCGAGACGGAGGGGTTTCCACAACGTGGGCGCGTGCGCGGCCTCGCCTACCGCGCGGTCGTCAACCCTGCGTTCGTCGGCGAGCGGATCGTCGCTGCGGTCGAGACTGGAAGGGGGGAGCTCTTCGTCCCGCGCTGGTACCGCGCCGTCGCGCTCGCCCAGACACTCGCCCCGTCGCTCGTCGCACGCCTCGTCGCCCGAGCAAGCTGAGGCAGCCTCTCCCGTTCGCACGGGCCTCGCCGAGTCACGGCCAGGGGCTGGCCCCGGACGCGGCTCGGGGAGACAGGTCTCTCGCGGCCACTGGTCACGCACGGCGCCGTCGCGTACGGTCGGCTCGTGGTGAGACCGTTGCGCTCGACCTTCGGCCGGGATCTGGCACCTCACCTCGCGCGGCGTTGACGGCCGCCCGAGCAGCTTCCGAATACGTCTGGGCGAACCCGGTTCGAGCCGGGCTGAGCACCAGCCGACGCGACTGGCCCTGGGGTGGGCTCGGCAACCCGTCCCGGCCGCGCCGAAGCTCGACGGAACCGGCGACGGCGCAGCGAGTTCGAGACGACGTCCCTCCGCCTGCAGGCGTCGCATCACGTCGGCCTTCTCGCCCGACAGCACCTCTGCGATCACCTCCTGCGTCAGGATGTCGATGCAGTAGCGGTCGTCGCCGATCATCCTCGCGACCCCTCGAGCGGTCGCCATCAAGGTGCTCGAGGATCACGTCCTGCACTGAGTCACCCGCGCGCGCGCCTCCGGCGACCCCGAGCAGGTCGCCGAGAAGAGCCACGAAGACGCGCTAGCGATCGAGGACAACGCGCCGCGCCCGCTCGGGCGAGCGATTCAGGCCGGTGACGAGCTCGTACGCGATCGTGCCTGCGACGCGAGAATGCGCCTCGACCTCCACCCCGGGGCCGATCAGAATCACCGGCGTTCCGAGTGGCAGCTTCCGGTCGAGCTCGACGGCGAAGGCGTCCATCGAGACGGTGCCGACGACGCGGCGAGGCTCGCCGGCCACATGCACCTCGGTCCCCGTCAGGTCGCGCCGAAAGCCGTCCGCGTAACCGACCGGGACGATCCCGATCCAGGTCGGCCGCTCGGCCACGAAGCGACGGCCGTAGCCGGTCGACTCGCCAGACTGAAGGAGCTTCACCTGCGCGAGCTCGGACTCCCAGCGCAGGGCCGGGTCGAGCCCCTCTGCCCCCGGAGACTCGCCGAAGGGCGAGATCCCGTAGAGCGCGATCCCGCAGCGGGCGGCGTCGAACGCCGCCGCCGGGTAGCGGAGCGCGCCGGCGCTGTTCGCGAGATGACGCGTCAACTCCGGGAAGGCGGCGGTCGCGAGCCGAAAGCGCTCGATCTGCGCTTCCGTGAATGCGGGGTCGCAGTCGGCGGAGGCGAAATGGCTCATCACCCCCACCACCTGACGGCCGGGCGAGGGCAGCTCGGAGAGTCCCCAGCGACCCATCCCGGTGTCGAGCTTCAGGTGGACGCCGACGCCGTCGGGGATCTCGGCGTCCGTGACCACGAGCTCGAACGCAGCTTCCCGTGCGACGGCGGTCTCGTCGTTCGAAGCAGGGCCCATCACGATGACCCGAACCGAGCCGAGCGCTTCTCGCAGAACCAACCCTTCGGGAACGGTGGCGACGCACAGCGCCGTCGCGCCCGCCCCGAGAGCGGCCGCGCCGACGTCAGCCGCCCCGTGTCCATAGCCGTCTGCCTTGACGACGGCCCAGAGCTCGGCACCGCCGAGCGCGCGCAGAAGCGTGGCCACGTTGCGACGGATTGCGCCGAGGTCGAGCGTCAGCTCGGAGCGCGCCACTAGACCTCTACGATCATCGTGTCGTAGGCGAACGTGATCTTGCGGCCGACCTTCGCGGCGAGCCGCGTCAGATCGTCGTGGCCGAGACCGTCGACCTCCTCGATATGGCTGAGCACGACGCGTTTTGCAGCCAGCGCGTCCACGATTCCGAGCGTCTGCTCGAACGTGGCCTCGAAGCGGAGCACCGGATGATCGGCGTGAATCCTCCTCGCGCCGGTGAACGGGTCGACCTCGCAGAGACCCATCGGCAGCACGGCGAGATCGACGCCACGCGCCTCCGGTGGCGGCTCCCAGTCGTGCAGCTCGTCCATCGCCACGAGCAGCCGCTTGCCGCCGCCGGTCAGCTCGAAGGCGTAGACGAAGTCCTCGTGCAGGCGAAAGGGGCGGATCTCGACCTCGCCGAGCGTGACCGTCTCCCCGTCGCGAAGCTCGTGGACGTGGACGAAACCGCGCTGCTCGAGATAGTCGAAGTGGCCGCGGATCGCCTGGCCCGAGAAGTCGACGACGACCTGTTCCGGTAGATAGACGTCGGTGCGGTTCGGCCCAGCAGGATCGGGCGGCCAGACGCGGAACTCCCGGCCGCCGACCGCCTCCCAGACGCGCCGCCCCATCGTGTGGTCGGGATGCCAGTGCGAGTAGAAACAGGCGGCGATCTCCGTCACGCCAGAGCGGTCGAGCTGGAGTCGCGACTCCTCCGGTGTGTCGAAGAGGACATTCGGCCCGTGGACGAAAAGGCTTGGCCCGGTGCGCGAATAGGGAACGCCGCGTTCGCGCGCCTCGACGCAGACTCGACACTCGCAACCCGGTCGCGGCGTCGCGGTCGCACCACTCGAGCCGAGGATCTCGACCTTCACCCGGCCTATTCTCCGGGATCGAGGATCGCTCGGCCGCTCAGTCCGGTTCGCCGGCTCTCCGAGCCGGCACCTTCGCCGCGCCGAACGCGACGAGGAACGTCGTCAGCGCCGCGACGAGCGCGATTCCAGCCGGTTGCCGGAGCAGGACGAAGACGCGCCCGACACCGGGGACGTCGATCCGCATCCGGCCCACGACGTCGCCAAGCCTCGGACGCCAGGGATCCTGCCCTTCCCGGTTGTCTCCTCGGACGATGTAGCCCGACTCGGCGTCGCCGCCGACGATCCGGTGGATGATCATCGCCCCGGCGCCCGGCTCGCCGGCCGGCACGTGGTAGACGACGACGTCGCCGACAACATAGGAACGCTGCTCGACGGCTAGCACGAGGTCCCCCGATTCGAGCGCCGGCAGCATGCTGGTTCCCGACACGATCAGGTACGAGGCAGGGCCGCCGAGAAAGCTTGGCCGCAGGAGTACGAACCAGGCGACGACAAGGACGAGCGTGAGCGCCGGCGAGCCGGCGCGGATAAGCCGGCGGCGGGCGAATTTGCGGCCACTCGCTCCTTCGATCGTGGCCGTTGCAGTCGTATCCATCGTCACGGGTAGTAGGTGGCCTCGAGAATCGGCCGCTGCGCCGCTGTCCCGTACTCGGCTGACCGGAACTGACTCGTACGCACGGTCCCGGAGCTCTCCGTCCGGTCGCTGATCCGCCAACCGTTGTTCGCCGTCCCGTCGACGAATGCCTGCACGTCCGCAGTCACAGTCCAGGTGAGGGTGACGTTCGCAGTCGTGCCGGTGGTGACGCTGGAGGTCGCCGCACCGGCGACCGCCGCCTGGTTCGTCCACGTGATCCCGGCCTCCGTCCAGGACGCGGTCGTCCGATGCGCGTCGTACGTCCTGCTCGCCGTGGGCGCCGCATACATGAAGAGCTTGAGACTGGCCGCCGTGATCAGCGAGTTGGCGGGATCGAGCACGAGGCGAGGTCGAGCCGGACGAACGTCCGCCTGTTGCGGTTCCCGGATCGAGAGCTGACGTCGAGGTTCGTCACGGTGCCGAAGTTCGTGCCCGCGCTGTTCTGGTCGATGTAGCTGTCCGCATCGGCGGCGCTCAGGGTGCAGGTCGTCGGAGTGATGCTCGACGCGCCGGTGCTCGTCGTCAGCTTCGTGGACGAAACCCCGAGTGTCACCGCGAGGGCGACTCCCGTGAAGAGAAACAGCACGAGACCTGCGAGGCCGAGCAGGAGACGAAAGGTAGGGCGGCGGACGGGGGTGGCCGGTCCCATCTACGGCCCCGTGATCGAGACGTGGTAGCCCGCGACCTGCGCCGCGCCGGGCTGAGGGCTCGTCGTCAGCGCCATCGAGTTGTCGGTGGTGTCGCCGTCCGTCGGGACGGTCTGCGGGCCGCCGGTCGCGATGCTGGCTCCCGCCGAATCCGTCAGGGTGACGGAGAGGCTTCCGCCTTCACACCCCGGATCCGCGATCGCGCCGACCGTAACGGCGGTCACGTTCCCGCGCGAGGTCGTGTAGCCGACTGTGAAGCCGTCCGTCTCGCAGGCCACGACGGGGATGTTGCCTCCGCCGAGCTTGGTCCCCGAGATACCTACGCCCGCGGCCAGCGCGACGGATGCCGAAGCGGCGGTGACAACCGCCGCACTCCACAGGATCACCGATTTCATCATCTGCCGCCTCCGGGGCGGATTCGGTGCCGAGCGACGGCCCCCTGCACGAGAGGGCCGCCGCTCGGCTGCCGATCTACGAGCTGATCAGGACGTGCACGCCTTCGGTGAGCTTGGCCGAGGCCGCAGCCGATAGCGAGACGGAATGGGAAACCGCGGCGCTCGTCGGGATCGCCAGGGAGCCCGATCCGATCTGAGCGCCGGTCGAATCGGTGAGGCTGACGCTGAGCGTCTGGCCGTCGCAGGCGTCGTTGACGCCCGCAACGGTGACCGATGTCACCTCGTAGCGCTTGTCGGTCGTATCCCACGATGTCGCGTAGGCGGTCGTGACGCCGTCTGTGTCGCACGAGGCGACCGCAATGTTGTCGGCGCCTACTTTGTTGCTCGTGATCCCGCCCAGGCTCGCGGCCATGGCGAAAACGCCTGCGAACACCGTCAAGCCGGCGCCTAAGGCAATCAGGGTTCTCTTCATGAAAACATGGCTCCTTGTACTCGGGTCGATGCGGGCGCCGCGGGCCGCAGGGGTGGATACGTCCGATAATCGGTTGCCGTCGCCCCGCCGCCCCCCTAAAAGGGGATCCGAGACAACCCTTTTCAGGGGGTACGGCGCCCGTTCTCGGGGACGCCTCAGACGCGTAGGTGCGGCAGGGCCGCGACGATGTCGCTCGCGACGAGGCCCGTCCCGTATGGAACGCGCCTCGCAGCCTCGGCCGTAGCCATCGCAGCGGCGGCCGCGGCGAGCCGCGGTTCCAGCCCCTTGGCGAGGTAGGCGGCGAGAACGCCCGTGAGAACGTCCCCCGTACCGGCCGTCGCAAGCGCGGGTGCGTCGATCGGACAGACGAGCGTCCTGGCTCCGGGTGCCGCGACGATCGTGTCGGCGCCCTTCAGCAGGCAAACGCAACCGAAGCGGTCCGCCGCACGCCGGACGGCCTCGAGTCGATGGGCGCTCACCCAGTCCGAGCTCTCACCGATCAGCCGGCCGAGCTCGCCCGCATGCGGTGTCAGGACGACCGGCGGCCGCCAGCCGCCGGGCTCGAGCTCGTGCAGCGCATCGGCGTCCAGGACGACCGGCTGCTCGAGTTCGGAGAGGATCCTGCCGACGATTGCCTTCGCCTCGTCCGTCCGTCCGAGGCCCGGGCCGACGGCGACGGCGCCGGCTTTCCCGGCCGCCTCGAACGCGGCAGCCCAGGTCAGCTTGACGGGCTCGAGCAGCTTCGTCTCCACGATCGGGAGCGAAGCCTCGGGAACGGCGACCGCCACGTAACCGGCGTCGGCACGAAACGCCGCCTCGGCGGCCAGGCAGACCGCGCCGGTCAAGCCGGGCGCTCCGCCGACGATCAGCACGGAGCCGGCGCTGTACTTGTTGTCCTGCTCCTGCTTGCGCGGCACCAGATCGAGGATCGCCGAGGTCACGAGCGCCGCTTCGGTCTCCGAGTCGTCGAGCCCGATGTCGACGATCACAACCTCACCGGCGTGGAAGCGGCCCGGCGCGACCACGAGCCCAAGCTTGCAGCCGTGGAAAGTCACGGTCACGTCGGCGCGGACGGCTGCGCCGGCCGCCTCTCCGGTGGAGGCATCGACCCCCGAAGGAAGATCGACCGCGACGACCGACCCGCGCGCCGAGTTGATCCGCTCGATCAGCGCCGCCGCCTCGGTGCGCGGCTCACCGTGGAAGCCCGTCCCGAAAAGGGCGTCGACGATCACATCCGCCTGCTCCACGGCGGAGGTCTCGACCGCGTCCCGCCCGGCCGCACGAAGCTCGCGAGCGGCGATCCGCCCGTCGCCGCCGTTGGCCCCGTCGCCGCACACGACCGCGAACCGGCGCGCATCCGGAAAGCCGTTCAGCACTTCCTGCGCGACCGCGGCACCGGCCCGCTCCATCAGCTCGGGAGCACTGGCCGGGAAGCGGGGATAGCGCTCCTCCGCAGCCCGCATCTCCGCCGCGGTGTAGAGCGGCTCGAACATGGTCGGGGTCAGGCCTCGCCGGCGACCGCAACGGCCGAGGCGAGCTCGCGCGAATGAGTCATCGAAAGGTCGATCGCGCCGAAGCCGCGGTGCTCGGCCCAGACGGCGACCCGGCCCTGGAGGCGCACCGACGGCTTGGGGCGTCCGACGATCTCGATCTCGCGCCAGGCGAACGCGCGCGCCACGCCGAAGCCGAGTGCCTTGCCGACGGCCTCCTTGCCGGCGAACCGCCCCGCGTAGCTTTCGGCGGGATTCTTCCGCGAGTCGCAGTACGCCTGCTCCGCCGGCGTGAAGCAGCGATCCCGGAAGCTGGCGTAGCGCTCGAGCGACCTGCGGATCCGCTCGATCTCGATCAGGTCGATGCCTACGGTGACACGCCTGGCCGTCGTCACGGTCGGCGGTCGATCCAGTCGGGGACGTGAGCGATCGAGCTGAGGATCGCGTCGGGCACCGTGCTCGAGCGCTCGAGGGCGTCCGGACGGAACTTGCCGGTCCGCAGCAGGACGGTCTTCATCCCGAAGAGCTGCGCGCCGGCGACGTCCTGGTCGAGATCGTCGGTGACCATCCACGTCAGCTCGGGCTCCGCGTCGAGCGCGGCGAGCGCGGCTGAGAAGCAGGCAGCGCTCGGCTTGCCGACGACCGTCGCCTCGATCCCCGTCGCGTACTCGAGCCCCGCCACGAACGACCCCGCATCGAGCATCGGCCCACGTGCGGTCTGCCACCACTTGTTCTTGTGCAGGCAGTAGAGCTCCGCCCCGCCCTGGAGCTCCGAGAACGCACGGGCGAGGTTCATGTAGCTGAAGACCTGGTTCGGCTCGAGCGTCTCGTCGCACCCGCCGATCAGCACCGCGTCGGCGGTGTCGCCGACGAGCTCGACTCCCTCCAGGTCCGGAACGATCGCGGACATCACGAGCGCGAAGACGCGACGCCCATCAAGCGCGCCCGCCGCGGCGACCGGCGTCGTCTGCAGCTCCTCGTCGTCGAGCTCGAATCCCATCGCCCGCAGCTCCTCCGCCAGGGTCGCGCGGGTCCGCGACGAGTTGTTCGTGACGAAGCGAAGCCTGTGCCCGACCTTGCGGAGCCGGGCGACGGCCTCCACGGCGCCCGGGATCGCTTCGCCGGAGACGTGGAGCACCCCGTCCACGTCGAGCAGAATGGCCGCCATGGAGCGTGAGTCTATTCGGGTCACTCGATCGGTCGTGCTTCCCCTGGCCGAGATCCACTTTCGTTTCTCCCGCTCCAGCGGGCCGGGAGGCCAGCACGCGAACACCTCGGAGACGCGGGTCGAGGCGGTGTTCGAGGTGGAGTCGTCGTCGGCGCTCACGGACGTCCAGAAAGGGCGGGTGCTCGCCAGAGCGGGGGCGATTCTGCGGGCGGTCGCGCAGGATGAGCGGAGCCAGCTACGGAACCGCGAGCTCGCCACCGAGCGCCTGGTCGAGCAGCTCCGCGCCGCGCTGAAGGTGGAGCGAAGACGCGTGCCGACGCGGCCGTCGAAGGCGGCGAAGGAGCGGCGGCTCGAGTCGAAGAAGCGCCGCGGAGCGACGAAGAAGCTGCGACGGCCGCCCGGGGACTAGACTCGGCACGTGGACGTGCTTCGGCTCGCGAACATGCTCGAGTCGCTGCCGAGAGAGCGCACCCGGCTGCTCGACAACCTCGGCCGGCTGCGGCGCGAGATCGGGCCGATCACACCCGAGCTCTCCGACGCGCTCGCCGACCACATGCGCCTGCGGCACGGAGACGTGCACGAGGTGACGTCCTTCTATTCGTTCCTGCAGGTGCCGGTCGACGCCGTGCGCGTCTGCACCGGGCCCGTCTGCGACTCGCGCGGGGCACGTGATCTGCTGACCGGAGCCGCGATCGAGGTGCCGTGCCTGGGCCACTGCGAGCTCGCGCCGGTCGTCCTTCACGGCGACGAGGTCGTCGGCGGCGTCGTTCACTCGACAAACGGCTTTCTGTGCGAGCCGGACGACCTCCGTGAGCCGGCGAAGCTGAGCCAGGATGAGGTGCTCGCGCGTCTCGAGGCCTCAGGCCTGACGGGGATGGGAGGCGCGGGATTCCCCACCTGGCGCAAGTGGGACGCCGTCCGGCGCGAGCCTTCCCCGCGCGTCGTGATCGTCAATGCCGACGAGGGCGAACCGGGGACGATCAAGGACCGCTACGTGATGGAGCTCCGCCCACAGCTCCTGCTCGAGGGGCTCGCGGCAGCGATGCGCTTCTGTGAGACCGGCGAGGCCTACATCTACCTGCGCGAGGAGTACGCCTCGGCGCGGAGCGTGCTACAGCAGGCCATCTCGGCACGAGGGCTTTCCGTCGAGCTCGTGATCGGCGCCGGCGCATACATCTGCGGCGAGGAGACAGCCATGCTCGAGTCGATGGAAGGGCGACGCGGGATGCCACGGCTGCGGCCGCCGTTCCCCGCGCAGTCCGGCTACCTCGGTCGGCCGACGCTGATCAACAACGTCGAGACGCTGGCACACGTCGCGCGGATCCTCCGCGGCGACTGGCAGCCGACGCGGCTCTGGTCCGTCTCCGGAGCCGTCGGAAAGCCCGGCTGCTACGAGGCGCCGCTCGACATAACGCTCCGCCAGCTGATCGACGGCTACGCGGGCGGGCTCGTCGGCGAGCCGGGCGCGATCGTCCCGGGCGGGGCGGCCAGCGGGATCCTGCCGCCCGCCGCACTCGACGTCGCGCTCACCCGCGAGGCGCTGACCGAATGGGGCTGCGGCGTCGGCTCGGCCGCCGTGCAGGTGTTCCCGCAGTCCTACTCGCCTCTCCGCCTGCTCGCCGAGACGATGCGCTTCTTCGCCGAGGAGTCGTGCCAGAAGTGCACGCCCTGCCGGATCGGGAACCGCGCTCTCCACCACGTCTGCGAAGAGCTCGAGCACGGCCGCGCGGCGATGTCTCGCGGGCAGGTGGAAGAATGGCTCGACGCCATGACCCTCACTTCCATCTGCGGGCTCGGCCAGGCAGCGCCGTACCCGGTGCGGAACGCGTTCGAGCGTTGGCCGGAGTTGTTCGCGCCGCTCGGCCCGCCCCCCACCGGCGAGCCGGTGTCGGCGTGATCGAGTTCACGCTCGACAGCCGGCCGGCGAGCGCCCGGGAGGGCGAGCTGCTCGTCCATGCGGCCGCGCGCAACGGCGTCTTCGTCCCCACGCTCTGCCACGACGACAAGCTCGACCCGTACGGCGGCTGCCGGATGTGCATCGTCGGTGTCGAGGGCTCGCCACGGCCGCTTCCCGCCTGCGCCACACGCGTCACCGCAGGAATGGTCGTCTCCACCAACTCCAACGTCCCCCAGCTCCAGAAGACGCTGACGGAGATGCTCCTGTCGGAGCACCTGAACGCCGACCCCGGCGGCCGCCCGAACGAGCTCGTCGACCTCGCACGCGAGCTCGGCGCCAAGGCGCCGCTGATCCTTCCCGACGCAAAGCGCGAGCCCTACGCCGACCGCAACCGCTTGATGGGTTACGAGCCCGACACGTGCATCCTCTGTAACCGCTGCGTGCGTTACACGCAGGAGGTGATGCAGTGCTCGGCCCTCTCGCTCGAGGGCCGCGGGCCGGAGGCGCGGATCGTCCCGACCTGGGAGCGCTCCTGGCTCGACACCGAATGCGAGCTCTGCGGCGGCTGCCTTTCCGTCTGCCCCACCGGCGCGATCTACGAGAAGTTCCTCGAGGGAGCCGGCGTCGAGGAGAAGCAGCTCGAGCAGACGAAGACGACGTGCACGTTCTGCGGAGTCGGCTGCCAGATCGACTTGAACGTCGATCCCGAGACGAAGCGGATCGTCAAGGTCACCTCGAAGCCCGAGTACGTCTCGAACGAGGGCGACCTCTGCGTCAAGGGGCGGTTCTCGTTCAACTTCGTCCACCACCCCGACCGCCTGACCGAGCCGCTCGTCAGAGGCGAGGACGGCGAGCTCCACGCAACCACATGGGAGGACGCGCTGCGGGTCGCGGCCGACGGGCTGAGGGGGGTGATCGAGCGCCACTCGCCCCAGGCGATCGGAGTCCTCGCCTCCGCCCGCTTGACGAACGAGGAGAACTACCTGATCCAGAAGCTCGCCCGGACGGGCCTCATGACGAACTCCGTCCACTCCTGCGAAGCCACCTGACACGCTCCTACCCTCTACGGCCTGGTCAGGTCGTTCGGCAGAGGCGCCTCCACCAACTCGATCCCCGAGATCGAGAACGCCCGTTTCCTGCTCGTGATCGGCTCGAACACGACCGAGGCGCACCCGGTGCTCGCGCTGCGGATCAAGAAGGCGGTGCGCAAAGGGGCGACGCTCGTCGTTGCCGATCCCCGGGCGATCTGGCTGACGAAGATCGCGAAGCGGCACCTCCAGCTGCGGCCCGGCTCGGACGTCTGGCTCCTGAACGCGATCATGCACACGATCCTCGAAGAGGGCCTGCACGACGAGGAATACGTCCGCGACCACACCGAGGACTTCGAAGCGGTGCGCGACGTCGTCGCCCGCTATCCGCCGGAAGAGGCCGAGCGCTGGACCGGCGTCCCGGCCGAGGCGATCCGCGCGACAGCGCGTGAGTACGCGACCGAGCGCCACGCGGCGATCTTCTACACGCTCGGGATCACCGAGCACGCCTGCGGCGTCGACAACATCTGGTCGCTCGCGAACCTCGTCCTGATGACCGGACATCTCGGCTACGAGTCCACCGGGCTGAACGCGCTGCGCGGCCAGAACAACGTCCAGGGGCTGAACGACTCGGGCGCGAATCCCACCTACCTCCCCGGCTACCAGCCCGTCGACGACCCCGTCGTGCGGGCGAAGTTCTCGGAGGCCTGGGGCGTCGAGGTGCCGGAGCGCGCCGGCTTCCGGCTCGACCAGATCATGTCCGGCCTGCACGACGACCGGATCAAGGCGCTTTACCTGATCGGCGAGAACCCCGGTCACACCGAGCCGAACGCGCACCACGTGGCCGAGGGGCTCTCGAAGCTGGAGTTCCTCGTCTCCCAGGACATCTTCCTGAGCGACACGGCTGAGAAGTACGCGGACGTCGTCCTGCCCGCCTCCAGCTTCGCCGAGAAGGACGGCACTTTCACCAACACCGAGCGGCGGGTCAATCGCGTCCGGGCGGCGGTGCCGCTGCCGGGGAACGCGCGCGGCGACCGGCAGATCGTGCTCGACCTGGCGCGCGCGCTCGGCTGCGACTGGCCGGAGTACGCAGACGCGGAGGCGGTCTGGAACGAGCTCGCCGACCTCTGCCCGAACTGGGCTGGGATCCGCTATTTCCGGCTGGAGGACGAGGGCATCCAGTGGCCGTGCGCCTCGCTCGAGGACGAAGGCTCGCGCTTCCTGCACGAGAAGACGACGGCGCGTCCCTCCGGGCGCGGCAAGTTCCACCCGGTCGAGTACCAGCCGCCCATCGAGGAGCCGGACGCCGACTACCCCTTCGTCCTCTCGACCGGGCGAACGCTCTATCACTACAACTCGGGCGCGATGACGATGCGCGAGGACGGGATCACCGACAAGCAGCGCGACCCGTTCTTCGAGATCTCGGCAGAGGATGCATCCTCGCTCGGGGTTCTGGATGGAGACTGGGTGCGGCTCGTCTCCCGCCGCGGCGACCTCCAGGCGCGGGCACAGGTGTCGGCGCGCGTCTTTCCCGGGCTCGTCTGGATGGCTCTCCACTTCGCCGAGGCGAAGGTGAACTGGCTCACGCACGACGTCGGCGACCCGCTGATCGGCACGCCCGAGTACAAGGTGTCGGCGGTGCGGCTGGAAGTCGTGTGATCGGCAGCCCGCGCCGGCACGAGCCGGAGTGCGAGTCGACGCAGGCGCTGCTCGGCCCGGACGATCCGGAAGGAGCGATCGCGACGACCGACCACCAGACGGCGGGACGCGGTCGGCTCGGTCGTAGCTGGGTCGAGGCGCCGGGCACGTCGGTCATGGTCTCCGTGCTGCTGCGGCCGCCGCCGGAGCGCCGCGCTCCCGAGCTCTCGCTGGTCGCGGCCGTCGCCGTCGCGCTCGCGGTCGAGGACGCGACCGAACTCGCGGCACAGATCAAGTGGCCGAACGACGTCATGCTGGCGCGCCGCAAGGTCGCAGGAATTCTGGCGGAGATGAGGGACGCGGTCGTGGTCCTCGGGATCGGGCTGAACGTGAATCAGACGCGGGAGGAGCTGCCGTCGGACGCGAAGGTCGCCGCCGCGTCGCTGCGCACCGTGGACGGCCGCGAGCGCGACCGCGAGGAGGTGCTGACGCTGCTGCTGGAGCGGCTCGACGCCTGCTACGGGGCCTGGCGCGACGGCGGGCTGGACGCAATCTACGACGACCTGGGCTCGCGCGACTTCCTTCGCGGCCGCCGCGTCACGGTCGACGGCGTCGGCGGAGTCGCCTCACGGATCGAACGCGACGGGCGGCTACGAGTCGACGGCGAGGCCGGGCCGCTCCTCGTCGAGAGCGGCGAGGTCCTGTTCGAGCGCTGAGAGGTCTCGAGGCGTGTTCGCGTTCGCGAGCAGCCGCTCGTCCACCTCGAGAACGGTCGGGTTGACGCCGCGAAGCGAAAGTTCGCCCGCGGCGAGCCGGCGCTCGAGCTCAGGCAGGTTGGCGCTCGCGTAGACACCGGGCAGCGGTCCCGTCTGCGGGACGGCCCGCGCCTCGCCGAGCGCCCGCAGCAGCCCGGGTGTGACGAGCGGGCAGTCGACTGGCAGGAAGACGACGGTGTCGTACGCCGTCGCACGCAGGCCGGCGATCACGCCCACGATCGGCGCGCGCAGCTCCGCGCCGTCGTCGAGCACGGGAAAGGGCAGCGCGAGCTCGCCTTTCTTGCCGACGGCGAGCCGCTCGTCGCACGCCTCGCCGAGCACCCGCCAGGCCCGTTCCGCGAGCGTCTCGCCCCGGAACCGCGCGAGCGCCTTGGGCGACCCGAACCGCGTCGACGCGCCGCCCACGAGCAGCACACCCGAGAGCTTGGCGCTCACGAGAAGGCTTGTGTTGAAACAACACAAGCTCCTCGGCTCCCGCTCCGAAGCCGCGGCGAGGAGGCTGTCGCGGCGCTCGCACGACAGGGCTTGTGTTGAAACACCACAAGCCCTCTCACGTCTCGACCCTCTCTCGGTGGGTGTAGACGTTCAGCGAGGCGCCGCGGACGAAGCCGCACAGCGTCACGCCCCGATCGGCGGCTAGCTCGACGGCCAGAGAGGAGGGGGCGCCGACCGCGACGAGCAACGGACAACCGGCCACCGCCGCCTTCTGCACGAGCTCGAACGAGAGCCGGCCGCTGACGCAGAGAATCGAGTCGCGCAGCGGCAGCAGCCCGGCGCCGAACGCCCAGCCGACCACCTTGTCGAGCGCGTTGTGGCGACCCACGTCCTCGCGCAGGCAGACGAGGTCGCCCGCCTGCGAGAAGAGGCCGGTGGCATGCAACCCGCCGGTCGCCTCGAACGCGGCCTGGGCCCCGCGGAGGCGCTCGGGCAGCGAGAGCACGAGCGCCGCCGAGACTCGAAGCTCGCTCTCGACGCGGGGCGCCTCGACCGCGACGGCTTCGAGCGCGCCCTTGCCGCAGACACCGCAGGACGAGCTCGTGTAGAAGCTCCGGGCGAGCCGCTCCGGGTCGAAGCCCGAAGCGTCCACCTCGACGGTATTCGCGGCGAGATCGTCCGGAAGCCTCGCCCCCGCCGGCCGCAGGCCCTCGGAGAGACAGAAGCCGAGCGCGAGCTCCTCGTCGTTGCCCGGCGTGCGCATCGTCACCGCCACCGCCCGCCCCTCGATCCGGATCTCGAGCGGTTCCTCAACCGCGACGACATCGGTCTCCTCCGTGCCGGGAACGCGCAGCACCGTGACGCGGCTCGTCGCCAGAGGAGGAGCCCGCACTACCGTGGGCGCCGCGACACCGTGACGCGCACGAGCCGCGGCCCCGCCGTGTCGATCAGCTCGAGCTCGACGCTGTCCCCGGGATCGAGCTGCGCCACCGCCGCCGTCAGGGCGCGCGCCGAGCCGATCGGCTCGCCGTCCAACGCGACGATCACGTCGCCCGGCACGACCTCGGCACGCGCCGCGGGTCCGCTCTCGTACACCTCGGTGACGCGGACGCCGCGCGTCGCAGGATCGAGCCCGAGCGCGACCGCAGCGGAGTCCGACTCGACCGACGCGATCGAGATGCCGAGCCAGGCGCGGGTGGCTTCAGGCTCGCTGCGGATCTCCTCGATGATCGGCAGAGCCGCATCGATCTCGATCGCGAAGCCGATGTTCTCCGCCGCGTCTCCACGCGCAGCTGCCGTGTTGATCCCGACGAGCCTCCCGGCTCGATCGACGAGCGCGCCGCCCGAGTTGCCCGGGTTGATCGCCGCATCGGTCTGCAGGAGCCCCTCGAGCCGGGCGCCGTCGCCGGGCTCGACCGTCCGGTTGAGACCCGAGACGATCCCGCTCGTCACTGTCGGCCCGCCGAGCCCCAGCGGGTAGCCGACGGCGATCACGTCGTCGCCGAGCCGCAGCGAGGACGAACGCGCGATCCTGATCGGAACGAGGTTGCGCGCGTCGACGCGGACCACAGCCAGGTCGCGCTCGGCGGCGGTGCCGATCACAGTCCCTCGCAGCGGCCGCGTATGGCGTCCATCGTTGAACGTGATCGTGATCTCGTTCGCTCCCTCGACGACGTGGTTGTTCGTGACGATGATCCCGCCCCGGTCGACGACGACGCCCGAGCCCTCACCGTTGCCGCCGCCGACGACGGTCGTTCGGACATAGACGACCGACGGCAGCACGCGGGCGACCGCGTCCGCGATCGAGCCCACGGTCGAAGCGGACGGCGCCTCGCCGGCGGGCTCCGTGGTTGTTGCGGCGGGCACCGTCACCGTCGTCGCCCCCGCAGTCGGAGAATCGTCGTCCCCGCTGCAGCCCACCAGCACCAGCGCAGCGACGAGCGCCGGTAACAGCAGCCTCACGGGAGCCTCGGGAACGTCAGCGCACCGACAGCCGCCGCGGCGAGCAGCAGCACGAGCCCGCCGGCGAGGAAACCGACGGTCACCTCCTGCTGGCGCTCGACTTTGCTGACAAGCGAGCCGAGACGTTCATACGCCTCGTTCAGGCCCGCCACGCTCTTCGCTTCGTACGCGCGCCCGCCGGTGGTCGAGGCGATCTGCCGGAGCGTGGCGGCGTCGGGCGGCACGGGGATCACGCGGGTGACGCCGAAGCGGTCGAGCTCGATGATCCCCTCCGGAGTCCCGAGCGCGACCGTGTAGACCGGGATCTTGAACGACTTCGCGCGCTGCGCCCCCTGGAGCGGACTGAGCAGCCCGACCGTCTGCGAACCGTCAGAGAGAAGCAGGATCACCGCCGGCGTCTGCTTCTCGACTCGACTCGCCCCTGGCTCGGCGGGCCTCGTCGGCGCCGAGCGCACGACCTGGACGGCGCGGGCAATCGCATCGCCGATGTTGGTGCCGCGCTGGGGATAGAGGTACGAGATCGAGTCGGTCACGAAGTCGTGGTCGTCGGTCGCGGGCGCGACGACCTCGGCCTGCTCGGAGAACGCGACGAGGCCGACCTGGAAGCGCGGCGGCAGCCTCTCGATGAACTGCCGCATCACGTCCTGGGCCGCCTCCAGCCGGGTCGGCGCGACATCCTTCGCCTGCATCGAGCCGGAGACGTCGACGACGAGGACGACCGTCGCCTCCTCCCGATCCGCGAGTCGCGCCATCGACGGCCGCGCGAAGCCGACGAGCAGCGCCGCGAGCGCAAGCAAGAAGAGGGCGAGCCCGGCATGACGACGCCAGGAGCGGCTCGACGCAGCGACGCCCGCCAGGACGTCGAGATTCGTGTACCGCACCGCGTAGCGCGCCGGCCGGCGCTGGAGCCACCAATAGCCGAGCACGATCAGCGGCAGCGCGAGCAGCGTCAGGAGCAAGAGCGGGGCGCCGAAGCTCATCGAACGCAGACCGCAAGGATCTGGAGCTCGACTCGCGTCCCGGCCGGCGGCCGTCCCCGCACGGTCACGACGACACGGCCCCCGACCCGCCGGCCGCTTGCGCGGATCGAGGCGAGCCGGGCAGCCGAGGGTGCCGTGCGCGTGCGGAAGGCGATCGCGGTCGAGAAGGCGAGCAGCCGTTCAGAGGACCGGCAGGCATACGAGACCGACTGGCGCGCGCCCTCACGGAGCCGCACCGTCTTGACGCGCCGGGTGAGCACCGGCCCGACCGCCGCCGGTCGAGTCACGGCCGAGAGCGTCCTCGTCGGCTCGTAGGCCGTCTGGGAGCGTCCGCCCCCGCCGGCCGCGGGGATGCAACCGAGCAGCGGCCGGAATGTGACGGCGCGCGGCAACGTCGCGAACGCGACGAAGACGATCTCGCGTCCCGTCGTCACGCCCGGTCCGACAGGACCGCCGAGCGCGCCGAGGAAGGACACATCGACGCCGCCGCCGCGAGGAAGATCGGCGTCGAGCCCGCCCACCGTCTGCCCGCGCCCCGGACACTGGACGCGAAAGTACGTCGGCACTGGCCCGGCGGGGACGCTCACCCACGGGCCGATGACGCGGATGCACTCCGGCAGCCCCTCGCACTCGGTGCCCGCAGTCGCCGCCGGCGCGCCGACGCCCGCGCCGACCGCAACCGCCACGAGCGCACCGATGAGGAACCGTTTCATGGCAGCCGCCCGAAGAGGAGAGCCGATGCAGCCCCGGCGCCGAGGAAGAGCAACGCGCCGGCAGCGGCGAAGACGGCGGTGATCTCGCGCTCCTCGTCCTCGCGGCCGACCCTGGAGCCGAGCTCCTCGTAGACGGCCCGGAGCCGGGCGCCGTCGGGCGCCTCGTAGAAGCGCGCGCGGGTCAGCGCGGCCACCTCTCGCAGAGTCTTCGGGTCGGGCGGCACCGTCACGCGCTCGACGAAGCCGTCCGGGTTGCGCACCTCGACGACTCCCTGAGCCGTGCCGAGCGCGACCGTGGAGATCGGGATCCGCAGCGCCCTCGCGCGTCGTGCCGCCGCGACCGGTGTCTGCTCGCCGATCGTCTGCGCCCCGTCCGAGAGCAACACGATCGCGGCCGGCGGCCGCTCGCCATTCGCTCCGCGAACGCGCTCCGCCACCTGCACGGCGCGCGCGATCCCGCCTCCGAGCGCGGTTCCGTCGCCTGGGCGCAGGTTGCCCAGAGCGCGCTCGGCGAGCTCGCGGTCGGCGGTCGGCGGCAGGACGACCGACGCCCCTTGCGCGAAGGAGACGATCGAGACGAGATAGCCCTCCGGCAACCGCGCGAGGAAGATGCGCACCGCATCCTGAGCGGCCGCAAGCCTCGTCGGCTTGACATCGGTCGCCACCATCGAGCGCGAGACGTCGATCGCGAGCACGACCGTCGCCTCCTCCCGGGGGACGGAAACGGTCGCGTGGGGCCGCGCAAGACCTGTGGCGATCAGCGCGAGAGCCAGGAGAGCCAGCGCCGGGGCGACGTGACGCAGCCCGCCCGGTCTCCGGCCGAGCAGATTCGGGACGAGAGCCGGGTTCGCGAACGCGCCGGCCTGGGCACGACGGCGTCGCTCCAGAAGCAGGTAGCCGCCGAGCGCGAGCGGGACGAGCAGGAGCGCCAGCAGGGCGAGGGGAACGGCGAACGTCAACGCGCTGCTCCTCGCAGACGGAGGTAGCTCACAAGCGGCCGCAGCCAGTCACCTGCGGTGGAGAGCACGACGTGCGCGACGGCGAGCGAGCGCAGCTCCCGCACCACCTCGTCCCGCTCGGCGGCCGCGGCCGCCGCAAACCGCTCCCGCAGGCGCCGGTTGGCGGTGTCGACGCGGAGCTGTCTGCCGGTCTCGGGATCGACGAGTCGCAGCTCACCCACATTCGGGAGCGTCTCTTCGCGCGGGTCGCGCAGCTCGATCGCGAGGACATCGTGCCCACCAGCGAGCCGGAGGAGCGGCGAACGCCAGTCGCGCGGGCCCCGGAAGTCGGAGGCGACGATCACGAGCGAGCGTTGCCTGGCGAGCCGCGAGACGAGGCCGAGCGCCTCTCCTAGCGACGTCGCCCCCCCTCCCTCGACGGCGGTCTCGCGACGCAGCTCGAGCAGCACCCCGAGCATCCCCGCACGCCCTTGTCTCGGCGGGAAGACGCGCGGCTTTCCATCACCGAAGGCGAGCAGACCGAGCCTGTTCCCGCGCCGGCTCGCGAGGTGGCCGAGCGCAAGCGCGACACCCTCGGCGACGTCGGCCTTGCGCCGGTCGGCGGTGCCGAACGCCATCGAGGGCGAGACGTCGAGCGCGAGCCAGGTGACGAGCACGCGCTCTGCAAGGTCGACGCGAACGTGTGTCTCGCCCGTCCGCGCGGTTACGTTCCACTCGATCCGGCGGACGTCATCCCCCGGGATGTACGGCCGTACCTGCGCAAGCTCGCTGCCTGCGCCGAGGAGCGAGGAACGGTGATCGCCGGCGAGCATCCCCTCGACCCGGCGGCGCACCGTCAAGTCGAGCGCGCGGAGAAGCGGCTCCGAGAGCGGTCCCGGCCCCGGCTGTGCCGGAGTCCGGATCGCGCGTACCGGAGCCGCGCCCGTCACGCGGCGGACTCGGCGCGCCGCAGCTCGAGCTCGGGCTTCGCGACCGCGGCGAGGACGCGATCGAGGATCGAGTCCGCGTCGATCTCCTCCGCGAGCGCCTGATAGCTGAGCACGAGCCGGTGGCGGAGTGCGTCCTTCGCGAGCGTCGCCACATCCCCGAGCACGACGTAGTCGCGGCCGCGCAGGAACGCGAGCGCGCGGGACGACTGGACGAGGCTGATCGGCCCGCGCGGACTCGCTCCGAAGGCGACGAGCGGAGCGAGCGCGGCGAGACCGTGCGCGGCCGGGTCGCGCGTCGCCGTCGCCAGGTCGACCGTGTAGCTGATGATCCCCGGGTCGACGTAGACCTCCGCCACCGCCGCCTGGAGCGTCCGCAACTGCTCGAGCTCGACCACGCGACGAAGCTCCGGCGGCCGACCGAGCGAGCGCTGCACGATCGTCAGCTCCTCATCGTGCTCCGGATAGCCGACGAGGATCTTCAGCATGAAGCGGTCGATCTGCGCTTCGGGCAGCGGATAGGTGCCTTCCGACTCGATCGGGTTCTGCGTGGCCATCACGAGGAACGGATCGGGCACGGGATGCGTCGCCGATCCAATCGTTACCTGGTGCTCCTGCATCACCTCGAGCAGCGCCGACTGCACCTTGGCCGGCGCGCGGTTGATCTCGTCCGCGAGCAGGAAGTTGCAGAAGACGGGCCCGAGCTCTGTCTCGAACGTCCCCGCGCCCGGCCGGTAGACCCGCGTCCCGACGAGATCGGACGGCACGAGGTCGGGAGTGAACTGGATCCGCTGGAACGAGCCGCCGAGCACCTGCGCGGTCGTCTTGATCGTCAGCGTCTTCGCGAGTCCCGGGACTCCCTCGATCAGGAGATGGCCGCCGGCGAGCAGGCAGACGAGCACGCGCTCGAGCATCGCGTCCTGGCCGGCGATCACCCGCTTGATCTCGAACAGCGCCGTCTCCAACAGCTCCCTGGACTTCTCTGCAGTGCGCTCTTCGGCACTCGACGTCACGTGGGTCTCCTTTGCTCATGGAAGGATGACACGGCGGTGGTCAGGTCTGATTCCAGCAAGAACGACCTAAGAGCAGGTTAAGGATGAACGCACGTTTCGGGTAGCGCCCGGGTGACAGTCCTTCGGCGGCATGGCCTTTCGAGGCACGCCCAGGGTCTGTCCCTGAGCGGCCGCTACTCGACGGTGACGGTCTTCGCCAGGTTGCGCGGCTGGTCCACGTTGAGGCCGCGTAGCCGCGCGATCCGGTAGGCCAGGAGCTGCAGCGGCAGTACGGCCAGCGGCGCCTGGAGGAAATTCGGCGTCTTCGGGACGTAGATCACGTCGTCGGCGTGGTGCTGGATGTCCTCGTTGCCGTCCGTCGCGATCGCGATCACATGTGCGCCGCGGGCCCGCGTCTCCTGGATGTTCGAGACGATCTTGTCGTAGACGTGGATGTCGGTCGCCACGACGACGACGGGTGTGTCCGAGTCGAGCAGCGCTATCGGGCCGTGCTTCATCTCGCCGGCCGAGTAGGCCTCGGTCGGGATGTAGGAGATCTCCTTCAGCTTCAGCGCCCCTTCGAGCGCCACCGGCAGCCCGATGTGGCGGCCCAGGTAGAGGAAGAAGGGCTTGTCGTAATGGCGCTGCGCGATCTCCTCGATCGGATGATCCCCGTCGAGGAACTGGCTCATCTTCGCCGGGAGCTCGTAGACCTGATCGAGGATGAAGCCGAGCTCGTCGGGATCCAACGTCCCGCGCACCTGCGCCATCTTCAGCGCGACGAGGTAGAAGAGCGCGATCTGCGCCGTGAACGTCTTCGAGGCCGCGACGCTGACCTCGAGACCGCAGCGCGTGTAGAGCACCGACTCGACCTCTCGCGTGATTTGCGAGCCCATCATGTTCGTGATCGCGAGAGTGTGGGCGCCCTTCTTTTTCGCGAGCTTCATCGCCTCGATCGTGTCGCGTGTCTCGCCCGACTGGGAGACGCCGATCACGAGCGTGTCCGGCCCGATCACCGGGTTGCGGTAGATCCACTCCGAGGCGATGTCGGGCTCGACGGGGAGCCGCGCCCATTCCTCGAGCACGTAGCGGGCGACGACGCAGGAGTGGTAGGCCGTCCCGCACGCGAGCAGAACGATCCGGCGGAGGTTGCGCAGCTCCTCGTCCGAGAGCCCGAGACCCTCGAGCTCGAGCCTCCCGTGGCGGACGCGATCGCCGATCGTCTCGGCGACGGCCTCCGGCTGCTCGTAGATCTCCTTGAGCATGAATGTCTCGTACCCACCCTTCTCGGCCCCCTCGTCGTCCCAATCGAGCTCGACGAGCTGGTGTGCGACCGGCGCACCGTCCTTCGCCCGGAGATAGCGGACGCCGCCCGGCTCGAGCACGACGATGTCGCCGTCGTCGGGAAACTGAACGACGCGCGTCTCGCGCAGGAACGCGATCGCGTTCGAGGCAAGGAACATCTCGCCCTCGCCGACACCGACGACGAGCGGCGTCTGGTAGCGCGCTCCGACGAGCAGGTCGGGATGGTCGTGGTGGATTGCGACGAACGAGAAGTGCCCTTCGAGCTCGTTGAACGCCTTCCGGACCGCTTCGGCGAGGTCGCCCTCGTAGTGGCGCTCGATCAGGTGGGACACCGTTTCCGCATCCGTCTCGGAGGAGAACTCGTGCCCCTCCTCCGTGAGGCCGCGCGTCAGCTCGCGGTAGTTCTCGACGATCCCGTTGAGGACGATCGAGAGCTTGTCGCCGTTGCAACCGGTGAGCGGATGCGCGTTCGCTTCGGTAACGCTGCCGTGCGTCGCCCAGCGCGTGTGGCCGAGGCCGTGTGTCGAGGTCGATCCGTTCGGGCCCGCAGCGACCTTCAGGTTCTGGAGATTGCCGACCGCGCGAACGTAATCGAGCCCCTCCTCCTCACGAAGCGCAATCCCCGCCGAGTCGTAGCCGCGGTATTCGAGGCGCTCGAGACCTTGCAGCAGAAGCGACTTGCACTCTCTCGGTCCGACGTATCCGATGATTCCGCACACCCTGAAGCTCCTTTCGCCCACCTCTGGGTGAAACCACCTGCCCGACGGCTGCGTGGCTCCTACGTGAAACCTGTGGCTCCTACGTGAAAAACGCCCTTTCCTCTGCGAAACGTCCTCAGGAAACGCACAAGAGCTCGGCGATCCAGCTCGCTGCAGTTGCGAACTAGCCGAGCTCCCTCTGGACGAGCCGGGCGATCCTAGCACACAGCTCCTGCGCTTCCTCGTCCGTTTCGGCCTCTGCGAGCACGCGGACGAGCGGCTCTGTGCCGGAGGCACGGACGAGGACACGACCGCTTCCCGCGAGCTCCTCGTTCAGGCGCTCGGCCTCGGCGAGCGCGACCGCGGGCACACCGCCGAAGGTGCGTACGTTCTCCTTGGCCTGGGCGTAGCGAGGCATGACGGCGGCGGCGGAGGCCAGCGTGCGGCCCCGAATCGCGTCGCAGAGCAGGAGCGCCGCTGCGAGCCCGTCGCCGGTGACGTGGTCGCGCAGGTAGATCACGTGCCCCGACTGCTCGCCCCCCAGGAGCCCACCTTCGCGTCGGAGCGCTTCGAGCACGTAACGGTCGCCGACGGGCGTCGTCAGCACGCCGATCCCGTGTTCCTCCATCAGCTTGTGGAAGCCCAGGTTCGTCATCAAGGTGACGGCCACGACGCCCACGCCGAGGTTGAGCGCGAGGATCGCGAGGATCTGGTCGCCGTCGATCGCGTTCCCGTCGTGGTCGACGGCGAGCATCCGGTCTCCGTCGCCGTCGAAGGCGACGCCGAGATCCAGTCGCTGCTCTCGCACCGTGCGCGAGAGCAGCGAGAGATCGGTGGCGCCGCAACCAGAGTTGATGTTCGTGCCGTCGGGCTCGTTGCCGATCGGGGTCACCTCGGCGCCGAGTTGCTCGAAGGCCTCCGGGGCGATCTCCGAATAGGCACCGTTCGCGCAGTCGACCGCGAGCTTGAGGCCGGAGAGGTCCGACCCGAAGCGTTCGACGATGTGCTCGAGGTAGCTGTCGGTGGCGACGTCGACCCGATCGATCGTCCCGCCGCCGCGATCCGGCGCGTCGAGCAGCGCCTCGATCTGCTCCTCGGATGCGTCCGTGAGCTTGCGCCCGTCCGCGTCGAAGAACTTGACGCCGTTGTACTCCGGGGGGTTGTGCGAGGCCGTGATCACGGCGCCGAGGTCGAGTGCGAGGAGGGCGACGGCCGGCGTCGGCACCACCCCCGCGAGCACCGCATTGCCACCTCCGGCAGCGACGCCGCGCGCGAACGCTTCCTCGAGCTCCGGCCCGGAAGCCCGAGTGTCGCGGCCGACGAAGACGCGGCCGCGACCGGACCAGAGCGTCGCGGCCTTACCCAGGCGCTCAACGAACTCGACCGTCAGATCCTCGCCCACGATCCCGCGGACGCCGTCCGTTCCGAAGTACGCCCGCAAAGGGGCGCTAGCGCTTCGAGAACTGCGGCGCCTTGCGCGCCTTGTGCAGCCCGGCCTTCTTGCGCTCGACCTGGCGTGCGTCTCGCGTCAGGAAGCCTTCGCGCTTGAGCGGGATCCTCAAGTTCGGATCGACCTCGACGAGCGCGCGGGCGATCCCGTGCCGCACCGCCCCGGCCTGTCCGGTGGGCCCGCCGCCGTGGACTCGCACGCGGATGTCGTACGTTCCCTCGAGCCCGGCGACCTTGAGCGGCGCCAGGACAGCCGCGCGATGGGTCAGCCGCGGGAAGTAGTTCTCGATCGTCCGGCCGTTGAACCACGTCGTCCCGTCACCGGGACGGAGGATCACGCGCGCGACCGACGTCTTGCGCTTGCCGGTGCCGAGGTACTGCGCCTTCTCGAGCCGGGCCCTCTGAGGCGGAACCTCCTGGACGGGCGCGTCCTCGCTGGGGGCGTCTTCGCCAGCAACTTCCTCACCGGCAACTTCCTTACCGGCAACTTCCTTACCGGCAACATCCTCACTGGCAACTTCCTCGCCGGCAACTTCCTCGCCGGGGGCTTCCTGGACCGGATCCTGCTCTGCCACTACATCTCCTTCAAAGGCTTGGGCGCCTGCGCCTCGTGCGGGTGCTCCGGGCCGGCGTAGATCTTGAGCTTCGTGATCTGCTGGCGGGCGAGGCGATTGCGTGGAAGCATCCCCTTGACCGCCTTGCGCAGCACCTCGGTCGGGCGCCGGTCGAGCTGCACGCGCAGAGTGCGGGTGCGAAGGCCACCGGGGTAACCGGAGTGGCGGTGGTAGAGCTTCTGGTCGAGCTTCTGCCCGGTGACCGCGATCTTCTCGGCGTTGACGACGACGACGAAGTCGCCCGTGTCGACGTGCGGCGTGTACTGCGGCTTCCCCTTGCCGCGAAGGGTGTCGGCGATCTGGGTCGCAAGCCGCCCGAGGGTCTTGCCTTCGGCGTCGACGACGTACCAGTCGCGTGCGACCTCGCCCGGCTTTGCGCTGTATGTCTTCACGTCAGCAGGTTTCTCACTTCACAGAAAGAGGGCGCACATCGGGTGCGCCGGCGGCCGATCGTAGCAGAATCCAGGCCGCTGGAAGGGCGACGAACGCGGTCGCGGAGAGGGCCAGCGCCTCGACGCCGAGCTCGCTGTAGGCGACCCCGCCGAGCAGGACGAGGACGGCGCCGGCGAAGCTCGAGCAGAGGTCGGTGAGCCCGATCAGCCTGCCGCGCTCGGCCGGAAGCGCCCGGTCGGCGAGCTCCGTAACCGCGGCGACGTAGGAGATATTCCAGCCGAGCCCGAGCAGGAAGAGCGAGACGGAGATCCAGGAGACGCTCTGGAACCACGCGAGGCCGAGCGTCGAGAGCGCCATCAGGAGGAGGCCGGCGACCTGGCCCGGCCTGCGGCCGAGCCTGTCAACGAGCTGCCCGATCACGAGTACGAGGGCGTACATCCCGACGATGTGGAGGCTGATCACGGTGAAGACGTCTGCCTGGTGGTGCCCGTGGTCGATCACGAGATAGCCCGTGAGATTCATCACGGAGACCATGCCGGCGAAGCTCGCGACCGCAGCGACGAGCGCAGTGAGGACACCGGGGCGGCGGACGATCTCGCGCAGCGGGGCGGCGGCTTCTTCGGCTCGACCGCCCGCGTCCCCGAGAGCGTCGTTGTGCAATTGCTGGGCGATCGTGCGCGGATCCGGACGGATGAGGAGGACGAGGACGAGGCCTACGACCATGATTCCGCCCGCCGCGAGCCACGGCACGACGAGCGCCTCCGTGTCGAGCTCCTTCCCCGCGAAGAGCGGTCGGAAGACGAGCGGGCCGAGCGCGGCGCCGAAGAGCGCACCGAAGAGGACGTAGGAGATTCCACGGGCGCGGCGTTCCGGCGGGTACATGTCGGCGGCGGCGGCGCGGGCGAGGAGGATCGTCCCCTGCGCGATGCCGACGAGCGCGAAGCCCGTGATGACGACTGCGGCCGACTCCAGCTCGCAGCCCAGCGCCGTCGTCAGGCAGCCGGCGATGCCGGCGAGACAGCCGCCGGCGAGCACGGGAATCCGCCCGAAGCGATCCATCAGGCGTCCGGCCGGAAAGGCGGCGAGGGCGCCCGCGGTGAGGAAGATCGCCGGCCCGAGGCCGAGGATGCCCTCGACGCCGGTGACGAGCACGAGGGTGACCGTGGCCACCGCGACCGCGAGCTGCACCATCCCCGAGAGGCACGTGAGCGTCGCCGCGAGCAGGATCGTGTTGCGCTTGACCGGGAAGCTCGACACCTCCCGCCGAGCCTAGATGATCGATGCCACGAGATCGTCCGTCGCCGGTCCTACTACTAGCCTAGAGCCGTGCAGCGGCGCCGCGTTGTCGTCCAGGGCCACGTCCAGGGAGTCTTCTTCCGCGAGACCACTCGGCGCCGCGCACTCGCGGTCGGTGTCGCCGGTTACGTTCGGAACTGCGCCGACGGCTCCGTCGAGGCCATCTTCGAAGGCGGGCACGAGGCGGTCGAGCGACTGGTGGAGTTCTGCCGCGACGGCCCGCGCGGCGCCCGCGTCGACTGGGTCGATGTCGAGAGCGAGGAACCTGTCGGGCTGTCCGGCTTCGAGGTTCGGTAAGAACTCGAATCATTCTGATTCGAGTTCTAATCGCTCTGGCAGCCGGTCACCCCCGCGACGGGGCGGCTGCGAGCACCTTCCTAAGACCCGCGGCGGTGGCAGACGCGTCGGCGAGTTTCCGGTCGATCACGTGCTCGCGGAGCTGCTCGAGCTGGGCGTCGATCCAAGTGACGGCGACGCTGTCGAGGGTATGCGCGAATCGATCACGGATCCATTCGAGCACGGCGACGTCACCGCTGACGGCGGCTCGATCGCGCGACGCCGCATCGATGACCACCTGGCGCAGCCAGAGGTCGAACCTGGCCCGGTCGATCCGCGCGGGAGGCAGGTGGCGCAGCTCGAGGTCGAGCGTCGCCTGAGCGAGATCGAGGGCGGCATTGCGTGGTCTCGGCGTGGCTCGGGCGGCACCGCTCGCCCGAGGGCCTCGAGGGCGACGTCGGTCGGGGCGATGAGCCTCGGCGGCACGCCTCGCGCACGATACGCCGCCCACGCGGCCGACACGCGGCCGACGGTCGCGGAGGCCGCCGGCCAGCGCCTCGACGAAGCTGCGGCGAAGACGGCGTCGGCGCCGTTCAGGATCGTCGTCAGCTCGCGCGGCACCGATCCCGCGATCGCATCGGTAGGCACCGCAAGGGCAAGCGCCTCGACGTCGTCCTTCGTGGGCGGTGAAGAACTCGCCGTAGCCCGGCGCAAAGACCTTGTCCGAGAAGGTGCCGTCATCGTGGAGCTCGCGGCCGACCAGCGCACCCATGACCGGACCGCGAGGCCCGTTCACCGTCCGACCGATCGACTTCACGGCGACCTCCTTCGAAGACGAGGCCGGGGATGTTCTCCGGTCGGTGGACGTCGCTGACCTTTGGTGCGGCGGGCATGATCATCGCCGCCAGCCCTTCCTTCCCGGCGAGCCACGTGCCCGAGGTGTCCGCCACGACACCGGCAGCGTAGTTGTAGACGTCCTCGCCGAAGTACCACACAGATCCGTCGTCGGCCTGCGCGTAGAAGTCGAGTGCGACCTCCTCGATGCGCCCGTCGAGATATGCGACGTACTGGGACACCAGCGTCCGGACGCAGCTGCCTTGCCTCCATCCGATCACCCGCGTGTCGGGAAGAAGCGTCGTCTCGACTCGGAAGGACTTGCCGCCGACCTTGCCGTTCAAGATCGCCGACCGCAGGTTGCTGATCGGGAAGAGCGGGTTCGTGACGTCGGTCGAGTTCGAGACGGGCGGCGCGAGGAGATCGACTTGCTTGGTCCTCGGCGACCGGCAGCCTCTTCAACCCGGCGGCGGCCAGGTGGCGCGCCGTCGGCTGGGGGATCCGAGCGGCGCCACCGCTCGTACACAGCCGATCTGTGGCCACGGCCGTCGACTCGAGGTTTCCGGTAGCTCCGCCCGCGGCACCGACGACAACGGCGAGAACAGTACCGATCGAGATCGCCTGAACCAGCCTCTTGCGGGTCATCTCTCCACCTCCGAGTCGGTCGCTTCCTGACGGTCGGCGCCCAACCTAGGAGGGTGAGATGAGACTGCGGTGAGAGCAGGGTTCTGTCGGTGACTACTCCCACTCGATCGTCGCCGGCGGCTTCGACGAGATGTCGAGTGCGACGCGGTTGATTCCCGGGATCTCGTTGATGATCCGGCTCGAGATCGACTCGAGCAGCTCGTAGGGGAGCCGAGCCCAGTCGGCCGTCATCGCGTCCTCCGAGGTGACGGCCCGGATCACGATCGGGTAGGCGTAGGTTCGCTCGTCGCCCTGGACGCCCACCGACTTGATCGCCGGGAGCACGGCGAAGCTCTGCCAGAGCTCGCGGTAGAGACCCGCGCGCCGCACCTCGTCCTGCAACACCGCGTCCGCCGCCCGGAGGATCTCGAGCCGTTCTTGCGTCACCTCTCCGATGATCCTGATCGCGAGCCCCGGCCCGGGAAACGGTTGGCGCCAGACCATTCGCTCGGGCATCCCGAGCTCCTCCCCGACCCGCCGCACCTCGTCCTTGAAGAGCAGGCGCAGCGGTTCGACGAGCTCCATGTCCATCTGCTCGGGCAGACCGCCGACGTTGTGGTGCGACTTGATCTTCGCCGCCACGCCATCGGTGCCACCCGACTCGATCACGTCGGAGTAGAGAGTTCCCTGAACGAGGTACTTGACCGAGCCGAGCTTTCGCGCCTCCTCCTCGAAGACGCGGATGAACTCCTCGCCGATTCGACGGCGCTTCTCCTCGGGCTCGTCGACGCCCTGGAGCCGTGCCAGGAAGCGCTTCTGCGCCTGGACGTGCACGAGGGGCACACGGAAGTGACCGCCGAAGGTCTCGACCACCTGCTCCGCCTCGCTTGCACGCATGAAGCCGTGATCGACGAAGACGCAGGTGAGCTGGTCGCCCACGGCCTTGTAGACGAGGAGCGCCGCGACCGCCGAGTCGACGCCGCCGGAGAGCCCGCAGATCACCCGCTCGGTTCCCACCTGCCGCCGGATCCGCTCGACCTGCTCCTCGATCACCGCAGCAGGCGTCCAGGCGGGCGGTGCGTCCGCGACGCCGTAGAGGAAGTTCTTCAGCACATCCTGGCCGTAGGGCGTGTGCACGACTTCCGGGTGGAACTGGACGCCGTAGAGGCCTCGTTCCCGATCCTCGAATGCAGCGACGGGCGTCGAGGCCGAGCGGCCTGTGACGATCGCGCCCGCGGGCGGCGCAATCACCGTGTCGCGGTGGCTCATCCAGACCGTCTGCGCATCGGGCAGGCCGTTGAAGAGCGCACCCGCGCCGCCGTCGAGCTCGGTCTTGCCGAACTCGGAAGCATCTGTCCGTGCGACCTCGCCGCCGAGGTCGAGTGCCATCAGCTGGGCGCCGTAGCAGATCCCGAGCGTCGGAATACCGAGCCGGTACAGCTCCTCGTCGATCCGGGGAGCACCCTCCGAGTAGACCGAGGCCGGCCCGCCGGAGAGGATCAGAGCGCGCGGGTTGCGGCGCCGCGCCTCGACGGCCGAGAGCGTGTGCGGGACGAGCTCGGAGTAGACGCGCGCATCGCGGACGCGACGCGCTATCAACTGCGCGTACTGCCCGCCCAGGTCCAGGACGAGCACTGGCCGGTCCTCGCACGTGAGATCCGGCACGGGCAGGGGGACAACCTGCCCCATCACTGCCTCCGGTAGTTCGGCGAGTCCTTCGTGATCGTCACGTCGTGCGGATGGCTCTCGCGCAACCCCGCGCCCGTGATCCGCACGAACCGCGAATCGAGCTGCAGCGCCTCGATCGTCTCGGCGCCGCAGAAACCCATGGCCTGGCGGAGACCTCCGAGCAGCTGGTGCAGGATCGGCTCGAGCCTTCCCTTGTAGGGCACGCGGCCCTCGATCCCCTGCGGCACGAGCTTGTCCACGTCCTCGACATCGCCCTGGTAATAGCGATCCTTCGAGAACGAGCCTGCCTTCATCGCACCGAGCGAGCCCATTCCGCGGTACTCCTTGTAGCGCTCGCCCTGGACGAGGATGACGTCGCCGGGGCTCTCGTCGGTGCCGGCAAGCATGGAGCCGAGCATGACCGCGTCCGCTCCGGCCGCGATCGCCTTGGCAATATCACCAGAGGAAGTGAGTCCACCGTCCGCGATCACCGGCACGCCGTAACGGAACGCCACCTCGGCACAGTCGAAGACCGCTGTCACCTGCGGAACGCCGACACCCGCGACGACACGCGTCGTGCAAATCGAGCCAGGTCCTACCCCCGTCTTCACAGCGTCTGCACCTGCCTCGATCAGTGCCTCCGCCCCCTCGGCGGTGACGACGTTGCCCGCGATCACCTGAACGTCGTAGCGATCCTTGATTCGGCCCACCATCTCGGTCACACCGCGAGAATGACCGTGCGCGGTGTCGATCACGAGCACGTCGACCTCGGCGTCGATCAGCGCGGTTGCGCGCTCGAAGGCATCTTGACCGACCCCGACGGCGGCGCCGACTCGCAGCCGGCCCTGCTCGTCCTTCGTCGCAAGCGGGAACTCGATGCGCTTCTGGATGTCCTTGACCGTGATCAGACCCTGCAGCTTCCCGGCGGCGTCGACGACCGGCAGCTTCTCGATCTTGTGGCGTCGGAGGATCTCGTTGGCTACCTCGAGCGTCGTCCCGACCGGCGCCGTGACGAGGTGGCGCGACGTCATCAGCGCCGAGACGGGCTGGTGCAGATTCGACTCGAAGCGAAGGTCGCGATTGGTGAGGATCCCGACGAGCAGACCGTCCGCGTCCGTGATCGGAACACCGGAGATGTGGTAGCGCTCCATCAGCGCGAGGGCCTCCGCGACGGAGTCGTCGGGACGGAGCGTCACGGGCTCGACGATCGTCCCCGACTCGGAGCGCTTCACCTTGTCGACCTCCGCGACCTGGTCGGCGATCGAGAGGTTCCGGTGGACGATCCCGAGGCCGCCCTCGCGGGCAAGCGCGATCGCGAGCCGGGCCTCGGTGACCGTGTCCATCGCCGCCGAGACGATCGGAATCTCGAGCGCGATCGTTCGCGTCAGCCGCGTGGCGGTGCGGACGTCGTTCGGCAGCACGCTCGACTCAGCCGGGAGAAGCAGCACGTCGTCGAACGTGAGCCCTTCCTTGCCGAACTTCAGCTCGCGGTCGAACTCGCGCTCCACCTCTCACTCACCCTTCTGGCGGGGCGGCACGACGGTGGTCCGGACACGTTTCACGAGTCGGGCGATCCTAGCACCCGCCTCCGGACGAACCCTGTTTCGAAGCCGTCCGCCCGGGTACCCCTCGGTGGACAGAACCCAGACGAAAGGACTCGGCATGGCACGGATCGAGGAGTCGATCGAGGTCGACGTTCCGATCACGACGGCGTACAACCAGTGGACGCAGTTCGAGGAGTTTCCGCAGTTCATGGAAGGCGTCGAAAGCGTTCAGCAACTCGACGACACGCACCTTCTCTGGTCGGCCGAGATCGGCGGCCAGAAGGAGGAGTGGCGCGCCGAGATCACCGAGCAGCACGCCGATCATCGCGTGGCCTGGAAGGCCACCGAGGGCAGGGAGAACGCCGGGGTCGTCAGCTTCCACCAGATCGCCGACGACAAGACGCGCGTGATGGTGCAGATGGACTGGGAGCCGGACGGGGCCGTCGAGACCGTCGGCGCGGCCGTCGGCGCCGACAACCGCCGCGTCCAGGGCGACCTGAAGCGCTTCAAGGAGCTGATCGAGGGCCGCGGGAGCGAGAGCGGCGCGTGGCGCGGTGAGGTCGAGCAGGATCACGACCGCTAGCTGCAGGACGTCACCGGGGGAGCCGCTCGCTCCCCCGGTCGCGCTCAGGCTGTCAGCGGCTGCAGCTCTCGCACGTCGACGCCGTCCGCGAAACGGTTGACGTCCCGCGGGTCGAAGCGGCCGGCGCCGACCTCGAGCGTCGAAGCTGCTCCGGCGGCGACGGCGAGACGCAACGCGTGCTCGGCGCTCTTGCCCGCGAGCTGCGCCGTGATGAACTGCGCCAGCAGGACATCCCCGGCGCCGACGACCGAAACCGGATCGACGGCGGGCGCCGAAGCACGGTAGCGCTTGATCTGACGATCCTCGCGAAAGAGGCCGAAGCAGCCCGACTCGAGCGTGATGTGGACGTTGCGGGCGCCGAGCTCGGCGATCCGGTCGAGCGCCATCAGATAGTCGTCCTCCTCGTCGAGCTCCTGGCCGACGACGTGCTCGGCCTCGCGTTGATTCGGCGAGACGAGATGGGGCTCCGCCTCGGTGCCGAGCCGCAGCGGCTCGCCCTCCGTGTCGAGCACGACTTTCACCCCGCGCCGGTTCAGATCGCGGATCGCGTCCGCGTAGAAGCTCTCCGCCACGCCGCGCGGGAGCGTGCCCGCGAACACGACGAAATCCGCGCCGCGCGAGAGATAGTGCAGCTTCTCGCGCAGCATCTCGAGCTCGACCTCGGAGACGAGCGGGCCCCACTCGTTGATCTCGGTGTAGGAGTTCTCCATCGGATCGACGACCGCGGTCGAAGCGCGCGACTCCTCCCCGATCCGGACGAAGTCGTTCAGGATCGCCTCCGCGGTCAGCTCCTCGACGATCCGCGTACCCGTCCGCCCGCCCGCGAGTCCGGTCGCCACGACCGGCACGTCGAGCCGCTTCAGCGCGCGGGCGACGTTGATCCCCTTGCCGCCGGCGAGAGTCAGCACCTGGCTCGCGCGATGGCGGTGTCCGCGCTGGAAGCTCGGCACGGTCAGCGTCCGGTCGAGCGCGGCGTTCAGTGTCACCGTGACGATCACGTTGCACTCACGTTACGACCCCCAGAGATGGTGGAGCGTTCGCCTCGCATAGAACCCTACGCGCTGGAGCCGGCCGGGCCGTTCGATCGCGTTGGCCGCGACGAGCGGCGAGCGCGCGATCACCGTGCCGCGGTCGAGCACCTGCACCTCGCCGAGGGGCTGGCCGGCGCGGACCGGCAGCGCGACCTCGACCGGAGCGACGATTCGCTCGAGCAAGGTGCGGTCGACGCGAACGACCCGCAGCGCCGCTTTCGCCGCCACGAGCCTGACCCGCGGTCGTCCGTAGGCGGTTCTCGCGCTCGCGTAGACGCGCTCGCAGTCGACTGCCCAGACGGTTCGGTACCGCGTCAGCCCCCACCGGAGCAGCTCGGCCAGATCCTCGTTCCGGCCCGCGCGGCTCCTGCCGCCGAGCAAGGTCGCGTAGATCGTCACGCCCGGCCCGCGCGCCGCCGCGACCTCAGACCAGCCCGCGCCGCCCGTGTGGCCGGTCTTCACCCCGATCAGGCGCGGGAACGTGGAGAGGAGGTCGTTCCAGTTGACGAGCCTTCGGCCGGCGACGCTCGTCTCGACGGTGCCGACGGTCTCGCGGATGAACGGCTTCTGCATCGCGACGCGCGCGAGCTTCGTCACGTCGCGAGCGCTCGAGACGTGGCCGGGCGAGTCGAGACCGTCGGGGTTCGCGAAGTGCGTGTCGGTGAGCCCGAGCGCGCGCGCTTTCGCATTCATCAACTCGACGAAGCGCGGGATCGAGCCATGCCCGACGTGAGCCGCGAGCGCATTGGCCGCGTCGTTGGCGCTCTGGATCAAGGCGGCGCGAAGCAGATCAGCGACGGTGAGCCGCTCGCCCGCGCGCAAGTCGATCGACGACTCACCGACGGCGGCGGCGCCGCGCGACACGGAGACGAGGTCGTCGAGCTGCGCGCGCTCGAGGGTGACGAGCGCGGTCATCAGCTTCGTGATCGAGGCGATCGGGCGGCGCTCGCGCCCGTCTAGGCTCGCCAGCACCTCGCCGGTCGAAGCGTTTTGGACGACGTAGGCCTCGGCCTGCACGGGCGGCGGTGCCGCCGAGCCGACGACCGCAACGACGAGCGCGACGGCGACGGCGACCAGGAGAGCGATCCGCGTCAAGGCGGCGGCCACTCTACTTGACGCGAATCTCCTGCCCGATGCTCAACGCCACCGGGTCGAGACCCGGGTTCAACGTCAGGAGCTGCTCGACGGTCGTGTCGAAATCCGCGGCGATCGTCTCGAGCGTGTCGCCGCCTTCGATCTCGTAGACCACGCCTTCGCGAGCCGGCGTCGTCACCGTTCTCGGCGTGGTCGTGGGGGCCGGCTCGGTCGTCGTCGCGCGCGTCTCGAGCACCGTCGCAGGTGGAGTGACGGCGCCGTCGTCGCCGGAGAGCCCCGAGCGGACGATGAGCACGGCGACGGTGACTGCGGTGAGGAAGACGACCGGTGCCAAGAACCGGGCCGCCCAATTGGAGTTGGCGTGTCGCTCGTGCCTCACCAGCCGGAGACCGACCAGACCTCGGAACGGAGGCGCGCGGCCTCGGCGCCGGCAGCCGTGCGCCAGTCGGCAACTCCTCCCCGGTAGGCGTAGATGACCGAACGAGACGCGGTCACGAGCGCGCTGGCGGGGCCGCTCGTGAAGGCGCGAGCGACATCCGCGGGTGTCGCCCCCTGCGCGCCGACACCGGGCAGGAGCAGCACGGAGCGCGGAAGTAACCGGCGAGCTTCGCCGACTGCGCGCGGAACCGTCGCTCCGACGACCGCGCCGACGCTCGAGAGCCCGCGCTCGCCGACGAGGTCGGCGCCCCAGTCGTCGACGAGACTCGCCACGTGCTGCCAGACGCGCCGTCCGTCCGACAGCGTCAGCTCCTGAACGTCACTCGCGCCGGCATTCGATGTGCGCACGAGACAGAAGATGCCCGCACCGTGGAGTCGGCAGGCCTGGAGAAACGGCTCGATCGAGTCGTGGCCGAGGTACGTGTTGACGGTGACCGCGTCTGCGAGCGGCGTCCCGTCCTCCCGGGGCTCGAGGAAGGCGGCCGCGTACGCGCGCGCGGTGGAGCCGATGTCCCCGCGTTTCGCATCCGCGATCACGAGCAGGCCGACGCTCCGCGCGTAGGCGCAGACCCGCTCAAGCGCCGCGATTCCGTCTGCGCCGAGCGTCTCGAAGAATGCGACCTGCGGCTTGACGGCGACGACGTACGGGGCGACGGCATCGACGATTCCGCAGCAGAAGCGGGCGTAGGCATGGGCGCTCTCGGCGCGCCCGAGCACCGATTCGCCGCGCACCTCGAGCGGCAGGAAGTCGGGGGTGGGATCGAGACCGACGACGAGCTGGCTGCGCTTGCGCTCGACCGCGTCCGCGAGTCGATCCGCAAACGACGCGATCGCTACGCGCTGCCCGGTCCCGAGATCCTGCGCCATCGCCACAGGCTACTGCGCGCGGCGGCGCCCTCACGCGGCCAGGATCTGCTCGGCGTCGAGGGGAACGACGCGCAGCTCAGGCGGTGGGCGGCGGAGGAAGGAGCCGACGAGCAGGAGCTCGTCCGTGTCTTCGGGCCCTCTTGACGGCGACCCGCATCGCGCCGCCGCGAGCCCGGCCTCGACCTCCACGCGACCCGCCCCGCCGGGGAGAAGCGTTCGCGCCGCGACGACGCGGCCGCCCGAGACGAAGAACGCCCGTAGGAAGCCCGCCTCGAGCGCAGGCACGAGCAGGCAGACCTCCAGGCCGCGCAGGCGCTCGAGCTCGGCGAGCGAGCCGGCCACCTGTTCGAGCGCAGCCACACGATCGCGGAGTCGCGCCGCGTCCTCGAAGCGAAGGTCAGACGCGAGGCGGCGCAGGCGAGCGCGGAGGGCGGGCAGAGCCGCAGCGACGTCGTCACCCTCGTGATCGGCGAGCGCTCGCGCAGCGCGCTGGGCGAGTCGTCGGCTCTTGATCGGCCCGAGCTCGGTCGGCGTCTCGGTGACGACGAAGCCGGCGCCGCGCCTGCGCAGGTAGACGTAGCGGTCGGGACGGGCGCTGCGCGCGTTCGCCGGCGGCCGCAGCTCCCGCAGCAGCCGCAGCTCCTCCAGTGCGGCCTCGAGCTCCGAGCCGAGCTGTCGCCACTCGACGCGCGCAAGCGCGCCGAGCGCGGCCTCGACTGCGGGCCTCTGTCGCTCCGTGCGGAAGTAGGAGCCGAGCCGTTGCTTCAGGCTGCGTGCCCGGCCGACGTAGAGGACCTGCTCGTTCCGATCCCGGAAGAGATAGACGCCCGGCCCGGCGGGGGCGCCCGCTACGAGCGACCGCTTTCCCGCCAACCGCCGGGCCCGCGGCGCCGACAGCTCCACGAGCTCGGCGACCGTCGTGGCACCCCGCTCCTGGGCGAGCCCGAGTAGCGCGAGCAGGATCTCGGCCGTCGCCTGTGCGTCGGCGAGGGCACGATGGCAGGGGCGCACCGCCGTTCCGAAGAAGTGGGCGAGGGAACCGAGTCCGACCCGCTCGATCCGACCGGCGAGCAGGCGGCGTGCAAGCCACACGGTGTCGACGACCGGCGCAGCGAGCCGCCGCCCAGTCAGCCGCTCCACTTCGACATCGAGGAAGCCGAGGTCGAAGCGCGCGTTGTGGGCGACGAGAACCGCGTCGCCGGCGAAATCGAGGAAGCGTCGCACGGCCAGCTCGGGAGAAGGAGCACTGCGGAGAGCCGCCGGAACGATCCCCGTCAGCGCCGCGATCGGCGCGGGTAGAGGCCGCCGGGGATCGACCAGCGTCTCGAAGGTCTCGCCGAGCTCGAGCTCGCGGACTCGCACCGCACCGATCTCGCAGATCCCGGCGCTGCCGGGGCGAAGCCCGGTCGTCTCGAGGTCGACAACGACGTACGTCGCATGCTCGAGAGCCATCCGTGCGCCCGGCGGGTCGGCGAGCCCGACCGACGCGCCGCGCCAGGCGAGTCGCGCATCTCCCTCCACGACTTCGGCGAGCAGCTCGCGGGCGAGGCCGACAGGGACCTGCCGCAGCGCGAAGAGCGTCCGTGCGGCATCCTCGAGCGGCACCGGCCCGCGTCGGGCGTGAACGAGCTCGACGAGCCGGTCGGCGGAATCGAAGGCGAGCTGCACCGCCACAACCTAAGCGAACATATGTTCCCGTGCAAGGGTACTGGTAACCAGCGCGCGAACCCGGGAGCGAAGCGACCCTTCAGGGGTCTTCGCGCGAGAAGCATCCGCTCCGCGGATGCTTCTCTTGCGCCAACAGAAAGAGAGCCGCCCTGCTCATTACGACGAAGGGCGGCTCTCGAGACCTCGGAAGGTCGGCCTGCTCAGCCTCCCTTGACGGCCGCCTTCAACTGGCTGCCCGCCGAGAACTTCGGCACGGTTGCCGCCGGGATCTGCACCTTCTGACCTGGGTTGCGCGGGTTGACGCCTTCGCGCGCGGCGCGATCGGCGGTCGAGAACTTGCCGAAGCCCGTGAAGGTGATCGTGTCGCGGGACTTGAGGGCGTCGGTGACGCAGTCGAGGAACGCATCCACGGCCGCGCTCGCGTCCCGGCGCGAGAGATCGCTCTTCGACGCTACGGCGTCCACGAATTCCTGTTTCGTCACTTGCACTCCTCCTGCGTCGTGGGATGGTCGAAAACCCTGGCAAACCCTAACACCATCGCCGGACCTCCTCCGCGGGAACCGGCTCAACCATGCGGTTTCGTGGGCGGGTTTCCGGCGGAGTTTGCGGTCGAAAGGAGATCTCCTGCCAGAAAGAGAGATCGCAAGCGAACGCCGATCCGGGCGAGAGCATCCGACCCCCCCTCCTCGCGATCGACCACGCAGACCGCGTTCCGGACGACGAGCTCCTCCGCGCGCAGGGCCTCGACGGCCCCGGCAAGCGCCCCACCCGAGGTGACGACGTCCTCGATCAGGCAGACGAGGTCGCCCGCCTCGAACGGGCCTTCGATCCGGTTGCCGGTGCCATAAGACTTGGCCGTGTCCCGCACGATCACGAAGGGCAGCCCGCCGGCGAGCGAGGCAGAGGCGGCAAGGGCCACGGCACCGAGCGCCGGCCCCGCGAGGCGCACGGCGTCGGGCTCGCAGTCGCCGACGGCGGCCGCGAGGCGCTCCCCGATCGGCCCGAGGAGCTCGGGGCGCGTCTCGAAGCGGTACTTGTCGAGGTAGTACGAGGAACGCCGTCCCGAGCGGAGGACGAAATCCCCTTCCAGCAGGGCGTGCTCGCGGAGCTGCGCCGCGAGATCCACTTACCGAAGCGACGAGTGAGCGAGCTCGAGCAGGCGCTCCGAGCCGGGCAGGCCGCGCTCGAGCGTCACCATCGAGCCGTCGTCGTAGTAGAGGTTGACGCGCTCGCGGCGGAGGTCGCGCCGGCGCGTGAAGTAGAGGAGCGGGCCTGCGATCAGGACGACGAGCGTGAGCAGCCTACGCATCGGCTTCATCCTGCTTCTTGCTACGGCGCGGCTTCGTGGGCTCGGGCGGCTTGCTCGGTGTCTGCTCGGAGACAAGCGATCGCAGGCAGGTCTTCAGGTCGTAGAAGACGAGACCCGATGTCGGCTCGGGCGTCGTCGTCGCAGCGATCGCCCGCTCGGCCCCGGTCACCACGAAGACGCTGCCCTCACGGAGCGAACCTTCGATCTGCGTCAGCGCGCGCCCCTCACCCGGCCCCACGTGCTCGGCCGCTGCTACGAGGTCGAGCGCCGCGCGAGCCAGTCGGCTCGAGCGCATCTCGTCGGTTCCGGTCGAGCCGAGCACCGTCCCGGCGGCGTCGAAGACCACAGCGGTTTCGATCTGCGACGAGATCTCGGACAGATCGGCTAGCGCGCTTGCGATGTCCACGTCCTGAACCTAACAGTGCTCATACTCCACGTGTGCGCCGACCGTTCGCCCAGCCGCTCGCAAAATTCTTCGCCGACCGCGGCCCCCACCTCGCCGCGATGATCGCCTACTTCGGGTTGCTCTCCTCGGTCTCGCTGATCTTCCTCGCGCTCGCGCTGCTCGGGTTTACCGGGCGCGCCGAGGAGTCCAGCTACCTCGTCTTGGAGTTGCAGCGGCTCTTTCCGTCCCAGTCGATCGGCGACATCGTCCGTGTCGTCGAGGCGCTGACTGAGAGTGCGACGACGCTCGGGCTGATCGGCGGCGCGTTCCTGCTGTGGACCTCGCTCTCGCTCTTCAGCGTGCTCGAGTCGGCGTTCAACATCGTCTACGGCAAGCCCAACCGCGGCTTCCTGCGCGGCAAGGGCCTGGCGACGCTGTTCATGGCGGGCTCGCTCGTGATCCTCTTTCTCGCGCTCGTGATCGGCTCGATCGGGTTCGACGTGCTGAAGCGATTCGCGCCCGGCTTCGCGGCGAACGGCGTCGTCGCGTACGGCCTCTCGGTGCTCGTGTCGACCGGCGCAGTCTTCGTCTTCCTCGTCTCGGCGTACGAGCGGCTGACGAACGCGCGGTTGACGCTCCGCGAGGTGTGGCCCGGCGCCGCGCTTGCGGCGGTGCTGCTGCAGATGAGCTTCCAGGTGTTGCCGATCTTCGTGCGGTTCTCGCGAGAGGTCGTGGCGGTGCAGGCGCTCGGCGCCTCGGCGCTCCTCCTCGTGTGGCTCTACGTGATGGCGAACGTGATCGTCTTCGGCGCGGAGGTCAACTGGTGGCTCAGCCAGGGCCGACGGGGTGACGATGAGGTCGCGGGCCTGGCCTGAGCGGACGTGTCCAGGGGCTGATCCCAGACGTGGCTCGAACGGACATGCCCGGGGTCAAAGCCCGGACGTGTCCGTTCCGCGGTCGGCGGACGGCCGGTTGCAGGTGGTTCGCGGCAAGGACATGTCCACCGCAGCCGTGGCCGGGCTTTGACCCCGGACACGGCCCGTCAGGACGGTGCGGCTGCAAGGAGGGCGCGCGCGGCGCGGGCGCGGTGGGAATTACGCCGCTTCCAGTCGTTGCCGAGCTCGGCCACCGTCTGCGTCTCGCCGACCGGAACGAAGATCGGGTCGTAACCGAAGCCTTCGGCGCCGCCCGCGGTAGTCGCGAGCGTGCCTTCGAGGATCCCGGTGCCGCGCAGCTCGCCGCCAGGCGTGAGGCACACGAGCTCGCAAACGTAGCGGGCGCGGCGATCGTCGGCGCCGTCGACCGCATCGAGCAGGCGCGCAACGCCGTCGTCCGCCCAGCGCGCCGAGTGGATCCCGGGTCGCGCGCCGAGCGCCGCGGTCTCGATCCCCGAGTCCTCGCCGATCGTCCACACGCCAGGCTCCGCCTGCGCGCGGCCGAAGAGCGCCTTCGACCGCGCGTTCTCGTAGTAGGTCGAGCCCTGCTCCTCTGGATACCCATCGGCGTCGAGCAGCTCGAGCTCCCAACCGGGCAGCGCCGCCCGCAGCTCCTCGAGCTTGTGCGGGTTCTTCGAGCAGAGCCGAGCTTTCACGGTTGAGCACGCTCGACGGCGATCGCGTCGTGCTGCGCCATCGAGATCGCCTCGATCCCACCCGTCGCGATGTCGAGCAGCTCGTCGAGCAGCTCTCGCGTGAACGGATCGCGCTCCGCAGTGGCCTGTACCTCGACGAGTCGGCCGTCGCCGGTCATGACGACGTTCATGTCTGTCTCGGCGGTCGAGTCCTCGGAGTAGTCGAGATCGAGGAGGACGCGGCCGGCGACGATCCCAACCGACACCGCGGCCACCGAGCCCGTGAGCACCTTGGAGAGCCCCAGCCGATCGAGCGCTCGATGCGCGGCGACGTAGGCCCCGGAGATCGCGGCGCAACGCGTCCCTCCGTCGGCCTGGATCACGTCGCAGTCGAGCCAGAGCGTCCGCTCGCCGAGCGCGTCGAAATCGCAGACCGCTCGCAGCGCCCGACCGATCAGGCGCTGGATCTCGACCGTGCGGCCGCCCTGCTTGCCGCGCGCCGCCTCGCGCGCCGTCCGCTCGCCCGTCGAGGCGGGGAGCAGCGAGTACTCCGCCGTCATCCAGCCTCGCCCCGAGCGCTGGAGCCAGCGCGGGACGCTCTGCTCGATCGTCGCCGTGCAGAGCACCCGCGTCTTGCCCTGAGAGTAGAGGACGGAGCCGTTCGCGAGCTCGACGAAGTCCGGGATCAGGTCGAGGCGCCGCAGCTCGTCGTCGCGATGCCGCCCATCCGCCCTCATGCGACGGCTTCCAGCGCCGAAATCTCCACGTGCTCGACCTCTTCGATCGGGAGCTGCAGGAAGCGGCGGCCGAGCGCGCGGAATGCGGCCGGGTCGCCGGTCGTCAGGAAGCGGTAGGAGCCCTCGCGGGCAGGGTCGTTCTCGATCCGCTTGCGAGCGAGCGTCTCGGCGACCTCGCGCGCCGTCTCCTCCGCGGAGAAGACGAGCGTCACGTCGCGACCGAAGGCGCGCTGGAGGATCGGACGGATCAACGGATAGTGCGTACAACCGAGAATCACCGTGTCCACGCCCGCGTCCTTCAGCTCGGCCGCGACCTCGCGCACAGCCTCGGTCGTCTCCGCTCCGAAAGCGTCCTCGCCCTCGATCAGCGGCACGAGCCGCGGACAGGCCACGGAGAAGAGCACCGCTCCCGCGTCGAGCGTCCGAACGAGCTCCTCGTAGCGTCCGGCGCGCACGGTGGCTTCGGTCGCGAGCAAGCCGATCCGGCGGTTATTCGTCGCCTGCACGGCCGCGTGCGCCTCGGGTGCGATCACGCCGACGACCGGAGCGCGCAGCTCGGTCTGAAGCTCGGGGAGCGCCGCCGCGGTGGCCGAGTTGCACGCGACTACGATCAGCTTCACGTCCTGCGCCTCGAGGTAGCCGCCGATCTCGCGCGCAAAGCGGCGAAGTTCCTCGAGCGGTCGCGGGCCATAGGGCAGACGCGCATGATCGCCGAGATAGACGAAATCCTCGTGTGGAAGCGTGACGAGGCACTCGTGCAACACCGTCAGCCCGCCCACGCCGGAGTCGAACACCCCGATCGGCCTCACGTCCATCGCGGGAGTGTACGAGCGCCACGACCTCGGCTACGTTGGCGCCGTGCTTGACCTCGTTCTACGACGCGCTTTGGCCGCGACGCCGGCGAAGCCGATCTCCCGATGAAGCGGCTCGCGATCAGCCTGTGAAGGTCCTCGCGCTCACGCACGGCCCGAATGTCGGCGCCGGTGTGTTCGGGGAAACGGTTTGCGACGCCGGCCACGAGCTCGTCGAATGGTGCGTGCCGCAAGGAGGCGACACGCCTGCCGACGCCGACGCGATCCTCGTCTTCGGCGGCGCGATGCACGCAGATCAGGAGGAGCGTCATCCCTGGTTGCGTCGCGAGGTGCGCTTCCTCCAAGAGGCGCTCGAGCGCGAGAGGCCGCTCTTCGGGGTCTGTCTGGGAGCTCAGCTACTCGCGAAGGCCGCCGGCGCCTCGGTTCACCCGGCTAGGGAGTCCGAGGTGGGCTGGTACGAGATCGAGCTGACCGCTCCGGCGCGCGAGGACGCCGTCTTCGGCTCGCTGCCGCCGCGCTTCGACGCCTTCCAGTGGCATCACTACACCTACGACCTTCCCGCCGGGGCCGTCGAGCTTGCGCGGAGCGCCGTCTGCACTCAGGCGTTCCGGCTTGGCAACGCCTACGGGATCCAGTTCCACGCCGAGGTGACGAGTGGAACGATCGAGAGCTGGCTCGGTGAGGACTCGGGCGACGTCGCGAGCCCGGAGGCGCTGCGGGCGGAGACGACCGCTCGGATCGACGTCTGGAACGAACTCGGCCGCGGGCTGTGCGGCGCTTTCTTGGGCGGCGTATTCTAGCCGGCCTCTGAGGGCAGCGCGTCGTGGCACGACCATTCGTGCCAGGAACCGGGATAGTTTCGCGCCTCGATTCCGGCGGCCACGAGGATCTGGACGGCGAGGCTCGAGCGTGAGCCGGAGTGGCAGTAGGCGACGACCTCCGCACCATGCGGCAGCCGCTCCCGGATCTGCTCGGCCGTAAGCGTCATCAGCTCCTGCAGATCGAGGTGCTGCGCGCCCGCGATCCGTCCCTGGCGCGGGTCGCAGGGCGCGCCCGTCGCCCCGCTGTACTCCTCGGCGCTACGCACGTCGAGGACGACCAGACCCGGCTCCCCGAGTCGGCGCCGCAACTCCTCGCGAGTCACGTCCTCCATTGCATCGGCCTCAGCGCTCGACCACGACGGCGCCGGCGAGCGTGGGCGCGTCGCTCCAGCCGTGCTCGGCTCCCTCGACTCCGATCGCCCTAGCAATCGACACGAGCACCTCGGCCGCCGCCGGTAGCTCGCCGGGGCTGGCGGCGTGTACCGCTGCTGTGCGCACGGCGCCGGCGTCGGCCCCGGTCAGACGAGAGACGACGCGCGGGTTGGCGGCGAGCGCGACCACGTCGCCCGGCGGCAGTGGCCCGTAGTACTCCTGGATCGAGAGGTACTCGTCCACCACCTTGCCATGCTCGAAGAGGACGAACCGCGTCACCGCCGCCTCTTCGACTGCGAGGGCGAGCACGACGCTCCCCATCCGGTCTCCGAGCTCCTTCGCGAGCCGGCGCAGCTGGCGAGGATCGCGATCGCAAACATCGTCGTAGACGGCTATCCAGCCATTGCGGGGCGGCGCGACGATGCTCCCGCGCGAGCCGCCGGGAAGCCGCGGCACGAACTGGCGCACTGCGCGTTCGACCGCGCCTTGGTCGTCCGTCTGAACGTGGATCGAGCCAAAAGACTCGCCCTTCTCCCGCTGGGCGAGCCGCACACGCAACGCCGGCGCGGGCATCTCGAGGCGCCGCGCCTCCTCTTGGAAGCCCAGCCGATTGTAGAAAGGCAAGGCGGCGAGGGCAGCCTCGAGCCGGACGTGGGTTGCGTCCGGCCATTCGGCAAGCGCTGCGCCGATGAGCGTCTTGCCGAGCCCGTGGCGTCGGTGCGCCCGGGCGACGTACAGATCCACGATCTCGACGGCGGTGCCGATGGGCCGAGCTCGGGCGAACGCCACGACGCCACCGGAGCGCTCCCCAACCCAGGCGGTTGTCCCTCCATGACCCAGCTCGAGATCGTCGATCTCGCCCAGATACGCCGGCGGCGGGCTCTCCGCGACGAACTCGCGCCAGAGCAGCTGGATTGCAGGCTCGTCGGCGTCGGTGGCGTGACGGATCGTCATTGCGGAGGCATCGTTCGGAGGCCGGTCAGGAGGTAGTGGGCGGCGAGGTTCTCGTGCGGGTGGAAGCGGGCGCCGAAGCTGCGGACGTCCGGGACGTCACCATAGAAGGATCGGACGGCCTTGCGCAGGACGAGGTCGCCCGCGGGCCAAGCGTGCGGGCGTCCGAGATGGCGGGCGAGGAACCAGTCCGCCGTCCACTCGCCGATCCCGCGCAGAGCTACGAGCCTGTCCTTCACGTCCTCGTCCGGGAGCGTCGCGAGCGCGTCTAGATCGAGGTCGTCGCGGGCGAGCGCGATCGTGTACTCGGCCTTGCGGCCGGAGAAGCCGACGGCGACGAACTCCGCCTCTGTCGCGCTCGCGAGGCGCTCTCGGGTGGGGAAGGCAATCGCGTGCTCCGCCGGCTCGCCGAAGCGCTCGATCAGGCGGCTGCGGATCGCAAAGGCCGACTGGAGCGAGACCTGCTGCGCCGTGATCGAGGTGACGAGCGCTTCGAACGGGTTCGGAGCGAGCGGCGGGCGGAAGCCGGCGAGGCCGGTCGCGAGCCGGCCGAGTACCTCGTCCCAGGCCGCGAACGCGGCGAAGCCGTCGAGGTCGAAGGCCGACCCGAGCAGCGTCCGCACCTCGGCCTCGATCGTCACACTCCACGGCTCGACCTCGACCCCGCCCGGCGCTGCCTCGATCCTGACCTCGCGCCCGCCGACGACGCGGTGCAGGCCGCCCTCGTGCCAGAGGTTCGCGCGGTCGATTCCGAAGGCCCGAAAACGCTCCGTCGAGAGTGAAAAGTCGTACGGCTCGGGCAGCGACTGATGCACGCGAAGTTCAATCGTGCCTGCAACCGTCGCTGCGACCACATCTGCGATGATGTCTGCGACCGTCTCTGCGATCGTTTATCTCTTTCGAGTTGGAAAGTGCTGCACATGAGGCTGAGCGATCCGCCTGACGCTGCGCGCGTTCACTTGCGAACCGCCGCCGGGCTCGGTCGAGTCAGTCGCGCCCCGAGTCGGAGAGGATGCGCGCGCCGAGCCCGGCCCCGAAGGCCGACTGCACCTCCGCTCCGGCTTAAGCCGAACTCGTCGGCGCGGCGCATCGAGTCGCGCGTGCATCCTTCGACCGGGCCTGATCGAGATCCCACGCCGCCGTGATCAGGCCGACGTGGCTGAATGCCTGCGGAAAGTTCCCGAGCTGCTCCCCACTTGTCGGATCGATCTCCTCGGCGAGGAGACCAAGGTCGTTCGCAAAGCCGGCGAGCCGATCGAACAGCGTCTCTGCCCGCTCGAGCTCGCCCGCCTTCGCGAGACAGGAGACGAGCCAGAAGGAGCAGATCGTGAAGGTGCCCTCCTCTCCCGAGAGCCCGTCGGCGTTCAGGCCCTCCTCGTTCAGGTAGCGGAGCACGAGCCCGTCCTTCGTCAGCTCCTTCGCGATCGCCTCGATCGTCGAGCGCATCCGTTCGTCCGTCGCCGGGAGGAAGCCGACGATCGGCATCAGGAGCTGAGCCGCGTCGAGGTCGTCGGAGTCGCACGACTGCGCGTAGGCCTGCTTCTCGTCGCTCCAGCCGCGCGTCAGGATCGCTTCGCGAACTTGGTCGCGCGCGCTCGCCCACTCCTCCACCTTGCCGAAGTCGCCCAGGCTCGGCGCGAGCTTGACCGCCCGGTCGAGCGCCGTCCAGCAGAGCACCTTGGAGGAAAGATGGTGACTCGGCTTGCCTCGCATCTCCCACATCCCCGCGTCCTTCTCCGTCCACTTCGTTGCAGCGGCGTCGGCGAGCTCGGAGACGAACTCCTGGATCTCCGGGTGCAGCTCGCCGAGCTTCTCCTGGTAGAGGTGGAGCGCATCGAGCAACTCCCCGTAGACGTCGTGCTGGGTCTGGTTCCAAGCCCCGTTGCCGATGCGAACAGGCGTGGAATCGCGCCAGCCGCGCAGGTGCGGTAGCTCTCGTTCGGTCAGGTCGTGCTCGCCGCCGATCCCGTACATGATCTGAAGGGAGTGCCCGGCGCCCGCGCCGCCACCGGCGGAGCTCGTCATGAAGGAGACGAAATTCTCCGCCTCGTCCGAGCAGCTCCCGACGTAGAGCGCGCGCAATGTCAGGCTCGCGTCGCGGATCCACGCATAGCGATAGTCCCAGTTCCGTTCGCCGCCGACGGTCTCCGGGAGCGAGGTCGTCGGTGCGGCGACGATCGCGCCGGTCGGCCGGTAGGTGAGCCCTTTGAGAACCCGCGCGCTGAGGCGAACGAGCTCGCGACGCGGCCCCTCGTAGATGTCGTGCTCGGCCTCCCAGGAGCTCCACGCCGCCGCGGTGTCCTCGATCCGCGCGGCGACGTCGACGGGGTCGGTCGCCTCGACGCCGCTGTTCTCGATCGGCGACCAGCGCAGCGAGAAGCCGACGCCCTCTCCCTCGGAGACCGTGAACGCAGCCACCATCGTCGGACCGTCGACCGCGACGGGAGCCCCGGCGCGGACGACGACCTGGTTCGGCCCGCCGAAGGTGCGGCCGCCATCCTCGGTCATGCGAAAGAGCGGCCGGACGAGCCCATACTCGGGTCGCGGCGCGAGCTCGAAAACGAGGGCGACGCTGCCCACCGTCCCCTGGACAGAGCGCAGCAGCTCGTGCGGCGCGTCCAGGCCGAGGTCGTGGTGGCGCTGCCCTCCGGCAAAGACGAGCGCATCGCGCAGGCGGACGCTGCCGGTCTCCGTCGTGAAGGTCGTCTCGAGCACGAGCGAGCCGGGCAGATAGCGCCGCTCGGTTGTGAATGCGGCGGCGGGGGAGATCAGCCAGTGGCCGCCGGCGGGGTCGAGAATCCGCGCGAACACCGCCGGGCTGTCGAATCGCGGGACGCAGAGCCAGTCAATCGACCCGTCGCTCCCGACGAGCGCGGCCGAGTTGCAGTTGGAGAGGAGGCCGTAGGAGGCGATCGGCTTCGAGTCGGCGTTATCTGTCTCGCCGGTAGGTTGCCCCATCGTCTCGGTCATTCTCGCTCCTCGGTCGTAGCTGCGCCGGACAGGGGCAGGTTTACGCCTTCACTCTCGTGGTATGTCCCTCTTTTGTCTACAGAAGGGATACGCATGCCGAACGACCCGATTCTCACCGTCCGAGACCGAGCCGACACACGCGCGAGCTTTCTGCGCAAGGCAGGCGTGGGCGGAGCCGCGCTCGTCGGCGGCGGCGTTCTGCTCGGGGCTGGAGCGGGCACGGCTCGTGCGGGGCATGACAATCCGACGGCGATCACTGACGTCGACGTCCTGAACTTTGCCTTGACGCTGGAGTACCTGGAGGCAGCGTTCTATGTTCAGGCCTTGGGGAGCGGCAGCCAGGCGCTTCCGTCGGGCGTTCCTGGGAGCGGCGGCAAGTTCACGCGCGGCGCGGTGACCGGGGCGAAGCAGTTCGCTGGATTCAACGGGCGTGTTCGCAGCACCGCCTACGGCTACCTGAGTGCGATCCGCGACCACGAGGTCACGCACGTGAAGTTCCTCCAGGGCGCTCTCGGCAGCTCGGCGGCCCCTGCATGCACGTTCGATTTCAGCAAGGGTCTGACGAACTTCGGCACGTTCCTGCTCACCGCCCGCACTCTGGAGAACACCGGGGTGATGGCCTACGACGGCGCGATCCGCTACGTCGACGCGGGCGACAACCTCCAGGCCGGCGCGCAGATCGCAACGGTCGAGGCCCGCCACGCGGCCTACCTCAACCTGATCACCAAGGCATCGCCGTTCCCGAGCGCCTTCGACACGGGCAAGAAGCCCTCGGAGATCGTGACGGCAGTACTCGCAACCGGCTTCGTCAAGAGCTGCCCCCAGCCGGTGCTCGACCTGTTCGCCAAGTTCAAGGCTAACGGCGCGTAGTAGTCGGGAGACATCCGGGTGGGGTGGGCATAAAAAATACGCCCACCCCACCCGTTCGTCTACGCCGCGACGCTGGCGCTGCCCTGAACCGGCAGGCCTGCGTCGATCCACTCCGCCTTCCCCTCGTGGTAGTCGCGGACGTGTGTGTAACCGAGTTCCATAAGTCGCGCGGAGGCGATTCCCGAGTTCTTGCACGGTCCATTGGCGCAGTAGACGACGATCTCCGCATCGCGGTCAGGCAGCAGTCCGGGGGCGAGCTCATCGACCTCGTCGTGCGGGACGCGAGCCGGTGCCGAGCGACGGCCGCGGCGCGTACGCAGCGATCACCGATGCCCGGCGTCGAGTTGCTGCGACAGATGTGGAAGGTCTACGCCAGCGGGATCGAGCGGCTCTACCTCGAGCCGCTCGCCGGCGACGCCGCGTTGCTACGGACTTCGCTGGAGCGCGTCGCGGCAGCCGCAAGAGCGCCCAGCCCCGCGTGACGATTTGCGGAACCGCCTCGGCGCCGAGCTGACGATCGCCCATCCTGGAGATGGCCGAGCGTGCCGAGCTGCGTCGTCGAGGCGAAGGTCTCGGTGATCCGGTTGACTCGGTTCTCCATCGACCTTCCCGGACGAGCTCGAGCGCCTGGAGCCGCTTCGCCGCCGTGACGTGGCGCAGCATCCCTCTTTCGTCGATCCGCGCGCTTCGGTGTCGGCCGGCGCTGTCCCGACGCCGGGTAGCCAGCGGATCGGCGCTCGCGGCAAGAGTGCTCGAGCAACGTGCTCGCATTCGAGGTCGATCTCCTAGCCCACGGTCACGACGGCCCTTCAGATCCTGCTCAACATTCAGAGAACGTTCAGACGGGCGGCCGGCGCGGCCACGAGACTGTGGCAGCGTCCAAAAGGAGAAATCAGATGACGCGTTCACTCACCCGTTCCACCATCCTGCTCTCACTTTTCGCAGTCTTTGCCGCGCTCGTGCCCGCTGCTGCGATGAGCACGAGCAGCGCCGCCGCCCCCGTACTCAAGCAACGCGACGCGCGCTTCGGCAACATCCTCGCGCGCCGCGACCACCAGGCGCTCTACTACTGGAACGTCGAGAAGCGCGACTTCAAGGTGCACTGCACGGGCGCCTGCGCAGTCGCGTGGCCCCCGCTCGTCGTCCGCTCAGCCGCCGCGGTTCCCCGCAAGCTCGCCGGGATCACCGGCGTCTTCGGCACGATCCGCCGGCCCGACGGGAAGCTCCAGGTCACCCGCAACCGGCTCCCGCTCTATACCTACGCCCACGAGCGGCCGAACCAGGTGCTCTGCAACAACGTCGACGGCTGGTTCGTCGTCCGGGTCTGAGAAGCGCTAGAGGTGTGAGGTGAGGCCCGCTTCTGTGGCTTCGCCGTCGGCCGGCTCGTACCACGACATCGCGTAGGTGCCGTTGTCGAGCTCCTTCGAGAGCTTCGACAGCTTCAGCGGATAGAAGGTGTCGCACATGACCGCGAGCTCGGCCGTCTCGTGCAGTCCGATCGCCTTCTCCGCGAGCCCCGGCTGGGGTCCGTGTGGCAGGCCGGACGGGTGGAGCGTGATCGAGCCGACGTCGACGCCCTTCCGCGAGCCGAAGTTGCCGGAGACGTAATAGATCATCTCCTCGCTCTGGAGATTCGAGTGGTGGTACGGGATCGGCACCGCATCCGGGTCGAAGTCGAGCTTGCGCGGGCAGAAGGAGCAGATCACGAAGTTCCTGCCCTGAAAGGTCTGGTGCGCGGGCGGCGGCTGGTGGATCCGGCCGGTGATCGGCTCGAAGTCGTGGATCGAGAACGTCCACGGGTAGAGGTAGCCGTCCCAGCCGACGACGTCGAACGGGTGGTAGTCGACGACGTAGGTCTGGTAGCCGTCGCGCACGCGCACCTTGACCTCGTACTCGCCGCGGTCGCGGTGCGTGTTCAGCGTCGCGGGCGGATGGATGTCGCGGTGGTAATACGGCGCCCCCTCGAGGATCTGGCCGTACTGGTTCCGGTAGCGCTTCGGGATCTCGATCAGGCCCGGGGTCTCGAACACGAGGTGGCGCTGGTCGCCTTCATCGGGCTGGAAACGGTAGGTCGTGCCGCGCGGGACGACCACGTAGTCGCCGTCCTTGTAGGACAGGTCGCCGAAGATCGTCTCGAGCGTGCCCGACCCCTCGTGGACGAAGATCACCTCGTCACGCTCGCCGTTCCGGAAGAACGTCTCCATCCGCTCCGCCGGTCGGCAGATCGAGATCTCGACGTCCGCGTTCCACATCAGGAGGCGTCGGCCGCTGATCTCGTCGCCCTCGGGCTCGATCTCCTTCGTGTCGAAGAGCCGGTGCTGGTGGGTCGATGGCACCCACTCCTCGCGCTCGATCGGCTCGAAGTCGCCGACCTCCATCACGCGGCAGGGCGACTCGAGGTGGTAGAGGATCGACTCCATTCCGGTGAAGCCCTCCATCCCCATGACCTCCTCGGTGAGGAGCGTGCCGTTGTCGCGGAACTGGATGTGCCGCTTGCGGGGAACGTCGCCGAGGCGCTGGTAGAAGGGCATGGCCGGAGGATACCGCCGCTCGATTGTCGCTTGACACCTAGGCACACTAGGCGTAGCATTGCTGGGTATGAAGTCGGAGCTGCTGAAAGGGAATCTCGAGCTGCTGCTGCTTGCCGTACTTGCGAATGAACCCCGACACGGCTACGCCGTCATCGAGGAGCTCAGGCGGCGCGGAGGCTTCGACCTCCCCGAGGGAACGGTCTATCCCGCGTTGCACCGCCTCGAGGCGACAGGACTCGTGACGAGCACCTGGTCGCGTGAGAGCGGCCGGCGGCGGCGCGTCTACTCGCTCACCCGTGGAGGCCGGCGCGAGCTCGCCTCCCTGCGCGAGACCTGGCGCGGCTTCAACGACGCCGTCGCGGCGGTGGTCGCATGAGCATCGACGCCTATCTCGCGGCACTCTCGAGTCACCTGCGGGTTTGGCCGCTCCGTCGTCGCCGCATCGTCGCCGAGGTCCGCTCGCACCTCGAGGAGGCAGGCGAGGACGGCGTCGAGCGGTTCGGCGATCCCGCCGATGTCGCCGCCCTTTTCAATGCCGTGCATCCGCCTCCGCCCGCGCGGCTGACGGCGGTGGCGGTTCTCGTGTCCTCCTGGCTCGTCTTCACGGCTGTCCAGGGGTCGGAGAGCAGGATGGGCCCGGCACCCTGGCCGGATGGTCAAGCTCCGGGGCGCATTGACGAGCTGCTCGCCTACGCCACCTTCTCGATCCTCGCCGCCGTCGGCATCGGCTTTGCCACGCTCGTGGCGCCGCGCGCGTTCAGGCTGGGTCTGTCGCTTGCGTCGGCGGCTCTGATCACTCTTTGCGCGGCGCTACTCGTCGCACACACCGCCGCACGTGGCCAGTACGTAGAGGGTCAACCATCGGCCTGGTGGGCAGCGATCATCGGTCTTGCCGTGCTCGCACCGACGCTCGGTGCTGCGACCCTTACGACTCGCGCCGCACTCCGACGCGATTCCTGAGCACGCCGATCCCCTCGACCTCGAGCTCCACGACGTCCCCCGGCTGGAGCCAGCGGCCATCGCCCAGCTCGAGGATGCAGCCCGTCCCGACCGTGCCGGAGCCGAGGATGTCCCCGGGCCGCAGCACCGTGTTCAGCGCCGCCTGTTCCCGGATCCGCTCCCACGAGAAGTGGAGATCGCGGAGGTTGCCGCGCGAGCGCTCCTCGCCGTTCACCCGCGCGACCATTTCCGCCTCGTCGCCTGGAAACTCGTCCACCGTCACGACGACCGGGCCGATCGAGGTCGCGAAGTCCTTGCCCTTCGCCGGCCCGAGCCCGACCCTCATCTCCACGCGTTGCAGGTCGCGCGCCGACCAGTCGTTCAGCACGGTGAAACCGGCGATGGCGCCTTCGGCGCCGATCACGGCCGCGACCTCGAGCTCGTAGTCGAGCTCCTCCGTCCCCTCGGGATACGGGATCTCGTCGTCAGGGCCGAAGATCGCCGCCGGATTGGAGAAGTAGAAGACCGGCTGCTCGTACCACTCCGGCGGCACCTCGAGCCCACGCGAGGCGCGGGCCGTCGCGACGTGCTGCTCGAAGGCGTAGAAGTCACGCACCGCCGGTGGATGGAGAATCGGCGCCAGGAGCTTCACCTCGTCGAGCCGGTACTCCGCGTGCTCGCGCGCCGACGATCCGCCGGTGAAGAACGACTGCAGCGTCTGCGCCGCCAGGTGGAGGACGCGGTCGCCCTCGATCCGCCCCACCCAGCCGCGCTCCATGGGATGGTCGAGCGGGTGGAACATGCAGAGCTTCACTGGGGCAGCCTAAGGCCGGGCACCTACGGCTCGGTGTGCACGATCACGTCGGCGATCTCGGGATACTCGTCCCGCAGGCGGCGCTCTATCTCGCTCGCCCGCGCGTGCGCGTCGGCGAGCGTCGAGCCGGGATCGAGGCCGAGCGTGAGGAACGCGACGAGCCCATCCTCGGTGCGGAGCACGCGCACCTCTCGAGGCGCGCCCCCGGCGGCCGCACGCACGATTCGCTCGACCTCCGCGTGGTCGAGCTCGACCGCCGGACTCGCTTCCGCGAGCGGCTCCAGGTGCGTCTGCACCGAGGCGATCTCCGGGACGGCGGCGCAGATCGCGCGTTCCACCTCCTCCGCGAGCTGGTGAGCGTCCTCGAGCGGCAGCTCGCCGGGTAGCTTCAGGTGCAGCGAGAGTTCCGTGGCGCCGTCGAGCGAGACGAGGCTCAGATTGTGGATCTCGCGAATGCGCGGGACCGAGAGAGCGGCGGCGTGGGCACGCTCACGCAGCGCCGCGTCGTCGCTGCGAGGCTCGACGTGGACGACGACGTCGCTGCCGGGAAGCACGCGCTCCACCGCCGCCTCGACCCGATCCGCAAGTGTGTGCCCCTGGGCAACCGCGTCCGCCGGGGAGACCGCGATCACGACATCGGCGAACGTGGCTCCACCCACCTGCCGCAGCCGGAGGCGCGACAGCTCCACCGGCGGGTCGATGTCCGCGATCGCCTGCCTGGCCGCCCCTTCCGCATCGGCCGGCGCGCGGTCCATCAGCACGTCGACGTTGCGACGAATCAGGCGGCCGGCCGCCAGAAGGACGAGCGCTGCGACGAAGAGCGCAGCGATCGAGTCGCCCTGAGGATGGCCGGTCGCGGCGAGCACGAGGCCACCGAGGACCGCAAGCGTGCCGACGAAGTCGCTGCCGAAATGGAGCGCATTCGAGAGCAGCGCCTCGCTTCCGTAACGTCGGGCAGCGCGATAGGAGACGAACGTGCGCGAGACGTCCAGCGCGAGCACAACGCCTACGGCCGCAAACACCCACCAGGCTGTCTCGACCTCCTGCTCCAGCGCCCCACCGAGCCGCGCCAGCGCGAGCACAACCACGGCCACGCTGACGAGCGCGAGCACAGCTGCCTCGGCGAGCGCCGAAAGGTGCTCGGCCTTCCCGTGGCCGTACTGGTGACCGGCGTCCGCGGGGCGGCCGGCGACGCCGATGGCGAAGAACGTGAGCAGGGCGGCAACGAGGTCGGTGCCGGAATGGAGGGCTTCGGAGACGAGCCCGAGGCTGCCGCTCGCGAGCCCGACCGCGAGCTTGATCGAGATCAGCGCTACCGCGGCGCCAACCGAAACGAGCGCAGTACGCCGCTGGGGACTCACGGCGGAAGGCTAGATGCGCTTAGAGATTCCCGCGCAATGCCTGTTCGCGCTCGATCGACTCGAAGAGGGCTTTGAAGTTCCCCTCGCCGAAGGTCGTCGCCCCGTGGCGCTCGATCACCTCGAAGAAGAGCGTCGGCCGGTCCTGCGCGGTCTTCGTGAAGATCTGCAGCAGGTAGCCGTCCTCGTCGCGATCGGCCAGGATCCGCAGGCGCTTGAGGTCGTCGTAGCTCTCCGCGATCTCGCCGACGCGGCCCTCGACCTCCTCGTAGTAGGTCTCGGGCGTATCGAGGAAGGCGATCCCGCGCTCCTTCAGGGCCTCGACCGTGCGGACGACGTCGCCCGACTGAAGCGCGATGTGCTGCACGCCCGGGCCTTCGCTGAACTCGAGGTACTCGTCGATCTGGCTCTTGCGCTTTCCCTCGGCCGGCTCGTTGATCGGGAACTTGATCTTGCCGTCGCCGCCCGCCACCACCTTCGACATCAGCGCCGAGTACTCGGTCTGGATCTGGTCGTCGCCGAAATGGACGATGTTGACCATCCCGAAGACTCGCTCGTAAAACTCGACCCAGTGATCCATCCGACCGAGCTCGACGTTGCCGACGACGTGGTCGATCGCGATCAGCCCCACTCCGGCGTTGCGGTGGCCGTTTGGGGAGAGTGAGACGAAGCCCGGCAGGAACGGCCCTGCGTAATCGGCGCGGTTGACAAAGGTGTGGACGTTCTCCCCGTAGGTCGCGATCGTCGCGAGCTCGATCCGGCCGTGCTCGTCCTCGAGCCAGCGCGGTTCAGCGACGCTCGTCGCGCCCCGTCCGATTGCCTCGCGGTAGGCGGCGCCGGCGTCCGGCACCTGGAGCGAGACATCCCTGGCGGCATCGCCGTGCCTCGCCGCGAAGCGGACGATCTCGCTGTCCGAACGCAGCCCGCTCGTCACGACGAGCCGGATCTCGCCCTGCTCGAGCACATAGGAGGCCCGGTCGCGGACACCTGTTTCCGGCCCCGCATAGGCGACGCGCGTGAAGCCGAGCGCATGCTCGTAGAAGTAGGCGCTCTGCTTGGCGTTCCCGACCCAGAGCTCAAGGTGATCCCAGCCGTCCAGGGGCATGAAGTCGCGCTCAGCCATGGCCGCGATCCTATCGCGCAACCGCGTTCCGGGGGCCCGCGAGACCCCCGGAACGCGGCGCGTCAGGCCGAGAGCAGCCGGTCGAAGAACGACCGGTAGCGCTGCAGGCCGACGCGCAGATCCTCGGTCGAGGGCTCGCCGTCACCATCCCACTGCTGCTCGAGCGTCGCCCGCTCCGTCGAGAACGTCTCTGCGAGTCGCTGCATCACCTCGGCGACGAGGGCATCGGCGTCCTCGACCGCACGACGCGGCTCGTCGACGAATCCGGTCTGGATCTCGGTCCAGCGGCCACGGAAACCTTCGGCCTCGTCGCCGGCGAAGAGCGGCTGCCGCTCCTCTGCTTGATCTGTGTCGCCCGTGGAGCTCTTGTCGACGTCGTCGGCCTCCCGCACCAGATCGGCCGTCGTCAAGCGCTCGTCGTCGCTCGTGCGTGCCGCCTTCTGCTCGGTCTCGACGCTGTCGGTGTCCATGTCCCGTTGCTCGGTGTTCGTACGGGCATCCTGTGTCTCACTCATTGCCTGGCCTCCTCGTGGACGGGCTCTTCGGCGAGCAGCTCGTCGAAGAGCGATCGGAAATGCACCATCGCCTGCCGCAAGGGCTCCGTGCCGGAATCCCCGGCCTCGTGCTCGTTCACGAGCCGATGCCCCTCACGGAAGTTCTCGACGACGTCCGGGTAGTCGACCGAGACATCCGCGGCACGCCGCTCGAAGTCGTCCGCGACCGGATAGCCCCGCTCCGCCATCACCTGCTGGACGAGCCGGTCGGCGTCGCGCACGGCCGCATCGGGCTCGTCCACGAACCGTCCCTGCACGGTCCGCCATTCCTCCGCGTAGCGCTCGCGCGACTCCGTGGTGAGCGGCTGGATCTCGAGCTCCTCGCGACGGTCTCGCCGCTCTCGGAGCTCCCGCTCCGCGTCGCGCTTGTCGCCCGTCTCCTCGACGACGTGCTCGTACTCCGGCCCGAAGCCTTCCTGGAGCTGCTTCGAGCGACGGCTGCGCATCGCCGACCACCCCACGACGAGAACCGCGACCGCGACGACCGCGAGCACGATCCACATCCATGCATCCATCTCGTTCCTCCTCAGTCCGGGATCGCCCGCGCCCCCCTTCTGCCCGCGAAACCCGACCGAAAACGTCTACTTGCCCGCTGCGGGAATCGCGCGCGTCTGTCGCCGGCGGGCGAGCAGGATCCCGCCGCCGATCAAAATCCCTCCGGCCACTTGCAGCGGCGTGATCCGTTCGGAGAGGAGCACCACGGCGAACACCGCGGCAACGAACGGCTGCAGGTTCGCGATCAGGGTTGCCCGCGACGCCCCGATTCCGTGCAGCGCCTTGAACCAGAGCACGTTGGTGAGCACGAGCGGCCCGAGGGTGGCGAAGCCGAGCAGCGCCCAGACCTCCCATGTGACGCCGTAGTCCTGGTCGATCGTCTGCGGTGTGCCGGCGATCGCGATCCCGACCCAGCCGATGGGCAACACGACTGCGCTGATCCGAGAGGCGGAGTAGCGGCTCATCAGCGGCGCGATCGCGATCGAATAGACCGCCCAGGTCGCGGCCGTCGCGAGTCCGAGCCCGATCCCGACCCAGCCCGCCGAGAGGCTGGAGCTCGAGCCGGCCGCAACGAGGCCGACCCCGGCGAACGAGACGACGGACGCGATCCAGAAGCGGTTCGACATCCGCTCGAATCCGAGCGCGAGCCCGATCAGCGCTGCAATCGCGGGCGTGGCGCCGAGGAGCAGGGCGATCGTGGAGGCGCTCGTCGTGTCGAGCGCGTAGACGAAGGCGAGCTGGTTCAGGAGCAGCGCCAGCGCGGCGACGAGGATCAGCTTGAGGTCCCTTCGTTCGACCCTCAACGTGCGCGCGGCGACGACCGCGATCGCGACGAAGATGGCGGAGGCCAGCCCATAGCGAACAGTCGCGTAGGCCAGCGGCTCGAACCCGTGCTGGAGGATGTACCGCGTCACGGTGAGATTGAGCGCCCAGAGGACGACCGTGACCAGCAGCATCAGGTGGACGCGGCGCATCGTCCGACCCTAGATGCGGCTGCGCTCGTGGCGGCGAGCTAGGCTTCCGGCCGATGACCGAGCCGACGATTCGCGATATCGACGCCCTCGTCGGGCCTGCCACCCCCCACTTCGCCTTCCAGCTCCGCGCTCGCGTACGCGAGCTGATCGCAGACCTCCCCGCCGAGCACGCCGTCCGCCGCTACGGGGAAGAGAGGATGGCGTTGCTCGACCGGCTCGGGCACGCGTCCTCGAAGGCCGAGGACGGCTCGCGGGAATCCGCCGGCAGGATCGGCTGGGACGAGCTACCGAGCTCCGCGCCCGCGTACGCACCGCTACCGCGGCGCTCATGACCTTCGGCGGGGCCTCGGTTCTGGTGACCGGGGGGTCGCGCGGGATCGGGAAGGCGATCGCGTTGCGGTTCGCCGCCCTCGGAGCGGCGCGCGTCGCGATCGGCTACCTCCGCTCCGACTCGGCGGCCGCGCAGACGGCAACGGAGCTCGAGGCGCTCGGGTCGGAGCCGATCCTCGTCCGCGGCAACGTCTCCTCCGAGCGGGTCCAGAACGAGGTCGCCGCGCTCGGCCCGCTCGACGTGCTCGTCCACAACGCGGCGACGGGTGTGATCCGCCCCGCCCTCGAGACCGAGGACAAGCACTGGGACTGGACGCTCGGCGCCAATGCCCGCGCGCTGCTCGCGCTCGCGCGCGTGGCCGCGCCGCAGATGCCGGCCGGGAGCTCGATCATCGGGATCTCGAGCCTCGGTTCCCAGCGCGTGCTGGAGAACTACACGCTCGTCGGGACCTCGAAGGCGGCGCTCGAGGCGCTTGTCCGCTACCTCGCCGTCGAGCTCGCGCCGCGCGGGATCCGCGTCAACGCGGTCTCAGCGGGCATCGTCGAAACAGGGGCACTCGACCATTTCCCGAACCGGGAGGCGATGCTCGAGATGGGCGCGCGGAACCCGGTCGGACGACTCGTCTCACCCGAGGACGTCGCGGCCGCCGTCGCCTTTCTCTGCTCCCCGGACGCCGAGATGGTGCGCGGCCAGACGCTCGTCGTCGACGGCGGCTATTCGCTGCTCGCCTGACCAGCCGAAGATCAGCGCCGCCGGCGGTCGTCGTCGAAGCGGCGCCGGCTCGCGGCGGTGAGCCAGTCGCCTCCGACCCGCGCGCCAAAGGCGACGGCGCCCGCGATCACCGCGAAGAAGAGGTAGACCGAGAGCGCCCCGAACCCCCAGGCGAGCCAGACCGCAACCGCGCCGGCGACGACCGTTCCGAACGCGACCCGAGCCGCCATTCCCTCCACGTTAGCGCCGCGCGCGGCACACTGCCGCGATGGAGCCGACCGACCACAACCGCCGCGCCTTCGACGACGCCCACCGCACCTCCGAGAACGTCCTCGCGACTCCGGGCCTGCCCGCCGCGATCCGCGAGCGCCTTCACGAGGTCGGCGGCAACCGCGTCCTCCACCTCTTCTGCGGCACCGGGAGAGAGACGATCGAGCTCGCCGAGCTCGGCGCACACGTCACGGGGGTCGACGACGACGCGGCCGCCGTCGAGGCCGCGCGCCGCCGCGCGCCGGAAATCCCGTGGCTCCACGCAGACCCGCACGCCCTGCCGCCCGAGGTGCTGCTTGCCCGTTGGGATCTGGTCTACGTCGGTTCGGGCTCGCTGGCCCGGCTCCGCGATCCCGCCGCCTGGGCCGGCGGTGTGGCCGCCTCGCTGCGAAGCGGCGGCGTGCTGCTGCTGCACGACGAGCATCCCGCGGCCGCGTGCATCGACGCCTTCGACCGGTGGCGCGGCGACTACTTCGCGGCGCCGGGTCTCAGAGCAGCACTGGGCCTCGGCGCTCTCGTCAGCGCGGTCATCGACGCGGGACTGACGCTGCGTGGGCTCGAAGAGTGGCCGGGCCGCGACCCTCGCGTGCCCGGTCACGTCGTCCTCGCGGCCGAGAAGCAGGAAGCGTAGGAGACGCGAGGAACGGGGACACTTCTGAAGTCCCGCGAGGAATAGGAGAGAGTCGAGCCATGGGAATTGCAGTCAGCATCCTGCTCATCGCCGCCGGCGCGGTCCTCACCTGGGGCGTTACCGCCGAAGCGGAGGGGCTCAACGTGAACGCGATCGGGGTGATTCTCCTAATCGTCGGCATCCTCGGCCTCGTTCTCTCGATGATCTTCTGGCAGAGCTGGGGCGGCTTACATCGCCGCACCGAATACGTCGAGGGCGGCCCGGTGCGCCGTCGCTCCGTCGCCCCACGCCGCCGCACCGTGGTCGAGGAAGAGGACGTCGCCCCCGGCCCGCCCGGGCCACCGCTTCCTTAGCTCATCGTCCGGAGACCAGCCGGCCGAGCGTGTCAGCCGCGATGTAACCGGCGACCTTCGGGTTCTCCTTGAGCCGGCGGAGCGAGTACTCGTACCATTGACGGCCGTAGGGGACGTAGATCCGAAGCCGATGGCCCTCGGCGACGAGACGATCGCCGAGCTCCGCCCGGATCCCGAGCAGCATCTGGAACTCGTACTTCTCCGGCGTCAGGCTCCGCTCGCGCACGAGCTCCAGCGCCCGGTCGACGAGCCACTCGTCGTGGGTCGCGATCGCGGCGTAGCAGTCGCCGTCGAGCAGCGTCTCGAGCGCGCGCACGAAGCTCGTCCGCACCGCACCGTCGTCGCGGAACTGGATCGACTCCGGCTCCACGTAGATGCCCTTGCAGAGACGGACACTCGCGCCGGCGAGCGACTCCGAATCGGCGACCGTGCGCTTGAGCGAGGCCTGAAGCACCGGGCCGACGCGCCCATGACCCTCGTCGCGTAGCTCCCGAAAGAGGCGGAGCGTGTCGTCCGTCGTCGTCGAGTCCTCCATGTCGATCCGGACGAAGCGGTTCGTCGGCTCCGCCGCGGCGATCACGCGTTCGACGTTCCGCTTGCACAGGTCGTAGTCGAGCTTCAGCCCGAGACCCGTCGGCTTGACGCTGACGTTGGCGTCGAGACCGTCACGCTCGAAGGCCTCGAGCGCAGCGACGTACTCGCCGGCGATCGCCTCCGCCTCGAACGACTGGGTGATCTCCTCGCCGAGGACGTCGACGGTCGCCATTTTGCCCTGCTCGTTCAGCTCCGCAACCACCCGCTGCGCATCGGCGAGCGACGACCCGGCGATGTAGCGCGAGGAGAGGCGCTCGACCACCGCGCGCGGGACGGCCGGCAGAACTCGGACGATGGCGCGGTCGAACAGGCTCACGGCGCGCCAGCCTAGACGAGGTTGCTCATTTCTCGCGCATGAAGCCCTGGCGGGCCGCGGAGACGAGCGCGACCGCCTCGGGGAAGAGCACGCGCATCGAGTCGCGGAGCGCGATTGCCTGCTCGTCGACCGAGCCCGTTGGCTGCAGCCGCTGGAGCGCAGCCGCCGTCAACTCGACCGCGGTGTTCAGGGTCAGCGTCGCGAACTGCTCACGTTGGGCCTCCTGCACCGACTCGGCTTGCTGCGCCGCGAACTCCTGGATGCCGCGGAGCAGATCCTCTGGATCGCCGCCGAACGGGAAGCCCATTCCGCCTTCCATACCTCGAGGTTAGCGACTCGCCACGCGTTGCTGTGCGTCCCGCCGACGAAGCGTCGTCTGAGCTGACTCCGGATCGAGCGAGCCGGGAGCGAAGCGACCCTTCAGGGGTCTTCGCGCGCTGTGCGTCCCGCCGACGAAGCGCCGTCTGAGCTGACTCCGGATCGAGCGCGCCGGGAGCGAAGCGACCCTTCAGGGGTCTTCGCGCGCTGATCATCCGCTCCTGCGGATGCTCAGCTTGCGCCGATCAAAGGAGCCCGGTAGGTGCGTTCGACGTCGCTCGCGAGCGCGTCTACGACCTCGCCCGCGCCGCGCATCGCGTCGGCGAACGGAGAGCCGTGCAGCGCGCCGCCGAGTGCGAGCTCGAGGCGCCTCGTCGCGAATCCGATCGCATCCAGGCGCGCCGGCGTCGCCAGCATGGGCGGCGCGCCGATCACGCGCTGCAGCTCGAGCAGCGATTCTTCGGCCTCGTCGATCCCTGCGGGGTTCTCGGTCAGGCGCAGAGCTACGAGCTTCGAGTGCAGCTCGTCGAGGTCGCCTCCCGCCGCGACCTCCTCCGCAACCTCGCAGAGTGCCGCGATCGAGACTGCATCTCGAACTGCCTGTCGTTCCGCAACCGCGACGGCGTCGTCTCCGAGTCCGAGCCAGCTCCGCTCTCCCGCCGCCGTCTCGAACGCGCAGAGATAGAGCCTGCGGCCGGGGTGCGGCTCCGTGGGAAGAACGGCCGCGACCTGCTCGCCGGGCGCCGCTCGACGGGCCGCGGCCTCTGCTATCCACGCGAGGTCGTCCACGAGCGTCATCGCGACAGGATGCCTACGATGCGACGGTGCTCGAAAACGCACTTCAAGCAACGTTCGCGGTCGCAGTTGTCGTCTCGGCGGTCTCGATCTTCCTGGCCGCTCTGACCCCGATCCGACTCCGAGTACTCCTCGTTCTGACCGGCGTCCTCGGCTCGACCGCGGTCGCGGGCTGGATCGTCTTTGCGTTTCGCCCCGAGCGGGAGATCGCGATCGTCTCGACGGCGCTGCTCGGGACCGCGATCGCCGAGGCCGGTGCCGCCGCGCTCGCGGGAGCAATGCGCCGGCTTCGCACCGACGAAGCGACGTTCGCTCGGGCGCGCGAGACCATCGACGGGATGATCGCGGAGGAGACCGAGCAGGTCAGCGGCGATCTCCAGCGCTGGATCGCTCGGGTTCGGGCGGACTCGCTCTCGCTGCTCGCGGACCAGGAGCGCCGAATCGCCGAGGAGCGGCGCGGCGAGCTGGTGGAGCGGGAGAGGCGTGTGGCCGCCGACCTCGCCGAGGCATTGGCCACTGTCGAGCGCCGGGTCGACGAGCGTGTGCGAGCCTGGTCGGACGATCTCGATCGCGCTCAGCAGTCGCTCGGTTCGCAGCTCGAGCGCCTCGAGCAACGCCAGCGGCAGTCGATCGGCGACGCCGAGGCCAGGATCGAGGCCGAGGCGGCCGATCTCTTCACGACCTCAGAAGTCCAGCGGGCGTCGGTGATCCGGCTCCGAGAGGAGTTGGAGCAGTCGGCGCAGGCTGCGGTCGCCGAGGCTCTGGACGAGCTGGAAGCCCATACCGGCGAGCGCCGCCGGGTGATAGAGCAGATCGCCGAGCGGCTGCGCCTGCGCGAGCAGGCGCTGGGGGAGCAGATCGAGCGCGGCGAGAGCGATGCGGTCAGGCGGATCGAGGCGTCGTTCGCCGACATCGAGCGCCGCCAGGTGGAGCAACTGCAGCGCCTGATCACGCGGGAGGGAGAGCGCTACGCCGAGGCCGCGGGACAGCAATTCGAGCAGATGATGAAAGGTGCGCGCGAGGAAGCCGCGGGCCGCCTCGCGCGCGAGCTCGACCGCGCCGTGGATACGTTCGTGCGCCAGGCTGACGCCCTCTTCGCGGAGCGGATCGCTCACGCGGGCGAGGCCGAGCAAAAGCGGCTCGAGACACGGCTGCGGCAGTCCCAGTCCGCATTCGACCGGCAGCGCGACGAGCTCACCGAGTCGTTTGGGCGCCGCATCGCCGACGCCGACGCGGAGCTCCGGCGCACGCTCGGCTCGCTCGTCGCCGACGCGGAGTCCGAGCGCTCGGTGCTCGAGGCTCGGTTGCTCGAGCTCGCGCGGAAGATCGACGACGCCCGCACGGGGCTCGGCCAGATCTGAATTCGCCCACGTTCGGGCCAACTTTCGCCGAGAGGGTTCGTCTAGTGCAGCACGAACACTCGACGCACAATGGCTGAGACGACCGAACTCATCGACCGAGGGAGCGAACGGGCGAAGGTTGAGTCCTGGCGTCTGCATGTCCTGATCGAGGCGGGATATCCGCTCCCGCTGGCCGAGAAGCTGGCCGCCGCACTCGACGCCGATCTCCACGAGGCCGTCGATCTCGTCGGCAAGGGCTGCGACCCACGGACCGCAGCCGCGATCCTGCTGTAGCTGTGCGCAAGATCGAAATTCGCAGGAGCGGATTTCGATCGCGCGAAGACCCTGAAGGGCCGCTTCGCGGCCGGCTCGCTCCCGCTTCCTAACCTGCAGCCGTAGGCTGCACGCGTGAAGGTCGAGCCGCTCCTCTACGGCGATCGGAAGGTCTACACCGTGGCAGGCTTCAACCGCGGCGTCGCCGACTGGCTGGGCCGGCTGCCCACGCTCTGGATCGAAGGTGAGGTGACGGAGCTGCGGCGCCACGACCGCTGGGCGAGCGTCTTCTTCACCCTCAAGGATCCGGCCGACGGCGCGTGCGTGCCGGCGTCGCTTCCCCGCCGCACCTTCGACGCGCTGGCGCTCGAGCTGGCGGACGGAGAGCGCGTGCACGTCTACGGGCGGCCCGAGCTGTATGCCGCGAAGGGCGAGTTTCGGCTCCGCGTCCTCTCGATCGAGCGCTTCGGCCTCGGCGCCCATCTCGCGGCGATCGAGCGCCTGAAGGCGACGCTTACCGCCGGCGGCCTCTTCGACGACGCCCGCAAGCGATCGCTCCCGCGCTTCCCACGCCGGATCGGGCTCGTAACCGGCAACGACGCCGCCGCGAAACGCGATGTGCTGGCGACGATCACCGCGCGGTTTCCGGCCGCGCGGATCCTCGTCGCCGAGACCGTCGTGCAGGGGCCGCGCGCTGCAGCCGGAATCGTGGCCGCGCTGAAGGCCGTCGCCGGCGAGGACGAAATCGACGTCGTCGTGCTCGCCCGCGGCGGCGGGAGCTTCGACGACCTGCTCCCGTTCAGCGACGAGCGGGTCGTCCGCGCGGTCGCCGCCTGCCCCGTTCCGATCGTCTCGGCGGTCGGCCACGAGCAGGACACTCCGCTCTGCGACCTCGCGGCCGACGTTCGCGCCTCGACGCCGACCGCGGCCGGAAAGCTCGTCGTCCCGGATCTCCGCGAGCTCCACGGCGAGCTCTACCGCGCACGCGACTCGCTCGAGCGCTGCGTCCGACGGGCCTTCGAGCGCGACCGCGCGGTGCTCCGACGCGCGCACGGAAGCCTCGAGCGAGGCGCGAGGCGAGCACTCGAGCGCGACGCGCAACAGATGGCGCTGCTGCGCGGACGACTCCGACGGGAGCCGATCCTGCTCGTCGAGCGTCGACGGGCCGGTGTCGAGCGGTCAGGTGCGAGGCTCGCGGCACTCTCGCCACGCGCGACGCTCGAGCGCGGCTACGCGATCGTGCGTGCCCGGAAGGAGATCCTGCGCTCGTCGCACTCCTTGGCGCGGGGCGAGCGGGTCGAGATCGAGCTCGCCGCCGGAGGCTTCGATGCGGTCGTGGAGGAGATCCGCCCGTGAACGATTCAGCGACGGAGCCGACCTTCGAGCAGGCGCAGAAGGAGCTCGAGGGAATCGTCGAGAGGCTCGAGCGCGGCCAGCCGAGCCTCGACGAGGCGATCGCGCTCTGGGAGCGCGGCGAGGAGCTGCTCCGGCTCTGCCTCGCGCGCCTCGACGCCGCGCACGGAAAGATCGAGGAGCTGGCCAGGCGAGCCGAGCCGGAGACACCCTTCTCGGAGCCCGGCTCCGGCGCATAGAATCGCGCGATGGCCCGTCCCTCCGCCGAGACGATCGCGAAGATCCCGCTGTTCTCCGATCTGGAGCCGCGCGAGCTACGACGGATCGCGGACTCGTTCAAGGAACGCGAGTTCTCGGCCGGTGACACGATCTCGAGCGAAGGGAAGTCGGGCGCCGGCTTCTTCGTGATCGGCGAGGGCACCGCCACCGTGACCGTCAAGGGCGTGGAGCGCGCTACGCTCGGCCCCGGCGAGTACTTCGGCGAGATCGCGCTGATCGACGAGGGCGCGCGCACCGCGACGCTCACCGCCGAGACCGACATGACGTGCTACGGGATGACGTTCTGGGAGTTCCGCCCGATCGTCGAATCGGATGCGCGCATCGCCTGGAAGCTCCTCCAGGCGCTCGCCCGCAAGCTCCGTGCCGCCGAAGCGCGCTGATCCTTTTGCAGCGGCCGGAATCCGCAGAAGCGGATTCCGGCCGCGCTAAGACCCCTGAAGGGTCGCTTCGCTCCCGGGCTCCCTCGCTCCGAGCGAAGTTCTCTCCGAATTAGCTGAGGGCTCCCGCTCGTTTCCGCTGCGGCTCGGGTTCGGGCTCCTCGGTCAGGAGGTCGACGGGCTCGGGCATGTCGCGGAGCGTTGCGAACGAGAGACCCTCCCGCGCCAGGAAGATCAGCCCGACCCCGACGCCGACCGACATCTCGACCACCTGAAGCACGAGCCCGTAGGCGAAGCCGGTCGAGTAGGCGACGCCGTACTGAACGAGCGGGAGCGCAACCGCCGCCTGGAGCAGGCCGATGTTGCCGGGCCAGAGCGGAAAGATCGTCGCGACGTTCATCAGCAGCAGCACCAGCCCTGCGGCGGGCAGGGGCGCGTGAACGTCGAAGGCTCGCATCGCCACGTAGACGGCGAGCAGCTGCAGCGTCCAGCCGAGGCACTGGAGCAGGATCGCGGCAGCGGCCGGGAGCGGCGAGCACAGGACCGAGAGCCCCTGTCGGGCCATCGCAAGCAACCGCTTCAGCGGTTTCGCGCCTTCGAGCGCGGTCTTGTCGCCACGGCGCGCTCCGATCACGCCGAGCACGAAGAGCCCGACTCCGATCACCGAGACGATCTCGAGGCTCGTCACCGCCCACGAGGGAATCTTCGCCGTCGTCAGCACGTAGCCGACGAGGATCAGGGCCGGGAAGACGTCGAAGAGGCGATGAGCGAATACGGTCCCGACGAGCGCCGCGCTCGTCCCCGAGCCGTGGGGAAGGCGCCGGCGGAGCACGGCGACCCGCGCGAGCTCGCCGATCCGGCCCGGCAGCGCGGCGTTGCCGAGCAGGCCGACGGCGAACGCGGAGAACACCTGGTTGAACGGCGGCTGCGGCGGCTCGAGAGCCTGATCGATGGTCAGCCTCCACGCGGACGCTCGCACGAGCACCGAGGCGAGGTTGAGCCCGAGCGCGAAGACGATCCACGCCCAGTTGACGAAGTCGAAGGCGTGGTAGACGACGTTCCAGTCCGGTCCGCGCCAGTAGAGCAGCGTCCCCATCGCGGCGAGCATCAGCAGTGCGAGAGTGACCTGGACGAACCGGTTGTGCCGAAGGCTCACGCGGCTTCCGATCGAGCGGCAACGCCGGCAACGGCCTCGTAGATCTCGACCAGACGGCCGGCGACATCGTCCCACGAATAGTGCGCGATCGCGTGCGCGCGGGCCGCCGTGCCGAGAGCAAGGCGGCGAGGCTCGTCATCGACGAGCGCGCACACCGCGTCCGCCAGGGCAGCCGAGTCGTCGGGCGGCACCGCCACGGACGTCTCGGGCGTCATCACATCGCGGTAGCCGGTGATGTCGGAGGCGACGACGGGCGTCGCGCAGGCGAACGCGCGCGTGAGCACCATCCCGAAGCTCTCGCCGCCGAGCGAGGGCGCAACGAGCGCCTTCGCGCTCGCGAGCTCGGCGGTCAGATCCTCCTGCGTGAGAAAGCCGAGCACATCGATTCCGTCGTCGGAGACGCGCAGGCGCGTCAGCAGCAGCCGCACAGCGAGCGGGTCGGCGCCGGCGACGCGCAATCGCGCTCCCGTCCGGCGCCGAATCTCGGGCCACGCGCGCAACAGCACCTGGAGGCCCTTTCGCTGCTCCTGACGTCCGGCGAAGATCACTCGGTGCTCGCGGCCGCCGGGCTCGACGTCGTCCGGGATCAGGACGCCGTTCGGCACGATCTCGTACTCGCCCGGCAGCCAGCGTTGTGCGGATACCCGCGCCTGCTCGGAGACGGCGATCCGCCGGTCGACACGCTCTTCCAGGAAGCCCCAAACCGGCGTCGCGAGCCGCATCCAGCCGAGGTCGCCGCTCGCGTGGTGCGTTGCGACGGTCGGGCCGTCCCAGAAGGCGAGCGCCGCGATGCACGGCGTCGGGGTCATCGGCTCGTGCAGGTGGAGCAGGTCGAAACGCTCACGGGCGAGGACGCTGCGGATGCGGAGGATCGAGCGAGGGCTGAGGATGATGTTCGGGAGCGAGCCGTTCGCCGGCACGATCACCGAGCGACCGATCGGGATCACCTCGGGTGGCGGCGTACCGTGCCGGCCGACCCTGGGATGGAGGATGCGGGTGAACTGGCCCGGCGGATCGTTCCCCATGATCAGCCGAACGTCGAGGCCGAGCCGGCGCAGGGCCGCGGCTTGGAGCTCGGCGTGCTCGACGACCGCACCCCAGAAGGACCACGAGAACGGCACGACGATCCCTACCTTCATCTCGGGTCAGTCTAAGGACCGAGTCGCGCGACGAACGCGGCGAAGGCCGCGAGCGCGAGGGTGAGCCGCTCGCGGGTCTTGTCGTCCACGAGCACGCCGTTCACGAGCTTCTCGTCTGCGCTCGCGACGAAGACCTGCGGCCGCGGGAGCACGATCGCTCCAGCATGCGCGAGCGATTGCCGGAGCTGCGCCTGCGCGCGCGCCGTTCCCAGACGCCCCGGCGTCGCCCCCAGCACGAGCGTCGGCTTGCCGTCGAGCGGCGTCGGAGCCGGACGGCGCGAGGCCCAGTCGATCGCGTTCTTCGTCACGGCCGGGAGGCCCGCGTTGTACTCCGGCGTGACGACCAGGAGGGCGTCGGCGGTCGCGATCGCGCTGCGCAAGGCGGTCACGGTCTCGGGAAAGCCGTGCTCCTCGACGTCGCGGTCGTAGAGAGGAATCCTGCGCAGGTCGAACGGCTCGATCGTCATCGCGCCAGGAGCCAGCTCGACACACGCGGCGAGCAGCGCCCGGTTGTAGGAGGCGGCGCGCAGGCTGCCGGCGATGCCCGCGACTCTGATGGCGGCTTCCTCCATGTAGAAATCTTCTACAGCAACCACGAACGAGCGACGGAGGACACGATGCGCTTCGAAGGCATCCACCACATCACCCTGATCACCGGCGACGCGCCGGCGAACGTCGACTTCTACACCCGCGTGCTCGGGCTGCGGCTCGTCAAGAAGACCGTCAATCAGGACGATCCGACGGTCTACCACCTCTTCTACGCCGACGAGCGCGGCAGCGCGGGCTCGGACATCACCTTCTTGGAGTATCCGGGCGCGCGCCGCGGCAGGCCGGGCGCGGGAATGGTCCACACGATCGTCTGGCGCGTCGCCTCGGAGGCGGCGCTCGATTTCTGGGAGCAGCGGCTCGCGGGTGAGGCCGGTGCGATCGAGCGCAGCGAGGGGCGGCTTCGGTTCGAGGATCCGGAGGGGGTGGGAGCAGAGCTCGCGGTCGTCGAGTCGGACGACGAGCCGCTCGTCGCCGAGCACCCAGAGATCCCCCGAGAGCTGGCGCTTCAGGGCTTCGACGGCGTGCGCGCGTATGCCGCCGAGCCCGAGCTGAGCCGGCAGCTCTTCGAGGAGGCGCTCGGCTTCGAGCCGCACGGCGATGGCCGCTGGGAGGTGCGCGGCGAGCGGCGAGGCGGCTGGTTCTCCTTCGAGCCAGCACCGGCCGAGCGCGGCGTCGGTGGGGCCGGCACCGTCCATCACGTCGCCTTCTCCTCCACGCTCGAGGAGCACGACGCGTGGCAGCGGCGCGTGGCCGGGGCCGGCATGCAACCGACGCCCGTGATCGACCGCTTCTACTTCCGCTCGGTCTACTTCCGCGAGCCGAACGGCGTCCTCTTCGAGATCGCAACGCTTGGGCCCGGCTTCGGAACCGACGAGGATCCGGCGCACCTCGGCGAGCGGCTCTCGCTGCCGCCCACCTTCGAGCATCTGCGCGAGCGGATCGAGCCCGCGTTGACGAAGCTGCCGGACCCGAGGGACACGTGGAAGAGCTCGTGATCGAAGCCCTCGTCCGCGAACCAGCCGGCGAGGCCAACGGCGCCCTCGTCCTCTTTCACGGCCGCGGCGCGGACGAGCGCGACCTCTACCCGCTCCTCGACGCGCTCGATCCGGAGCGGCGGCTGCTCGGGGTGTGTCCGCGAGGACCGCTCTCGCTGCCTCCCGGAGGCGCGCATTGGTATGCGCTCGGGGGGATCCCGACACCGGATCCCGCAACCTTCTGGCCCACCTTCGAGGCGGCATCCGCCTGGCTCGATGCTCTTACCATCCCGCTGGAGCGGACCGTGCTTGGCGGCTTTTCCCAAGGTGCCGTGCTGAGCTGGGCACTCGGCCTCAGCCGCGGCGCAACGAAGCGGCCCGCGGCGATCGTGGCGCTCTCGGGCTTCATGCCGCAGCTGGAGGGCCTCGAGCTCGACCTCTCCGACCTCGACGGCTTCCCGATCGCGATCGGCCATGGCAGTCTCGACCCGGTGATCGACGTCCGCTTCGGCCGGGAGGCGCGAGAGCTAGTCGAGCCGGCCGGCGCCGGGCTGCTCTACCGCGAGTACGCCCTCCCACACACGATCGATCCCGGCTTTCTCGGGGAGCTCCGCGACTTCGTCAGCCGAGCAGTGCCAGCCAGTTAACGGGCTGTTACGAGGCAGGTAAGCTCGCCTCGATGCCGACGACCGAGGGTCTCGCCGAGCTTCACACTCACCTCGGCGGCTCGGTCGCCTCCGACATCCTCTGGTCGCTCGCGCACGAGCAGGGGATCGCGCTCCCGGTCAAGGACTTCTGGGAGTTCGACGCGCTCGTCACCGTCTCGGATCCACGCGGGGTCGAGAACCTCGACGCGCTCGACCGGATCTATCACTGGACGGAGCTGATCCAGTCCTCCCCCATCGCCGTCGAGCGCTCGGTGCACGGCGCGATCGGCGGCGCCTACCGCTCGCAACGGATCACGACGCTCGAGCTCCGCTTCAATCCGATGAAGCGCAACCGCGGCGGCGAGCGCGACCTCGACCACGTGATCCTGGCGGCGATCCGTGGGCTCGACCGCGCCTCGATCGAGTACCCGCAAGTGCGCTGCGGGCTGATCCTGATGATGGATCGGACGTTCACCGCCCGGCAGAACGAGATCGTCGTCGAGAAGGCGATCCGCTGGGCCTCGCGTGGCGTGATCGGGATCGACATCGCCGGTCCTCGACCGGGTGGCGGCCGCTACGACTACACGCAGATCAAGCCGATGACGGAGGCCGCACGCGCGGCCGGGCTCGGGATCACGATCCACGTGGGCGAGGAGGGCGTCACTGGTGCCGAGGAGATCGGCGAGGTCGTCGAGCACCTGCGCCCCGAGCGGATCGGCCACGGGATCCTCGCGGCTCGCGACCCGGGGCTGATGCGACTGCTCCGAGAGGCCGGCACCGTGCTCGAGATCTGCCCCACCTCGAACCTGCTGACGAAGGCCCTGCCCGACGAGGCCGCGGTGCGCGAGACCTTTCGCACGTTCGTCGAGCACGGGGTCGCCTTCACGATCGCGACGGACGGGCCGGAGATGATGCACACGCACCTCCGGGACGAGCTCGAGCTGCTCGAGCGAATCGGGGCGCTCACGGCCGAGGAGCTCGAGAGTGCGAATCGCCGCGGCCACGAGGCCAGCTTCATCCCCTGATCGTTCCGGACACGTCGGGGGTCAAAGCCCGGGCATGTCCCTCGCAGACGCCGGGAGCCGCCCAAGCGGCGGTTCTTCGCATGAGACCTGTCCGGCCCAGGCACGTCCGGGCTTTGACCCCCGACACGTCCCTCCTGGACGGTTCGGGCAAGGGGCGCGCCGGAAGTCGGCCGCCGTCACCGCCCGCGCGCACTCGGTGCCTGGCGGAATCTCGTGAGCGCGCGGGGCGTTGCATCAGGAGACCTGTCCGCCCGCTGGAAGTACCTAATCGCGCTCTGGAGCGTCTACCTGCTCTGGGGCTCGACGTACTTCGCGATCAAGATCTCGGTGCGGACGCTGCCGGCGCTCCTCTCCGCCGGGCTCCGATTCCTCCTCGCCGGCGCCTTGCTCGCGCTCGTCCTCTCGCTCCGGGGCCGCAGCATCCGGGTGACCCGCCGCGAGCTCGGCGCTTCGGCGCTCGTCGGGCTCGCGCTGCTGACCCTCGGGGTCGGCCTCGTCACGCTCGCGGAGACGAGGATCGACTCGAGCGTCGCCGCGATGATCGTCGGCTCCGTGCCGCTGCAGGTGATCCTCCTGCGCACGCTCGCGCGCGAGCGCGTCGCTCTTTGGACGCGGCTGAGCGTTCTCGCCGGGCTCGCCGGGCTGGCACTGGTCGTCGGTCCCGGAGGCGAGGGTGCAGCGAGCGCCGCGGGCCTCGCGCTCGCCCTCGGCGCGACCGTCTCCTGGTCGCTCGGATCCTTCTTCGGCCAGCGGCTGCCCCTGCCGCAGGATGGCTTCGTGGCGACGACGTGGGAGATGCTCTGCGGAGGGGTGTTCCTCGTCGTGCTCGCGCTTCTGACCGGCGAGGGCGGCACCGTCGATCCGGGCGGCTTCAGCCTCGAGTCGGCCGCCGCCTGGATCTACCTCCTCTTTGCCGGCTCGCTGATCGGCTTCACCGCCTACGCCTGGCTGTTGCGGAACGCGCCGATCTCGAAAGTGGTTACGCACCAGTACGTGAACCCCCTGGTCGCGATCGTGCTCGGTGCTGCGCTGCTGGACGAGCAGCTCGGCCTCGCAACCGGCCTCGGTGCCGCCCTGATCGTCGGGTCCGTCTTCGTCGCCGTCCGGGAGAAGGGTCCTAGCCGCCGTTCACCTGAGAGCGCTGATGTGAAAGGTACTCCAGCAGATCGGACCGCGTGAGAATCGCCGTCGGCCGGCCGGCGCTCGCGACCACGACCGCCGCGCTCGGACCCGAGAGGTCGGCGAACACCTGGTCGAGCGAATCGGTCACGTCGACGGTCGCGAGCGGCGGCTGCATCGCGACGGCGACATCGTCGTTCATCGCATCCGGGTTCTTGAAGACGCGTTCCAGCACGCCGCGCTCCTGGAGCGAGCCGATCACGTCCGTGAGCGAATCGGCACCGTCGCTACGCACGACGGGGAGCTGTGAGATCGAGTAGCGCTGCATCAGATCGATCGCCGCACCCACCTTCTGGTGCGACTCGATCGTGACGAAATCGGGCACATCGTGCTCCTCGCGACGCTTGAACCGCAGCACCTCGTCGATCGTGGGGGCCGGCAGCTTCCGCTCCAGGAAGCCGTACTGGAGCATCCAGTTGTCGTCGTAGAACTTCGAGAGATACGAGCGGCCGCTGTCGGGCAGGACGGTCAGGATGGTCGCATCCGAACCGAAGTCCCGAGCGATCTCGAGCGCCGCCCACACCGTCGTCCCGGCCGAGCCGCCGGCGAGAATTCCTTCCTCGCGAGCGAGCCTACGCGCGGTGACGAACGAGTCGCGGTCGGAGACACGCACCCAGCGGTCGACGACGTTCCGATCCATCGTCTCGGGCCACATGTCCTTGCCGATCCCCTCGACGAGGTACGGATGCGTCTCCTCGGACGTGTAGACCGAGCCCTCGGGATCCGCCCCCACGATCTGGATCTGCGAATTCTGCTCCTTCAGATAGCGGCCGACGCCTGAGACGGTTCCGCCGGTCCCGACCGAGATCACGACCGCGTCGAGCTCGCCGCCGGTCTGCTCCCAGATCTCCGGTCCCGTCGTCGCATAGTGGGCTTCCGGGTTCGCCAGGTTCGAGTACTGGTCGGGCTTGAAGCCGCCGGGAATCTCCTCCGCGAGCCGGTCGGAGACGGAGTAGTAGCTCTCCGGCGAATCGTGCTCGACCGCCGTCGGAGTGATCACGACCTCGGCGCCGTACGCGCGCAGCATCGAAATCTTCTCCTGGCTCATCTTGTCGGGCATCACGAAGATGCAGCGGTAGCCTCGCTTGGCCGCGGCGATGGCGAGCCCGACGCCGGTGTTGCCCGAGGTCGGCTCGACGATCGTGCCGCCCGGCCGGAGCTTCCCCGCCCGCTCCGCCGCGTCGATCATCGCCATCCCGATCCGATCCTTGTTCGAGCCGCCGGGGTTCAGATACTCGAGCTTCGCGAGTAGGCGCGGCTGCACGTCGCGGCCGATCCGGTCGAGCCGCACGATCGGCGTCGAGCCGATCAGCTCGAGGAGAGTTGGGTACGCGCGCGCCATCGGGGGCCAACCCTACAGAGCGCGCGGCAGCCCGATGTCGAGCCGAGACGGCCTCGACCGGGTGGACGCATTTCCGTCCCGCACGAAGGATGCGTCGAGGTAATTGCGAATACGCACCTCGAGCTCGTCCATGAGACGAGTAGCCATCGTCAAGGAGCCAGAATGAATCTCGGATTGCGCACGATTCTCCTGCTCGTCGCCGTCGTTCTCTTCGTCCTCGCCGTCTTCTCCGATACCCGTTGGCCCGACTTCATCGGCCTCGGCCTGGCGGTGTTCGCAGGCGCATTCCTCAGCGACGCGCTGGGCTTCGCCGACCGCACGTTCAACAGCACGAGAGACCGCAACGACACGACGTAGGCTCGGCTTGCGCTAATGACGAAAGTGCCGGCGCCCGGTGAGGATCATCGTGGCGCCGGCGCTCTCGACCGCGTCGATCACGTCTGCGTCGCGCTTCGAGCCGCCCGGCTGGATGAGAGCGGCGACACCGGCGTCGAGCGCGAGTCGCGGTCCGTCCGGAAAAGGGAAGAACGCGTCGGACGCGAGCGCGGCGCCCTCGAGCACATGCCCGTGCTCGCGCGCCTTTTCGACGGCGATCCGAACGGCGTCGACCCGGCTCATCTGGCCGGCGCCGATCCCGACCGTCTGCAGGTCTCGCACGATCACGATCGCGTTCGAGGCAACGTGCTTGCAGACACGCCAGGCGAAGAGCAGGTCGCCCCAGAGAGCCTCCGACGGCTTGCCGGCGACGACACTCATCCCCTCCCGGTCGGCCACGTCCGCGTCGCGCTCCTGGACGAGCAGGCCGCCGAGCACGCGCTTGAAGTCGGGCTCGGCTGCAACGGCGTGGCGGCGCTCCAGGTCGTTCAGGATTCGCATGGCGGGTTTCGCGACGAGCGCGGAGAGCGCGCTCTCGTCGAATCCAGGTGCGAACAGCACCTCTACGAACTGGTCTGTGAGTCGTGCTCCGAGCCCAGCGGTGACTGACCGGTTGAGAACGACGACGCCGCCGTACGCAGAGAGGGGGTCGGCCGCGAGCGAGCGCTCGTAGGCTTCCTCGATCGTGGCTCCGACGGCCACCCCGCACGGGTTCGCGTGCTTGACGATCACGCAGGCGGGGAGCGTGAACTCGCGGACAAGCATCCGGGCGGCGTCCAGATCGTTCAGGTTGTTGAACGAGAGCTCGCGACCGTGGAGCTGCTCGACCATCGAGAGCAGGTGCGAGCGGCCTCCGCGCTCGGCGTACAGCGCAGCCGCCTGGTGGGGATTCTCGCCGTAGGCGAGATCGCGCACCTTCTCGAAGACGGGGATCAGCGTCTGTGGGAACTGCTCGTCCTCGCCGAACCAGCGCGCGATCGCGGCCTCGTAGGCCGCGGTCGTGGCGAACGCGATCCCGGCGAGATGGCGGCGGGTCTCGAGCGAGCACTCGCCCGCGTGAGCGCGCAGCTCATCGAGGATGTCGTCGTAGTCCTGGGGCCGCGTGACGGCGATCACGCGGGCGTGGTTCTTCGCAGCGGCACGCAGGAGCGCCGGGCCACCGACGTCGATCAGCTCGATCACGTCGGCCTCCGTCGCGTCGCGGCTCGCGGCGGCGCGCTCGAACGGGTAGAGGTTGACGCAGACGAGGTCGATCGGCTCGACACCTTCCCGCTCGAGCTCGGCCGCATCAGATTCCGAGCCGAGCCGGGCGAGGATTCCGCCGTGGACCAGCGGGTGCAGCGTCTTCACGCGACCGCCGAGGAGCTCGGGAAACTCGGTGACGCTCTCGACCGAGGTGACGGCGAGACCTTCGGTCTGGAGAAACTCGGCCGTTCCGCCGCTCGCCACGAGCTCGAAGCCCAGCTCGTGGAGCCCTCGTGCGAACGGCGCCAAGTCCGCCTTGTCGTAAACGGAGATCAGCGCACGCATAGCTCCCGCACCACCTCCGGGAGAAGTCGGTGCTCGGCGTCCTGGATCCGCTCGACGAGCGACTCGCGCGGCTCGACCGGCACGGGTACTTGCCTCACGACCGCCCCCGTGTCGAGCCCTTCGTCGACGAGGTGGACGGTGACGCCCGTGATCGCGACGCCGGCCGCGAGTGCGTCGTCGATTGCGCACGCGCCGGGGAAGTCCGGGAGGAGCGACGGGTGGACGTTGACGATCCGATCCGGGAAGCGCTCGAGAAAGACCGGCGTCAGGAGGTGCATGTAGCCCGCGCAGACGACCAGCCTGACCCCGTGCTCCTGGAGCCAGTTCGCCATCGTCCGGTCGCGCTGCTCGCGATCGGCGAAGTCCGGGAGCGGGAAGGCGGCAACAACGACGCCTGCCCTCGTCGCGCGCTCGAGCGCCGGCGCGTCGTCACGGCTCGAGGCCACCGCGACGACAGGCAACTGCGCGTCGAGGAGCGCCTGCAGGTTCGTTCCCTCGCCCGAGACGAGTACGCCGATCATGCGTCGACGACCCGGCCGATGACGAGCCCGCCGGCCGCGGCGGAAGCAGGGACGACCGCGCACATCCCGATCCCGCAGTTGAAGACGCGTCGCAGCTCCTCTTCCTCGACGCCCAGGTCGGCGAGCCAGGCGAAGACGGGCGGGCGCTCCCAGGAGTCCCAGTCAAGCTCGACGCGAACGCCGTCGGGCAGGGCGCGCGGCAGGTTGCCCATGAGCCCACCGCCGGTCACGTGCGCGAGCGCGCGAACGTCGGCGCTCGCCCGAAGCGCGTGCACGTCTTCGAGATAGAGGCGCGTCGGCAGCAGCAGCAGCTCGGCATCGAAATCGTCCTCGCCGACGAGCCGGCGAACGAGCGTGAACCCGTTCGCGTGGATCCCGGCGGACGGAAACCCGACGACGACGTCGCCCGGCTCGACCCGCGAGCCGTCGATCAGGTCGCGCCGGTCGACGATCCCGACGCACGTGCCCGCGAAGTCGAGCTCGTCCTTCTTGTAGATCCCCGGCAGCTCGGCGGTCTCGCCGCCGAGAATCGCGCAGCCGGCCTCGCGACAGACCTCGGCCGCACCTTCGACGAGCTCGGCCACCTGCTCGAGCTCGATCCGGTTCGCGGCGACGTAGTCGAGCAGGAACAGCGGCTCGGCTCCGGTGGTGAGAACGTCGTTGATGCAGTGCGCCGCGAGGTCCGCTCCGCACCACCGGAGCTTGCCTGCCCGCCGCGCGAGGACAAGCTTCGAGCCGACGCCGTCGGTGGAGGCGGCGAGGAGCCGGTGCTCGTCGAGCGCGTAGAGGCCTGCGAAGCCGCCGATCGAGCCAACGACGCCGGGCGTGGCGGTTGCCGCAACCGCCGCGCGCAGCCGCTCGACGACATCGCCGGCGGTCGCGAGCGAGACGCCGGCGGCGGCATACGTTCGGTCTCCCCTCACGTGCCTCCCCTCACTGGGCGAGTCTACGAGGTACGCCGGTCGATCTACGTGAACAGCTCTGCGTGCAGCTGCGGGCGGCCGGGCGGGCCGCCGGGCAGGAAGCGGACGAGCGTGCCGCCGACCTGGACGTCGCCGCCGTCGCGCTCGAGGTGGAACAACTCCGCCAGGACGGTCGCCTTGGTTCCCGGATCCTCGGAGAGCAGGTGCAGCTCCGTGAGGGCGAACGCAGCGCTCGAGGCGAGCAGCTCGCCGAGCCACTCACGCGGCGGGTGGATCTCGAGCCGGTACCCCACGTTCGTCGCCACGAACGTGCGCCGGCCGCCGTGGGTCTGGATCCGCAGCTCCCTCGTCGTGGCACGGTCGATCACGTCGCCGAACTCCTCCTCGTCGAGCGCGAGGCCGACGTGATCGACCCGCGGCAGATCCCACTGGCCCGGCTGGACGACGACGTTGACAGATCCCCGCTCGAGCTCGGAGAGTCGCAGCCTGAAGCCGAGCCGGTCGAGCTCGTCCCACGGAACACCCGGCTCGACGGATTGGTAGTCCTCACCGATTCGGCCGTGACGCGCGACGAGCCCGAATCCCAGCTTGCCCACGTATCGGGCCTCCACCTCGCGGATCCGGCTCGTGACTAGGTGGTAGTGGAAGAGCTCCACAGGCGGCCGATTCTAGAGGCTTGATGTGAAATTCGGGTGCACTCGGGGATGGGCCGGGTGCCGCTAGGCGCGGTTGGACGCCCGCAGAGTCCAGGGGAGTTGCGGAACGCAGCTCTACAGTGGAAAAAATGCAACCGTCGCTCCTGACGAGCTGGACGCTCGATCCGCTCCAACTCCTGCCGGTGCTCCTGCTCGCGTTCGCCTACGGGCGTCGAGTGCGAACTCTCCACGACCGGGGTACGCCCGTCCCGCGCTGGCGGGTGCTCGTCTTCGCGCTCGGGATCGGGCTCCTGCTGCTCGCCTTTACCTCCCCCATCGCCGAGATCGGCGAGCGCGAGCTCTTCAGCTTCCACATGCTCCAGCACGTACTGATCGGCGACCTGGCACCGCTCTGCCTGCTGGTCGGGCTGACGGGGCCGATCCTGCGCCCGCTGCTGGCGCTCCGGCCGGTCGAGCGGCTGCGCGTGCTCGCGAACCCTGCGCTCGCGCTGCCGCTCTGGGCGGTCAATCTCTACGTCTGGCACCTGCCGTTCCTCTACGAGGCGGCCGTCCGGCACAGCTCGGTGCACGCGCTGGAGCACGTCGCGTTCTTCACCGCGGGCGCGATCATGTGGTTGCCGGTGCTGGAGACGCTTCCGGCTCCGGAATGGTTCGGCACGGGCGCGAAGCTCGCATATATCGCGGCGGTGCGGCTCATCGAGACGGTGCTCGGCAACGTCTTTCTCTGGTCGGGCGCCGTTTTCTACGGCATCTACGCCACGGGGGACGAGCTTTGGGGGATCTCGCCGCTGCGCGACCAGGGCCTCGCGGGCGCCGTGATGATGCTCGAGGGTTCGCTCGTCACGATCGCGGCGCTGGGTTTGCTCTTCCTGCGGCTCGCGCGCGAAGGAGAGGTGCGGCAGGAACTCCTCGAGCGCGGCCTCGACCCGCGGACGGTGCGCCGCGCCGTCCGCTACGGCCGCGCCAGGGAACTCGCCGAGCGGCGTTAGCGTTCAGGCGCCGAGACGGCCGAAGGGCGTCGCGTCGGCCGACTCGTCGTAGGCGATGGGCGCGGCCGGCCCCTCGACCTTCAGCTCTGCGATTGAGCGAAGGCATTCTGGGCGGCTTGCGTGGACGATCGACGTCGCGACGACCGTGCCGTCTTCGCCGACGGCCTTCCACCACCATTGCCCTTCGTTGTCATGTCCGACGACGATCCGCACCCTCGTAGCATCGGCAACGAACCGGACGGACCTGAGCGGCGTAACCGTCGCGCCGATGCGACGTTGTGTAGGCATGGATCGGCGCGCAGAGCACGAGCGGTTTCGACTGACGCTTCCGGCCGAGACGGCGGCCCTCGTCGAGGCGCGACGCGCCGTCGAGAACGTCGATGCTCTAAACGACTTCCCGGAGGCGCAGTTCGCGCTGCGGGTGCTCGTGAGCGAGCTCTTCGCGAACGGGATCAAGTACGGAGGCGGCGGCGGCCTAATCACACTCGAGCTGGAGGTTCGCGACGACTGCGTCCAGTCGAGATCGGCGACCGCGGCGACGGCTTCGACCCGACGGGCGTCTCGATGCCGGACGAGAAGGCAACGTCCGGGCGCGGCCTCGCGCTCCTCGACTCGCTCGCCGACCGCTGGGGCGTCACCCGCTCAAGCGAGCACCGCGTCTGGTTCGAGCTAGAGCTTCACTGAATTGTCTGCAAGCAGCGAGCGATCGGCGGAAGCGGATCGCTCGCTGCGCGAAGACCCCTGAGAGCGCCTTTCAGAATGATGTTTCGTCGGCGGGGTGTGCTGGGTGGTGCGAGCGCAAGGACGCAGGGAGCCTCGATAGTCCAGCTATCGAGGCGACTGAGGACGCCGCGATCGTGCCGCACAGGACGGCCCGACGGCTCAAGGCTTCATTCTGAAAGGCGCTCAAGGGTCGCTTCGCTCCCGGTTCGCCCCTCGAGACGGGCCCCCCGCCGCATGAAACGCTCTCGCTAGACGCGCTCGAAACGCAGCTTCGCGACGTTCTCGTCGAGCGGGACGCGGGTCGGATAGGAGCGCGTGAAGCAGGCGCGGCAGACCGACTGCTCCGGGAGGCGAGTCGCAGCCTGCATCCCGTCGAGCGAGAGGTGGTAGAGCGAGGTCGCACCGATCAGCTCGCGCATCTGCTCGGGCGAGCGGCTCGAGGCGGCCAGCTGCTCGACGTCGGCGAAGTCGATCCCGTAGTAGCAGGGCGAGACGATCGGCGGCGACGAGATCCGCACGTGCACCTCGAGCGCGCCGGCGTCGACGAGCATCGCGACGAGCTGGCGCATCGTCGAGCCGCGGACGATCGAGTCGTCGACGATCACGAGCCGCTTACCGCTCACCTCGGCGAGCGGGTTGAACTTGAGCTTGATCCCCTGCTCGCGCAAGCGCTGGTCGGGCTCGATGAAGGTGCGGCCGACGTACCGGTTCTTGATCAGCCCCTCGGTGAACGGGATCCCGGACGCGCGCGAGTAGCCGACGGCTGCCGGCGTCCCGGAGTCGGGGATCGGCATCACGAGGTCGGCCTCGACGGGCGCTTCCGCGGCGAGCCGCTCGCCCATCCGGACCCGGACTCCGTGCACCTCGGAGCCGGCAAGCGTGGAGTCCGGCCGGGCGAAGTACACGTGTTCGAAGACGCAGAGCGCCTGCCGGCCCTCCGGCAGCGCCTGGATCGCGTCGAGCCCGTGCTCGTCGATCACGACGAGCTCGCCGGGCCGCACCTCCCGCTCGAAGCGGGCGCCGATCAGGTCGAGCGCGCACGTCTCGGAGGCGAGCACCCAGTCGTCGCCACCCTGCTCGTTCGCGAGACGGCCGAGCGCGAGCGGCCGGATCCCGTGCGGGTCGCGGAAGCCGACGAGCTTTCCGTCCGAGAGCAGAACGACGGAGTAGGCGCCCTCGAGGCGAGCCATCGCCCGTGCGACGGCTTGCGGCAGCGGCGAGGGGTCGTGGGCGATCAGGGCTCCGATCGCCTCGGTGTCGGAGGTCGTGCCGAGCGCGATCCGCTCCGCCGCCAGCGCCTCGCGCAGCTCGCTCGAGTTCGTCAGGTTGCCGTTGTGGCCGAGCGCCACAGTGCGGGCGCTTCCGTGCTGGACGAGCGGCTGCGCGTTCGACCACTTGCTCGAGCCCGTCGTCGAGTAGCGCGCGTGCCCGATCGCGGCGTCACCGGGGAGCGCCTGCAGCTTCTCCTCGTCGAAGACCTGTGCGACGAGCCCCATCTCGCGGACGACCGTCAGCCTGCCGCGATTGGAGACCGCAATCCCGGCCGACTCCTGGCCGCGGTGCTGGAGCGCGAAGAGGCCGAAGTAGGTCAGCCGCGCCACGTCGCGGTCGCTCGAGCGGATCCCGAAGACGCCGCACATCAGGCGTGGACCTCCGCTAGCTCGGCGACGGGGATCCCGAGCAGCCGCTCCCCGCCGACTACGCCGAGTCGGCGCAGCGGCACTCCGCCCAGGCGCTCGACCTGCTCCGGCGCGCACGCGAGCACCGCCTGGCCGCCGCCCTCGCCGAACCAGGCGCGCGCGTCCTCGGGCACCTCGACGTTCGCGCCGAGCCCGCTGAAGATCGCCGCCTCCGCCACGCAGACGGCGAGGCCGCCGTCGGAGGCGTCGTGGACGAGCGAGCAGGAGGGAGCGGCGCGCCAGAGGAACTCGACGAGGGATGCCTCCGCGGCGAGCTCGAGTTGCGGCAGCGTGCCGCCGACCTCGCCGTAGCGTGCCTGGTATTCGGAGCCGGTGAGCGAGACCGGCGAGGCGCCGGCGAGCAGGATCACGTCGCCTTCACGCCACGCCGCGGGAACCTTGCGGACGTCCGGGACGAGGCCGACGCAGCCGACGACCGGGGTCGGGTGGATCGCGCGGCCGTCCGTCTCGTTGTAGAGCGAGACGTTGCCGGAGACGATCGGGACGCCGAGGGCCTCGCAGGCGAGCGCCATTCCCTCGATCGCCTCGGCGAGCTCCCAGGCGATCTCGGGCTTCTCCGGGTTGCCGAAGTTGAGGCAGTCCGTGAATCCGACGGGCTCGCCGCCGGCGCAGGCGACGTTGCGCGCGGCTTCGAGCACAGCGAGGGAGCCGCCGGTGCGCGGATCGAGGCTCGTCATCCGCCCCTGACAGTCGAGCGAGACCGCCAGCCCGCGATACCCGGGGCGCAGGCGCAGGACGGCCGCGTCGAGCCCGGGACGGCGCACCGTCCGCGAGCCAACGAGATGGTCGTAGCGGCGATAGATCGGCGCCCGGCTGCGCACGTTCGGCGAGCCGAGCAGCTCGAGGAGAGCGCGCGGCAGCTCGGGCGCGTCGATCGAGCCGAGTAACGGGCTGTTACGTGGCTTCCGAGGTCGTGGCTTGATCCGGTAGCGCGGGCACTCGTCGGTGAGCAGCCGCGCCGGGATCTCGCCGACGACCTCGCCGTCCCAGAGCGCGCGCAGGAGGCCGGTGTCCGTGACCTCCCCGATCACGGCGTGCGCCAGCTCCCAGCGCTCGCAGAGGGACTCCACCGCCGCCAGCATCTGCGGCCGCACGACCGCGACCATCCGCTCCTGACTCTCGGAGATCATCACCTCCCACGGCTCCATCCCCTCCTCCCTCAGCGGAACGCGATCGAGCTCGAGATCGATCCCCGTCTCGCGCGCCATCTCGGAGAGCGAGGACGCGAGGCCGGCGGCGCCGCAGTCCTGCAGCGACTCGACGAGCCCCGACTCGACGAGCTCGACCGAGACCTCGATCAGCTTCTTGCCCGTGAACGGATCGCCGACCTGAACCGTGGGCCGCTTGTCGGCGTCGTCCTCGCCGAGCTCGGCGCTCGCGAGCACGGAGGCGCCGCCGATCCCGTCGCGCCCGGTCGTGGCGCCGTAGAGGACGACCAGGTTGCCCGGGCCGCTTGCGTGGGCGGTCGCGATCCGGTCGGCCGGGAGGAGCCCGACGCACATCGCGTTCACGAGCACGTTGTCGGCGTACGCGTCGTCGAAGACCGCCTCTCCGCCGACGGTTGGAACGCCCACCGAGTTCCCGTAGGCGCCGATCCCGGCGACCGCCCGGTCGAACCGCGGGTCGCCCTCGGCAAAGCGAAGGCCGTCGAGCAGCCCCACCGGCCGCGCGCCCATCGCGATGATGTCGCGCAGGATCCCACCCACCCCGGTCGCTGCGCCCTGGAAGGGCTCGACCGCCGAAGGGTGATTGTGGCTCTCGACCTTGAAGCAGACCGCCTCCCCCTCGCCGAGGTCGATCACGCCCGCATTCTCACCGGGTCCCTGCAAGACGCGTTTACCCGTGGAGGGCAACCGCTTCAGGAGGAACGCCGAATGCTTGTAGCCGCAGTGCTCGGACCAAAGCAACGAGAAGACCGCAAGCTCGAAATGATTTGGCTCGCGCTCGAGCAGCTCGACGATTCGCGCGAGCTCTCCGTCGGTGAGGCCGAGGGCTCGATGGAGAGGCTTGTCGGCGACAGAGCTCAGGTCTGTCACTCTAACCGGGAACGCCGACGACGCCCGCCGCGTTGGGAAGAAGCGTGAGCCGCCGCCACGTGATCATGCTGCTCGCGCTCGCCGCGGTCTGGGGAGTGTCGTTTCTCTTCATCGAGATCGCGCTCCGCGAGCTGGCGCCGACAACCGTGATCCTCTTCCGGATCGCCGCCGGGGCGCTCGCTCTGGGGATCTATGTCGCGCTCCGCGGCCACGGCTTCGGCGGTCTACGCGCCTACCTCGGCTCGCTGGCGCTGATGGGCGCCTTCAACACCGCGTTTCCGTTCTTCCTGATTACGTGGGTCAGCAGTTCATCGACTCGGGGCTGGCGGCGATCCTCAATGCGTCCGCACCGATCTTCACCGCGGTCTTCGCGCTCGGGGTCGACCGCAGCCAGCGCGTCACGGGATTGCGGCTCGTCGGGATCGTCCTCGGTTTCGTCGGGATCGTCGCGCTCGTCGGCTTCGAGCCGGGCGGCGGCGATCGCGCGATCTGGGGGTCGCTCGCCGTGGTCGGCGCGACGGTCTGCTACGCCCTGGGCGGCCTCTACGCCGGCCGGCGGTTCGTCGGGCTTCGTCCAGAGCTCGTCGCCTTCGGCAGCCTCTGCTTCGCATCGGTGTTCGCGCTCCCGCTCGGAGCGGCGAACGCGAGCGCGTTCGGGTGGGAGACCCTCGCCGCGCTGCTCTTCCTCGGCGTCGCGGCGACCGCGGTCGCATACCTCCTCTACTTCGGGCTGATCGCCGGCGCCGGCGCGTCACGCGCGATCCTGGTCACCTATCTCGTGCCCTCTCTCGCGCTCGTCTACGGCGCAGTCCTCCTCGACGAGCAGATCTCCGCGCTCGCGCTCGTCGGGCTCGCGCTCGTGCTCTCGGGGGTCGCGCTCGGGACACGCCGGGCGCCGGTAGCTTCGTGAGATGGCCGTAGTAGCGACCTTGAACGCCCGCGCGTACCTCGGGCGTCGCTCCCCGATGAGATACCGGCAGTGTCTGGCCGGAGGGGACACTACGAGTAGTACGGCCCCGGAGAGCCGGGTGCTGCGAGCGGCGCCAGGCGGCGGCGGAGCCCGGCTCTGCCGGGCGGGAGCCGTCGCCGGCGAGAGGCGCGCGTGACTCGGTATTGGCCGAATATCCTGCTGCTCGCGGCGGTCTGGGGTGCGTCCTACCTCTTCATCAAGGTCGCGGTCGAGGAGATCGAGCCCGCGCCGATGATGGCCGTGCGGACGCTGCTCGCGGCGGCGGTGCTGGCGACGTACCTCGGGCTTCGGATCGGCTGGAAGCGCGCGGCCGCCGACGTCCACGCCGCCTGGCGGCACTGCCTCGTGCTCGGCGTGCTGAACGCGGCCCTTCCGTTCTGGCTGATCGCCTGGGGCGAGAAGCACATCGACTCGGGGCTCGCCGCTGTCGTCCAGGCCTCGGTGCCGATCTTCAACGCGCTGCTCGTGCTCCGCTTCCTCCCCCACGAGCGGCTGAGCACCACGCGCGCGCTCGGCCTCGCGGTCGGGATCGTCGGCGTCGGCGTCGTCACCGGGATCCATCCCGACGGCGGCTGGATCGCCGTGGCAGGCGCGCTCGCGATCGTCGCCTCCTCGCTCGCCTATGCCGGAGCAGGCGTCTACGGCCAGAAAGCGGTCTCGGGAACCGCCGGCCCGGTGCTCGCGACCGGCTCGATGCTCGTAGGCGGGCTGATCCTGCTCCCGATCGCGCTCTTCCAGCTGCCGACGAGCGCACCCGGCTGGGAGGCAACCTCGTCGGTGCTCGCTCTGTCGCTTCTCGGCACGGCCCTCGCACAGCTCGTGCTCTTCCGGATACTGGCGCTCTACGGGTCGGCGCGGCTCTCACTCGTCACCTACCTGTTGCCCGGCTTCGCGCTCGTCTACGGGGCGCTGATCCTGGACGAGGCGATCACGGCCTCGACCCTCCTCGGAGGCGCTCTCATCCTCGGCGGTGTCGCGCTTGCGTCGGGGACGCTCCACCTGCCTCGACGATCGGGAGTCACCGCCCGCCAATGAGCGTGACTCTCCGCCGCGCGACAACGGCCGACGCCGACTTCGTCGCAGACCTCTACGCGGACGAGGATGTCCGTCCCTGGCTTGCAGCGGCAGGTCGCTACGACCGAGAGGCTGTGCACGCCGACCTCGAGCGCTTCGAGCGCGAGCCCGCTTCGGGCGGGCTGATCCAGATAGAGGTCGGCGGCGAAAGAGCCGGCGTGTGCGCCTGGAAACTCGTCTACGAGCGGAGCCGGATCGCGCAGCTCGGCGGGCTCGCGATCCACCCGGACTTCCGCGGTCGCGGCATCGCCGAGGAGGCGGCGCGGCTGCTCCAACGCGAGCTGATCCTCGAGCTCGGATTCCATCGCCTCGAGCTCGAGGTCTACGCCTTCAACGAGCGGGCCCAACGGCACGCCGAGCGCGCCGGCTTCGTCCGCGAGGGCGTCAAGCGCCAGGCCTACCGGCGCGGCGACGGCTGGGTCGACAGCGTCTGCTACGCGCTGATCGCCGAGGATCTGGACTCAGGGACTCGCGACGGGAAGTCCGAGCCCGCGGGCGATTGACGCCATCCGCAGGTCGTACGTGATCAAGACGCCGAGATCCGGTCCGAGCGCTCGTGCAGCCGAGACGTGAATGGTGTCGAGCGAACGGAGCTCCCCTTCGAGCTCTCCAGCGTCGTCGAGCAAGCGGTCGGAGAGTCTTACGAGACGGACCGTGCGAAATGCGCTTCGGGCCGCCGCGACGGCGTCCGGTCCGGAGGGCAGCACTGCCCTGATCGCCTCGGTGCGAAGGAGCGCGCAGGACGCACGATTGGGCCACTGCTGGAGCCATTCGAACAGTCGAGCTGACTCCGCCTCTCGAACGATTGTCTTCACGAAGGCGGAGGTGTCCAGATACGCGAACGTCACCGCTCGTCGGCTCGCAACTCGGCCAGAACCTCCGATGGGAGCTTCACTCCCGGCTTGGGCTGCAGAGGGAGCCCGAGTGCGAGCAGATCGCCCTTCGCTTCGCTGATCTGTCCTTCGGCAGCGAGCAGCTCCACGCCCTGAGCTGGCGCAGGGATCGGCTGAAGGCGCGCAACAGGGCGCCCGCGGTCAGTCACTTCGAAGCTCTCGCCCGCGGCGGCGCGCCTGACCCAGCGACTGGCGTGCTGCCGCAGCTCCCGGATTCCGATCCGCTCTATGTGCTACATGGTAGCACATGAGAAGGTTGGGCCGAACCCGTAGGCTGCGCCCATGGAGCTGATCCACACCTGCTACCGGATTACGGAGGTCGACCGCTCGGTCGCGTTCTACACCGCCCTCGGCTTCGAGGAGCGGCGGCGAATGCCGATCCGCGAGGAGGCGATCAACGTCTTCATGGGCCTGCCTGGCGGGGGCGACCAGCTCGAGCTGACGTACAACCACGGCGTCGACTCGTACGAGCTCGGGACGGGCTACGGGCACATCGCGCTCACGGTCGACGATTTGGCGCAGACGCTCGCGGGCCTGGCCGAGCAGGGGATCGAGCCGGAGCGGGCACCCTATCGGCTGCGCGAGGGCGGCTCGCTGCTCTGCTTCGTCCGCGACCCGGACGGCTACCGCATCGAGCTGATCGAGCCCAGCGCGACGTAGCTGCCAACCGAGCGATCCGTCCGGCCCGCTCGACTCCAAACTCGCAGCGGCGGAGCAGCTGCTCGTAGGGCGAGCCGCTCGCGCGTGGCGAGAGAGCACGTTCGCCCACCCGACGTTTCCAGCATGGACCCAGGGAAACCTGTTGCGTCCGCACTAGAGCCCAGCAGCCGCAGCGGCACGGCCCGTCGTCCAGCTCGGGTCACGGGGCCGGAACTCGCGGATGTGACGGTGGACCTCCCACGCGATGAATCCCAGGCGAGAGGGTCCGACGTGGTCGAGTACGCAATAGTCGATCGTCCAGCCCGTGCCGTCCGGCTCGCCCTGTGTCCAGCCGACGCCGCGCACGACGAGGGCGTGCCGCCCTCCGGGCAGCGGCGTATGCTGCACGAGCGGAGACGGCAGGTGCCCGCACAGGATCAGGTCGGCGTCGCCGACGCGCGCGAGCGCCTCGTCGATCTCGTCGTCGGTGAACTCCACCGCGTACGCCGGATCCGGGCCGTGGAAGATGCCCGAGCGAACCGTGCTGTCCCAGATGCCGGAGAACGAGTCGCCGGGCATGGAGTGACAGACGTAGACATCGCGCGGACGTGCGCAGTCGAGCTTCAGCTCGCCGGGCAGCTCCCGCAACCACGCGAGGCTGTCCGCGCTGAGGGCGGCTTGACCCGCGGCGACAAACGGCAGGAAGTGGTCGGGCGAGTCGGGCCGGCGGAGTCGTTGTGCGAGGGTGGCTGGCCAACGCGGAGTCCCCCAGTCGCGCAGGTAGATCTCGCCGTTGCCGTATACCGCCGCCACCTTCTCCGCGCGCAGCAGCGCGACCATCTCGTCGGGCGGGTCGGGCGAGAACGGTGTGTTCACGAAGTCGCCGCAGTGGACGATGAGATCTACGCCGGCCCGACGGCAGCCGCGGATCGATACCTCGAGCGCTGGAACGTGCCCGTGCGTGTCGCCGAGCAGACCGATTCGCATGACGTGTTCTATCGCGCGGAAGGCGCGTCTGGCGGGACACCTGCCGCGCACGCCCCGCCCTGGCGCAGTCGCAGCAAGAAAGACCGCGCACACCTCTTGCTAATCGAGGCGCGCGTCCAGCTGCACCGTTGCAGTGTCTCCCGCTTCCTTGCCGATCGCCCGGCGGATCTCGGCCTTGATCGGAAGCTTGTGGGTGCCGTCGCCCATGGCCATGAACGAGCTTCGGAATGGGTGCCCGTCGATCGAGCCTCGCACCTTCACGAGCCTGCGAGTCCCGAAGAACTCGACCGAGGCGGGCCACACAACATAGGTCCAGCCGCCCTTGGCGGAACTCTTTTGCAGTACGGCCGTGAACCGCTCCGCTAACGCAACTGCCATTTGATCCTCCTCCCGTTCGTCGAGTTGTCAGCTCAGACCGTGGACGACGGCGAAACTCATCGATTCGAGAGCTTCGTGATAGAAGAGGCTCATGGTCACGCATGTCGCGAAGCACCTGACGACGGAGGAGCTCGAGGCCGGGCTCAGCGAGATCCGGCAGGCGCCGCGCGACGAGGGCATCGTCGCGCTGATCGTGAGGCGGCCCGCCGAAGGGGAGCGGGAGGTGCTCGCGGAGGGGATTCTCTACCTGGCCGACGGGCTCGTCGGCGACTCGTGGAGTGCCCGCGGGAGCAAGCGCACTCCCGACGGCTCAGCGCACCCGGACATGCAGCTCAACCTGATGAACGCGCGTGTCGTCGACCTCGTGGCGGCCGGGGATCGGACGCGCTGGGCTCTCGCCGGCGATCAGCTCTACGTCGATCTCGACCTCTCGGAGGCGAACCTGCCGCCGGGCACGCGGCTCGCGCTCGGCTCGGCTGTGATCGAAGTGACGGCGGAGCCTCATACGGGTTGTGCGAAGTTCAGCGCCCGCTTCGGCGGGGACGCCCATCGATTCGTGAACACGAAGATGCACCGGCATCTGCGCCTGCGCGGGCTCAACGCGAAGGTGGTCGCGCCCGGCACTGTGGGCAGCGGCGACACGATCCGCAAGCTCTGACCACAGCCTGATGCGGACGCGGCGAATGATCACCGTGGTCGGCTGTCACGCCGGCGGCGAGATCGGCAACGTCGTCGTCGGGGGTGTCCTGCCGCCGGCGGGCGCGACCGTCTTCGAGCAGATGCAGACGTTGCGGCGCGACGGCGACTCGCTGCGGCGGCTCCTGCTGCGAGAGCCGCGCGGCAGCGTCGCCTGCCACGCGAACCTCGTCGTCCCGCCGACACGTCCGGACTGCGACGCGGGCTTCATCATCATGGAGCCGACCGAGTATCCGGCGATGTCGGGCTCGAACACGATCTGCACTGTGACCGTCCTCCTCGAGACCGGGATGCTCGAGCTGCGCGAGCCCGAGACGGTCGTGCGGCTGGAGGCGCCGGGCGGCGTCGTCGAGGCGCGCGCAAGGTGCCGCGACGGCCGCTGCGAGAGCGTCGAGCTCACGAACGTCGCCTGCTTCGCCGATCGCCTCGATGCGCCTCTCGAGGTGGAGGGGCTCGGGACGGTGACGGTCGATGTCGCCTACGGCGGGATGTGGTACGCGATCGCCGACGCGCGGGCACTCGGGTTCGCGCTCGAGCCAAACGAGGCACGAGATCTTTCCCTCGCCGGAGAGCGGATCCGCGCCGCCACACGCGAGCAGATTCCATGCGCGCATCCGGAGAATCCCGCAATAGCGGGCGTCAGCATCGTCCAGATCGCGGAGCCGTGGCAGGGGGTCGGGAAGGTGAGCCGCAACGCAGTCGTAGTGGCGCCCGGGCGGCTCGACCGCTCGCCGTGCGGCACCGGCCTCTCGGCACGCCTGGCCGTCCTCCACGCCCGGGGCCTGATACGGGTCGGCGAGACGATGACCCACGCCTCTGTGCTCGGCTCCACCTTCGACGGGCGGATCCTCTCGGAGACCCGCGTCGGCGAGCTCTCGGCCATCGTGCCGGCAATCCGCGGCAGCGCCTGGATCACCGGCGTGACGCAGCTCAACGTCGACCCGGACGATCCGTTCCCGGAGGGCTACCTGCTGCCGGACACCTGGGGCGTCAGCGGGCTCGACACTCGGGCGTAGCTCCTCTCTCAGACGTGCTCACCGGCGAGCACCGGCCGGGCCTCGGCCGCGCGCGTTAGGCTGGTTCCGGTGCGGAACGCAGAGTTCGGGTTCGTGGGAACGCCGCTTCGCAAGCAGCTCGTGGCGGCGGTTCTGCGGGGTGAGAAGACCGCGACGGCCGGTTTACTCGTCGACTACGAGCGCGACGGAGACGAGCTGCCGGAAGTCGGCGAGCGCTTTCTCGTGCTCGACAGCGACGACCGCAGCGTCGCCGTGATCGAGACGACCGAGGTGCGCGTGCTCCGGGTGGGCGCCTGCGACCTCCAGTTTGCGCGCGACGAGGGCGAGGGGTTCGAGTCGGTAACGCAGTGGCGCGCCGCACACGACGGCTTCTGGCGCTCCTACGCGGACGAGATCCGCGCCTTTCTCGGCGACCCGAGCTGGGAGGTCACGGACGAGACCGAGTTCGTCGCCGAGCGCTTCCGGCTCGTCGAGATGCTCTAGCGCTTCGAGGTCTTCCGCTTGCGCGCGGGGGGCTTGCGGGCAGCCGGGCGCTTGGCGCGCGTGGCTTTCGTCTGCTTCGCCGCCTCGACCGAGGCCTTGAGCGCGGCGAGGAGGTCGGCAGGCTCCTCGTCGGCCTCCGGGTCGGGGACCGTGATCGTCTCGCCCTTCCGCTTCGCCTTGATCACCTTGCAGAGCGTTTCGCGATAGGTGTCCTCGTAGCGTTCCGGCTCGAAGGTGCCGCTGAACTGCTCGATCAGCGCGGTCGCCAGCTCGAGCTCGCTCTTCGCGATCCGGACGCCTTTGGGAGCGATCTCGTCGACCGGTCGGAGCTCGTCGTGGAAGAACATCTTCTCGAGCGTGAGCGTCCCTTCTCTCACGCGCAGGCAGCCAAGGCTCTGCCGGTCGCGCATCACGTATTTCGTGATCGCGGCGAGACCCGTCTTCTCCATCGCGTTGCGCAGGAGCGCGTAGACCTTCTCGCTGCCCTGCTGTGGCCCGAGGTAATACGTGCGCTCGAAGTAGATCGGATCGATCTCGTCATAGGGAACGAAGTCGGAGATCTCGATCGTCTTCACGCCCTCGGTGCGGGCCGCTTCGAAGTCTTGGTCTGCGAGGACGACGAACTCGCCCTTCTCGAACTCGAACGCCTTCACGATCTCGTCGTCCGGAACCGGTTTCTCCTCGGTCTTACAGATCTTCTGGTAGCCGATCCGGCCGCCGTCGGGCTCATGGATGAGATGGAAGCGCAGATCGTTTTCGTCGATCGCGCTGAACATCCGTACGGGGACGTTGACGAGACCGAACGAGATCGAGCCCGACCAGATCGCGCGTGGCATAGGGAGAGAACGGTGGAGCGAACGTGACAGTTTCGGCACGAAGCCGTCACACACCTGTGACGGATGGCGCTCTAGGGTCATCTCCATGAGCGCTCAGACGAAAGCGGCGCCCGCAACGGCGAGTACGCCCTGGGGTCCGGCGCGGCTGCTCGAGGAGTTGCGGCTCCCGCAGCAGGCCGGCGAGAAGCGCTTCTCCTCGTTCATCCAGCTCCTCGAGACGAAGAAGGGCGAGCGCCTCGTCCGCTTTGCCTACGCGACCGACGGCACCGCACGACGCGGGCCGGTGACCCTTCGGGCTCGCGACCTCGAGCGCCTCCGCGTCCTGCTCTCGAAGCACCCCGGCCTGCAGGAGACGCTGAGGCTGTGAGCGCGCTACGAACGGGAGCCTTCAAGGACGTGCTCGTGCGCGGCGTCGACGAGCGCCGCGAGGAGCAGGGCGCCGTCGCCGGAGCCGAGCAACGGATCGACGGCGTGCTCGGGGTGGGGCATGAGGCCGAAGACGTTGCCGGCCTCGTCGCACACGCCCGCCACGTCGCCCACTGAGCCGTTGCAATCCTCCGCGTAGCGAAGCACGAGCTGGCCGGCCGCGTCGAGCTCGGCGTAGAGATCCTCGTCCGCATACCACGAGCCCTCTCCGTGCTTCACGGGGATCGTCAGCGTCTGGCCGGGCTCGCACCGGCGCGTCAGGAGCGTACCGGCCTGCTCGACCCGGATCGCCACGTCGCGGCAGACGAACTCGAGATCGCGGTTTCGTCGCAGGACCCCCGGGAGGAGTCCGGCCTCGCACAGGATTTGAAAGCCGTTGCAGATTCCGAGAACCGGGCCCCCGTCTGCGGCGAACGCGCGTACCGCACCCATGATCGGGGCCGCGCGGGCAATCGCGCCACAGCGAAGGTAATCGCCATAGGAGAATCCGCCGGGGAGGACGACCGCGCCCGTCTCTCGCGGCAGCTCCGTCTCGGCGTGCCAGACAAGGCGTGCGTCCGCGCCGAGCGCACCGAGCGCCCACGCCGCGTCGCGGTCGTCGTTGGAGCCCGGAAAGACGAGGACTGCGATCCGCGGGCGGATGCTCACGCTGTGCCACCCTCGATCTCGATCTCGAAGCTCTCGATCAGCGGGTTTGCGAGCAGTTGCTCGCACATTTGCTCGACCTGGAGTCGGGCCTCCTGCGAGGTCGGCGCCTCGACATCGAGGTCGATGAGGCGGCCCACACGCGCGCCGCCCACCGCGAAACCGAGCGTTCGCAGCGAGCGACTGACCGCCTCCCCCTCGGGATCGAGAATGCCCGCCTTCGGTCGGACGAACACGGTCGCCCTCAGCGGAGCACCACCTGCGGATCGGCGAGATACGCCGCGAACGCGATTCCGGTCAACAACTCGAACGCCTCGACGTAGCGCGCGCGCGTGCCGGCAACGACGTCGTCGGGAACGTCCGGGCCGGGATCGGTCTTGTCCCAGCCGAGGCTCTCGCAGTAGTCGCGGACGTACTGCTTGTCGTACGACGGTTGCGGACCTCCCGGCGCATACTCAGACGCAGGCCAGAAACGCGAGGAGTCGGGCGTCAGCACCTCGTCGCCGAGCACGAGCGTGCCCTCGGAATCGAGCCCGAGCTCGAGCTTCGTGTCCGCGAGGATGATCCCGCGCGTCTCCGCATGGGCTGCGCCGTAGCGGTAGAGCGCAAGCGCGATCCGCTCGACCTCGTCGTAGAGGTCCGAGCCGACGAGGGCTGCGGCAGCGGCCCCGTCGATGTTCTCGTCGTGGCCGCTGGGCGCTTTCGTTGCCGGGGTGAGGAGCGGTTCGGGCAGCCGGTCGGATTCGCGCAGCCCGGCAGGAAGCGCGTGCCCGCAAACCGAGCCGGTCGCGCGATAGTCCTTCCAACCCGAGCCGGCGAGGTAGCCGCGCACTACACACTCGATCGGGAGCATCTCGAGCCGGCGACACTCGAGCGAGCGGCCGTCGCCGTGCAGCGCCAGCAGGTGATTCGGGACGAGCTCGCTCGTACGTGCGAACCAGAAGGCCGAGAGGCCGGTCAACACCCGACCCTTGTCGGGGATCTCGGTCGGCAGGATCACGTCGAAGGTGGAGATCCGGTCGGAGGCGGTCAGGAGCAACCGCTCGTCGTCGAGGGCATAGAGCTCCCGCACCTTGCCGCTACCGAGATGCACGCTCGCCTCAGGCATGCGCGTGCTCCCGCTTACTCACGAGCGCGCGCAACCGCTCGAAGACGACGTCCACATGGCAGGTATACGCGTCGAGATCGAAGACGGCGTCCACCTTCACGCGGCCCGCCAGCTCCGCGTCGGCTCGGACGAGCGTCGGGAAGTCGAGCCCTTCGTCCCACGCCCGCATCGCATGCCGCTGCACGAGCCGGTATGCCTTGTCGCGCGCAAGACCCGACTCGACGAGCGCGAGCAACAGCCGCTGGCTGAAGTAGAGACCGTGGCTCGTGCTGAGGTTCTCACACATCCGCTCGGTGCGGACGACGAGCCCTTCGACCAGCCACGTGAACCGGTCGAGCATGTAGTCGACGGCGAGAAACGCATCCGGGAGCACGACCCGCTCGGCAGACGAATGCGAGATGTCGCGCTCGTGCCAGAGAGCGACGTTCTCGAGCCCGACCACGGCGTAGCCGCGGACGACCCGCGCCAGCCCGCAGATCCGCTCGGCGACGATCGGATTGCGCTTGTGCGGCATCGCCGACGAGCCCTTCTGGCCCCGACCGAACGGTTCCTCGACCTCGCGCACCTCGGTTCGCGACAGGTGCCGGATCTCGAGCGCGAATCGCTCCAGCGATGCCGCCAGCAACGCCAAGGCGCTCACGACCTCGGCGTGCCGGTCGCGCTGGAGGATCTGCGTCGAGCTCGGCGCAGGCTCGAGCCCGAGCCGCTCGCAGGCGATCCGCTCGACTTCCGGATCGGTCGCCGAATACGTCCCGACCGCGCCGGAGAGCTTGCCGACGCGCATTCCTTCCAGCGCGCGGTCGACGCGCACCCGGTCGCGCTCGAGCGCGAAGGCCCAGCCGGCCAGCTTCAGGCCGAACGTCGTCGGCTCCGCGTGGACGCCGTGCGTCCGGCCGATCGTGAGCGTCTCCCGATGCTCCTCGGCGCGCCCTACCACGGCCGCGAGAGCGCGCTCGACTCCCGTGAGGATGAGCGCACCCGCCTCGCCGATCTGCAGTGCCAGTGCCGTGTCGACGACATCGGAGGACGTGAGCCCAAAGTGGAAGTAGCGACCTTCCGCGCCGAGCTGCTCGGCGACTGCGTCGACAAACGCGGCGACATCGTGGTGGGTTTCCGCCTCGATCTCAGCCACGCGGGCGGCCGAAGGAGGCACCGCGGCGGCGCGGATCGAGTCGACTGCCGCCCGCGGCACCGCCCCGTGCTCGGCCCAGCCGTCGAGCGCCGCCAGCTCCACCTCGAGCCAGCGCGCGAGCTTCGTCTCGTCCGACCAGATCCGGGCCATGGCCGGGCGGGAGTAGCGGGCGATCACGTTTCGGAGTGTACGGAGCCCTCCGGCGGCACAGGCGCCTGGACTTCCGTCGCCGTAAGCGCGACGTCGTACCGCAGGCGGGCGCCGTCGAAAGCGATCCGCTCGCATCCAGCGTAGGCGCGCTGCCGCGCAACGGCGATCGTCGGCCCGGTCGCGGTCACGTTCAGGATCCGGCCGCCGTTCGTGACGAGCTTGTCTCCATAGCGCGCCGTGCCTGCGTGGAAGACGAGCGCTCCGAGACCTTCGGCCTCCTCGACGCCCGTTATCTCCGAGCCGTGGTCGGCGCTTGCCGGGTAACCCTTCGCCGCCAGGACGACGGTCACCGCCGACCCCTCTCCCGCCGAGAGCTCGACGCCCGAAAGATCGCCGGTTGCCGCAACCCTGAGCGCACCGACGAAGCCGCCGCCGAGCAGAGGCAGGATCGACTGCGTCTCCGGATCGCCGAAGCGGCAGTTGAACTCGAGCACCTTCGGCCCCTCCTCGGTCAGCATCAGCCCGGCGAAGAGCACTCCCACGAACGGCGCCCCGCGCCGCGCGAGCTCCTCGATCACGGGCCGGTGCACCAGTTCGACGAGCTCCTCAACCTCGGCGAGGCCGAAACCCGCAACCGGCGAGTACGAGCCCATCCCGCCCGTGTTCGGACCACTGTCGCCGTCGCCGAGCCGCTTGAAGTCCTGCGCGGCCGCGAGCGGAATCACGGTGCGACCGTCGGAGAGGGCGAAGACCGAAACCTCCTCGCCCTCGAGGAGCTCCTCGATCACGAGCGGCCCCTCGAACGCCGCAGCGGCAACGAGTGCGGCATCGACCTCCGCCGCCGTCCGGCAGACGTAGACGCCCTTTCCGGCTGCGAGACCGTCGACCTTGACGACACAGGGAGCGCGCGCCACCGCGAGCGTCGCCGCGGTCGGAACCGACGCCGCTGCCAGTACCTCCTTCGCGAACGTCTTCGATCCTTCGATGCGCGCAGCCGCGCGTCCCGGTCCGAAGACGGCGATCCCCGCATGCCGCAACACGTCGGCTACGCCCGCCACGAGCGGCCCTTCCGGCCCGATCACGACGAGGTCGACAGCGAGCTCCCGGGCGAGAGCGAGCAGGCTCTCTCCGTCCTCGCCGCGCACCGGGTGGCAGCTGCCCAGCGCAGCGATTCCCGGATTCCCCGGAGCCGCGTGCAGCGCGTCGACCTCTCCTGCCTGGGCGAGCTTCCAGACGAGCGCGTGCTCGCGTCCGCCCGACCCGACGACGAGAACTCTCAAGGCGGGCCGAGTCTACTCCCGGAGCCAGACTGTGTTTGGAGCCGGCACAGCCGGCGCATGAGGTGCGCATGAGCCAGAACGAGCCAGGTCTCGAGCTGCACGGGTGGGAAACCCGCTGGCAGGAGCTCGAAACGACGTTCGAGGAGGATCCTGCGGGCGCGCTGCCGGAGGCCTGCGACTTCGTCGAGCAGACGCTCCGCGAGAGCGAGCTCGATCCCGAGTCCACCACGGCCGAGCCCGGCGAGCTCCAGAGCGCGTACGCGGCGGCCCGTGAGACCGCGAACCGGATCGAGCGCGGCGAGGACGTCGACCCCGGCGACATCGGCGCCGCAATCGAGAACCTCCGCGCGGTCTACGACACGCTGCGCGCCACCCGCCCCGGCTGACCCGATCAGCCCGGGCGCGAACGCCGGGCAGCTACCTGGCGAGGACCTGCTCGCGTGCCGCGCCGGTGCCGATCAGGTCGACGGTGACGTCGAGCTCGCGCTCGACGAGTTCGACATAGGCGCGAGCGGCAGCGGGCAGATCGGCGACGCTCGCGCATTCGTCGAGCGTCTCGCCCCAGCCCCGAACCGGCTCGAACACAGGCTCGGAGTGATGGAAGTCGCTCTGATGTGCCGGGAAGTCGGGCGTCTCCGATCCATCAGGGAGCCGGTAGCGAACGCACACCTGTAGCTCGTCGAAGCTCGAAAGGACGTCGAGCTTCGTCAGCGCGAGCGACGTGATCCCGTTCAGGCGCACGGCGTAGCGCAGCGCGACGAGGTCGAGCCACCCCGGTCGACGCGAGCGACCGGTGACCGTGCCGTACTCCTGGCCGAGCTCGCGGACGCGGCCGCCCACCCCCTCGTTCATCTCGCTCGGGAAAGGTCCCTCGCCGACGCGCGTCACGTAGGCCTTGGCGACGCCCAGTACCTCGTCGATCCGGGTCGGACCGATCCCGATCCCGGTGCACGCGGCGCCTGCAACCGGGTTGGACGAGGTGACGAACGGATAGGTGCCGTGGTCGAGGTCGAGGAGCGTCCCCTGCGCCCCCTCGAGCAGGACGCGCTTGCCGTCGTTGAGCGCCCGGTCGACGAGCAAGGAGGTGTCCGCCACGAACGGCCGCAGCCTCCGCGCGTACTCCTCGTAGCGGCCTGCCACCTCCTCGAGCTCGAACGGCTCCAGCTCGTAGATCCGCGTCAACCAGGAGTTCTTCTCCGCGAGCGCGGTCTCGATCTTCTGGCGGAGGATCTTCGCGTCGAGCAGATCCTGGACGCGGATCCCGATTCGCGCGGCCTTGTCGGCGTACGCAGGACCGATCCCACGCCGCGTCGTTCCGATCTGGAGCTTGCCGAGCCGCTTCTCGCTGGCGCCGTCAAGCGCGATGTGCCACGGCATGATCAGGTGCGCGTTCCCCGAGACCTTCAGCGGCTCGGTCGAGAGCCCGCGCTTCTCGAGGTCGTCCATCTCCGCGAGCAACACCTCCGGGTCGACGACGCAGCCGTTGCCGAGCACGCTCAGCTTCCCGGAGACGATCCCCGACGGGAGCTGGCGGAACTTGAACGTCTCCCCGCCGACGATCACGGTGTGCCCCGCGTTCGGACCGCCCTGGTAGCGGCAGACGACGTCCGACTCCTGGGCGAGCAGGTCGACGATCTTGCCCTTGCCCTCGTCGCCCCACTGCGCGCCGACTACGACCTTCGCGGGCATGCGCCGGAGTGTTGCACGCCCGTCAGCCTCGAAGTCAGCTCAGCCGCTTCAGCAGCCCGAGCGCCTGCTGATTCCACGGGACCCGGTGGGTCGTTCCGGCCGAGCCCGCGCGGTCGCGGTTCGCGAGATACCAGTCGTACGTCTCGATCAGCGTCCGCGCATTCGACCGCTGCGGCGTCCAGCCGAGCAACCGCTCCGCCTTCTCGGTCGAGACGAAGGAGTCCTTGTGCGCGGTCTTGTAGTGCCACTCGGCGAGAGGCGAGACGCGTAATCGCTCGAGGACACGCAACGCGAACTCGGCCGGTCGCACCGGGACGGGCGTCAACCGCGAGTCGGAGCCGGCGTGATCGATCAGCGCCTGCAGATCCTGCCGCACGGTTCCGAAGTCGCTCGCTCCGACGTTCAGCGCTTCGCCGCCGACGCCGGCCGCCGAGAACGAGCGGACGATCGCGTCGACCAGATCCTCGACGGCGAGCAGCTGATAGCGGTTAGCCCCCGCTCCGAGCGTGTAGATCCGCCGGCTCTCGCGCACCCAGTCGAAGAGAATCTCGAAGACGCCGAGCCGCTCGGCTCCGACAAACGTCTTCGGACGAACGATCACCGTCTCCAGCCCGCGGCCCGCGAACGCGCGGCACACTTCCTCGGCCCGGATCTTCGACGCGCCGTACCAGCCGACGCCGACGAGCGGGTCGCTCTCGACGATCGGATGGCGAACGGGAATGCCGTAGACCGCCGTTGTGGAGACGAAGACGACGCGCCGGACGCCTGCTTCGAGCGCTGCCGCCAGGACGTTTGCAGTGCCGTCTACGTTGACCGAGAAGATCGATTCGCGCGATGCCTGAATCGGAAGCGCGGCTGCGGCATGCACGACGATCTCGGCGCCGGCGACGAGCTCCCTTACCGCCGCCGGGTCGCGGACATCTCCCCGCAGCTCCTCGACAGCCGCCTCGAGACCGCGATCGTCGAGGGGAACGACGTCGAGCGTGCGCACCGTCTCGCCGTCCACGAGCAGACGTCGCGCGAGATGCAGACCGAGGAAACCAGCGCCGCCGGAGATCGCGACAGTCATGAGGTCGAGAGCAGCCGTTCTAACGCAGGGTCGAGCCCGAATGAGTCGCGCAGAGCCTCGTACGAACGCCGCGCGTCCGGTCCGGGCCGCCGGCCTCGAACGGCTCGGATGAGCACGTTCTTCGGCGTGTGCTCGAGCTCGACGAATTCGACGAGCTGCGTCCGGTACCCCGCGAGCTCGAGCAACTGCGCCCGTAAAGCGTCGGTCACGAGCGCCGCAAAGCGCTCCTTCGCGAGGCCGTGACGGAGAAGCGGCGCCAGCAGATCGCTGCGGATCTGCCCGTAAGCCTCCTTCTGGCAGCACGGGACGGCGAGGATCACGTCTGCCCCCCAGCGCACGGCCTGCGCGAGCGCGTCGTCCGTCGCCGTATCGCACGCGTGCAAGCTGACCACGAGATCGACCTTCTCCTCCGCGTCGAAGCTCGCGATCTCGCCGAGCTGGAAGCGCAGCCCGGCGGCGGCGGAACGGTCAGCGAGCACCGTGCACGCCTCGATCACGTCTTGCTTCAGGTCGAGGCCTACGATCTCGACTTCCCGTCCGTGGATCACGGTGAGCAAGTGGTGGAGCGCGAACGTCAGATACGACTTGCCGCAGCCGAAATCGACGATCCGGAGCGTTCCCCCGGCGGGAAGCGACGGCACGACATCCTCGACGAGCTCGAGGAAGCGGTTCACCTGACGGAACTTGTCGTAGCGGCTCTTCCGCACCTGACCTGCCGCGGTCATCACCCCGAGCTCGACGAGAAACGGCACGGGTGTCCCCTCCTCGAGGAGGTAGCGCTTGCGGCGGTCGTGAATGCGGCTCGCATTCGGGCGCGTCGGCGCGTGCCGGAGCACCTTCTCGCCGAGTATCTGCCAATCGGCCTCGGGGCTCTGGAGCAGCGCCTGGCCGTACTCGGCGAGCAGCTCCTCGATGCGCTCACGCGCCGCCGTCACACCGAGATTCTCGTGTGTCGCTCTGTCGACGAGGTGGCTCGTGAAACGGTAGAAGTCCTGGTCTCGCAGCTCGACGGGCTCGACGACGATGCGCGCCGGCAACCCTGATCCGCGCGGTTTCGACAGTACCGCGCGCGTGAGTTGTCCTTCGGCAAAGAGCCGAGCGAGAAGCTCGTCGAAGCCAGCCATGACGACATCATGAGCCTCGCGGCCGCCACCGAGGGACCGTCCCTCGAAGTGCGGCTTCGCGGAGCGCTAGAGCCCGTACGTCTCGAGCAGCCGGAGCCAGAGCTCGCTGCGCGTCGGGAAGGCCGGCACCGCATGCCAGAGCGTCTCGAGCGGCAGCTCGGCGACGACGGCGATCGTCGCGGCGTGAAGCGCATCGGCCACCACCGCGCCGGTGAAGGTCGCGCCTACGATCACGCCGCGATCCTCGTCGACGACGAGCCGCGCCGTCCCGGGCGTGTCCCGGCCGACGAAGCTGCTTCCCGCGCTCTCGCTCGTGCCGACATCGACGGCGCGGACGTTCAATCCGGCCTCCTTCGCCCCCGCGAACGTGTAGCCAACCGCGGCAACCTGCGGGTCGGTGAAGATCACGCGTGGCGAGAGCGCGCCGTCCGAGCGGATCTCGACCTGCTTGCCGAGAATCGCATCGGCTGCGAGTCGTGCCTGGTACTTGCCCATGTGCGTGAGCAGCGAGCGCCCGTTCACGTCGCCGATCGCATAGAGCCAGTCGTGCCTGCTCGAGCGGAGATCGCCACCGACCTCGATCGACGTACCCGGCTCGAGTCCGATCGTCTCGAGCCCAATATCCTGCGTGGCCGGCTTGCGGCCGACGGCGACCAGGAGCTCGGAGCCGCGCGCCTCCGTCCCGTCCTCGAGCTCGACCGTCACCTCGCCGTTTCGCGTGACCGAGACTGCCTTCTTGCCGGTTCGAACGTCAACGCCTGCGGCACGCAGCGCCGCCTCGACCTGCTCGGACGCGAATTCCTCCTCGCGCGAGATCAAGCGCGGCAGCCCTTCGACCACGGTCACCCGCGACCCCAGCGAGGCCCAGGCCTGCGCCAGCTCGACTCCGACCACGCCGCCACCCAGGATCACGAGGCTGGCCGGCACCGCCGCTGCCGTGGTCGCTTCGCGGTTCGTCCACGGCCGCGATTCCGCGAGCCCAGGAATCGGCGGCATCGCCGCCCCGCTCCCGGTCGCGACGACGACGGCCTTGCGCGCCTCGAGGACGTCGTCTCCGACCTCGACCCGCCGCTCGCCCACGAATCGACCAAACCCGCGGACGAGCATCACGCCGCGCTCCTCGAGCCACGGCAGCTGCGACACATCGTCGAGCTCGTGAATCACCTCGTCTCGCCGAGCAAGCACCGCAGCAGGATCCGGGCCCGTTACGGTCAGCCCCGGAACTCGCCGGACTTCTGCCGCCAGCTCGCCCGGCCGGAGCAACGCCTTCGAGGGCATGCACGCGTAGTAGGAGCATTCGCCGCCGACGAGATGCGACTCGACGAGAGCGACATCGAGCCCGGCCTCGCCGAGCCGGCCGGCGGCGACCTCGCCGGCCGGGCCTGCGCCGAGAACGACGACATCGAAGGCGCGATCCACGCGCCGATCCTCGCACAGAGGATCTGACGACCGCGTTAACAGCCTATGCTCGCGCGCGTGAAGGTCGTCGTCGCGCCCGACTCGTTCACGGGCACGCTTGCAGCGGCCGATGCGGCGAACGCGATCGCCTTCGGTTGGAGCTCGATCCGGCCCGACGACGAACTCATACTCGTGCCGATGGCCGACGGCGGCGAGGGAACGATCGAGGTGGTCGCAGCGGCCGTCCCCGGTGCGCAACGGCACGAGACCGCGGTGCTCGACGCGTGCGGCCGTCCGATCTCGGCCGGCTGGCTGGCACTACCGGGGGGCCGCGCTCTCATCGAGGTGGCGCGAGCCTGCGGTCTCTCCCAGCTTGCGCCCGAGGATCGAGATCCTGTGACCGCGACCTCATTTGGCGTCGGCCAGCTCATGCTCGCAGCACGTTCCGCAGGCCACCGCGAGGTCGTCGTCGGCCTCGGCGGAAGCGCGACCGTCGACGGTGGCGCGGGAGCCGCCCATGCGCTCGGCCACGGCTTGGTAAGCCGCTCCGGCGCGTTAGAGCGTGTTCACAGAGGGGAGCCGCTCGGCGCGACCGTCGTCGCCGCTGCGGACGTGAGCTCTCCCCTGCTCGGGTCGGACGGGGCGGTTGCGTGCTTCGCGCCCCAGAAGGGCGCGTCGGCGGCTGATCTGCCGGTGCTCGAGCGCTCGCTCGAGCGGCTCGCCGACATCGTCGAGCGCGACCTCGACGGCGGCCCGTGGCGCGATCTGGCGGGCGCCGGCGCAGCCGGCGGGCTCGGCTTCGGGCTGGCAGCGTTCTGCGGCGCCCGGATCGCACCGGGGGCGGCAATCGTCGCGGAGTTCGTCGGACTGGCCGCTGCGCTCGACGGCGCTTCGCTCGTGGTCACCGGCGAGGGCGCGCTCGACCGCCAGACCGCGACGGGCAAGGTGCCCGCCTACGTGCTGAGTCTCGCCCGCCCCCGAGGGCTAAAAGTGCTCGCAATCGCGGGGCGACTCGAGGACGGAGCCGGTGATCCCTTCGATGCCGTCGCCGAACTCGGGGCAGACGGGCTGCGCCGGCCGGCCGAGCTGTTGACGGCTCGAGCGACCGAGCTCGCGCGCTCGCTCGTCTAGCCGGAACGCCGTGTCGCAGCCTTGTGCGAGAGTCACGGCATGGTCAGCACCGGCGCCGCTGTCGGGATCGCTCTCGTGGCGCTCGGTCTCGTCCTCACTCCCGGCCCGAACATGCTCTACCTCGTCTCGCGCTCGATCACGCAGGGACGCGCGGCTGGCTTCGTCTCCCTGCTTGGAGTCGCCGTTGGCTTCCTCGTCTATCTGGCTGCCGCCGTCGCCGGAATCACGACGGTCTTCCTCGCGGTGCCGACGGCGTACACGGCGCTGAAACTTGCGGGGGCCGCCTACCTGCTCTATCTCGCGTGGCAGGCGGTGCGTCCGGGCGGCCGAGCCGTGTTCGCGCCGAGGGCGCTGCCGAGGGATCCGCGGCGGCGTCTCTTCCTGATGGGCCTGACGACCAACCTGTTGAACCCGAAGATCGCGGTGTTGTACGTGTCGCTGCTACCGCAGTTCATCGACGTCGAGCGTGGCTCCGTCGCCCTGCAGAGCCTGATCCTGGGTGGGATCCAGGTTGCGATCGCGCTCACCGTGAACAGCGCGATCGTGCTCACCGCCGGCTCGCTCGCCGTCTTCCTAGCCCGCAGGCCCGCCTGGGTGCGCGTCCAGCGTTACCTGATGGGCGGCGTCCTCGCCGCACTCGCGCTTCGGCTCGCGACCGATCGCGGCCGCGCAGCCTGACCTACTGCTCGTCGACTTCCAGCCGCTCGAGGCGAGCGCTCCCGTCCTCGTCGAGGTCGATCACGGCGTAGAGCTGCCCGCGACTGATCGAGCTCTCGATCTCCTCCGCCCGGTCTGTGCTCGCGTAGTAGGTCTCGATCCCGTACTCGACAGCGACGGAGCCGCCGGCCGTCGCATCGCTGCGGGCGCGACCGCAGATCGCGTCGCCGCTCGACGGTCGCTCCGCGAGTGCGGAACCGGCCCGCCACTCGTTCTCGCCCGCCTCGTAGAGCAGCGCGCAGATCCGCTCGCCACGAGTGACGTCGAAGCTGACAGGGAGCGAGGAGATCTCGTAGCGGAGAACCACGTAGTTGCCGCGGAAGACGTCCAGCGGATCGACCGGCTGGGCCTTCAGGCGGATCTCACGGCCGAACGCGAGGTCGGCGGCCGCGATTCCGGCCAGCCCGAGCGGGATGGCAACCTGCGCCAAGACGACGGCGAGAAGCGCAAGTTTCCGCCGGTGGCTCATCCGCTCATCCCGGCGAGCAGCTGCTTGCGCTGGCGCTCGAGCAGATAGGCGATAGCGAGGATCAGAACTCCCGCGCCGATCATCCCGGCCGAGCGAGGGAGCGCCGACCAGAAGACGTCGAAGTAGCGGCCGATCAGGTCGATCGCGACGAACGCGACGCCTAGGTTGACGAGCCACGGCTCGTCGGTGACGTAGCCGGCGTAGATCGCGCCGAGGACGACGACGGCCAGGATCAGGTTGAAGACGAGCGCGTAGGCGGTGCCGCCTCCACCCACGAGCACGGCGAAGAGCAGGCTGACCACCGCGACGGCGACCGCGGCCGCCTCGTAGAGGGCGCTTCGCCTGCGCGTCAGCGCAAGTACGGCAGCGCTTGCCAACGCGACGAGGGCAAAGAGGAACAGGCCCACCTTCAGGCCGGCGCCGACCGAGTCGCCCGCCTCGCCCAGCTCGTCGGCCGCCTCGGAGAACGTGAAGACGAAGAGACCGCTCGGCGCGAGCAGCGCGCCGAGCCGACGGCCCGCGGGAGCGAAGCCGCTCACCAGGAACCATCCGGGTGGGAGCCGTCCGAGGGCGGCCGTCGCGAGCCCGTAGAGCGCGCAGCCGTAGAAGACCGCGACGACCGGGAACGCGACCCAGTTGTCTCCCGAGTCGTCGATCGCGGTTCCGAGCTCGAAGCCGACCCAGCCGGTGAGGATCAGGAGAGACGCCCAGGCGACCGGCCGCGAGCGGACGACGAGCGCGGTCGCGGTCGCGCCGGCCCCCCAGATCAGCAACGCAAGCGGATCGTGAGCCTCGACGTTGTACATCTGCCCGACCAGGAAGAGCGCCGAGCCGAAGAGGATCACGCCGAGGAGGTAGAGCGCCTCGCCGACTCTCGGCAACCGGCCCGTCCGCTCCCGCAGATAAAAAGCGCCGGCATAGGAAGCGACGATCGCGCCGGTGAGGAGCGTGAGCCGCACGCCGTGACTCATCGCGTCCCAGTTCGCGGCGAAGAAGCCGATCACGCCGAGCCCGACGGCGATCGCGCCGATCAGCGCGAGCGCGGCGACGGCCCGGCTTCGCGGCTCCTCCTGCGCGGCGACGCCGGCCTCGGCATACCTGCTGCGGAGGGCAGCGGCCTGCTCGGCCGAGACGAGCCCCTCGGCGACCCACAGCTCGCTCTCGAGCGCGAGTCGCTCGGAGAAGGAACGGTGGGCCATCGGCCGAACGCTAGCGCGCGGTGGCCCTCGCGGTCGGCGAGCTGGCCGGTCTCGACCTCTTCCATCATCTGCATCCCTCGGTACAGTCGGCCGCTGCGATGGACGAGATCCTCACGCTGCTCGACTGGAAGCGACGCGTCTTTGCGCTCTACCAGTCGGTGCGCTCGGCGGCCGACCCGGAGGAGGCCTGGGGCCTGTGGCGCGATACACGCGACGAGCTGTATCGCAGCCACTCGCAATCTCCCCTTTCGGAGGGTTCGCGCGGGGACTTCGCCGGTCTCGAGTACTTCGAGTACGACCCAAGCCTGCGCGTGCTCGCCGACGTGTCGGCGGCCGGGCAGGAACCGCGGCCGATCGGCGCGAGCGGCGACGAGTCCGTGCTGTTCCGCCGTTTCGCGGTTGCCTCGTTCGAGCTCGACGGAGAGGAGCAGGCGCTCGAGCTCCACTGGCTCGAGGGCTACGGCGGCGGCATCTTCCTCGCGTTCGCCGACGGAACGAGCGGCTCGGAGACCTACGGCGGCGGTCGTTACGTGCTCGACTCGGTCAAGGGCGCCGACCTCGGGATGGACGACGAGCGGCTCGTGCTCGACTTCAACTTCGCCTATAACCCGTCCTGCGCCTACGACGCACGCTGGATCTGCCCGCTCGCGCCGGCCGCGAACAGGGTGGCGGCCGCGATCAGGGGCGGCGAGCGGCTGCCACCGACACTCGCCTACTGACTAAGAACTCGAATCAGCGGCGACACAAGCCTTCATCTTGATTCGAGTTCTAGGACCAGGGGTAAGGCGACTGCGAGACCGGGTGCAGGTCGCCGGTCGCGAAGCGCTCGAAGCGGAAGGGATAGAGGAGCTGCGAGTGCTCGCCCACGAGCACCTTCGCAACCTCTCGCCCGACTCCGATCATCTTGTAGCCGTGATTGGAGTCGAGGATGCCGTACACGTTCGGCCGCAGATAGTCGAAGACGGGGAAGTTGTCGGCCGTGAACGCGCCCACACCGCCTGAGCGCGCGTCCTTGTAGGAGGCGCGGCAGCCCTCGAAGCGGCTCATTGCATGCGAGAGCCCGGCACACCACATGTCGGCGAAGTCGGGGTCGACGTTCGTGGTCGAGGGGTATGGATCCAGCTCGACGTCGCTCTCGACGACGAGCGGGGCGGCACCGCCCTGGACGCCGTGGCGATCCCGCTTGAAGTAGATGCCCCAGAGCTCGTCGCTCACGAGCCTGCCGTCGTCCGTCCAAAGCGGCGCATCGGTGTCGAGGTGGATCACCGGCGGCGGTCCGCCGTCGGCGGTCGCGAACGAGAGCGGGTCGACTGTGATCTCGCCCTCCTGGAGGTTCCAGTACGTCCACATCGGCCGGTCCCGGACGACCTCGCCGGAGGGCGTGCGCACGTCGATCGTCTCGGGCAGGCCGAGCATCGCCCAGAACACCCTCGCCCACGGCCCGGGAGCGATCACGAGCTGCTCGCCGACCTCGATCCTGCCCCCGCTCGTCGAGACGGCGGTGACCGAGTCGTCGCCGGCGAGCTCGAAGCCGGTGACCTCGACGCCCGAGTACACGGTCACGCCCTCGGACTCGCACTTGCCCGCGAGCCCGAGCACCGAGTCGAGGTTGAACGCGAAGCCGCCTTGGTGCTCGTGGAGGCAGACGGTCGTTCCCTGCGCGCGCCAGTCGGGGAAGAGCCCCTTCATGTGCGCGTCGACCTCGGCCTCGCCGAGGATCAGCTCCGAGCGGTAGCCGATCGCCTCCTGTCGCTCGTAGGTCGCGACGAGATCCGACTCCTGCACGGCGGCGCCGAGCGCGATGTAGCCGACCGGGTTGTAGTGATAGGCCGCCGGATCCGACTCCCAGACCTCGACGCACGCCTGCATCAGCTCGCTCATCGCCGGCTGGAAGTAGTTGTTGCGGACGACGCCGCAGGCGATCCCGGAGGCGCCGGCTCCCGGCCCCGTCTTGTCGAGGACGGCAATGTCCCGGCCGGAGCCGAGGCCGCGCTCCCGCAGCTCCTTCGCGAGGTGGTACGCGGTCGAGAGCCCGTGAATCCCGGCGCCGACGACGACGGTATGGGCGGAAGCGGGAAGCGTCATTAATCTGCATGCCACCGTATCATGGCCCACTCGGATCTCCAGCCACCCGTCATGTCGCCGACGTCGAGCGGGTCGCCGCGCCCGAGGCGCTCGCGGACGCCGGCGAGCTGGGAACAAATGAGGTCGCCCGGCGCGCCGGGGCTGAACGCGAGCACCGCGTCGCGCCAGCTCGCGACTCTGGCGGCGGCCGGGCTCGTCGCGCGCGTCGAGAGACGGGCCGCTACCGGCTCGGGTTCTGTCGGACCGGGCGACCGGGACGCGATCACGATCGAGTTCGTGCAAAGCCCCCGTCGGTGCAGAGCCTCGCGCGGCTGCTTCACCCAGCGCCTCTTTGCCGCGCGAGAGGTGCTGTTCGAGCACGCCGCGTCCATCTCGAGCGCGCTCGGGGGAGGCCTCGCCCGGGCGCCCGGCGCTGAGTAGGATCGCGGCAATGGCGTCGGTCGAGGCCCATATGTCGCGCGACCTCGTCACGGTCGGCGAGGACGACCGTCTCGGCGCTGCGGCGGCGAGGATGGCGGAGCGCCTCGTCGGCGCCGCTCTCGTGCTCGACGGGGAGCGCCTGGTCGGGATCCTGACCGAGCGCGACGTGCTCAACGCGGTGGCGGCAGGCGGCGTGGAAACCGCGCTCGTGTCCCGCTGGATGACGCGCGGACCGGAGACGATCGAGCCCGGCGACACGATCGACGAGGCGGCCGTGCTGATGATCCACGGCGGCTTCCGGCATCTCCCGGTCGTGGACGGCGCCACCATCGTCGGCGTCCTCTCGATCCGCGATCTCGTGCGCGTCGCGCTCGTCGACAGCGCGCCGCGCGGCGCCTAGACCCTCAAGAGGCGAGCCAAACGAGGCACGCAGCGCGCTCGCGGACGGCGCGAGCCGCCTTGCGGTACACGCGCCGCCTCACCCTGCTCGGATCCGGCCCGATCACGAGCAGCCCGGGGTCTCTCTCGGTTACGACCTCGAGCAGCGCGTCCACCGGGTGCGGGCTGCAAACGCGCAGCCGCTCCACCTCGACCCCGAGCGAGCGAGCGAGCTCGGCGGGGGCGCGGAGCGCTGCGTCGAGCTCGTCGTTCGGTAGGTACTCATAGCCGAGCACGAGAGAGGCGGGCAGAAGCGGCACCGGCGCGATGTTGACGACGAGCAGGCGCTGACCGGACTCGACCGCCGTGTCGACCGCGAACGAGGCGGCCTCCGGGTCGAAGGGTACGTCGAAGGTGACGAGCATCACCGGCCGCGTCGCAGAGCGCTCGACGGTCGTCGGGAGGCTCGGGCGTCGGCGGCGAAGCGTCTGCATGCGCGCTACTCGGGGCTGAGCTGCCAGCGTGGCGCCGCACGCGCCGCGCGCCGGATCCGCTGCCGCCAAAACGGGAGGTAGACGAACAGGAGCGCGAAGGCGGCGATCGCGGCGAGAAACACGTACGAGGCGTTCACGAACACGATCAGCGGCAGGAACACCGCGACCGTGCCGCCTGTGAGCGCCAGCAGCTCGATCTTGTAGCGGCGCAGACTGCGCATCAGGCCGGCGTACTCGGCCTCGGGGATCTGGCTCGTATTCCAGCGGCGCCCACACGTTTCGCACGCCCACGTCTCGCCGTAGGGCACCTGGCGGGACTCGCCGCAGTCACAGGTAATCGTGATCGGTGGCCCCTTCACGACTGCGATCGTACCCCCTCCCGCGAGAGGCGCCGGGTTCGTCCGAGGCGGCGGCGTTGAATCTTGCCCTAGCGACTGGTATATCTCGCACGTCCGACCCGGAACCGATCGCGATGCGGCCGGGCACTACGTCTGCAGGGAGGTGTTCCGTGGCCGAAGCTGTGATCGAGGAACGACAGCTGCTGAAGACGCTGCGCTGGTACGACGGGTTCGTGATCGCGCTGGCGAACCCGGGCTTCCTGCTCGGCTCGCTGGGGTTCTCGGTGGGTGATCTAGGCGGCTGGGGCGCTCTGCTCCTGTGGGGCATCTCCGCAGGCATCGCCGTGTTCCTGAACACGATCTACTCCGAGCTCGCGACGATGTTTCCGCAGAAGTCCGGCGGCCTGGCGCTCTACGCCCACGAGGGCTGGCGCAAGTACACGACGATGGTCGGGCCGATCGCGACGTTCGGCTACTGGATCGGCTGGTCGGTCGTGCTCTCGTTCCTCGGCATCTTCATCGGCCAGATCGTTCAGGGCGCGTGGTTTGCGGGCGAGCCGATCGGGAGCCCGCTCGGCGACGGCTACTTCTCGACCGGCGGCGCCGAGATCGGCCTGCCGCAATTGATCGCGGTCGGATTGATCGTCTCTGTTTGGCTCTTCAACATTTTCGGAGCCCGCATCGGAGTCACGTTCGGATATCTCGGCGGGATTCTGCTGATGGTCCCGCTCGCGATCATGATGTTCGCCGGTTACATCAGCGGCGACTTCAACACGAGCAACATGTCGTGGGGCACGCTCGGCGATTCCGGTTCGGCCTGGGGCGGACTGCAGCTCGCGATCGTCTGGTTGTGGTTGATGTCCTGGTCTGCCTGGGGGGTGGACGCCTGCGCCACGTTCGCCCCCGAGTACAAGGACACCGTCCGCGACACGAAGCTCGCGTTGCGGTCGGCGGCGTTGTTCTCGCTCGCTGTGTACATCCTGCTCCCGCTCGGCCTCGTTGGCAGCGTCGGGGAGGAGACGGTCGCCGCGTACGACTACGTCGGCGCCCTCAACCAGCTCGTCGGCTCGACCGCGCTAGCCGACTTCTTCGTCGTCTGCATCTGCATCAGCTTCCTGATCTCGATGAACACGGCTACGGCAGACGGCGGGCGGGCGCTCTTTGGGATCAGCAGGGACGGGATGACGGTCAAGCAGCTCGGGACGCTGAATCGCTTCCACGTGCCCGGCTCGGCGATGACGCTCGACATGACGATCAACATCCTGTTCGTGCTGTTCATCGGGAACATCTTCGGCATCCTCGCCGCGAGCAACCTCGGCTACGTGCTCAGCCACTTCTTCGCGCTGACCGCATTCATCCTGCTCCGCAAGGATCGGCCGGACTGGCCGCGGCCGATCAGGCTGTCGGCGATCTGGGTGCCGATCGCCGGCGTGCTCGCGGCGGTCACGGCCGTGTTCACGGTCGTCGGATTCGGCTGGTTCCAGACCGCGGCCGGCGGCTACGGCGGCACGAAGGAGAAGATCATCGGCCTCGCGGTGCTGGGCATCTCGATCCTGCTCTTCTTCTTCCGGCGAATCGTGCAGGACGGAGAGAAACCGCAGTGGCGTGAAGACACCCCGACGATGCCGGAGACGGCGGCGCCGACGGGCGTCCGGGCGCACTGACCTCCCATCTGACAGCGGCAGAGGGCGGGCTGCCCGCCCTCTGCCGCTGTCGTTTGCATCTCCACCGGCAGGGGTGGAGTATCCTCGAGCCGTACTGCTCCCAGAGGAGGCCTTCCTAGATGGCACGTGACCCGAAGCACGACATCCTGTTCGAGCCGATCAAGGTCGGCCCGAAAACGATGCGGAACCGCTTCTACCAGGTTCCCCACTGCAACGGCTTCGGCTCTGAGAAGCCGTTCAGCCAGGCGTACTTTCGAGCGCTGAAGGCCGAGGGGGGGTACTCGGCGGTCTCGACCGAGTACTGCTCCATCTCCCCCGAGTCGGACGACACGCACCGCGTGTCAGCCCGCATCTGGGACGACGGCGACATCAAGAACCTGTCGCTGATGTGCGACATGCTGCACGAGCGCGACGCGCTTGCCGCCTGCGAGCTGTGGTACGGCGGCCCGCATTCGCCGAACTTGGAGTCCCGGAGCGTCGCGCGCGGCCCGACGCAGATCCCGAGCGACTTCGAGTATCTCACCTACGCGATCGAGGCGGACAAGGACGACATCCGCCACCTGCAGAAGCTCTACGTCGACGCGGCGAAGCGGGCGCGCAGCGCGGGCTTCGACATCGTCTACGTGTACGGCTCGCACTCGTATCTGCCGCAGCAGTTCCTGACGCCGTTCTACAACCATCGCACCGACGAGTACGGCGGCTCCTTCGAGAACCGGGCCCGGTTCTGGCGGGAGACGATCGAGCTCGTGAAGGAGGCCGTCGGTGACGACTGCGCGATCTTCGTGCGCATGTCCACCGATATGTTCATGGGCGAGGCCGGCACGCAGCTCACCCGCGACTGCCTGCCGTTCGTCGAGCACGTCGACGACCTCGTCGACTGCTGGGACATCAACCTCTCCGGGATCGCCGAGTGGGGCGAGGACGCAACCCCCTCGCGCTTCTACCCGCAGGGCCGAGCGCTGCCCTGGCAGGCCGCGGTGAAGGCGATCTCGAAGAAGCCGGTGCTCGGTGTCGGCCGCTGGACGGATCCCGACCTGATGGCCGCGGCGATCAACGAGGGCAAGCTCGACATCATCGCCACGTGCCGGCCGTCGACATCCGACCCGTTCCTGCCGCTGAAGATCGACGAGGGTCGGCTCGACGACATCCGGGAGTGCATCGGCTGCAACATCTGCATCTCACGCTGGGAGATCGGCGGCCCGCCGCTGATCTGCACGCAGAACGCGACCGCCGGCGAGGAGTACCGCCGCGGCTGGCACCCGGAGCGCTTCTCCAAGGCGGCCAACGCCGACAACGACGTCCTGATCGTCGGCGCCGGGCCCGCCGGCATGGAGTGCGCGATGATCCTCGGCAAGCGCGGTATGCGCCGCGTGCACCTGGTCGAGGCCCAGGACGACATGGGCGGGACGATCCGCTGGATCTCGCAGCTGCCGGGGCTCGGCGAGTGGGGTCGCATCATCAACTACCGCAAGATCCAGATCGACAAGCTCCCGAACGTCGAGTTCGTCCCGGCAACGACGCTGTCGGCGAAGGATGTGGCCGAGTACGGGGCGGAGATCGTCGTGATCGCGACCGGTTCGACCTGGGCGACGGACGGCCTCAACGGCGCCACGCACTGCCCCATCCCGGGCGCCGACGCGAGCCTCGCCTGGCAGGCGACACCCGACCAGATCATGGGCGAGGGGAAGCAGCTCGCCGGCGAGCGGATCGTCGTGTTCGAGAACGACGGCTACTACATGGGGGTCTCTCTCGCCGAGAAGCTCGCGATGGAGGGCAAGCAGGTCACGCTGATGACGCCGATGGCAACGATCGGGCCGTATATGCACTTCACGCTCGAGGCCCCGAACCAGCACCGCCGGCTGCACAAGCTCGGCGTCGAGGTAGTCACCTACCACCTGCCGAGCCGGATCGAGGAGGGCGCCGTCGTGGCGACCCACATCTACGACGAAGACGGCCACGAGCACACGTTCGAGGCCGACGGCGTCGTGCTCGTCTCGCAGCGGCGGTCGAACGAGGCGCTCTTCCGGGCGCTCAAGGACGAGATCGGCCTTGCCGGGCTGGAAGCAGAGGGGGTGAGCGCGCTCTACCGGATCGGCGACTGTGAGGCCCCGCGGCTCACCGCGGACGCCGTCTTCTCCGGCCACCGGCTTGCCCGGGAGATCGACTCGCCGGATCCCTCGATCCCGCTTCCGTTCAAGCGCGAGCGGCGCATGGTCAACGCGGACGAGGTGGCCGCGGAACGGTCTGCGTACGAGGCATCGTTCGCGGGGGCGACGGCCTAGTGCGGCCGCACTAAATGCGTGTCGTCGTGTGCGTCAAGCAGGTGCTGCAGCTCGGGGACGAGGTCGAGTTCACCGCAGACGGGCTCGACGTCGACCCGGACTACCTCGACGCCGCGCTGAACGAGTGGGACAGCTTCGCCACCGAGGAGGCTCTCCAGCTGCGGGAGCGCCTCGGCGGCGAGGTCGTGCTCGTCACGTGCGGCGGGAAGGAGTCCGAAGCGGCGCTGCGCCGCTGTCTCGCGATGGGCGCCGACCGGGCGATCCGCATCGAGGTTCCTGGCCGCGACCCGTTCTCGGTCGCATGGGCGATCGCCGAGGTCGTGCGGGCCGAGAGTCCGGACCTCATCCTCTGCGGCGTCCAGTCGAGCGACGCGGTGCAGGCGGCGACCGGCACGGCGCTTGCCGAGCTGCTCAACCTCCCGCGCACAGCGGTCGTCACGAGCATCGACTACGACGAGGGCGCGCAGAAAGCCGTCGTCGACCGTGAGCTCGAGGGTGGGCTGAGGGACCGCGTCGAGGTCGACACGCCTGCCGTGCTGACGATCCAGACCGGCATCAACCAGCCCCGTTACGCCAACCTCCGCGCGATCAAGCAGGCGGAGCAGGTGGAGATCGACGTCCGCAGCCCCGCCGGCGGCGGGACGCCCGCGTACCGCGTGCGCAAGATGTTCCTGCCCGCGCGGGGAGAGGGCGCGGAGATGCTCGACGGCAGCCCCGCGGAGATCGCCGGGCGGATCGCGGCGATCGTAAAGGAGCGGCTTGCATGAGCGTGCTCGTGGTGGCCGAGCACATCCGCGGTCAGGTCCGCGATGTCACGCGCGAGCTGATCGCGGCGGGGCGCGAGCTCGGCCCGGTCACGGTCGCCGTGATCGCGCGCGATCCGTCCGCGCTCGTCGGCGCCGTCGACGTCGAGGGCGTCGAGGAGATCGTGACCGTCGAGGTGGCTGCGGCCGAGTTCGAGAACGACGCCTATCAGGCTGCCGTGGAGGCGCTCGTCACCTCCCGGCAGCCGCGTGTGACGCTGCTCGGCTTCACCGTCAACAGCATGGGCTACGGCCCCGCAGTGGCGGCAAAGCTCGGCCTCGGTTTCGCGAGCGACGTCCACGGCGTCGTGCTCGAGGGCGACGCGGTGATCGCGACACGCTCGTTCTACGGCTCCAAGGTGAGCGCGGAGCTCGAGTTCCCGGGGACAGAGGGGGTGCTGCTCCTGCTGCGACCGACGACGTGGGCACCGGCAGAGGGGCCGGGGAGCGCTCGCGTGTCGAGCGTCGAGGTGCCGGCGGCGCCCTCGCGAGCCCGCCACCTCGAGCTCGTCGAGCCGGCCGGCTCTACCGATGTGGACATCACGCAGGCGGACTTCCTGCTCTCGATCGGCCGCGGCATCGGCGAGCAGGAGAACGTCGAGCGCTTCGCTGGCCTCGCCGAGAAGATGGGCGCGACGCTGACGGTCTCACGGCCCCTCGTCGACGCCGGCTGGATGCCCGCCGCACGGCAGGTGGGTCAGTCGGGGAAGACCGTGAAGCCCACTGTCTACCTCGCGTTCGGGATCTCCGGCGCCGTGCAGCACCTCGCCGGGATGAAGACGTCCGGGACGATCATCGCGGTCAACACCGACCCCGAGGCGGCCATTTTCAACGTCGCGCACTACGGCGCCAGCGCCGACATGTTCGGCCTCGCCGAAGAGCTGGAGAAGCTCTTTTAGTGCTCCGTTCCACAACTCCCTTGGACTTTGGCGGCGTCCAGCCGCGCCTGGCGGCACCCGGCACCCGCACACGTGCTACCAGCACGCGCGCGGGCACCACGCGCCGCCAGATCACACCTGGCCACTCCCCACAGCGGCAACGGACTTCCGGAACGGAGCACTAAGTGCAGACGCGCGAGACGTTCGCCGGTCTGTCCGGCTGGCAGGTCGGCCTCTGGTACGCCCTCGTCGCCGTCTCGACGGCGATCTTCGTCTGGGGCGCAGTCCGCCTCGTGATCAAGTACCGGCGCGGCCGGGGCTCGTTCCCGACCGACAACCTCTACCGGCGGGTCGCCCGCACGGCGTGGATCGTGCTCACTCACACCTGGATCAGGCGCCGCGACGGCGTCGCCGGGTTGGCGCATGCGCTGATCTTCTACGGCTTCGTCGTCCTCTTTATCGGCACGGCGATCCTCGCGTTCCAGGACGACTTCGCCGAGCCCGTGCTCGGCTGGGACTTCTGGCGGGGCCCGTTCTACCTCGGCTACTCGCTCTTTCTCGACGTCTTCGGCGCGGGCCTGATCGTCGGCCTGCTGATCATGGCGACGAAGCGCGCTCGCAAGCCCGCCCGGCTCGACTACGGCCGCGTGGACGACGTCAGGAGCCGCTATGAACGCTGGCGCTACGCCGTCGGCGACTGGGCGTTTGTCGGCTCGCTGCTCTTTCTCGGCGTCACAGGCTTCCTGCTCGAGGCGCTGCGGATCGCGGAGACCGACCCCTCGTTCGAGCGGTGGGCGCCGTTCGGCTGGATCGCCGGACAGGGCCTGCAGGCGATCGGGATCGACGGCGAGACCGCCGCGGGCGCGCACTTCGGCGGCTGGTGGGTGCACGGCGTCGCCGCGCTCGCCTTCGTGGCCGCGATCCCGTTCACGAAGGCGGTGCACATGCTCGCCGGCCCGGCCAGCGTCGCGACCCGGAACGACGCCGCGAGGAACCGGCTCGTCGGGCTGCCGCCGAACCCGGCGCCGGAGGAGGTCGGGTACGGCGTCGTCTCCGATCTCACGCCGGCGCATCTGCTCCAGCTCGACGCCTGCACGAAATGCGGCAAGTGCCACGTCGCCTGCCCCGCCGCCGCATCGGGCTACCCGCTCTCGCCTCGCGACCTCGTGCTCGACCTCCGTGAGCAGGCGGAGGGGACGTTCGGCGTCCGTGCCTCGCTCGGGGTCGAGCCGTTGTTCGCCTCGGATTCGAACCTGCTCGGCAACCCGATCAGGCCGGAGACGGTGTGGTCGTGCATGTCGTGCATGGCCTGCGTGGAGATCTGCCCGGTCGGGATCGAGCACGTGCCAATCATCAACCACCTCCGGCGTCGACTCGTCGATCGGGGCGAGCTCGACCCGCAGCTCCAGTCGACGCTCGAGACGATCTACGAGACGGGCAACTCCTTCGGCGAGCCGAAGCGCAAGCGCGCCCGGTGGACGAAGGCGCTCGAGTTCGACGTTAAGGACGCACGCAAGGAGCCGGTCGACCTGCTCTGGTTCGTCGGCGACTATGCGTCGCTCGACCCGCGCAACATCCGCGTCACGCAGACGCTCGCCCGCATCCTCCACCACGCGGGGATCGACTTCGGGATCCTCTACGAGGCCGAGCGCAACGCCGGCAACGACGTGCGGCGCTGCGGCGAGGAAGGGCTCTTCACCGATCTCGCCGAGAGCAACATCGCGGCGATCTCGTCGTGTCGGTTCGAACGCATCCTCACGACCGACCCGCACTCGTTCAACACGCTGAAGAACGAGTACCCGGCCCTCGGGGGCACCTGGGACGTGGTCCATCACTCGCAGTTCCTGCTCGAGCTGATCGAGTCGGGTGCGCTCACCCCTGGGAAGGAGCTCGGCTACCGCGTCACCTACCACGACCCCTGCACGCTCGGGCGCTACAACGGCGTCTACGACGAGCCACGCCGCCTGCTCGCCGCGACCGGCTGCGAGCTCGTCGAGATGCAGCGCATCCGCGACAACACCTTCTGCTGCGGCGCCGGGGGCGGCAGGATCTGGATGTCCGAGCTGAAGCAGGTCGACGTGCCGCGGCCGTCCGAGTCGCGCATCCACGAGGCGACCGCCCTCGGGCAGATCGACTACTTCGTCGTCTGCTGCCCCAAGGACGTGACGATGTACGAGGACGCGATCAAGACGTCCGGGCACGAGGGCGAGATCGAGCTCCGCGAGCTCACAGAGCTCGTGCTCGAGGCACTAGAGCTGCAACCCGTTGGCGTTGCCGTGGCGGAAGTCGAGCTAGAGGAGAAGGCATGAGCAAGGAGACGCCGTTCTACCCTCGCCTGCAGGCGATGACCGACGAGTGGATGGACCTGTTCGGCTACTGGGCGCCGTCGGTCGTCACGGACACGCTCGAGGAGTACCGCGCCTGCCGTGAGGCCGCCGCCTTGATGGACTTCACGATGCTGCGCAAGGTCGATATCGACGGGCCCGGAGCGCAGGAGTTCGTCAACACGATCGTCACCCGGGACGTCTCGAAAATCGAGGTCGGCCAGATCGGCTACGGGGCGCTCTGCGACGAGAACGGCAAGATGGTGGACGACTGCACGGTGACGGTGCGCTCGGCAGACCGCATCCGCTTCTGCGGGGCCAACGATCGCGACGCCGAGATCTTCACCGCCAAGGCACCGGCAGGAATCGTCGTGCGCGAGTTCACGGACGCGATGCCCCACCTCTGCCTGCAGGGGCCGCAGAGCCGCGCCATGCTCCAGCCGCTCGCGAACGGAGACCTCGGGAACGCAGCGTTTCCCTACTACACCTTCCGCGAGGACATCGAGATCGCCGGCGTCCCCGTCTTCATGACCCGGCTCGGCTACACGGCCGAGCTCGGCTACGAGCTCTGGGTCGAGCGCGAGCGCGCTCTCGAGCTCTGGGACGCTCTCGTCGAGGTACTCGCACCGCAGGGGATGAAGGTGATCGGCATGGTCGCGCTCGACCTGTTCCGAATCGAGGGCGGGTTCATCATCGGCGGCGTCGAGTACGACCCGACCGTCTCGCCCTACGAGTGCGGGCTCGGCTGGTCGGTCGATCTCGAGAAGGGCGATTTCCAGGGGCGCGAGGGCCTCCTGCGCGACCGTGACGCGACGGAGCTTCGGCTCGGGAGCGTCGTCCTGGACGCCGGCGGCGATGCGGCGAGCGGCGCGCCTCTCCTCGTCGACGACGCCGAGATCGGCCTCGTCACCCAGGCCGTCGAGTCGCCGTTCCTCGGGGGGAAGACCCTCGGCCTCGCGAAGATCCGCCAGGATCTGCGGGTGCCCGGGACAAAGGTGACCGCCCGCGTCGGCGGCGAGAACGTCGCCGGCGAGGTCGTCGAGCACCCTGTGTACGAGAAAGAGCGCCGGCGGGCGAAGGAGACCCCCTGAGCCGCCCTGTGTCAACCTCCGACGCGTGAGCTACCGGATCTACTGGCGGCGGAACGACGGCGTCGGCGGGCACGTCTGGCTGAGCACAGCCGACATGCGCGCGCTCACGGGCGAGATGGTCTTGCAGGGCATGCCGTGGCCAGACGGCCGTCTGCCTGCCGCCGGCGAGGAGGGCCTCGTCGAGTCCGACGAGGTCGAGCAGGCGCTCGCCGCGGCACGCGAGACGCCCCTGACGCTGGCTGACGGGCAGCTCTGGGTCGACTGGCTCACGTTTCTCGAGGGCGCGATGCAGAACGGCGGCCTCCTGATCCGCGCCTGACCGGCTCAGCGAGGCGGGGGCGGGACCCCGAGCTGCCGGCAGATCGCCCGTGCAGTCCCCAGCGGGACCTCGCGATGGCGGGGAACCGTAACGGGACGTTCAGCGCTGGGGCTGCGCCAGACGTCATGCCGGGAGCCGTGGCGGATGCTCTCGCAGCCGTTGGCACTGAGATGTTGCTCGAGTTCGCGGAGCGCGGTCACCCGTCGGAGTATCCCGAGTCGGCTGGCGGCGCAGTACGATCTGGCCATGGAGCTCCACGTCGTTTTCGAGCCGGATGAGGCAGGGTGGGTGCGCGCCACGATCGAGGAGCTGCCCGGAGTCATTACCTGCGCTCCCACACGCGACGAGGCGCGCGCCCTGATCCGTGACGCGCTCGATGAGTGGCTCGCGGCGCTTACCAGTACCGAACGCGCGACGATCGGTTCCGAGGCGACGCGCGAGACGCTCACGCTGAACGTCGCGTAGGACGCCGGTCGCGGTTCCATTGCCGTACCAGTCGGCGGTACACGTTGACGCCGTCATGAGATAGAAGGACGCCACCAACCGGAGGAGGATCGATGGCAGCGACGGAGACCGTCCGCACGGCGTTCGACCGCGTTCAGCGCGACCTTGGCTGCGAGTTCATGGAATGGGAGGGCTGGTGCTGGCCGAGCCACTTCGGCGACCCCGCCGCCGAGCACCGCGCGGTGCGCGAGGCCGTGGGCATCTGGGATGAGTCGCCGCTGCGCAAGTGGGACTTCCGGGGGGCGGACGCGCTCGCCGCGGCCGATCGCATCTTCACGAACGACATGCTGGGGCTCGAGGTCGGGCAGGTGCGCTATGCGCCGTTCTGCGACGAGCGCGGCAGGATGGTCGGCGACGGAACCGTCCTCAAGCTCGCGGACGACCACGCCTGGGTCGTGACCGCGCTCGACTCCGACCTCGATCATTTTCGCGAGGTCGTGCGCGGCCTGGACGTCACGATCGAGGAAGTGACCGAGCAGCTTCCGCACGTACAGCTGCAGGGCCCCGGCTCCCGCGACCTGCTCACGGGGTTGTGCGACCGTGACCCGAGTGCGCTGCGCTATTTCCGCTTCTGGCCCGATCCGGTGCAGGTCGGCGGAGTCCCGTGCCACGTGTCGCGCACCGGCTACTCCGGCGAGCATGGCTATGAGATCTTCTGCCAGCCGGAGCACGCCAGGGAGCTCTGGTCGGCCCTGACCGGTGCGGGCGCGGTTCCGTACGGGCTCTCGGCCGTCGAGACGCTTCGCATCGAGTCGGGGCTGATCTTCGTCGGCTACGACTATTTCCAGCACCAGACCGACCCCTTCGACATGTCGCTCGACAAGGTCATCCGCCTCGACACGGGCGACTTCCACGGCAAGCGTGCGCTGGCGGAGACCGCGCAGAGCCCGCCCCGCCGGCTCGTCTCGCTCGTCCTCGACGGCCCGGACGTGCCGGAGTACGGGGCGGCCGTGACGAAGGACGGCCAGCCGGCGGGGACGCTGACGAGCCCCTGCGAGAGCCCGACGCTCGGGCAGGCGATCGGCCTGGCCGTGCTCGAGAGCCGCTCCGCGACGATCGGAGAGCGTGTCGACGTGGCCCTCGGCGCCGGGACGGTCGCGGCGACGGTGGCCCCGCTGCCGGTCTACGACCCGGAGAAGACACGGCCCCGCGCGTAGAGCCTTCAGAGTGACGTTGCGGAGAGCTAATGCGCTGGTGGCTCCCAGCCTTCGAGCACGGAGGGCTTCCAGTCGGTTCCGACGGTCTTCGAGTTCGGTACCCACGGCCCGAGCTCGGGCTGGGGAAACTTGCAGTGCTTCTCCTTCAACTGGATCCCGTAGGAGTTGCCCGACTGCAGGTGTGTGATCAGCACCTTGCGCGCGAGCTCGTGCTCCCGCCCCGCGGGAATCGGGAAGTAGATCTTGATGAACGAGTTCGAGTAGCGGTCGAACACCGCCGGCGTGCCGTCCTCCTGGAGCAGCTCGATGTCCTCGAGCCAGTTGATGTCGTCGCCCGGCGTCGCCGCGTCGAGGTCGACGTCCTCGACGAGAGCCATGTCCTCCTGGTAGGGGAAGCGCTTCCCCGCCAGGAACTCGGCGTCGATGCCGGTGATCTTCTCCGGCTCGGAGTAGGCCCGCTCACTCACCGCTCATCACCTCCGCCTCCGCCGGCAGGTAGTCGACCGGGAACTCGAGGTGCTTCTCGAGCATGCGCTCGATCTTCGCGAGCGTGCGCTCCTCGCTCACGCCCGGGATCCAGCTCGTGCCGGCGAGCGGCACCTTCGCCATCGCGGCCGCCTCGACCGTGAGGGCGCAGAGGTCCTCGGGCTCGAGCGAGTGCACGTCCGTCTTGCCGCAGGCTCGCGCCAGCATCTGCACCTCGAGCGTGAGCGTGTGCAGAAAGTTGTAGACCCGCTCGGCGGCCTCTTCGACGATCAGGCGCTTGCGCAGCTCGGGATCCTGCGTCGTGATCCCGACCGGGCAGCGGCCCGTGTGGCAGTGATAGCACTTCCCTGCGGGGACGCCGACCGTCCCCTCGTAGTCCGTGACGCCGGGGATCTCCTTGTTGCAGTTCAGCGCCATCAGCGCGGAGTGGCCGATCGCCACGGCCTTGGCGCCGAGCGCGATCGCCTTGGCGATGTCGCCGCCGTTGCGGATGCCGCCGGCGACGACGAGGTCGATCTCGTCGGCGAGGCCCACGTCCTCGAGCGCACGCCGAGCCTCCGGGATCGCCGCCATCAGCGGGATGCCGGTCTCCTCGGCCGCGATGTGCGGTCCCGCCCCGGTGCCGCCCTCGGCGCCGTCCAGGTAGATGATGTCCGGGCCGCACTTCGCAGCCATGCGTACGTCGTCGTAGACGCGCGCGGCGCCGAGCTTGAGCTGGATCGGGACCTGGTAGTCGGTGGCCTCGCGAATCTCCTGGATCTTCAGCGAGAGGTCGTCCGGCCCGAGCCAGTCCGGATGCCGGGCGGGGGAGCGCTGATCGATGCCGGCCGGCAACGAGCGCATCTCGGCGACCTGCTCGGTCACCTTCTGACCCATCAGATGACCTCCGAGCCCGACCTTGCAGCCCTGCCCGATGAAGAACTCGACCGCGTCCGCGAGCATCAAGTGGTGCGGGTTGAACCCGTACCGGCTCTGGATGCACTGGTAGTACCACTTGGTCGAGAGGTCGCGCTCGGGCGGGATCATCCCGCCCTCGCCCGAGCACGTCGCCGTGCCTGCCATCGAGGCGCCTTTCGCGAGCGCCATCTTCGCCTCGAGCGACAGCGCCCCGAAGCTCATCCCCGTGATGTAGACGGGAATGTCGAGCTCGATCGGTTTCTTCGCAAAGCGCGCGCCGAGCACGGTCTTCGTCACGCACTTCTCCCGGTAGCCCTCGATCACGAACCGCGTCAGCGTGCCGGGCATGAACATCAGCTCGTCCCAGTGCGGAATCGGCTTGAACATCGAGAAGCCACGCATGCGGTAGCGCCCCAGCTCGGCCTTCATGTGGATGTCGTTCATCACCTCGGGCGTGAAGATGCGGCTGTGCCCGAGCACGGTCTTCTCGTTCGGTGCTGTCTCGTCGGCCATGTGTCTCCCTAGAGGACGAGCTTGCGCTCGGACGGCTCGAGGTTGTCGTAGTTGTAGAGCTTCTTGCCGCACACGAACTTCTGCAGCTCCGGCGGCGCACCGAGGTCGTAGATGCGGAACTTCCGCTCGACGAACTCCGTGTCCGCGTCCGTCCACTCGCCCGGGACGCAGTCGATCCCGAGCGAGCGCACCTTGCCGCCGACGTAGATGATCCCGTCGTACATCGAGTCGCCGAGCCCGTGGCCGACGTCGCCGCAGATGATCTGGTGGCCGCGCTGCATCATGAAGCCGTTCATCGAGCCGGCGGAACCGAGCACGATGATCGTGCCGCCCTTCTGGTCGATGCCGGTCCGAGCGCCGACCTGACCCTTGACGACGAGGTCGCCGCCGCGGAACGCCGCCCCGGTCAGCGAGCCCGCGTTGCCGTCGATGACGACGACGCCGGACATCATGTTCTCGCAGGCCGACCAGCCGACGCGGCCCGTGATGTGCACCTCGGGGCCGTCGATGATGCCGCACCCGAAGTAGCCGAGGCTCCCCTCGAACGTGATCTTGCAGCGCGTCAGGATGCCGACGCCGAGCGAGTGCTTCGCACCCGGGTTCTTGACGGTGACGTCGGTGATCCCCTGCTCGTTGAGCAACCACCGCAGCTCGAGGTTGATCTGCCGCGTGGAGAGGTCGTGCGCGTCGAAGACCGCCGTCGCGCCGTCGATCTCCGACACCTCGGGGACCGCGGCGTCCGGCTCGGAGAGCCCGCGCGCGTCGTAGTTGACGCCATGCTCGCCGGCTAGCGCTGCCATACCAGCACCTCCCCCTCGTACGGGTCGTAGGTGTCGATCTCGTGGTCGATGATCGCGCGGATCGCGATCTCCTCCGACGCGAGCGCGACGAGGTCGTCCGCCTCGTAGAGCACGAGCGGCTTCGCGGCCATCTCGTCCTTGGCCACGCCGAGCGCGTCCTCGGTCACGCAGATGTAGGTGAAGACGCCGTCGAGCTCCTCGAGGCTCTCGCGCATCGCGTCCTCGAGCGACGCGCCGCCGTTCATCTTCTCGGCGAGGTAGACGGCGATGATCTCGGAATCGCACTCCGACTGGAACCGGTGCCCGGAACGCTCCAGGCGGCGCTTCCACTGGAAGTAGTTCGTCAGCTGCCCGTTGTGCACCACGGCGACGTCCGAGAACGGGTACGCCCAGTAGGGGTGTGCGCCCGAGATGTCGACGTCCGACTCGGTCGCCATGCGCACGTGGCCGATCGCATGAGTCCCCGTGAAGTCGTCGAGGTGGTAGCCGTCCGAAACAGTCTCGGCGTCGCCGAGGTCCTTGACGATCTCGAGCGAGTGACCGAGCGAGAGCACCTCCACGTCGGGTACGTCCTCGACGTAGTCGGCGAGCGTCTTCAGGTCACCCTCGTACTCGAGCGTGACGCGGAACGCATACTCCGTCTCCTCGTCGATCTCGCGGATCTGCGCGTTCAGCGACTGCAGCCGGCGCTCCACTTCCGCCCTGTGGCGCTGCAGCCGATCCTTGTACTCGAAGTCACGCGGGGTGTTGGCGTCTGCCAGCTTGTACCGCATGACGACGAGGTTCGACGGCTGGCCGTACAGCGCATAGCCGGTCGAGTCCGGGCCGCGGTGCTTCATGGACTGGAGCATGCGCGTCATCTCCGTCCCGATCGGGTGCGCTCCGTCGCGATAGATGATCCCTGCGATGCCGCACACTGTTAAACCGCCTCCAGTGCGGTCTGCATTCGCTCCCGCGAACGCCGACCGCGGCCGCCTGCGGCGGCAAGACCCCTAAAGCGGCCTGCTTCGCGGCCGAAAGGCTCCTCCAGGGCGGTCTGCATTCGCTCCCGCGAACGCCGACCGCGGCCGCCTGCGGCGGCAAGACCCCTGAAGCGGCCTGCTTCGCGGCCGAGAGGCTCGTTACGGCAGCACATCGAGATACTCCTTGACGTCCCAGTCCGTCACGGTGGCGCAGAAGCGCTCCCACTCGTCGCGCTTGTAGTGCATGAAGACACGGTACATATCGCCCGGCATCGCCTTCTGCACAACCTCGTCCGCCTCGAGCGCAGCGAGCGCCTCGCCGAGCGTCATCGGGATCTTGCTCACCTGCTTGCCGGCCTCGAGCGCCGCGTAGATGTTCCGCTCCTCCGGCTCGCCCGGGTCGAGCTTGCGGTCGATCCCGTCCCACATCGCGACGATCAGGGCAGCCATCGAGAGGTATGGGTTCACCGCCGAGTCGACCGAGCGGTACTCGAAGCGGCCGGGGGCCGAGACCCGGAGGGCGGTCGTGCGGTTCTGATAGCCCCAGTCGGCGAACACCGGTGCCCAGAAGCCCGTGTCCCACAGCCGCCGGTAGGAGTTCACGGTCGACGCGGTCACCGCGGTCAGCGCGCCCAGGTGCTCGAGGATCCCGCCGATCGCATGGAGGCCGATCTGGCTCGGCTTCCGCAGATCCTTGCCCTCGGGCATGAACACGTTCTCGTCGCCCCGCCAGAGAGAGATGTTGTGGTGGCAGCCGTTGGCGGAGACGCCCATGAAAGGCTTCGGCATGAAGCACGGGAAGGCGCCGAGCTCGCGACCGACCTGACGGCAGATCTGGCGGAACGTCGAGAGGTTGTCGGCGGTCTGCTCGGCGCGGTCGAAGTTGAAGTTGAGCTCGATCTGGCCGGGTGCGTCCTCGTGGTCGCCCTGGATCATGTCGAGTCCCATCGCCTGGCCGTACTCGATCACCTTGTGGATGATCGGCTGCAGCTCGGAGAACTGGTCGATGTGGTAGCAGTAGGGCTTCGTGACGCCGTCGACGGCGGGTGTGCCGTCCTCGTTCAGCTTCAGCCACATCATCTCCGGCTCGGCGCCGGCACGGAGGTGCAGGCCGGTGGCCGCCTCGAACTCGGCCTGGATCCGCTTCAGGTTCCCGCGGCAGTCAGACGTCAGAAAAGCAGCGGGATCCTTACGCTCCTCGCGGTTCCGGAAGCAGGCGCACCAGACGCGCGCGACCTTTGCGTCCCACGGGAGCGGCATGAACGTCTCCGGCTCCGGAAGACCGACGAGCTCGGCCGCCTCGGGCCCGTAGCCGATGTAGTTGCCGTGGCGGTCGGTGAACAGGTTCGCCGTGGCGCCGTACACGAGCTGGAAGCCCTTACGGGCGACGCTCTCCCAGTGCGCCGCCGGCACGCCCTTGCCCATGATGCGGCCGGTGACCGAGGGGAACTGGCAGTAGATGTACGTGATCCCCTCGGCGTCGATGCGGCGCCGGACGTCGGTGATCAGCACCTCGCGGGCCTCGTTGTCGACAAACCGCTCGAGATCGGTAGCCACCGGTCACTCCTCCTTAGCTCGTCGCCTTGTTCGTCACGCAGCGTAGGAGGGTGTCTATGCGCTGGGCTGCCCTCGTGTCAACCGACAGAGGCTGGGGTGTGCCCGGTCGAAAGGGCTGCGGCCCTCAGCACACCGGACCGGACGAGCTCGCGCAGCGGCTCGAGCGTCGGCGGGATCGGGTCCTCCTCGCGCTTGAACTGGACGCGCTCTCGCACGAGCTCGTGCGCACGCCGCGTCCCTTCGCCCAGCTGGTGCTCTGCTTCCAGTCGCCGGCGCAGGTCGATCGCCTGACAGGCGACGAGCAGCTCGATCGTGACGATCCGCTCGCCCAGCGAGACCATCTCGGCGAGGCGCCGCGCGGCAAGCGGCGCCATCGTCATCCGGTCCTCAATGCCCTCCGCGTGGGCGGAGCTCGCGAGCTCGAACGAGACGGGCTGCGCCAGGAGCCGGGCCTCGGCCGTCAGAGCCTGACCGGCCGGGCCGTACTCGCTCAGCGAGTCCTCGGCGCTTCCGGCTCGCGGTGAGAGGCCCTCCGGGAGGCCGCTGAGCGGGGCCTGCAGGAGCTTGACCAGCCGTTCGTTCGCACACGTCAGCACGGGTGCGAGCGCGATCCGGAGGAGATCGAGCGCCGTCGCGAGCGGGAGCGGATCGAAGTTGCCGACGGAGAAGATCTGCTCGCTGTCGACGTCGACGAGCGGGTTGCCCTGGGCCGCATTCAGCTCGATCTCGAGCTGGGTGCGAGCGAACGCGAGCGCGTCCCGGGCGGCGCCATGCACCTGGGGCAGGCAGCGGAACGTGAGCGGATCCTGCAAGTTGCGAGACGCGCCAGGCTCGAAGAGCCCACTTCCGGCCAGCAGCTCGCGCAGTTCCGAGACCGTCGCCGCAAGCCCCGGATAGGGGCGCTCGCGAGCGATCGCAGGGTGGACGAGCGACAGGTTGGCGGCGAAGGCCTCGAGGTCGAGAGCGCCGGCGACGAGCGCGGCCTCGAGCAGCCGCTCGAGGTCGGCGATTGCGAGTGCGGCGAAGCCGGTGGAGAAGGCGTTGCTGTTGATGAGCGCCAGCCCCTCACCGGGCTCGAGCCGCCGGTCGTCGCCGAGCAGGTCGTGAGCGAGGTCGGCCATGGCCGCGAGATCGGCCTGGCCGACCGAGCCCAGCAGCCGGACACTCAGGCGCCGGCGCTCGTTCAGAGCGTCGACTACTCGTTGCGCGAGCCGCGGCCCGGCCAGGCCGGCGCCGCGCGCGAAGCCGTTCGCGAGCACGAGCAGCGTGGCGCGAACGACCTCGTCGGGTGCAGGCTCGCCCTGACCGACGAGGTGGTTCAGGATCAGGCGCGAGTTGAAGTCGGCCTGCTCGGATGCTCCCACCTGGGCGCGTTTGCGCACCCCGACTCCGGTCGAGAGCCCGTAGACGACCTCGCCGGCAGCGAGCGCCCGCTCGGCCACTTCCCGCGCCCGTCGCATCCGCTCGAGCGCCGCCGCGTCGAGCTCGACCCCGGAGCCCGCCCGCGCGACCTCCAGCACCTGCTCGAGCGTCAGCGTCGCGCCGGTGAGGACGACGTTCATCCGGCGCACTCTACGGCGCGCAGCGGGCGCACGTGCACTCCGAGGCCTGTGCTATATTCCGTACGAGATTCCGTACGATTTAGGAAGGTCGAGCATGGCACATAACGACGAGAAGCCTGGGTCGGTCGCGCCGCCGCGTCTGATTGGTGTTCCCAATCTCACCCTCGACGAAGCGCGGAAGCAACTCCACGAGCTCTCGAGGCGGTTCATCGAGCTTCGGAAGCCGAGCCGATCTTTGCTCGACCGTGCCGTGGATGTGGGGCCGCACCGCAAGGGTGGTCTTCTGATGGTCCCGGAGATCGACGTGATCGCTGCGATCGAACGGCTCGAGACAGCGGAACGCGAGAAAGAAGAGCTGCTCGACGAGCTCGAGGACGTCGGCATCATCCTCCTCGCGCAGGAACGGCTCGCAAGTCCCACCCCTGTCGATCGGCTGATCCCTCTCGTGGAGCTCGCTCAGCAGTTCGGCAGGGAGCACCTGATTGCCGACTGAGCGCTACGAGGTCAAAGCTGAGCTGGAGGTCAGCAATGACCTCGCTGAGCTCGCGACTGTGGATGAGCAGCTGGTGGATCGAGCTATCGGGCTGCTGATTGAGCTGAGGGACGATCCGTGGCTGGGCGAAGATCTGTGGCAGCGGTACAACATGCGGCCGATCCATGAGTGCCGGAAGATCCGCTTCGATATTCCTGGCTGGACGGGGAAGCCGCGCTACCGCATCGTGTACCGCAACGAACCACTCGACGGCGCCCCTGGGATCGTCAGGGTGTGGGCGATCGGCCCTCGCGACAAGCTGATCGCCTACACTCGCGCGACCGCAAGGATCACCCGGGAGCAGGCACAAGAGCGTCGGCGCCGGCGATGACGATGACGATGACGATGGAGCGAGCTGAATCCCGCTTTCCCGGCAAGCGACGACTGCGGAGCTCTAGTATCGCCGAACGCCGTCCACGCCCTCATCGAGCAGGAAGCTGACACCGCATGCCGCCTGATCCGGCAGCGCTTGCCGTGCCGCCGGGCGACCGCCTCTCACGTGCCGTCGCGATGGCGACGCCGCTCGCTTTCGCCGCGGGCGAAGGCGCCGAGTTGATCACGGCAGACGGCACGCGCCATCTCGACTTCGTGTCGGGCTTCGGCGTCACGAACACGGGACATTGCCATCCTCGCGTGGTCGAGGCGATCCGCGAACAGGCGACGAAGCTCCTCCACGTCTCGACCGTCGGTACGACCGAGGTCGCGAGCCGCTACGCCGAGCGGCTGTGCGAGCTCGTCCCGATCGCGGACGCGAAGCTCTTCTTCGCCAACAGCGGCACCGAGGCCGTCGAAGCCGCACTCAAGCTCGCACGCTTCGCCTCGGGACGGCCCGCCGTCGTCGCGTTCGGCGGCGGCTTCCACGGCCGCACGCTCGGCTCGCTCTCGGTCTCGAGCTCGAAGGCCGCCTTCCGCGCCGGCTACGAGCCGCTGCCCGGCGGCGTCTACACCGCGCCCTATCCTCGCGAAAGCCTCGAGCCGACGTTCACCGCGCTCGAGCACCTCTTCCGCGAGCAGGTCGTGCCGCGGCAGGTGGCGGCGGTGATCGTCGAGCCCGTGCTCGGCGAAGGCGGCTACATCGTCCCGCCGGACGGCTTCCTGCCCCGCCTGCGCGGGCTCTGCGACGAGCACGGGATCCTGCTCGTCGCCGACGAGGTGCAGTCGGGCTTCGGTCGCACGGGGCGCCTCTTCGCCTGCGAGCACACCGGCGTCGAGCCCGATCTGATCACGCTCGGGAAGGGCATCGCCTCGGGGCTCCCGATGGGCGCGCTGGTCGGCCGGGCCGAGCTGCTCGACGCCTGGCCTCCGGGCGCGCACGGAACGACCTTCGGCGGCAATCCGGTCTGCTGCGCGGCCGCCGCCGCGACGCTCGACGCGCTCGAGGAGGAGGGGCTCGTCGAGAACGCCGCGCGCCGGGGAGCAGAGCTGCTCGATGGCCTGCTTCGCCTCGGCGCGAAAGCGCACGGGCTCGGGTTGATGATCGGCGTCGACTTCCCGGATGCCGACGCGGCGACGCGGGTGCGGGAGCGCCTGCTCGAGCGACACGTGATCGTCTCGACGTGCGGGCCGGAGTCGCGGACGCTGCGGCTGTCGCCGCCGCTCGTTCTCGACGGCGAGCACGTCGAGCGATTTCTCGACGCCTTCGCCTTCGCCGCCGCCGGCACATGAACGCGCTGGAGCAGAGGGTTCTCGCCGAGATCGAGCGGCGCAGCGACGACCTCGTCGCGCTCGCAGGCGACTTGATCCGCTTCGACACGACCGCGCGAGAGCCGGACGACCCGCCGCGCGACGAAGCGGCGTTGCAGCGCTACCTCGGAGAGCGCCTCAGAGCGGCCGGCGCCGAGATCGACCTCTGGGAACCGGCGCCCGAGGACGTGGCGGGCAGCCGGCTCGTGCCACCGGGCCTGGCCTTCGCCGGGCGTCCGCAGCTCCTCGCGCGCTTCCCCGGCTCGGGAGGCGGACGCAGCCTGCTCCTGAACGGCCACATCGACGCCGTCTCGGTCGAGCCGCGAGAGCGCTGGACGAGTGACCCGCACGTTCCTGTCGTCCGTGACGGCCGGCTCTACGGGCGCGGCTCCGTGGACATGAAGGGCGGCGTCGCGGCGATGACGTTCGCTGCGGAGACGCTGGCGCTACTCGGCGTCCGGCTCGAAGGCGATCTGCTGGTGAACACCGTCACCGACGAGGAATCGACCGGCGCCGGCGGCGTTGCCTCGGTCGCCCACGGCGTCCGCGCCGACGCCGGCATCGTCACCGAACCGTCCGGCTTCGATGTCTGGGTGGCGTGCCGCGGCAGCCTGATGCCGACGATCAGGGTCGCCGGCCGGCCCGGCCACGCCGGGCTCCCCCAGCCGCACTGGCGCGAGGGAGGCGGCGTGAACGCGATCGAGAAGGCCGCGCTCGTCCAGGAGGCGCTCCGGCGGCTGCAGGAGGAGTGGCGCACCCGGGCCGACAACCGGCACCCGTACCTCGCATCCGGCGAGATCGTCCCGACGCTGATCGCCGGCGGCGAGTGGATCGTCAGCTATCCCGCGTCCTGCTCGATCTCCTACCACGTCGCCTATCTGCCGGCGCAGGCGGACGCGGACGGCTGGGGGAACGCCGTCGAGCGGGAGCTCGAGGAGCACGTGGGGCGGGCGGCGCAGGCCGATCCGTGGCTCGCCGAGCACCCGCCGCAGATCGAGTGGGCGACGGACGTCCCCTCCGCGGAGGTCTCCGCGGACGAGCCGGTCGTCCAGACGATGCTCGCGGCGACCGCCGCGGCCGGCCGGCCGGGCCGGGTGGCGGGAATGAACTCGTGGCACGACGGCGCGACGTACACGCGCCTCGCCGGAACGCCCTGTATCTGCTTCGGCCCCGGCCCGATCGAGGCTGCACACACCGTCGACGAGTCCGTCGCGGTGCGCGATCTCGTCGACTGCGCCAGGGCAGTAGCCCTCGCGGCGATGCGCTTCTGCGGAACGGCTGCTACGTAGCGGTCTCGAGCGGCCGGGTTGCCTCGCTGACGTCGGTCGCCTCGGGATGCACGTGGCCTCCTGCCGCCATCTCGTCCGCATACGTGATCGACGTCCGCCGGAGCCCGCCCTCGCCGGGCTCGTAGTAGCCCATCCGCCACAGCGCAGGCGAGTAGACGTGGATCGAGGAGGCGGGCGGGCCGGTTGCGTGACGCAGCCCGTGGATCGAGGAGCCGTCGAAGTCGAAGACCGAACCGGCCGTACGCGCGCGCGTCTCGACGTTGATCCAGCCGCCGACATCGCGGTGGAAGTAGTCCTCGCACAGCGCGCCCTCGACGACGTAGACGGCGCCCGACGAGAGATCGTGGTCGTGGTAGCCGGTGTCCTGGGCGTCGAGCCAGCAGATCAACCAGACGTCGAGGTTGACGTCCCGGTAGAGGTGATTGAAGTAGCGCGTTTCGGGATCGTGTCGGACGAGGTCGCGCCAGAAACGCGACTCCCGGCCGAGCGCGACCGCGAGCTCGGCGAGTTGCGGCTGGGCGAGATTCTCGCCGGCCGCGACGCGTTCGTAGATCCAGTCGCGTAGTTCTGTCATCCGAAGAGCCGCGCCGGGTTGTCTCGGCAGACGGCGTCCGCCACAGCTTGCCCGAAACCTCGGACGGAACGCAAGGTCGGTTCCGAGTCGATCACGGGCACGTCGCTGCCGTAGAGGAGCCGGCCGACGCCATAGGTCGCAAGCGAGAGCTCGAGTGCCCGGTCGCCGTAGGAGGCCGTGTCGAGATAGACGTTCGCCGCGAGCACCCCGCGCGAGTCGACCCCGCGCGAGGCCAGCCGCTCGAGCTGGAAGGGAGCGCCGCCGGCGAGGATCGCGAAGACGACGTCGAGCTTCGGCCAGGCGTCTGCGCCCTGCGCGAGCCAGGCTGCATAGGCCGCCTGCATCTGCGCCGTGTACCCGACGACGGACGACCACCAGCTCGGGGCGCCGTACGGCGCCTCCGTGGGCCCAGGGTGGACGAAGAGGACCGAGCCGCTACGCTCGAGCTGGCTGAGGAGCGGCGTCAAATCCGTCAGGTCGGCGAGAGCCTCTGCGGCGACGCAAGCGCCGACAAAACCCTCGCGCACGGTGTCGCAGGAGAGGGCCAGCAACCGGCCGCCGGCGGCTGCGACGAGCTCGAGGACGCCCTCGTGATAGGCCTCGCGGAGATCCTCGTCCAGCTCGAGCGTCGGCGGGCACGAGATCACGGCGACGTCGATCTCGTCGCGATCCAGCAGCGCGAGCCGTGCGTCCAGGCCGTGCGCCGCAAGGTCGATCTCCCAGTCGCCCGACACGAGCTCCAGCGTCTCGCCGCGCAGCCGGGGCCGTTCGCGGCGCGCCCGGAGGCCCGCGATGAGCGCCTCCGGCCAGAGATGCTGGTGCACGTCGTAGGCGAGCATGCGAGCCATTATCCGCCGCGAACGCGGCCGCTACCAGTACGGCTGGTACGTTCGCCGGTTCCGAGATGTTCGATCTCCATGTGCACACGGCGCCGTGCGTCTTCCCCCGCCTCGCCGACGACGCTGCGACCGTGGCGCTCTACGAGCGCGCGGGGTTCAGCGGCTGTGTCCTCAAGGGCCACTGCGAGCCGACCGCGGGACGCGCGGCCGCGTGTGACGCGCGCTTCCGGCCGGCCGTCTACGGCGGGATCGTGCTCAACGCCGCCGCCGGCGGCCTGAACCCGGACGCGGTCTCGGCCGCACTCGCCCTCGGCGCCCGCGTCGTCTGGCTGCCGACGCTCGATGCGCGCGAGCACCGGACGAGGCGGCTGCCGCTGCCCCCGGGCCACACCGCCGAGGCGTTCGCCGCCCCGCCCGTCGACAGGTCGAGCGAGGCCGCGCTCCGCCGAATCTTCGCGCTCGTCGCGGACGCCGACGCGGTTCTCTCCACCGGTCATCTCAGCACCGCCGAGTGCGGCTGGGTCGTTCGCTCCGCGCGCGAGGCCGGCGTCCGGAGAATCCTGCTGCAGCATCCGACGTTCGACGTACCCGCAATGAGCGCCGCCGAAGTGCAGGAGCTCTGCGAGCTGGGCGCGGTCGCGGAGATCACCGCCTATCAACTGCTCCACGGCGCCGACCCAACCGCGCTCGTAGCGCTCGCGCGGAGCCTCGGACCCGAACGCTGCGTGCTCTCGAGCGATGCCGGCCAGCCGGACTCGCCGGAGCCGCCCGCCGCGCTCGAGCTGCTGGTCGAGCGCCTGGTCGCCGCAGGCCTCGATCCAGGAGCGGCCGGCGCGATGGCCTCGGAGACGCCCGAGCGACTGATCGTCGTGTAGAGGTCTACGCGGAGCCTCACGTGAGGAAGTCGACGAGTGCCCCGGCGACCTCGGCGGGTCGGTCTTCGGGGGAGAAGTGCCCGGCGCCGGCGATGAGGATGCGGTCGGAGTCGGGTAGGCAGGCCTCGAGCTGCGCGCTGACCTCGGGCGCCAGCCAGGCGTCTTGCTCGCCCCAGACGATGCGGGTGGGCGTGGTCATGGTCTCGAACAGGGGCTCGAACTCGGCGGTGTCCTGTTCGTCGAAGCCGCGGACGTTGCGGATCCAGAGCTGGTGGCCGCGCTCGCCTTCCCACTGGTCGAAGTAGGCGGCGAACACCTCGGGCACCATCGGCTTGAAGGTGGCCGTGCGCAGGTGGGCGGCGGCGACCTCGCGGAAGATGTGGGTGGGCATCGTCCGGTAGACGTCGAGGTGGGCTTGGAGGTGGCGCGTCGTGGGCGTGATCCACGGCCGCAGGGCGACGGCGTCGACGAGCGCGATCCGGCGGGCCGCGGTGCTCTCGAGAAGGTGAGCGCGCAGGACGGCCGCGCCGCCGATGTCGTGGCCGACGAGCGCCGGAGCCTCGAGCTCCCAGACGCGGACGAGCTCGGCGAGCACCTCGCCGTGCACCCGGATCGACACGTGCTGGTCCTCGTGGCGCTCGGACTGGCCGAAACCGAGCAGGTCGAAGACATACACAGCAAACCGTTCGGCCAACACCGGAGCAACGTCGCGCCACAGCACTGAGCGGCTCGGCGTGCCATGCACGAGCACGACGGGCGGACCGTCGCCGAGGACGTCCCAGGCGATCTCGCCGCGCGAGGTCGCAACGCGTCGCGTCAACGCCCATGCGGCTGGGTCACGTGACACCGGCGGGCTCCTTGCTGTCGCCGACGGCGAGCGCGGACGCAAAGAACTCGAGGATCGCGACGACGAGCTGCTGGAAGGTCGGGTGGTCGTCGAACATCCACTCCGTGTGGCCGCTGCCCTCCAGGAGCAGCTGACACTTCGGCTCGCGCGCCCGCCGGTACAGCTCCTCCGACTCCTCCGGCAGGTGCAGGCGGTTCTCGCTGCCGTGCACGACGAGCACGGGCCTCGGCGCGATCCGGTCCACCATCGCCTCGGGATGGAAGCGCAGGAGGTAGTCGACCGACTCGAGGCTGACCTCGCTGCCGAAGCCGTCCGCCTTGGTCAGCTCGGCGGCGACGTAACCGCCGGTGACGGTGTCGAGTCTCACGACCTCGAACGGGTCCACCAGCTTCGAGTTGCCCTCGACCGCGCGGCGCCGGCGGTCTGTCTCGACGCGGTCGAGCAGCGCCCTCCAGGAGTCCTCGTCGTGCATCGAGCGGATCGAGCGCTCGCCGTCGCCGATCCCGTTCACGGTCGCGACCGCTCGGACGCGAGGGTCGTCGGCCGCCTCGGCGACCGCCACACCGCCGCCGAGGGCCCAGCCGATCAGCATCATCCGGTCCGGGTCGACCCCCGGAACGGTCTCGAGGAAGCTGATCGCCGCACGCACGTCCTCCACCTGCTCCTGGGGAACGAGGCGACCGCGCTTGCCCTCGCTGCGCCCGAAGCCGCGATAGTCGAACGCCAGGCAGACATAGCCGTGCCGGACGAAGCTGCGGGCGAAACGCGCCGGGTGGATGACCTTCAGTCCCTGGTAGCCGGAGCAGGTGACGAGCGCGGGAGCCCGATCTCCGGGGGCAAGGTTGCGCGGAGCGAACAGGTCGGCATCCAGCCGGAGCCCGTCGCTGTAGAAATGGACGGACGTGTGCCGGGGTTCGGCGTCGGCTGCTTCGTGCTCGATCATGGTCGCTCTCCAGTCGTTAGTGCTTTTTGCCGGGGTTGAGCAGGTTCTTCGGATCGAAGGCGCGCTTGATCTCGGCCTGGATCTCCAGGCGGCGCGCTCCCAGGGCGTCGGGAAGCGCCGCTCGCTTGACCGAGCCGATCCCGTGCTCGCCGGAGATCGACCCGCCGAGCGCGAGGGCCAGCCGCAGGAGCTCGGCTGCGGCACCGCGCGCGCGCTCGACCTCGACCCCTTCGTGCGGGTCGACGAGGAACGTCGAATGGAGGTTCCCGTCGCCGGCGTGCCCCCAGCTGAGCGCCTCGAGACCGTGGCTGCGACCGATCGCGGCCGTCCCGTCGATTGCCTCGGCAAGCCGGTCGAGCGGGACGACGATGTCCTCGCTCACCTTGCCGCCGCGCGCGGCCGTGACCGCAAGCGAGACACCGTCTCGCCAGCGCCACAACGCCGCCGCCTCCTGCGGCCGGCTCGGCGTGAACAGTGCGACCGAGTCCTCCGCGAGCACGGATCGCAGCTCGGCGAGCAAGCGGGTCGCCTCCTCCTCCGCGCCGTCGGCCTCGGCCAGGACGAGGAAACCGGCCTCGGCGGGGACGCTGACCGGGAACGAGGGACGCGCGAGGCGAAGCGTCCCCGCGTCGAGGTACTCGAGCGCCGCGGGGACGAGCCCGGAGCCGAGCACACGTTCGATCGCGGCACAGCCGGCCGCCGTCGCGGGGTAGAACGCGGCGACCGGAAGGGCTGCCTCGGGCGCCGGCACGAGCCTGAGCCAGGCCGCGGTGATCACGCCGAGCGTTCCTTCCGAGCCGACGAGAAGGCTCGTCAGGTCGTAGCCGGACACGTCCTTCCGGACCCCGCCGCCGAGCACGAGGAGCTCGCCCGGAGGCACGACGATCTCGAGGCCGGTCACCCAGTGCCCGGTCACGCCGTACTTGAACGCGTGCGGCCCGCCGGCATTCGTCGCGATGTTGCCGCCGATCTGGGACTGCTCCGCTGCGCCGGGGTCCGGCGGAAAGAGCAGGCCGCTCTGACGCACGGTCCGCCGCAGGTCGGCGGTCGTAACACCGGCCTCGACGCAAATGCGCCACAGCAACGGGTCGAACGACCGCGTGCGCCGCAGCCGCCCGAGGGACAGGACGACGCCTCCCTCCAGCGGGACCGAGCCGCCGGCGAAGCCGGTGCCGCCGCCGCGGGGAACGACCGGGACGTCGTGCGCGTCGCACCAGGCGAGCACGCGGGCCACCTGCTCGGCAGTCTCCGGGAGCACGACGGCGTCGGCTTGGCCAACGACACCCTGCGACTCGGTCGCGTCGTGCAGGTACTCACGCGGAACCTCGGGCAGGACTGCGGACGAGCCGAGGAGGCGCGTCAGTGCCGCTCGGGTACCCGTTGCTGAATTCATCTGTTGTATATACTGCAACTCAAGTTGCGAATTTCTAGACAGGACGTAGGATAGCTGCATGCCGACGCAGAAAGCAACCAGCCTGCGCCGCGGCATCTCGATCCTGGTCGCGCTCGCCTCCGACGAGGCGGCCGCTCAGGGAGGTGTCGGAGTCGTGCGGCTGGCCGAGCTGCTCGGCCATGACAAGAGCCAGGTCTCGCGCTCGCTGACGACTCTCTCCGAGTACGGCCTCGTCGACCGAGACCCGAAGACGCTCGGCTTCTCCCTCGGCTCGCAGTTCTTCGCACTCGCGGCGCAGGCCTCGGACCGGCGGCTGCTCGAGAGCGCTCCGCCCCTCCTCGCCGGTCTGGTGGCACGGCTCGGGGAAAGCGCCCACGTGACCGTGCTGCAGGGGGCGGCAGTCCTGACGCTGCGCTCCGAGGGGCCGCCCCAGGCGCTCCAGGCCGCCGACTGGGTAGGGCAGGTCGTTCCCGCCTACTGCTCGGCGTCGGGGCGAGCGCTGCTCCTCGACTCGAGCGCTGCCGAGCTCGAGCAGCGGTTCGCCGGGGTCGAGTTCGAGCCGTTCGGGCCAACGACCGTCCGGAGCGTCGACGAGCTCGCCGGCCGGATCGCGAGGTGCTCGCAACGCGGGTACGCGCTCGTCGACGAGGAGCTCGAGCTCGGCCTGGTCGCCGCCGCCGCGCCCGTCCGCGACTTCGACGGACGGATCGTCGCCGCCTTGAACGTCTCGGCCCCGAAGCTCCGCTTTCGAGCCCGGCTCGAGGAGGCGGGAGCGACGACGAAAGTGGCCGCCGACGAGCTCTCCCGGCACCTCGGCTGGCAGGCGTCGTGAACGTCCTCTTCGTCGTCACCGAGCAAAGCCGCTACCTGAACGTGGAGCGGAAGCGGGGCTACGAGCGCGCCGCGCAGGTCCTCGGGGAGCTCGCCGGAGCGCCGCCGACGCTCGTCCACTACGCCGATCCGGACGCCTTCCAGCAGTCCGACGCGATCGTCCTCAGCGGCTCGGACGCGCCCTGGGCCGAGCACGAGGAGGACGACCTGCAGAGGCTGCGCGACTTCGCCGCCGGGTGCGGCCGACCCGTGCTCGGCATCTGCGCCGGCATGCAGCTCCTCGCCCAGTGCGCGGGCGGCTCGCTCGACCACGCCGAGGAGAGCGAGCGAGGCTTCCTCCCGATCGAGATCGCCGACGACGACGGTCTCCTGAGTGGACTCCCGGAACGGGTCACCGTCTACCAGAACCACACGGACGAGATCACGTCCCTGCCCGAGGGCTTTCGCGTCCTCGCGTCGAGCCCGCAGTGCCGCATCCAGGCGCTCACGGCCGACGACCTCGGCTTCTGGGGCACGCAGTTCCACCCCGAGCGCGCGACCGACGCGCACCCGACCGGGCTCGTCGTCCTGCGGAACTTCTTCGCGCTCGCGGGCGAGCGTTCGGCCTCGGCGGGATGAGCTTCCGGCAGACCGCTCTCGGAAGAAGCGCCGAACGCTAGGGGCTGTTCACGCCGATCGTGCTCAGCGAGTCTGTCGTCGCCACGGGTGCAGGGATCGACACATGCTCGAGCACGACGCGATCCTCGTCGAGCCGCTCGGTCTCGTCGTCGCCGCCTCGATCTGGTGGTTGTACTTCGAGCGATGGAGCAGCCATGCCGACGGGCGGCATCCGTTCCGGCTTAGCATAGACCTGCTTCCCCTCGACTTGATGGCGATGACGACGGACGCGAGCACCGGAGTGGTCACGAGCCGCAACCCGGCGACGGGAGCGCTCGTTGCCGAGACGGCCGCGTCGACCCCCAACGACGTCGCGCGCGCGGTCGGCCGCGCCTCCGAGGCGTACCTCCGCTGGTCGGGACTGCCGCCGCAAGCGCGCGCGGCCGTGCTCGTGCGCTTCGCGGAACTCGTCGAGCGCGAGCGCGACGAGCTGGCCGGACTGATCGTGGCGGAGGTCGGAAAGCTCCGCGCGGAGGCCGAAGCGGAGGTCGACTGGACGGCGCTCTCCGCGCGCTGGTATGCCGAGCACCTGCCGAGGAGCGAGCGGCGGGGCGGGGCGACCGTAATCAGGAGGCCTCTCGGCGTCGTCGCGGCCGTCACACCGTGGAACGCACCGTTGATCACCCCCGCCTGGAAGTGGCTGCCCGCGCTCGTCTCCGGCAACGCCGTCGTCTGGAAGCCGTCCGAGCTCTCGACCGCGGTCGCGCTCGCCACGACCAAGCTCTGGCGCGAGACCGACCTGCCGGATCACGTACTCGAGCTCGTCCCCGGCGGCGCGGAAGCCGGCAGAGTCCTCTGCGAGGACCCGCGCGTCGCCGCCGTTCACTTCACAGGCTCGACCGAGACCGGGCTCAGGGTGGCCGCGGCCGTGGCTGCGCGCTCGGCCCGCTGCGCCCTCGAGCTCGGCGGTCTCAACTCGGCGATCGTCTTCGCGGACGCCGACGTTGAACGGGCCGCCGATTGCATCGTCGCGGCCGCGGTCGCGGTGAACGGGCAGAAGTGCACCTCGGCGCGGCGCGCCCTCGTCGAGCGTGGCGCCGACGAGCGACTGTTGTCCGCGCTGGCCACGCGATTCGAAGCACTCCGGCTCGGAGACCCGGCGAGCCCGGCGACGACGCTCGGTCCACTGATCACACCGTCTGCCCGCGCCCGCGCAGAGTCGGCGCTGAAGCGGGTCGTCGGCGCCGGCGCGGAGATCGTCGCCCGCGCGCCGAGCCTGGACGATCCTGGGCTCGACGAGGCGGGGTTCTTTCCCGCAACCCTGATCCGCGGTGTTCCCCCGACGGACCCGCTCCGTCGGTGCGAGCTCTTCGCCCCCGTGCTCTCGGTCGAGATCTTCGAGCGCGACGAGGATGCCTGGCGGATCGCGAACGACACCCCCTACGGCCTCGCCGCTGCGGTCTACACGACATCGCCCGAGCGGATCGCCGCCGCTCAGGATCGGCTCGAGGTCGGCGTCCTCGGCGTCAACCGGCGCTGCGACTCGGCCGAGCTGGAGGCGCCGTTCGGCGGGGCGAAGGCGTCGGGTAACGGCTTCCCGGAGGGCGGCGAGTACGCCTACGGCGGTGTGACGATGCTAAAGGCGGTATACGACTAGATAACCCGCAGCTGCTGCCCGAGACCGAGGCTGCGCGCTCGCTCCAGGATCGCGTGCCCGAGCGCCACGTCGCTCGAGCTGAGGCCGCGGTGCCAGAAGAGGATCCGCTCCTCGTCCGACTCGCGTCCGGGGCGCTTTCCGGCCACGATCTCGCAGAGCTCGGAGTAGAGCGTCTCCTCGCTGAGCCGACCCGAGTCGACGTGAGCTCGCAGCGCGCCGAGGCTGCCCGCCCGCGCCTGACCCCAGTCGTCGACGACGACCTTGTCCATCACGTCGGTGAGCGAGAGCTCGACCGCGCTCATCGTCCCGTAGGGGATCACGAGACAGCCCGGCTCGACCCAGTCCGTCAGGAGGTGCGGCTCGGGCCGCTCGAGTCGCGATGCCTCGACCATCACGTCCGCCCCGCGCAGGCACTCCTCCCAGCTCCCCGCCGCGGCGACGGGCTTGCCGAGATCCGCGGCCAGCCGATCCGCGAACGCCCGGCGGCTCTCCGGCCGGCGCGAGTGGACCCGGATCTCCGCGAAGTCGAAGAGGTGGTCGAGGAGCCGCACGTTCCAGTAGGCGGTGCCGCGCGCGCCCACGTGCCCGAGAATGCGAGCCTCGGGGCGGGCGAGGTGGCGGGCGCCGAGCGCCGTCAGCGCCCCGGTTCGCATCTCGGTGATCGCCGCCGCGGCGAGCACGGCCACCGGAGCGCCGGTGCTCGCGTCGAAGAGGCAGAGCAGGCCGAGCTCGGACGGGAGCCCGAGCCGGTAGTTCTCGACATAGTCGCCGACGACCTTCACCCCGGCGAGGCCGAGCGGCGCCACGTACGCGCGAAGGACGTTGAAGTGTCCCTTGAGCGCGGGATCGGGCTCGAGGTGGACGCGGGGCTCGATCACCGTCTGGCCTGCAGCCTGCGCCAGGAGGCCGGACTCGACCGCGGCGAGGATCTCGTCGTTGCCGAGGCCGACTCGCTCGACGTCCGCTTCGCCCAACCAGGTAAGGAAGGGCCAGGTAAGGTCGAGCCGCTCCACGCCCCCGGCATATACCACAGCGAAGATGCGTGCCCCCGACACTGAGCCTCCGCTCGAGCTGACAGGCCGCGGGCTGGTGCTCGAGTCGATCGTGAGCGTGGCGCGCGAGCGCACCCTCGTCGCGCTCCATCCGGATGCGATCGCGCGGATCGAGGCCGGGCGTGCGGTTGTCGAGCGTTATCTCGCCGAGGGACGCGAGGCCTACGGGCTCACGACCGGCCTCGGGGCGCGGGTCGGGGTTCGGGTCTCGGGCGATGCGCTGGCCGACGTCTCGCTCCAAACGATCCGCGGTCGCGCGAACGCGGTGGGCCCCCGGCTGCCCGTGGACGCGGTCCGGGCGGCGATGCTGGTGCGTGCGAACGGAATCGCGAGCGGCGGCTCGGGCGCGCGTCCCGAGGTCGCGCAGGCGCTCGTGGCGCTCCTGAACGCAAGCGTCCACCCCGTGGTCCCCGGAATCGGCTCGATCGGTGCCGGCGACCTCTGCGTGCTCGCGCACATTGGGCTCGCGCTGATCGGCGAGGGCGAGGCCCAGATCGGCGTGACCGTGCTCCCGGCACGCGAGGCGCTCGCCCGCGCCGGGCTCGCGCCGCTCGTGCTGGCTCCGAAGGACGGGTTGGCGCTGATCAACGCAACCGCGGCGACCGCCGCCTGCGGTGCGCTCGCCCTCCACGACGCGCGCGAGCTCCTAGAAGCAGCCCAGGTGGCGGCGGCGCTCGCGCTCGAGGGCTTCCGGGCCAACCTGACCTCGATCGACCCGCGGGTAGCCGCCGCGCGGCCCGCACCCGGGCAGGCCGCCTGCGCAGGCGGACTTCGCGCGCTCCTCGCCAGCGGAGCGCTCATGCAGCCGGGAGCGGCGCGCCGCCTCCAAGATCCGCTCTCCTTCCGCTGCGTCAGCCAGGTGCACGGCAGCCTGGCGGCGGCGCTCGACCTGCTCGAGGCCGCGCTCGAGCCCGAGCTGAACGGGGCCGGCGACAACCCGCTCGTGCTCACCGACGCCAGCAAGGGGGACGAGGGAGAGATCGTCTCGACCGGCAACTTCCACGCGCCGGCCCTAGCGCTGGCGGCGGACGCCGTCGCGCTCGGGCTAGCCCAGGTCGGCAACCTCGGGGTCGCCCGTTCCGCCCGACTGCTCGTCGAGCCGCTGAGCGGCCTCCCGGCCAACCTGGCCGCGCCCGGTACGAGCGGGGCTGGCCTGGCGCCGCTGCTCAAGGTCGCCGAGGCGCTCGCAGGCGAGCTCGTGCACGCCGCCGCGCCGACCTGCCTCGACGCACGCGGCGGCTCGGACGCGGTCGAGGACGATTCGACCGGAAGCCTGCTCGCGGTCCGCAGGCTCGCCACGATGCTCGAGCGGCTGCGGCTGCTCGTCGCGCTGCAGCTCCTCGTCGCCGCGAGAGCGGTAGAGCTCGCAGATCCGGCGCCGCTCGGCGACGGCACCGCCGCGGCATACGCCGTCGTCAGCCAGCTCGTGGCGCCGCTCTCGGAGGACCGTCCCCTGGGCGTCGACGTCGAGCGAGTCGCGGCCGAGGCGCTCGCCTCGGGCCGACTGCTCGCGGCCGTGCACGACGCGCTCGGGCGCAGCGCGGCTTGACCGGTCGTCACCTGCGTGACATAAAGGGCCGGTATTCACCAGCCAGTCGCCAGTCCACGCAGACCACGGTGCATCGCGGCTCCTCGCACGTCGCAACTTCGCGCCGTGCTCACGTCAAACGGAGTGCAGGTCAGTAGTCCACAGGGAGAGGGGTTCAAATGGATCGCGACATGATGAGGCGGCTCGACGAGTTCCGCCGCGACGAGGCAGGTCCGCTCGAGAATGCACTGTTCGACGATCTCGGCAGCGGCGAGATGGATCGCCAGGAGTTCATCCGCCGCGCCAGCGTGCTCGGCCTGTCGGTGACGGCGATCGGCGTCGCGCTCGGGGCGTTTGGCGGTGCAGCGCCCGCGTTCGGTAGCACAGGGGCTGTCAACGTCGGCGGCCGGATGCGGCTCGGGGTCGTCCCGCCACCCGTGACGGGGCTCGATCCTCACACCTACAAGGACACGGGCGGGCTCGTGACGGGTGGCATCGCCGGCGAGTTTCTCTCGCGCGCTACGGCGAGCCTGACGCTTTTGCCCGAGCTGGCGACGAGCTGGAAGCCGAACGCGAACGCGACGGTGTGGACGTACAAGCTCAGGCCGGGAGTCAAGTTCCAGAGCGGGCAGAGCTTCGGCGCCGACGACGTGGTCGCGACCTACGAGCGCCTCACCGATCCGAAGTCGGGCTCGCAGGCGCTATCGGCGCTCAAGGGCGTCCTTTCGCCCGGCGGCACCAAGAAGATCGACAACCTGACCGTCCAGTTCCGCCTCGACGCGCCGACGGCGAGCTTCCCGTACCTGGCCAGCTCGACGACGTATCAGGCGATCATGCTGCCGGCGGACTACAAGCTCGGCACCTTCGAGAAGACGCCGCAGACAACGGGTGCGTTCCGGCTCGTCTCCTACAGCCCGGGCGTCGGAGCGAAGTACGAGCGCAACCCCGGCTGGTGGGGCGGCAGGGCGGCGCTCGACGGCGTCGACGTCACCTACTACTCGGACGACTCTGCGATCGTCTCGGCGCTGCTCGGCAACCAGATCGACCTGATCAACCAGGTCAACTTCGCGACCGGCCGGGCCCTCTTCAAGGCCCCGAACGTGCAGATCTTCAACGCACCCGGCGCCACGCACCGCCAGGTGCCGATGCGGGTCGACGCGAAGAACCCGCTCAAGGATCCGCGCGTCCGTCGGGCGATCGCCCTCACGCTCGACCGTCCGGCGATCATCAAGACGCTCTTCAACAACCTCTCCGACATCGGCAACGACTCGCCCTTCGCGCCGGCGTTCCCGTCGACCGACAGGAGCGTGCCGCAGCGGAAGAAGGACCTGGCGCAGGCCAAGCGGCTAATGGCGCAGGCCGGTTTCGCACGCGGCTTCAAGATCACGCTCACGACGCAGAAGACCGGCGAGATCCCGCAGCTGGCGCAGATCATCCAGCGCTCGGTGAAGGCGATCGGGATTGACATGAAGCTGGTCATCCTCACTGCGACGGCGTACTTCGCCGGCTCGCAGGACGGCCCGCCCCTCGGCTGGGGGACGACGCCGTGGCTCAACGCGCCGATGAACATCACCGACTGGGGTCATCGCGCGGTGCCGAACGTGGTCGTCAACGCGGCGTTCCGCTCGAAGGGCGTCTGGAACGCCGCGCACTACTCGAACAAGAAGTACGACGCGACGGCGAAGGCTTTCTTCGGCGCAATCGCAATCGCCGATCAGCGAAAGTACGAGAAGCAGATGCAGCTGATCCTGCTCCGCGACACGCCTGTGATCGTGCCGTACTTCTACAACTTCCTGGCGGGCGGATCGAAGAAGGTGAGAGGCTACAAGGCCGACGCACAGGGCACGGTCTTCCTCAGCCGCACCTCGCTCAGCTAGCTGCAGGCGCTTGTCGGGCCGTCGCGCATCGTCGCGGGCGGCCCGGCAGCCCTGGGTGAAGGAAGTCACCGCCCGATTCCTGCTCAAGGCGGTCTCGCGCTCACTACGGCGGATACGTCTCGAGCCACCAGCGCGCGATATCGACCCGGCGCATGAAGCTCACGCCCGGTAGGCGCCGTGCGTGCTCGAGGAAGCCGCGAACCGCGGCCGCGCGGGCGGCCTGGCCGCTCCACCGGGCGTGCACGGCGACCGTCATCATCGTCGGACGTCCCTCGCGTACGAGCTCGTCGAGGCCCATCGTGAGCGTGTCGAGAAAGTCACGCGGGCTCGCGAAGCCCGGATTGACGACGAACCTGCTGTCGTTGTAGGTCTTCGTGTACGGGACTACGAGGAACGGCTTGCCGAGGCAGCGCGCGTAGTAGGGAAGGTCGTCGGCGCTCCCGTCCGAGTCGTAGAGGAACCCGCCTTCCTCGACGAGAAGCTCCCGGGTCGCCTCGCTCGGCCACGAGCGGCAGTTCCAGCCGAGCGGACGCTGTCCGAGCACGCGCTCGTACGTCTCGATCGCCCTTCCGAGGTGCACGCGCTCCTCGTCGCGCGACATCCGCCACAGCTCGATCCAGCGCCAGCCGTGTCCGAGCAGGTCGTGGTCGCGGTCGCCCATCCACTCCGCCACCGCCGGATTCAGCTCGAGCGCGACCGCCGCCGCCGAGACCGTGACGGGGATGTCCGCCTCGTCGAAGATCCTGGCGAGCCGCCAGACGCCGGCGCGACTGCCGTACTCGTAGTGCGACTCGGTGCCCGGGTCGCGCTGCGGCGGCTGCACGCCCGGCTCCGGATACTCGCCCCAGCCGTCGTTTCGGTCGTCGCCCCAGAGCACCGAGTACTCCGAGCCCTCCTCGTAGACGAGCACCATGTTGACGACGACGCCCGCACCGTCCGGCCATTCGAACGCCGGCGGCGCGGGGCCGTAGCCGACGACGTCGCGCTCGCGAACGCGGTCGGGGATCACGCAACCCGCCCGACCGTCGCGAGGGCCGGGTCCGGACTGCTGAGGGCGAGAGTCACGCAGGGACAACTATAGGATCAGCTCGGTGCTGCGCGTCGACGCCGACAGGCTCCAGGCCGACTTCGCTGCGCTCGCGTCGATGGGCTCGACGACGGCCGGCGGCGTCACGCGAACGACGTTCGGCGATGCCCATCAGGCAGCGCGTGCCTGGTTCCTCGAACAGGCGACCGGTGCGGGCCTCGAGGCCCGCGTGGACGCGGCCGGCAACCATTCGGCCGTCCTCTCCGCGCGCTCAACCGGCGCGCGGACGCTCCTACTCGGCTCGCACCTGGACTCGGTGCCGAACGGCGGCCGTTACGACGGCGCGCTCGGGGTGCTCGCGGCACTCGAGGTGCTCCGGGTGGTTCGCGACGCAGGCCTCGAACTGCCCGTCACCCTCGAGGCGATCGACTTCACGGATGAGGAGGGCACGTTCGTCGGGCTGCTCGGGAGCTGGGCGCTGACCGGGGCGCTGACGACGGAGACGCTCGCCTCACCACGCGGCGGCAGGGAGGCGCTGCTCGCCGGGCTCGCGCGGGTGGGGCTCGCCGAGGACCGGCTTGCGGATGCGCGCCGCGACCCGGCGACGCTTGCGGCCTACCTCGAGCTCCACATCGAGCAGGGCCCCCTGCTCGAGCGGAACGGCGTCGATGTCGGGATCGTCTCGGGCATCGCCGGCTCTCGCTCGTTCCAGCTCACATTCGAAGGTGACGCCAGGCATGCGGGCACGACGCCGATGGCGGGACGGCGCGATGCGGCCGTCGGCGCCGCCCGGCTCGTCGCCGGAGTACGCGAGACGGTCGTGCGTGATTTTCCCGGCTGCGTCGCGACGGTGGGTGAGCTCGAGCTCCAGCCGGGCGCGTTCAATGTCGTGCCGGGCCGGGCACGGGTCTCACTGGAGTGCCGCTCCCTCGAGCTGGCGCAGCTCGACGCGCTTGAGCGGGCGCTACTCGAGCGGGCGAGGAGCGAGGCGAGCGCCGAGAGGCTTGCGCTCGAGGTCGCGGCGGTCGGCCGTTGGGAGCCGGTGCTGCTCGACCCGTCGGTGCGTGCCGCGATCGGACGTGCCGCGTCGTCGCTGCGGCTCGGCGCCATCGAGCTGCCGTCGGGAGCCGGGCACGACGCGCAGGCGCTCGCGGCCGTGGCTCCGACTGGGATGATCTTCGTGCCGTCGATGGGCGGAGTCAGCCACCACCCGGCGGAGCAGACCGCGTGGACTGACTGTGTCAACGGCGCGAATGTCCTGCTCGGGACGGCCCTCGACCTGGCCCTGGCCGTCTAGCGAGCCGAGCCCCCGACCGCCATCAGCGCAGCGAGTACGGCGTCGTTCTCGTTCTCTTTGCCGACGGTGATGCGGACAATGTCGTCGGCGAGCGGTCGAACGACGATGCCGCGCTCGAGCAGAGCTGCGGCGAGCCCCTGCGAACCGCTCTCGTGAGCGGACGCGTCGACGGCGACGAAGTTCCCGCACGAGTCGTAGGCGCGCACGCCGAGCGCGCGGAGAGCGGCGAGGAGGCGCTCCCGCTGGACGATGATCCGCTGCACCTGGCTGCGATGGTAGGCGTCGTCCTCCAGCGCCGCGAGCCCGGCGTGCAGAGCAGCCGAGCTGACCGAGCTGCCCGGCACGAGGAACCGGTGGACGAAATCGAGCAGTCGGAGCTCGCCCACGGCGTAGCCGATCCGCAGGCCGGCGAGACAGTAGGCCTTCGAGAAAGTGCGCGTGAGCACCACGTTGTCGTGCTCGTGGACGATCGGCATCAGATCGACGCCGGGGTCGAAGTCGGAATACGCGGCATCGAGCAGGAGCGGCGGACCCGCCTCGGCCACCCGCCGCACGTCCTCGCTGGCCATCGCGTTGCCGGTGGGGTTGTTGGGCGTGCAGACGACGACGAGCTTCGTGCGGCTCGTAACGGCGCCGAGGAGCGCGTCGACGTCATAGGCGTATGCGGTGCCGGTCACGGCGAGCGGGACCTCCACGATCCGGGCCTCGAGCGCTTCCAGCCTCCGCCGGTAGACGGGCCAGGACGGACGCGGCAGGACGACCTCGTCGCCGGCGCGAACGAACGTCCGGAAGATCGCATCGATCACCTCCGTCGAGCCGGCCGAGAGCAGAATTCGCCCGGGCTCGACCCCGTGCCGGTCTGCGAGCGCGAGGCGGAGCGGGGGCATCGTCGGCGGAGACAGGTTCGCGACGTCGTAGACGTCCTCGAGCGATCTCCGCACGCGCGGCGAAGGTAGGTCCGTGTTCTCGTTCGAGGCGAGCCGGATCAGGCTCGGGTCGGCGTCTGCCAGATCGAGGTGGGCGAGGTAGTCGGCGTTCGAGGGAAGCACGTGCGCGGCCGGCACGACGAGAGACTCCAGTCGCTCGCCTGCTCGGCTGTCGAGGCTCACCCGCTCACCGCGCGTCGGCCGCCAGGAGCTCGGGCAACTCGACCACTCGGCCGCTTTCGAGCAGCGAACGCTCGCATGCAAGTGCGGTCGCCAGCGTGGCCATCGCATCGCGCGGGTCGCAGAAGACGCGGCTCGGGTCGCCCGCGCGCACCGCCTCGACGAAGCGGGCGATCGCGCGCTCGAAGGGATGCGTCGTCAGAGAGGTCTTCACGCGCCGAGCGCCGACTTGGCCGGTGACGCTGAACGCGGGATCGAGCTTGAGCTTCAGCGTCGCCTCGGTGGCAACGACGTCGAGGGAGTACGTGCCGGGCTGTCCCTGCCGCGTCCAGGCGATTACGACTGTGCCCACCGCACCGCTCTCGAACTGCAACAGGAGCGTGGCGGCATCCTCGATGTTCCCGGAATCCGTCTCGGTCTGGGCGAGCAGCGTCTCGGAGGCGATCACCTGCACGCGGGCAACGTCGCCGGCGACGGCGCGCATGAGGTCGAGCTGATGGCTGCCCCGTTCGAGGATGTTGCCGCCGCCGCCCGAGCGGTCGAGAAACCACGGCCGAGCTGCGGTTGGCCCGACGCTGACGCCGAGCAGCAGCGCGATCCGCTGGCCGGCGAGCTCGGCCTGCAGCGTCTCCAGCCCTTCCGTCGCGTGCCACTGGTATCCGATCGCGCAGACGACGCCCGTCCGCTCCCAGGCCTCGACGATGACACGCGCGTCTTCGAGCGTGCGCGCCACCGGTTTCTCCAAGAAGACGGGAAGCCCGCCTTCCATCGCTGCCGTGGCCGGGCCTCGGTGGTGCAGCGGCGGCGTCGTCACCCAGAGCGCGTCGAGCGTCTCCCGTTCGAGCAACTCACTCCAGTCCTCGTAGACCGCAGCGCCCTCCGGTGCCCCCTGCTCGGCCCGCGCCCGATCGATGTCGCAGACGGCGACGATCTCGTGTCCGAGCTTGCGCAGAACGACCATGTGGTCGGTCGCGATCCAGCCGGTGCCGACGATCCCGACGCGGAGGGGAATATCGCCGGCCATGCGTCTACTCTACGTCGGCCCCGGCGGCCCGTGGAGCACGGTGCCGTTGCGGATCACCGCGCGTATCCCTCCCGTCACCTCGATGCCGTCGTAGGGCGTCCAGGCGTGCCCACCGTGCAGTCGCGACGGGTCGACCGTCCAGCGCGTTGACGGGTCCCAGACGAGGAGGTCGGCCGCCGCTCCCGGGACGATCGCCCCCGTGTCCTCCCGTCGGAAGCTTCGCGCCGGCGTCGTGGCGAGGAGCGACGCGAGCCGCTCAAGAGGCACTCCGCGGCTTGTCCCCTCCGACAGGACGAGCGGCACGCGCGTCTCGATGCCGGGAAACCCGGACGGGAGCGCACGGAAGTCGCCGCCGCGAAAGCCCGGTTGGTATGCGACCTGCGCATGGTCGGAGCCGATCGTGTCGAGCGTCCCGTCGCGGACCGCGTCCCAGAGTGCGTCGACGTCGAGTTGGGAGCGAAGAGGGGGAACGATCAGCCACCGGCCGGGGTCGGGTCGCTCGTAGCACGACTCGTCGAGCAGAAGGTGATGTGCGCAGGCCTCGGCGATCACCTCCTGACCCCGGGCGCGCGCCTCCCTGACGAGGTCGAGCGAGCCGGCGCTCGAGAGGTGCACGAGGTACACGGGCGCCTCCGCGAGGCGCGCGAGCGCCAGAGTGCGGGCGACCGCCTCCTCCTCGACGCCGGGTGCCCGCGCGGCGACGAAGCCGTCGATGCCCTTGGCGCCGTGCGCGAGTTGCTCCTCGACGCGAGCCTCGATCACGCCCCCGTTCTCGCAGTGCACCATCACGAGCAGGCCGAGCTCCACCGACGCGCGCAGGGTCTCGTAGAGCGTTCTGTCAGAGACCATCATCCCGAGCTCGGGGTAGGCGAGGTACAGCTTCACGCTCGAGGCGCCGAGCGCGCTGAGCTCCTCGAGGTCGGAGCGCGTCAGGCGGTCCGGCTCCCAGATCGCCGGGTGCAGCGCCACGTCCACGGTCGCCTGCGGCAGGTGTTCCCACACGGCGCGCCGCCACGCTGCGCCGGGTGGCTCGCCGGGGCGAGGCGCCGTGAACCCGAAGACCGTGGTCGTGCCTCCGTGGCCTGCGGCGGTGCTCGCGGGAACGAGGCCGGAGAGCGGATGCGTATGGGGATCGACGCCGCCCGGCAGGACGACGCATCCGTGGGCATCGACCTCGCCGCCGGCCGTCGGGGGCTCGATCGCGGCAATCCGTCCGCCGGCGACGACGACGTCTGCTTCGCGGGAGCCCGTGCCCGTGACGACGAGGCCGCCGCAGATCCTCATCCGCGCACCGTCAAGCGAGCGACGATCTGCGGCAGCGAGGCGTCGGCGACTGCATGGAGCTCCGCCGTCGAAAGCAGCTGCACAGGGTGCGGAATCAGCACCATCCGGTACGCCGGCATGCCGAGCAGGCGCGCCTGCTCCAGAGCCTCGTCCACGAACGGCTCCGTCCCGATCGCGGCGGTAGGGATCCCCAGGCGCTCGAGCCGTACTGCGTCGTGCACACTGCACGACACGCAGGAGCCTCAGTCGGCAAGGCCCTCGACGGCCAGGTCGCCATGGATTGCGACACGCTCGATCACCTCGCTCGAGGCCGGCTTCGAGAAAATCTCCTTCGAGAGGCGAAACGTCTCGGCGCCGTAGAGCTGCAGGTGATGCTCGATCCGGTCGAGCAGCTCGCTGCCCCGGTTCTTCGTGATGTCGAGCAGGACGACGCGTCGTCCTCTGAGCTCCGGCGGACGCGGAGCGAACGGCACCGGCTCGGCGGCGCTCTCGTCGATCGGGCTCACGTACTCCATTGGATCTCCTTCGTCACGACCTCGGCCTGCATGCCGTCGCAGGGACCGAACACTGCCGAGAAGCGCCCGGCCTCGCCGCCGGCGACCACGATCGCGATCCGCTCCGGCTTCGTCCACTTTCGCACCAGCGTGTCGTCCGCGCTCGCCTGAACGAGCGCCGTCGTTTCGCCGCGGCGCAACTCACCCGCCGGTCGCTGCGCCGCGGCGAACATCGCCGCGCGGACCTGCTCCTTGCTCCAGCCCGCGGCGCCGAACAGCATCGCGTGCTCGGGACAGAGCACGAACAGGGAGGTGTCGTCCATCGGCCACCAGAATGGGCTCCATTGCCCGGCTGCCGCCCAGGCCAGCGTCGCTGCGAGCTCCTCCGGGGTGCGGCTGCGATGGTCGGAGATCGACAGCGGCGCATCCCCGGCGACAAGCGTCACCGTAGAGATCTCGCGGGCGAAGCCGCGCTCGACGTGGAGCGACTCCCACGGGCTCGCTTCCTCGTTCTCGGCGAAGCACGTGCTGAGCTTGCCGGGATGTCCCAGGGCGGAGCGGTCGAGCCCTCCCGGACGGGCGCCGCCCGTGAGCGTAAGCAGCAACCGCAGCGCCCGGCCGATCGTCATGTTCGCCCGGGTGCCTGGCCCGAGCGCGCCCATGCCACCGTTGAGGCCGATCGCGTCCCGGACGGGGCCGTTGACGACGAGGATCGGTCCGGCAGGCTGGGTCGTGACCGCGATCCCGTGCGCATTGAAGCCGGGGTCGAGCGCCGCTTCGGCGGCGGCGATCACGACCGGGAAGTACCGCGGCAGGCAGCCGGCGAGCACGGCGCAGGCGGCGAGCCGCTCCAGTGTCGCCACGCCGTGCGCCGGAGGGACCGGCCCGAGCGACAGGGCGCCGTCGCGACTGCCGAGCATCGTCTCGACCCGTTCGGGCGTCGGCGGGACCACGGGCAGGCCGTCGCTCCAGCCCCGCTCGATCATGTCGTCGAGCTCGTCGAGCCCCGCCGCCGCCTCGTACGTCCAGCGGGCGCCGCAGCCGGGTTTTCGTCGCGGCTCCTCGGCCGGGAGCGGTGCTCCGAGCAGTCGTTCGTAGGCGTCAGCGTCCCAGCCGGCCGCCGTTCCGGTCACGCCTGCCCCGGGCTCGACGCGCACCGCCGTCGGCACAGTCGCGATGCCGTAGGCGCGCGAGACGTCGAACGGCGCAGGCTCGGCGAGCACCGGAAAGCGGATGCCCGTGCGGCGCGCGAGCCGGCCCGCCGCCTCGGGTGTCTCCTCGGCCACGCATGCGAGCGCGACGCCCGCCGGTCCCTGCCCGAGCCCGGCGAGCCGTCGCAGCGCCAGCGTCGAGGTCGGGCAGTCGGCGTGCGCGAACACGAGCACCACCGGGCCGTCGGCCGTCAGGGCGTCGAGCGAGAGAGGATCGCCGTCGATGCGCTCGAGCGTGAACCGATGTGCCGCGCTCGCCATCTTCGTAGGGTATGCGGCATGGCCGGGCGGCTCGAGCAGCGGGTGGTGGTCGTCACGGGCGGCGCCTCCGGTCTCGGCCGCGCGATCGCGCTTCGCTTCGCCGACGAGGGGGCGCACGTCGTCGTCGGGGACGTCCGGCGTGACCCGCGCGAGGGTGGGGAAGAGACCATGGCTCTGCTCGGCGATCGGGGCCTGTTCCTCGACTGTGACATTTCGCGCTCGGACGACGTCGACCGCCTTGTCACGACGGCGGTCGACCGTTACGGCCGCCTCGACGTGATGGTGTGCAACGCGGGCGTCTCGGGACACTGGTCGAAGGGCCTGCTCGAGACGACCGAGGAGGACTGGGACGCGATCATGGCGGTGAACCTGCGCGGCGTCTTCCTCTGCACGCAGCGGGCGGTCGCCGAGATCGTCGAGCAGGAGCCGGTCGGCGAGGTGCGGGGCCGCGTCGTGATCATCTCCTCGCAGCACGGCATGATCGGCCCGCCCGGCCATGTCGCCTACGCGGCGAGTAAGGGCGGTGTCGTCAACCTCGTGCGCCAGGTCGCGGTGGACTTCGGCCCCAGGGGCGTGCTCGTCAACGCGGTCGCGCCAGGAAAGATCCTCACGGGCTCACCGGAGCAGCAGAACCCCGACACGCTCGCGTACTCTCGCGCGCGCACGCCGTTCCATCGCCTCGGCCGGCCCGATGATGTCGCGGGCGCCGCGCTCTTCCTCGCCTCCGACGACGCGGGCTACGTCAGCGGCGTCAACCTGCTCGTCGACGGCGGTTGGATGGCGTACTGACGGCAGGCGCGAACGCGCTGCTCATCCGAGTGGGAGCGGCTCGATTCCGAGGCGCTCGAGCGCTCCGGCCAAGCCGGGCGTCCACGCCCCGTCGTCGACGAGCACGACCTCGTAGTCGTTGCGGCGATACTCGGCGATCTGCTCCGCGGTCTGCTCGAGCCATGCGGCGGCCGTGCCTGGATCGAGCGTCGCCGGCGGGAGCTGCATGACGCCGTAGCCGGCGTTCCTCAGCTGTGGTAGGCGTTCCATGAGCAGCCCGTCGGCAACGACCGCGATCTTCCGGGCACGCGGGTCCTCGCTCACGAGCCCGCGCCGTAGGCGATCAGGGAGCCCTCCTCGTCTCGGTCGAACGCGTCCGCCGCCTCGGTCAGTGCGGCGGCGACCTGCCTCAGCTCCGCCTGCAGCTCGGGCAGGGGCCGGGAGAAGTCGGTCCGGGTCGCCGCGAAGTGCTCCAGCCGATGGGCTGCGACGCGCGCCTGGAAGCGGCTCCATTCCGTCAGGGCAACCTCGCGGCCGTCGAACTTCAGCATCGTCGGGAGGTCGGTCGGATCATCGACACCGGGAACGGGCGCCCAGAACGAGCTGACGACGGTGATGCGTGGGTGGCGCTCCTCGAGCTTGCAGGCGCGATGCAGCACGCGATGCCCCTGCTGCAGCACGGCCCAGCCGGCAGCCGGGAACTCGGGGCTACGCACCTTCTCGCGCGGCAGCTGCTCACCCGCGAGCAGCAGGTCGCGCCCTTCCTCGACCGGGCCCGCGTAGTACTCGAAGCGACCTCCTTGCATGCCGCGAGGGTCGCTCGCGAGGAGCACGTAGTCGAACGCCACGGCGTCGCGATGCCACTGGTCGACGTTGAGGGAGAGGTCGTCGGGCGCGTAGTTGATGTGCACCGCATGGTGGTGCACAGGGTGCGGCTCGAGCCGCACCCGTGCGAGCTCGCTCAGGAACGCGAGGATGGTGGGATCGAAGGCCATGCCGCGCAGAAAGACGGAGCGGTAGACGGAGCCGCGCATCTTCTTGGGGATCCGCTCCATGCCCGTCGCATAGCCCTCGAGCTCGGTGCAGATCGCCCGGAGGGTCTCGGCGCCCTCGTCGGAGAGGAAGCGAAACGGCCCCGTGATCGCGACGGGGGAAAGCGCCGTCGGGCCCGCGGCCTCCGGCCCCCACTCTTCGAGCAGCACGATCTGTTCGGGCGGGGTGATCTCGATGTGGCGCCCCGGGTCCCACGCGACGTCCGTCTCGAGGTTCTCGAAGGGCAGGTGCAGCGCAGGCGCGTCGATCATGGTCGCTCCTCTCCGTCGAGCAGCGCCACGAGCCGTGCGCGCTCCTCGTTTGGATCGTAGTCGGGGAACCAGTGCCGGATGCCCGTGCGCCGCGGCCTGGGCAGCCCCCGTTCGGTGAGCTCCGCGTGCAGCTCCTCGAGAAAGATGCCTTCACCGGGCACGAGCGGCGTATCGGCCTCGCCGACGTTCGGCTCGCCGCCCCAGTCCGGGGCCGACGGGGTGAAGTCGATCCCCATCGTCGGGCTGGAGTCGACGCCGATCAGCACGACGTCGTCGCCGGCCGAGACGTGCGGTTCCATTGCGGCGGCAACCGTGCGTGCGAGCCGGCGACAGTGCGCACGGAAGACAGGCGTGTCGGCCTGCTCGCGCACCCACCAAAAACGTCTCGCCCCTCCGAAGGCAAGCTCCGGGCAGGGCATCTGCCGGATCGCAAATCCACGCTGCATGAGCAGGTCGATCACCGGCTCCCACATGCCGGGGCGTTTCGCGCCGCCGATTACCTTCGCATTCTGGTTCAGCAGGCAGTGCGCGATAAAGGCGACACGGGCCATGTCAGGCCTCGAAGTCGAGCAGCACCTTGCCGAGCTTGCCGGGCCCCTGCATGCGGTCGAACGCGGCGGCGGCCTTGGCGGCCGGGAACACCCGATCGACGAGCGGGCGGATCCTCCCGGTGGCGAGGTGCGGGACTACCTGGCGGGCGAAGGCCTGTACCGCATCGGCCTTCTCCTCGAGCGGGCGGGCGCGTAGGACGGTGCCCATCAGACGCACGCGCTTCCCCATCAGCTTGCGGAGGTCGAGCGGTGCCTCGCTGCCCGCTCCGGTGCCGACGATCACGATCCGGCCCTTGACCGCAAGCGCGGCGAAGTCGCGCTCGAGGTTCGGCGCTCCGACGAGCTCCACGACGACGTCGGCGCCTCCGAGCTCCTGCGCGCGCTCGACGAGGTCTTCCGGAGCGATCGCCTCCGCGCCCAGCTCCGCCACCTGTGCACGGCGCTCGGCCGAGCGGACGGTGGCGAGCACGCGGGCGCCCGCTGCCGCCCCGATCTGCACGGCCGCCGTGCCGACACCCCCGTTCGCGCCGCTGACGACGAGCAGCTCTCCCATTTTCAGCACCGCCAGCGTGACGGCCGCGTCGTGGGCGGTGACGAAAACCTCGGGCACGGCCGCCGCCGCGAGCTCGTCGAGGTTGCTCGGGACGGGCGCGACGTGCCGCTCGTGCACGACGACCCGGTCGGCGAGCCCACCGCCGCCGACGATCCCGAACACGCGGTCGCCCACCTCGAAGCGCCGGGCCGTCGGGCCGCAGGCGATCACGGTTCCGGCGGTCTCGATGCCGGGCACGTCCGGCGGCGAGCCGGGAGGAGCCGGGTAGCGGCCGGCCCGTTGCGCGAGGTCGGCGCCGTTGAGGGCGGCGTACCGCACTGCGAGCAGCACGTCGTCGCCGGAGACGACGGGGTCTGGTCGCTCCTCGAGGCGCACCACCTCGTTGCCACCCGGGCCTGTGAAGACGACTGCTCTCATATCGTCCGTGCAGCGTAGATGGGACGGCGCAGGACCATGAGAGCTGACACGGCCGCGGCGGCGAGCAGGGCGGCGGCGAGGGCGAGCAGGAGCGTCGGTCGAGCGGACGCGTCGAGCAGGTAGCCGCCCAAGACCGTCGTCACCGCGATCGCTGCGTACTCGCGCGCGTTCCAGGCGATCGTGAGGCCTGAGCGTTGGTGCGGCGACACGCGCGCCAAGGCGCCGTCGACGACGATCGGCCACACGCCGATCCCGAAGAACGTCGCCGCCACCGTCAGGAGCACGTAGAGCCATGCCTGCTGCGTCCCGGCGAGCACCGCTGCCGCGAGCGCGCTGGCCGCGAGCATCGCCCCGACTGCGTTCCTGCTGCCCGTCGTCAGCGCGACCCTGCCGGCCGTGAAGCTGCCGGCGATCTTCGCGGCCGCGACGAGTCCGGCGACGATGCCGATCGAGAGCGGCGCAAAGCCGAAGTCCTGATCGAGCACTACCGGGGCGAGGTTGAGCAGCATGCCCATCGCCGACACGAGCAGCAGATCCGGGAGCTGTAGCGCGAGACCCTGTAGCGGCGCGGGACGTGACCGCGCGACGGCCTGGGCGCCGACAGTGCGAAGCCACGCCGTCACGGGCGGAATCCCTACGAGCGCCGCCGCGGCACCGCCGGCGAACGTGAGTCGGATGCTCGTCGCGTTCCCGACACCGAGCGCGCGCAGGACGGCGATAGCGCCACCCGTGAGTGCTCCCCCCGTGGCGCTCGCAAACGTGTAGACGGCGTACTGGCCGACGAACGACCGCTGCGAGCCTGTGCTGCCCGAGCGCCGCCCGAGGGCCGCCTGCACGCCGACCCAGAAAAGACCCATGCCGGTCCCGTGGGCGAGCGCGCCGGCGGCGAGCCACCCGTTCGCGGACGAGACGACGAGGACGACATCGCCTGCAGCGATCGCGGCGAGGCCGAACGCGATCCCGGTCTCGGCCCGCCGTAACGGCAGCGCAAGCAGGGCGCCGAGTGAGAACGCGATCGTGTTGAGCCCGAGCAGCACACCGGCGACGAACGCCGTGCGCCCTTCGGCGAGGACGACGAGCGGCAGCGCGACGGCGAGATTGCCGTACGAGATGCCCGCGCCGAGCGCGGATACGGTGAGCGCCCGGCGGGCCAGCGTCATGCGCGGCTCACCCTAGCGTCGACGTCGTATCAATCATCTAGGCTCAGAGCCAGGATGCCGGAGAAGCACTATCTCGTGACGCCGGGGCCGACGCCGGTGCCGCCCGAGGTGCTCGAGGTGCTGGCGCGCCCGGCGATCCACCCCCGCGGCCCGGCCTTCAAGCACCCGTACGAGCGCGTGCTCGGGCGGCTGAAAGAGGTCTTCCGGACCGAGCGCGACGTGCTGCTCTTCACCTCCTCGGGGTCGGGCGCGTTCGAGTCGGCAGTCGCGAACCTCACCGAGCCCGGCGAGCGGGCTCTCGTCGTCACGAGCGGCAGTTTCGGCGAGCGCTGGGCGGAGATGGCCACCCGCTACGGCGCCGACGTCGACCACCTCCGCTACGCCTGGGGCGAGACACCCGACCCCGTCGACGTGCGGGACCGCGCTGCGGGCGCCGCGGTCGTCTACGTCGTTCACTCCGAGACCTCGACCGGGGTCGTCTCCGACGTCCAGGCGCTCGCCGCCGCCGGCAAGGACGCCGGTGCGCTCGTTGTCGTCGATGCGATCTCGAGCATCGGCGCCGTCCCGTGCGAGACCGACGCGTGGGGCCTCGATGTCGTCGTCTGCGGCTCGCAGAAGGCGCTGATGACCCCGCCCGGGCTGGGCTTTGCGTCCGTGTCGCCTGCGGCGCTCGCGAAGGCGCGCGAGACGACGACTCCGCGCTTCTACTTCGATTGGGAGCGCACTCGCCAGGCCCAGGCCAAGCTCGACGCGCCCTTTACGCTCGCGGTGCCGCTCGTGCTCGCGCTCGACGTCGCGCTCGGCCTGCTACTCCGGGAGGGCCTCGACGCCGCCTTCGAGCGCCACGTCCGCCTCGGCCGGGCCACCCGCGCCGGGATCAAGGCGATGGGGCTCGAGCTGGCCTCGCCCGACGAGGACCGCTCGGCCGTCGTCACGACCGTGCGCGCACCGGACGAGCTCGACGTCTCCGTGTTCCTGCTCGACCTGTGCGAGCGGCTCGGCGTTCAGCTGATCGGCGGCCAGGGCGAGTGGAACGGCAAGGTCTTCCGGATCGGCCACATCGGCTGGTTGGACATCGACGACATCACGACCGCGCTCGCCGCCGTCGAGGACGGGCTCGCCGCCGCGGGCGTGGAGATCGAGCGCGATGTCGCGCTCACGGCCGCCCTCGAGGCGTACGACGTCGCACGCGTCTGAAGGTCCTCTGCCGCGAGTCGATCGCCGAGGCCGAATCGAGCTGCTGCGCAAGTGGAGGGATGGCGAGCGAGGAGAAGCTCAGCGGCGGTCGGCGCGCGCCAGGGCGCGAGGGACGCGGCCGCCGCCGTGACGAGGGGGCGCTCCCGCAGATAGGGGAGCGGGACACTCGGGTCGGGGGAGTCGATCTCACGCGCGAGCCGGTGCCCGTCGAAGATGACGTCGCCGAGTAGTCGCAGCGAGAGGCAGTCGCCGATCCGGTAGACGCCCTCGATTCCCGCCATGCGCAGCGACTGCGCTGGCTCTGTCGCCAGCTCGGCGTAAAGCGTGTCGTCGGAGACTCGCTGCGTGACGAGCGCGACCGCGTTAGTCTCGAACGTGACCGGGTCTTCGAACATGTCCTGCCCCAGCGTCCGGCCCGGCTCGAGCGCCGTCACGGTCGTGCCGGTCGCCATCGAGACGCCGATCTCGTGCAGCCGCCGCCGCAGCCCGTAGGCCTCGAGGGTCTCGGAGCAGAGAGGCGCCACCTGCTCGTAGGGCGTTGCCAGAGTCACCCGGTAGCCTTCGAGCGCGAGCAGCTCGGCGAGGCTCGCGCCCATGAAGTAGCCGTCGCAGTCATAGACGACGACTCGCTCGCCCGGGGGTCGCTTCCCCTCGACCATCACCTGCTCCGGCGTCTGCACCCACGGCTGCGACACGTCGGCGCCCGGGATCGGCCGGCAGGTGACGCCGTTCAGCCCGTCGGTCGCCCAGTGGGAGCCGGTTGCGACGACGACGAGCTCGGCGCCGTACTCGAGCGTCTCCTGTGGGCCAAGCCTGACTCCTGTGATCGCCTCGACGTTCGCCAGCCGCTGCAGCTGCACCTGACGCCAGTCGAGCACGCGGCCCCACTCGCCGAGACCGGGAAGCTGAGGGATCCAGCGGGTGGTGCCGCCGATCTCCGTCTCGGCCTCGACGAGGTGGACGCGCCGGAACTCCCGCTTGCCGAGGACGATCGCGCACTCCAGGCCGCCGGGCCGGCGCCGACGACGAGCACGTCGCGGTCGGCGTTGGCGGCGCGGGTGAAGCGCTCGGGGTGCCAGCCACGCCGGAACTCCTCGCCCGCGGTGGCGTTCTGCGTACAGCCGATGTGCAGGTGGTTATTGGCCCGTGAATAGCAAAAGTTGCAGCCAATGCACTCATTCACCTCGTCGTAGCGGCCCTCCTCGATCTTCTTCGGCAGATACGGGTCGGCGATCGAGGGGCGCGCGGCACCGATCAGGTCGAGCTGACCGCCCTGGATTGCGGCGGCCATGGTGTCCGGATTCGTGAAGCGCCCGGTGCCGACGATCGGCTTGCTGGTCGCCTCGCGCACGCGGGCCGTCCATTCGAGCTGGTGACCCTCCGGGTAGAAGCGCGAGGCTCCCGAGTCGACCCGTGCCTCTCCCGAGATCGTTCCGAGCGTGATGTCCCAGAGGTCGACGAGGTGGTCAGCGAGCGCGACGAACTCGAGGCCTTCGTCAAGATCGACGCCCCAGGGCCCGAGCGCATCGACGGCGAATCGCGTCGCGATCGCGCAGTCGTCGCCAACGGCTTCGCGCAAGCATTCGAGCGTTTCAAGGCAGAAGCGCGCCCGATTCTCGAGCGATCCTCCGTATTCGTCGGTGCGCCGGTTCAGAAGCGGCGAGAGGAACTGGAGCATCAGGTAGCCGTGGCCACCGTACAAGTAGACGATGTCGAAGCCGACGTCGCGCGCACGGCGCGCCGCGCGCACCCAGTCCTCCGTTACGCGGCGGATGTCGGAGCCTTCCATCGCCTTGGGTACCGTGCCGCGGGGCAACAGGCCGTTGGCGACCTGCGACGGCGCGAGCGACGGCAGCCGCGATTCCCGGTTGGACGCTAAGGCGCCGCCGTGGTGAAGCTCGATGCCGGCGAGCGCGTCGTGCTCGTGCACCGCCTCGCACATCAGCGCGAGGCTGCGGGCATCCTCGTCGTCCCAGATACGCGCCGAGGCAAAAGGCTGGGAGTCCGAGTCGGGGCTGATCGGCGCGTATTCGGTACAGACGGCTGCCCAGCCGCCTTCCGCCTTGACGGCCCGGTGGTGGGCTTGCGACCAGGGTTTCGCGCTGCCGAATCCTGTGCACTGCGGGACCTGGTAGAAGCGGTTCCGCAAGACTTTCGGTCCGATCGTGACCGGCTCGAAGAGGATGTCGTGTCGTGGGTCGCGTCCGGCCATGCGCTTCAAGCGGACGTTAGGCGTCGGGCCGTCAACCGTGGCCTCGTTTCACGAGATCGGCGTGAACGTCTCGAGGTGGGCTGGCAGAATGACGACGGCTGGGCCGTCGAGCTCGAGCGCCCACTCCAGATCTGCAGCAAGATCCTCTGGGGTAGACGTCCTCGTGGGGACGCCGAAGGCGCCAGAGAGGGCCGCAAAATCGGGCTGGACGAGATCGACGGCGTAGGTTTTGCCGTACGCCTTGCGCTGGTGTCCACGCAGGACGCCGTAGCCGCCGTCATCGACGACGAGCAGCGCGATGGGCAGAGCATGCTGGCGAGCGGTCGCGAGCTCCGCGAGACCGTAGGAGAAGCCGCCATCGCCGACGACCGCGAGCGTGGGCTGATCGGGAAGAGCCACCGCCGCTCCTAGCGCGGCCGGCCAGGCGTACCCGAGCGTCCCCGAGCCGAGGGGGTAGAGGAAGCGTCGTGGTTCGAGTGCGGGGAAGAATTCCGCCGCCCAGTAGGCGAGGATCGTCATATCCCAGGTGTGGACGGCGTCGCGCGGCAGAGTCGAACGGATCGTCTTCAGGAGACCGCGCTCGAGCGGTCGCTTCTGCGCTTCGAGGCCGTGTGCGATCCGCTTGCGGAGCTCGTTTGCCACCGCCGCACCGCTGTCGGTCGCGGGTGGGCTCCGGACCTCCTCCGACAATGCCGCAAGTGTCGCCCTTGCATCGCCGACCAAGCCGAGCGCCGGATAGGTCGCCGCGATCCGTCCCGCGTCGGCGTCGATCTGAATCAGGCGACCGGAGAAGCGAAGTGTGTGTTGAGCGGTCGTCTCGGCGCCGAGCTCAGTGCCGGCGCAGAGCACGACGTCGGCCTCGGTGAGGAGCTCCAGAAAGGCGGGGCAGGAGCAGGCGGAGCCGACCGCGAGCGGATGATCCTCGGGAAACGCCCCCTTTGCCATGTACGTCGTCGCCACAGGCGCCTGGAGCAGCTCGGCCACGGCCGCGAGCTCCCGCCAGGCTTCCGAGCGGAGCACCCCTCCACCAGCCCAGATCACCGGATGCTTCGCCTGCAAGAGGAGTCGCGCCGCCTCCGAGGTAGCATCCGCCGCCGCGGAGAGCGGCGCCGGCGGCTCGGCGTCGAGCTCGTGAATCGGTCCGACGCCGGCAGGCCCTCTCAGGACGTCAACCGGGATCTCGAGGAACACCGGACCGCTGGGCGGCGTCTGGGCGCGGCGCCAAGCCTCTGACAGTAGCGCCGGGATAGCCTCAGCGGTCTCGGCGCGCGCTGCCCACTTGACCACGGGTGCGAAGGACGCGAGCTGGTCTCGGAGCTCGTGCAGGTAGCCGCGCCCGCGGCCGATCAGCTCGCGCGGAATCTGGCTGGCGATCGCGACGACGGGCACGTGCACGCTGGCCGCTTCCATCAAGGCTGCGAGCGCCATCAAGGCGGCGGGGCCGGTCGTGAGGACGAGCGGCGCCGGTCGGCCGCTGGCGCGGGCGTAGCCGTCCGCGGCGAACCCGGCGTCGAGCTCGGTGCGGAGAACGAATGTCCGGATCGGGCTTGTGCGCAACCCTTCCCAGATCGGCAGCGAGTGTGTCCCAGGCATGCCGAAGACGACCTCGGCCCCGAGCGCCTCCAGGCTCTCGACGACGAGGTGACCACCGCTTCTCGCTCTAGTTGCCTGCTGCATACTCGCGGGCTCACGCTGCCGCAGGGACGTCGCGTGCTACTCGTGCAACAGCTCCCGTGAAGATCCGAGTCGCGTGCGCCCGTCGAAAGAACGAATGAAGAGGCGCCTCGAGCGCGAATCCGATCGCTCCGTGCACCTGATGCGAGACCTCGCAGACGCGGCAGGCAGCCCCGCCGGCGTGAACCAGCGCAGGCCACGGGTCGCCGGCGTCCTCCCAGGCCAGGAGCTCGAGCCCGCGAGCAACGGTGGCGGCGTCGGCGAGCAGCTGCTGGACGGGGGCGAGCGCCAGGAGCGGCTTGCCGAACTGAATCCGTGCGCGGGCGTGGTCGACCGCGAGCGCGAGCGCGGCAGCGGCTAGCCCGCCGAGGTAGGCCGTGTGGAAAGCGGCCCAGGTCCCGAGCTCGGGGAAAGGAGCCCTCTCACCGGCGTGCCGCAGTCGGACGAACCCTTGACTGTCGAGCGCCGGCTCCAGCTGCGCGCCCTCGAGTGGTACGAGAAAGGCACCGTCCTTCCGGAGATCGAGCGCCGCAGACCGACCGTCGGCGTAGCGAGCGAGGCCGGACGCCGCGAGCGCCGTCTCGCCCACCGCCAGCTCGTCGAAGAGCGCAAGAGGAGCACACGCACGCCCGAGCTCGAGCCCAGCGGCGGCGACGAAGCCAGGACCTGCCTCCGCCGCCTCGGCGATGCCGAGCGCGTTCAGCCCTGTCGAGAGCGACGCGTCGCGATCGTCGAGAGCAGCACCCGGTGACCAACCCACCGGCTGATAGCCGGCGAGCGCGCCCCGTACCGTCTCGGCGAATGCGGCCTCGTCTGCGCCGACGGCGAAGTTCACGCCGTCACGTCCGGCTCGAGGGCGAGCGAAGGAAGTGTGCTCAGGATCTCACGGGTGTGCTCGCCGCGCGCCGGCGCCGGCTGCCGCGCCCGGTGCGTCTCGCCGTCGAGCTTGAACAGGCTGCCGAGGAGGCTGATCGCTTCCAGGCCCGGCTGCCAGATGCGTTGCACGAGCCCGTTCGCCTCCACCTGTGCGTCGTCGAACAGGCTGTCGAGTGTGCGCACCTTCTCGCACGGAACCCCGCGCGCGCGAAGGCGCTCGACCCACTCGCGGCCCGGTCGTTCGGCGAGTCCAGCCGCGACCGCCTCGCCGAGTCGCTCGCGCCGGCGCGCTTCATCGCTCGTCTCCGCCGGCTCGTCGGGATTGGCGGCGGCGGCGTCCTCGAGACCGAACTCGGCCAGGAGGCCCGTCCGCTGAACGAGGTTGAGGCAGGCGATGGTGATGAAGCCGTCCGCCGTCCCGTAGGCGCGGTAGTACGGATTCTGGCGGAGTTTGAGAGCTGTTTCGTCTGCCACAGCATCCAGGTCAGATTGGGTGGCGATGCCGTCAGACCGCTTCCTTCCCTCGTTGTCGCCCGAGTCGACGGAGACGAAGCGCTGCACCTGTAGAGCAAGTCCGGCGCCGAGGAGCGAAAGCTCGATCTCACCGCCCTGCCCGGTCGCGCGGGCTCGTACGACGCCGGCGAGCGCAGCTACCGCCGAGAGCATCCCGGCGCTGAAGTCGGTCATCGCGATCCCGCCCCCCCGGATCGGAACGTCGTCGCCCACCCGTGCGTCAGCCATGAGTAGACCGGAGGCGGCCTGCGCGCTCAGGTCGTACCCGGCACGGTCACCCTCCGGGCCGTCGCTCCCGAAGGCGGAGATCTTCACGACGACGGCGCTCGGGTTCGCGGCGAGCACGGAGCGCGCATCGAGTCCGAAGGCGCGAGCTCGCTGCGACGGGCAGTTGTGGACAACCACCTCTGCCTGGGCGATCAGTGCTGCCGAGTCCCGACGACCTTCGTCCGACTTGAGATCGAGCACGACCGACCGCTTGTTGCGGTTGAGCGCGACGAACGGCTTGCTCAAGTCGTCGCCGCACGGTTCCTGCCTGCGCCACTGGTCGCCCTGCGGCGGCTCGACCTTGATCACGTCGGCGCCGAGGTCGGCGAGCAGCAGCGTGCAGAACGGGCCGGCGACGTACTGCGAATAATCGGCGACGACGACGCCGTCGAGCGGGAGCGAGGTCATCGCGCGCCCAACTCGCGGCGGGCGATCACCGTTCGCTGGATTTCCGTGCTGCCGCCCGCCAGCGTCGAGCCGACACCGGCCCGCAGGAGCGCCGCGGCGCGCCCGGCGAGGGGAGCGTCGGCGCTCGCCTCGAGGAGCCCGAGCGGTCCGAGGAGGTCGACGGCTGCCCGCGCGACCCCTTTCGCGAGCAAGGCAATCGAGAGCTTCGCCATCGAAGAGGCCCCGCTTGCGTCGCGTCCCTGGTCGAGGAGCCAGGCCGCCCGGTAGCCGTGAAGGCGGGCAGCGGCGGCCTCACCCCGCAGGGCGTCGAGGCGCTGCCCGGTCTCCGCCTCGAGCCCGTCGAGCAGCCACGCAAGGATTCCGATCTTCTCCGACGTGATGCGCTCGAAACTGAGCGTCCCCATCAGGACCTGCCAGCCGTTGTCGACCTCACCAACGACGTACTCGGCCGGGATCTCGACATTCTCGAGAAACACCTCGCTCAGGAAGCCTCCACCGAGTGTCTGAAACGTGCGCACGGTAATGCCCGGGCTCTCCATCGGCGCAACGAGGACGCTGATGCCGTGGTGCCTCTTCTCCGTGGCGGGGGAGGTTCGGACCGCGAGGTAGATCCAATCGGAGATGTGGGCGTTCGAGGTCCAGATCTTGTGGCCGTTGATAACGAAGTGGCCGTTGCGCCGCTCGGCGCGCGTCGTCAGCGCCGCAAGATCGGAGCCCGCCTCCGGCTCGGAGAAGCCCTGGCAGAAGATCAGCCGGCCGGCCGCGATCTCCGGAATGAGCCTGGCGCGGAGGTCGTCGGAGCCGAAGTGGACCACCGCATTCCCCACCGTCTTGACCGACACCAGGTAGGCCGAGAGCGGAAGCCAGCCGTACCCGAGGCGCTCCTCGAGGGCGACGGTCGCGAGCAGCGTGTGGGCCCGGCCGCCGAGCGCCTTCGGCCAGTTCACGCCGATCAGCCCTGTCTCTCCGAGCGCCCGGAAGATGGGGGCAGAGTCGCCGTCGGAGGGCATCCCCTGGACAGCATGCTCGGGATCAGCGTCGAGCAGCGGAGCCGCGGACGCGCAGAAGCGATCGGCTTCTGCCTGGAGCGCTCGCTGCTCGTCCGAGAGTCCGAGCCTCACGGACCACCCTGCGCGCGGCCGATCGCGGCGGCTGCGGCCTTCAGCTTCGGCACGACGACCTCGACGAGCGCTTCGGGCGTAACGCGTGCGGTCGTGCTGGCCACATTCATCGCGGCGACGAGCCCGTCGCGTGCTGGAACCGGTACGGCACACGAGAGCATGCCCACCTCGTATTCGCCGACGGAAAGTGCGTATCCCTCGGCTCGTGCGGTGGCGAGCCTGGGGGCGAGCTCCGCCCACGTGCGCGCGCTCGCTTCCGTGCCCGGCGGGTACGGCTCGCGCCCGAGGCGGCGTCTCGCCTCCTCCGGATCGAGCTGGGCGAGCAAGCACTTTCCAAGCGCGGAGCAGTGCGCCGGTATGCACAGGCCTGGACTCGCCTCCACCCGCAAGCGGAATGTTCCCACGGAGGCGGCCAGGAAGAGCACCTCCGCCCCTTCGATGATGGCGATGCTCGCGGTCTCGCCGGTCTCCTCGGTGAGCGCTTGCAGATGGGGCCGTGCGAGCTCGGGAAGCTGAAAGCCGGCGATCAGCGATGCGGCGAGCCGGACGACCTCGGCACCGAGACGAAAGCGCTTCGTGTGCGGATTCCGCGCCAGGAAACCGCGCTCGGCAAGCGTCCCGATGGCGCGGTGCGCCGTCGGCACCGGCCACTCCAAGAGCTCGGCGATCTCGGACAGCGATAGCTCCGAGCGCTCGCCGTCGAAGAGGCCGAGCACGTCGAGGACGCGGCCGAGCGATTGAATGGGTCGACTTTCGCTGATCGCAAGTGTATTCACACCAGCGGTAAGATGCTGGATTCGATCGCCCCTGTCAAGGGCATCAGTCCTCATCGCGGGAGGGTGGTCAACGGGGATGCTGATCGAGCCCGGTAAAGGGCTCAGCCTCACGTATGGCGTCGGGTCGGAGGTCTACGAACGCCCGCTCCGGCTACACCGAGCGAATTGGAGGTTGACTTTCCCTGATCGGGAGTGTTGTTATACCAGCGGTAACGTGCTGGATACAACCGCCCCTCCTCCTGTCAAGGCTCAGTCACTCATCGCGGGAGAGTGGGTCAACGGGCGCGGATCGACGCTCTCGGTGCCGGATCCAGCGTCCGGCGAGGAGCGTGTTCAACTGCACACGGCGACACCCGACGATGTCGAGCGGGCGGTCGGGGCAGCGCGCGCGGCTCAGAGCGGATGGGCGCAGACGCCGGCGAGAACGAGGGGCGAGATCCTCTTCCGTGCGGCCGACGAGCTCGAGCGTCGCCGCGAGGAGCTCGCCCGCCAGATCACCATCGAGATGGGGAAGGTGCTGGCCGAGAGTCGCGGCGAGGTCGACGAGGCGATCTTCTTCCTCCGCTTCATGGCGGGCGAAGGCGCGCGGCTCGCCGGCGAGACGAGGCCGGTCACCGACCCGCGTCGCCTGGCCGTTGCCGAGCGAAGCCCAGTCGGGGTCGTGGGGGTGATCACGCCCTGGAACTTCCCGCTCTGCATTCCCGTCTGGAAGATCGCGACCGCGCTCGTGGCCGGCAACGCGATCGTCTTCAAGCCCGCTCTGCAGACGACGGGAACCGGCGTGGCGCTCGCGGAGGCGCTCTGCGCCGCCGGTGTGCCCGAAGGTGTTCTCAATGTTGTCGTCGGCCCTGGTCGCGAAACCGGCGAGGCGCTCGGTCGGCACCCCGACGTTCGTGTGGTCACTTTCACGGGCTCGACCGAGGTCGGGCGAAGGCTCGCCGGGCTCGTGGCTGGGCGTGGCGGACGCGCCGCGCTCGAGCTTGGCGGCAAGAACGTCGCCGTCGTCCTCGCCGACGCCGACCTCGAGCAGGCGGCCGAGCAGATCTCGTTCGCGGCGTTCGCCACGAGCGGTCAACGCTGTACGGCCGTGAGCCGGGTCGTCGCCGAGGACCCGGTCTACGACGAGCTCGTCGCCCTCGTCGCAGCGCGAGCCGATGCCGTGACCGTCGGCCCCGGCGACGATCCCACCTCCGACATCGGTCCGCTCGTGAGCGGCGAGAGCCGCGACCGCGTGGCCGGCGCGGTCACGGAGGCCCTCGCGGACGGCGGCCACGTCGTCGCGGGCGGTCGCGTACCACCTGAGCTACCGCCCGGCGCCGGCTACTACCGACCGACCGTAATCACGGAACTCGAGCCTTCGCACCCGCTGCTCGAGCGCGAGCTCTTCGGTCCGGTCACAGCCGTCGTTCGCGCTCGCGACGAGCACGAAGCGCTTCGCCTCGCCAACGCGACCGAGTACGGACTGGCCGCATCCGTCTTCACGCGCGACCTCGGGCGCGCGCTCACGTTCGGCCGCGGCCTCGAGGCGGGGATGGTGTTCGTGAACGCGGCCACCGTCGAGGCCGAGACACAGCTGCCTTTCGGCGGTACCAAGGCGAGCGGCAATGGATCGAGGGACACCGGGGTCGCCGCTCTCGACTCCTTTACGGAATGGAAAACCGTCTACTTCGCTCCTCCGGACACCCCGGATGCGAGCGGATCCAGAGCTCAAGGGGGTAAAGCCAGCCACGTCTGATTCCAGCTCCGAACGGGAACACGGATACGCCGGCTGGCCGAGGAGCGGCGACTTCGTGGGTCGATCGTTTGCCCGACAAAGATTCCGCTTGACGCGACGGGGCGAGCCTTGACATAACTCGGGGGCACCGCAACTTCCGTCCACGGAATGCGTCGCAAGCGGGTGCGGGTGCAGAATTCCTAAGGTGTAAGGAGGGGTTTCATGAACCGCGAGGATATGAGCAGGCTCGACGACTATCGCCTCAACGAGGCCGGGCCGCTGGAGAACGATCTGGTCGATGAGCTCGCAGACGGCGCCATGGACCGCGAGGACTTCATCCGGCGCGCGACTGTCCTGGGGCTCTCGATGAGCGTGATCGGGGCGGCGCTGGGGGCGTACGGCTCGTCGCCCGCATTCGCAGCCCCGGCTTCTATCGCGCAAGTCGGCGGCCGGCTCCGGCTCGGCTGCACCCCACCGCCTGAGGGCAAACTCGACCCGCACCTCTACGTCAACACCGGCCAGCAGGTGACCGGCTCTGTCACGGGCGAGTTCCTCGTTCACGCGACGCGGAGCCTGGCGCTGCTGCCCGAGCTGGCGCTCAGCTGGAAACCGAACGCGAGGGCGACGGTGTGGACGTACAAGCTCCGGCCCGGGGTCAAGTTCCAGAACGGGCAGCCCTTCACCGCCGACGACGTCGTCGCAACCTTCAAGCGTCTCACCGACCCGAAGTCGGGCTCGCAGGCGCTGTCGGCGTTCAAGGGCGTCCTCTCGCCCAGCGGCGTCAGGAAGATCAACAACCTCACCGTCGAGTTCCGCCTCGACGCGCCGAACGCGAGCTTCCCGTACCTGACGAGCTCGACGACCTACCAGGCGATCGTGCTGCCGAAGAACTACAAGCTCGGCAGCTTCGAGAAGACGCCGCAGACGACCGGTGCGTTCCGGCTCGTCTCGTACACCCCGGGCGTCGGCGCGAAGTACGACCGCAATCCCGGCTGGTGGGGCGGCAGAGCGGCGCTGGAGGGCGTCGACGTCACGTACTTCTCGGAAGACTCTGCGATCGTCTCGGCGCTGCTGGGCAACCAGATCGACCTGATCAATCAGATCAATGTCGTCACCGGCCGCGCGCTCCTCAACAACCCGAGGGTGCAGATCTTCCCCGCACGGGGCGCGTCGCACCGCCAGATCTGTATGCGGGTCGACGCAAAGAACGAGCTCAAGGATGCGCGCGTTCGCCGGGCGATGGCGCTCACGCTCGACCGCCCTGCGATCATCAAGACGCTCTTCAACAACCTCTCCGACCTCGGCAACGACTCGCCCTTCGCGCCTGTGCAACGGGCGACCAACAAGAGCGTGCCGCAACGGAAGAAGAACCTCGCGGAGGCCAAGCGGCTGATGGCCCAGGCCGGCCTCTCGCGTGGCTTCAAGATCACGATCACGGTGGTGAAGACCGGCGAGCTCCCGCAGCTGGCGCAGATCCTCCAGCGCTCGGTCAAGGCGATCGGGATCGACATGCGGATCGTCGTCCTCAACGCGACGGCGTATTACGCCGGCTCGCAGACCGGCCCGCCCCTCGGCTTCGGGACGACGCCGTGGCTGAACGAACCGATGACCCTCACCAACTGGGGACACCGGTCGGTGCCGGACGTGCTCATCACCTCGGCGTTCAAGTCGAAGGGCGTCTGGAACGCCGCGCATTACTCGAACAAGAAGTTCGACGTCGCGGCGAAGGCCTTCGCCGGAGCGATCGCACTCTCGGATCAGCGAAAGTACGAGAAGCAGATGCAGCTGATCCTGCTCCGCGACACGCCGGTGATCCTGCCGTACTTCTACAACTACCTGGGGGCCGGGTCGACGAAGGTCAAGGGCTACCAGGCCGAGGCGATCGGCAATACCTTCGTCAGTCGCACCTCGCTTAGCTAAGCCCTAGGGTTGTCGGGCCGCCGCGCATCGGCGGCGGCCCGACGTCCCGGATGGAGGACGGTCATCGCCCGGTTCCTGCTCAAACGCCTCGCGCTCTCGATCATCACGCTCTTGCTGCTCAGCGTGATCGTTTTCGCGGCGTCCCAGCTCCTCCCGGGCGACGTCGGCCGGAATGTTCTCGGGCCGTTCGCGAGCCCGGCAGACGTAATCAAGTTCAACCACGAGCACGGAGTCGATCGGCCGGTCTGGACGCAGTACTGGAACTGGATCAGCCACTTCGTGCGCGGTGACCTCGGCACCTCGCTCCAGTACAACGTCTCCGTCGGCGAGCTGCTCGGCCCGTCGCTCGTGAATTCGCTCAAGCTCGCGGCCGTTGCGTTCGTCCTCGTCGTGCCGCTCAGCCTGCTCGGCGGTACCGTCGCCGCACTGCGACGGAATCGCGTGACCGACCGCGTGATCACCGTCTCAGGCCTCTCGCTCACCTCGATTCCCGAGTTCGTCACGGCGATCGTCCTGATCGTCGTCTTCGGGGTCGTGCTCGACTGGCTCCCGGTCAGCGCTGCCGCGCCGGCCGGCGCCGGCTTCTTCACGCAGGTCGAGTACCTGCTGCTGCCGAGCTTCGCGCTCGTCGCCGTCCTGTTCGGCTATATCGCGCGCATCACGCGTGCCGGCGTGATCGAGGCGATCGACGCCGACTACACGCGTACGGCGTACCTCAAGGGGCTGACGCCGCGCCAGGTCATCGGTAGACACGTGCTGCGCAACTCCCTGCTGCCGACGATCGCCGTCGTGGCGACGCAGGTGGGCTACCTGATCGGTGGACTGCTCGTGATCGAGAAGCTCTTCAACTACAACGGCATCGGACAGCGGATCTATATCGCCGCGCAGGCCAAGGACTTCACGCTGCTGCAGAGCGGCGTGCTGATCGTCGGGATCGTCTACCTCGTCGCGACGTTCGTCGCCGACCTCCTCTTCTCGCTGCTCAACCCGCGCATTCGATACGGAGCCGCCGAATGAGCGGCATGATCGACGCTGCCGCCGGCATCGAGCCCGCGCGCGGACTCGTCCCCACCGAGGCGAAGATCGCCCGGCGCGAGATGCTCGGCCAGCTCGCGCGCTCGAAGACCTTCGTCGTCGGAACCGTCCTCGTCGGCTGGTGGGTTTTCTGGGCGATCGTCGGCTCCCGCCTGACGCCCCATGACCCGCTGGGGATCTCGGATGCGATCCTCTTGGGACCCGGCGCCGACCACTGGTTCGGCACCGACTCGCTCGGGCGGGACGTCCTCTCGCGCGTGCTCGCCGGGGCGACGGACACGATGAAGGTGGCGCCGCTCGCGACGCTGCTCGGCATCGCCGGCGGCACGACTTTGGGCCTCGTCACCGGCTACTTCAGGGGCTGGGTGGACGACACGATCAGCCGCGTGATCGACGCGGTGCTGGCGTTGCCGCTGATCGTGATCGCGGTGACGGCGCTCGTGGCGCTCGGCAGCTCCAACGTGACGCTGATCATCGTGATCGGCGTCGTCTTCACGCCGATCGTCGCGCGCACCGTCCGTGCGACCGTCCTGGGCGAGCGCGAGCTCGACTACGTCTCGGCCGCAAAGCTGCGCGGTGAGCGCGCGCCTTACATCATGTTCGCCGAGATCCTTCCGAACATCATCGGCCCGATCGTCGTCGAGGCGACGGTCCGGCTCGGCTACGCGATCTTCGCGGTTGCCGGGCTCACGTTCCTCGGCTTCGGCGTGCAGCCCCCGTCGCCCGACTGGTCGCTTCAGATCGCCGACAATTACACGCTCCTGAACGCGGGCACCTACGAGTGGACGGTGTTGTTCCCGGCGATCGCGATCGCGACGCTGATCGTGGGCGTAAACCTGATCGCAGACGGCCTGCAGCAGGTGCTCGACCGGTGAGCGTCGCTCGCCTTCGGCTCGCTCCCGTGGGGGAAACCATGTTTCCCCCACGTGCCCCCTTCTTTGGTCATGTGGGGGAACTTCCAAGTTCCCCCACACCCCCTAAAGCTCACGAGCCAAAGGTTGTCTCGTGAGCGCGGCGGCGGTCAGCGTGCCGGAGCCCGCGCGTCACGCGCTCGAGCTCGACGAGCTCGATGTCGTCTATCGCGTGCGCGGCCGCGATCGCCAGGTGCTGCGCGGGGTCACGCTCAACGTCGGGCGCGGCGAGGCCTATGGGCTCGTCGGCGAGTCGGGCTGCGGCAAGTCGACGGCGGCCCTCGCGATCGTTCAGTACCTGCCGCGCAACGGGTTCGTGCGCTCCGGCGCGATCAGGATCGACGGGCGCGATGTGCTCGCGCTGTCGGGCGCAGCACTGCGCCGGCTGCGCTCCGAGTCGGTCTCGATGGTCTACCAGAATCCCGGCGCCGCCCTGAACCCGTCGATTCGGGTCGGCAGACAGGTCGCCGAGGTCTTCAGCCTGCGTGGCGTCCGGGGGGCCGAGGCCCTCGACCGCGCCCGCGAGGCACTCACACGTGTGCAGATCGCCGATCCCGGCTCCGTGATGGAGCGCTATCCCCACCAGCTCTCGGGCGGCATGCAGCAACGGGTGATCATCGCGATGGCGCTCGCCACCGACCCGGCGCTGCTCATCCTCGACGAGCCGACGACCGGACTCGACGCCACCGTCGAGGCGGAAGTGCTCGATCTCGTCGCCGGCCTCCAGGCCGAGCTGCACACGTCGGTGCTGTTCATCAGCCACAACCTCGGCGTGATCGCCAAGATGTGCGACCGCGTCGGCATCCTCTACGCGGGGCGACTGGTCGAGGAGGGCGCAACGGAGACGGTGCTCAACGACCCGCGGCACCCGTACACCGTCGGTCTGCTGCGGTGCGTTCCGCGCGGCGGCGTCCGCAAGGATCACGGGCGGCTGGACACGATCCCCGGGTTCCTGCCAAACCTCGGGGAGGAGCTGCCCGGCTGCGTGTTCACCGCGCGCTGCCCGCTCGCCGAGGAGGTGTGTCACGCGGTGGAGCCACCGCTGATCGAGCTCGGTGGCGGCCATGCGAGCCGGTGCCACTTCCACGAGCGCGCACAGTCGCTGCCCCGTGTGACGGCGGCGAATCTCGCGCTGCCGGCGGTCGACCGCTCCGCCGATCCATTGCTTCGCTTCGACGACCTCGGCAAGGTGTTCAAGCAGCAGGGCCACGACGTGCACGCGCTCGTCGGCGTCTCCGCCGCGATCTGGCCGGGCGAGACGCTCGGCCTCGTCGGTGAGTCGGGCAGCGGCAAGACGACGCTCGCGCGCGCTCTGCTCGGAATCGTGCAGCCCACATCGGGGGCGGTCTCACTCGACGGCCGCGACCTCGCCGGAACGCTTGGAGGCCGCTCGGCCGACGAGATGCGCGCGCTCCAGATCGTCTTCCAGAACCCGGACTCGGCGCTCAACCGCCGGCACCAGGTGCGCCGGATCCTGCGCCGCTCGCTGAAGAAGCTCGCCGGCACGACGGGGGCGGCCGCCGAGCAGCGGATGCTCGAGCTGATGAGCTCAGTGAGGCTCGCCGAGCGCTACGTGAGCGCCCGCCCGGGTCAGCTCTCCGGCGGCCTGAAGCAGCGCCTCGCGATCGGGCGCGCCTTCGCCGGCGACCCGAAGCTCGTCGTCTGCGACGAGCCGACATCGGCTCTCGATGTGTCGGTGCAGGCGGCGATCCTCAACCTGCTCGTCGAGCTGCAGGCGAAGGAGCGCGTGTCCTACCTGTTCATCTCGCACGACCTCGGGGTCGTCCGCTACATGTCCGATCGGATCGCCGTCCTCTACCTCGGCCGATTGATGGAGCTCGGGCCCTCGGAGGTCATCTACTCGGGCCCGCACCATCCGTACACCGAGGCACTGCTCTCCGCGGTGCCGACGATCGACGGGGCGGAGCGGGAGCGGATCAGGCTCGAGGGAGACATTCCGAGCGCCGCCAACCCCCCGTCCGGCTGCGTCTTCCACACACGCTGCCCGCGCCGGGTCGGCCCCGTCTGCGACGAGGTCGAGCCGCCGCTCGTCGAGGTCGAGCAGGATCATCTGATGCGCTGCCACATCCCGCTCGACGAGCTGCGGGAGCTGCAGGCAGCCGGATCGCCGCCCGCGCGCGAGACGGTGGCGCCCTGAAGCTTGGCGCGCGAAGATCCCTAGCCCGTGGGCTCCCTCGCGCGCAGGCGGGCGGCGACTTCTTCGACGACTTCGACGAATGCCGCGGCCGCGGGCGAGAGCTTGCGATCGGCGTGCCAGGCGAGCCCAATCTCCCGGGGTGGGATGCCGCGTACGCGGAGCATGGCGACATCGGTGTCGCTTCGGTCGATGGTGAGCCGGGGCACGAGCGCGTAGCCGACGCCCGCGCCGACGAGACCCTGGACGATGCCGCTGTCGTCGGATCGGAAGACGATTCTCGGCTCGATGCCCTTGCGGAGGAGGTGCGCCTCGCCGCCGTCTGAAGAGAGACGGTAGGCGATGAGCGGGAGCCGGGCGATCTCTCCGATGCTCACGCTCTTTCCCGTATGCGCGAGCTCGGATCCGGCTGGGGCGAGGAGCACGTAAGGGTCGGTTAGCACGTCGATTCGATCGATCGCAGTTTCGAGGGGGTCGGCGACGAAAGCGAGGTCGAGCTCGCCGCGCACGAGCAGCTCGATCAGGCGCCCGTGGTCGGCCTCGACGAGCTTGACCTCGATCGCAGGCCGACGCGCGACGTAGAGACGCATCACGGGTGGAATCACGCGCACGCCGACACTCTGGAACGTGGCGACGCGAAGCGTGCCTGCGTCGCCCTCGGCGAGTGCGCGCAGGTCGGCCTCGGCGGCGCGCATCGCTGCGGTAGCGCGCGATGCGTGGCGGAGCAAGCGCTCGCCGGCCTCGGTCGCGGTCACCGGGCGGCGGCCCCCGGGGCGCTCCAGCAGTTGCAGCTCGGTCGCCCGCTCGAGCACCGCGATCTGCTGGCTGATCGCGGACTGGGTGTACCCGAGCCGGCGCGCAGCGGCAGCGAAGGAGCCGGTCTCGACGATCGCCTCGAGCGCGGCGAGGTGGCGGAACTCGATCCCGAGCAATCGATCAGCAATGCTTCTCGCATTCTTCATCAATCGTATTTTACTTATCGGTCGATTGGGCCGATCCTGCGTCGGTGCGCCTCCTCCGTCGCCGCATCCCCGCCGATCGCGCCCTTTTTGCGATCTCGACGCTCGCGTTCGCGAGCGCCGTCGCCGACGCGGCGCTGCTTCCCGTCCTCCCCACGCTCCAGGAGCGCTTCGGGCTCTCCGGCGCGCAGACGGGGGCACTGCTCTCGGCAGCGACGATCGTGACGCTCGCAGCCTCCGTGCCGATCGGCCTGCTGGCCGGACGGCTCGGGTCGCGCCGCCTGCTGCTCGCGAGCGCCGCGCTTCTGCCGGTGTCGCTCCTCGTGCAAGGGCTCGCCGACGGGCTGGGGATGCTCATGGCGGGCCGAGCGGTGTTCGGGCTCAGCTTCGGCATCCTGTGGACGATCGCTCCCGCTGTCGCTGCCGGCTCGGGCCGTGGCGCTGCCGGGACGGGGCGATTGATCGCCGCCGCCGGCGCCGGCTGGCTGGTCGGCCCGGTCCTCTCCGGCGCCGTGACCGATGTGTGGGGATATCAGGCCGCTTTCGTGGCGATCGCCGTCCTCACCCTGCCGCTCGTGGCTGCGCTCGCCGCCGACCGCACCGAAGAGGACCGGGCTCCCGCCGCGCGCTTGCGCGACGCGATCGCCGCTGCCGGAAACGAGCGCGCGCTCGGTGGCGCGATGCTCGTGACGGCGCTGCTCGGGATCGTGACAGGCGTGTCCTTCCTGCTGGCGCCGCTCGTCCTTGCCAGCAACGGGCTCACGGCGGGAGGAATCGGCGCCGTGATCGCCCTCTCCGCGGTCATCTTCACGGCCGGCGCCGCAGTCTCGACGCGGATCCCGTCGTGGCGCATCGACGTTCGTCTCGTCGGAGCCGCTGCCGCCATGGTCAGCGCCACGTTCCTGATCCCGATCGTCAGCTTCTCGACGTTCGCCGTGATCGCCTTCCTCGTCTTCTCTGCAGGAGCCCGAGCGGTTCTCAACACCGTCGTCTACGCACTCGCCCGCGCGCATGTCCCGACCGAGGCGCTCGCGACCCCGATCGTGGGCGTGATGAACGTCACCTGGGCTGCCGCGGCGCTCGCGGCGCCGCTGGCCGCTGGGGTGGCGCTGAGCGCCGGCGGCGCGAAGTGGGCGTTCGTGGCGACCGCGACCACGGGCTTCGCCGTGGCGGCGTGGATGCTGCTCCCGCAGCCTCGCGCTGTAGCTAGCGCAAGCTGAGCATCCGCAGAAGCGGATGCTCAGCCGCGCGAAGATCCCTAAAGGGGCCGCTCCGCGGCCCACACCCCGCCTCACACCAACCGTTTCGGGGTGCGAGCCCGAAGACGCGGACCGCGGAGACGGCGAGTTCCTGGGCACAGGCGACGAGGAGAGTGCACACCGCTCCAGAGATGGAGTAGAACTCGACAGGATGACACTCGTGGATCCGACCGAAGCATGAGGATCGCGGCAGCGGTGCTTGAGCGCACCGGGGGGCCGCTCGAAGTCACGGAGCTCGAGCTCGCACCACCCAGGGCCGGCGAGGTGCTCGTGCGGCTGCACGCGAGCGGCGTGTGCCACTCCGACGAGAACGCGATCGACGGTACCGCGGCGACCCGCTGTCCGGCCGTTCTCGGCCACGAGGGCGCAGGCGTCGTGGCGGAGACCGGCCCCGGCGTAACGCGCGTGCGACCGGGCGACCACGTCGCGCTCTCCTGGGCGCCCTCCTGCGGGACGTGTGCGGAGTGCCTGCGCGACCTGCCGCAGCTCTGCTCGACAGCGTGGCCGGCGATGGGCTCCGGTGGTCTGCTCGACGGCACGACCAGGCTCTCGCGCGACGGCGCCCCCGTCTACCACTACTCGTTCATCTCCTCTTTCGCCGAGGCGGCCGTGCTGTCCGAGCGCTCCTGCGTGCCGATCCCGCGCGACGTTCCGTTCGACGTCGCCGGGCTCGTGGGCTGCGCGGTCACGACCGGCGTCGGCGCCGTCTGGCGGACCGCGCAGGTCCGTCCGGGCGACCGCGTCGCCGTCCTCGGCTGCGGCGGCGTCGGTCTCAGCGCCGTGCTCGGTGCGATCGCCGCCGGCGCGGGCACCGTCGTCGCCGTCGATGTCAACCCCGGCAAGCTCGACGTCGCGCGGGAGCTCGGCGCCGACGAGGGCGTCCCTTGGGCCGGCTCGGCGGAGGCGACAGCGGCAGCGGTCGCTGCGGCGTCGGGGGGCGGCGTCGACTACGCGTTCGAGGCGACGGGCCGGCCCGAGGCGATGCTCGCGGCGTTCCTCTCCACCCGCGCCCGCGGAGCGGCCGTCCTGATCGGGATCCCACACGAGGACGCGACGCTGACGCTGCCCGCTCTCTCGATCCCGCGCATGGAGCGCCGGGTGCTCGGGTCGCTCTATGGGTCGTCGCGGCCGGAGCGCGACTTCGCGCTGACCCTCGACCTGTACCGGCGCGGGCGGCTTCCGCTCGACCGGTTGATCTCGCATCGCCTGCCGCTCGAGCAGGTTGGGCAGGCATTCGAGCTGATGCGCTCCGGCGAGGCGCTGCGGACCGTGCTCGACCTGACGCCGGCACGTGGAGACGTGGCGGCATGACGCAGTCATGCCGCCTGGAGGGGGTTCGGGGGAACCGACGGGTTCCCCCGTCAGGGAGCGCCGCTGCGCAGCAGCGGCGGCAACGAGAAGGGGGCCCGTGGGGGAAACAGGGTTTCCCCCACGCGACCGAGCCGCAGGCGAGGGGGGCCGCGTGACCCCGGACGAGCTCGACGGCCGCATCGGCGAGGGCTGGGGCGGCGTCAAGCCGAACGGCAGCCATGTCAACGTCGTCCTCGCGCGGCGCGGCAGCGCCACGGCCGCGGCGGCGATCGGCATGCTGGCGCACCCCTCCCCCGGCCATACGCCCGTGCTCGTCTGCGTCGGACCGGAGGAGGCGCGATACGAGCCGGTCTGGCCGCCCACGCTGATGATGAACAAGGCCACAGCCGTCGACGAGCGTCACGAGACACTCACCTGGGGCGCGGCGCAGCTCGGGATCGCACAAGGGGTGCTCGACGCGGTTGCAGACGGCGTGCTCGAGGCGACGGGCGACCTGCTCGTCCTCGTCGCCGTCTGGGTCGATCCACGCGCCGACGACGAGACGGCGCTTCGGCGTGCGAACCGCGAGTCGGTGCGCAAGGCGATCGGAATGTGCGTCGAGGGCCGCGACCCCGCGGCGAGCGCGCGCCTGATCGCCGGACGCGACGCCCTCACGAGCCCCTTCTACAGCGGCAGCTGATGCGAATCAGCGCGATCGAGACGAGGCGCTACGCCGTGCCGTTCGAGCCGCCGTTCGTCGCAGCCTGGGATCCGGAGCCGCGCACCCGGCAGGAGGCGACGCTCGTGATCGTCCACACCGACGAGGGGCTCTCCGGCTACGCGAGCGGCGGCGACCTGCCCGACCGAGAGCTGCTCGAGCGGCTCCTCGTCGGCGTCGACCCGCTGCGCACGGAGGTCGTACGGGAGCTCTGCGAGACGGTCGACTTCCACGGCGGCCGTCCCTGGACGGCCGAGGTGGCGGTGTGGGACCTCGTCGGCCGGATCCTGGAGACGCCGTGCTGGCAGCTCCTCGGCGGACGCTCCGAGCGCCTGCTCGCCTACGCGTCGTCCGGCGAGCCGGTCGCCGCCGACGAGCGGATCGCCCGCTGCCTCGCGCTGCGAGACGCCGGGGTGCGCGCCGTCAAGCTCCGCTTCGCGCGCGAAACCTGGCGCGACGGAGTCGAGCTCGTGGAGCGCGTGCGGGACGCGGTCGGGCCGGGGCTCGAGCTCATGGTCGACGCGAACCAGGGCTGGCGCATGCCCGGCGATCTGACGCCGCGGTGGGACGTCGCCACAGCAGCGCAGTGCGCGCGGGCCCTCGAGCCGCTCGGCGTCTACTGGCTCGAGGAGCCACTTCGCACGGAGGACGTCGAAGGTTACGCCGCGCTCCGCCGGCTCACGACGTTGCGCATCGCGGCCGGCGAAATGGTGCGCGGGGCGCACGAGGCTCGCGATCTCGTCCTCCGCGGCGGCGTCGACGTGATCCAGACCGACGTCGCCCTCTCGAGCGGCGGGATCGGCGGCTGCCGGCGCCTGGCGGCGCTCGCCGACCTCGGCGGACGCACGTGGTCGCCGCACACGTGGTCGAACGGTCTCGGGCTCGTTGCGAACCTCCATCTCGCTCTCGCCGTCTCCACCTGCCCCTATGTCGAGGTGCCGTACGACCCGCCGGCGTGGTCACCGGAGCGACGCGACTGGCTGCTGCCCGAGCCGCTCGCGATCGCCCCGGACGGCACCATCGCCCCGCCGCCGGGTCCCGGGCTCGGCGTGACACCCAACCTCGAGGCGCTCGAGCGCTGCCGCCTCGAATGAGGATCCGCGCCGCGGTCCTGCATCAGCCGGCGACGCCCGTGGTCGTCGAGGAGGTCGAGCTCGCGCCGCCGCGGGAGCGGGAGGTGCTGGTGCGAGTCGCCGCTGCCGGTGTCTGCCACAGCGACGCACGCCTCGCAGACGGCGAGCTCGGTGCCGGGCGCTGGCCGATCGTGCTGGGTCACGAGGGCGCCGGCGTCGTCGAGGCGGTCGGGACGGGCGTGACCCACGTCCGTCCCGGCGACCACGTGGTCTTCTGCTTCGTCCCCGCCTGCGGCGTGTGCCGGAGCTGCCGAGCGGGCCGGCCGAACCTCTGCGAGCCGGCCGGCGCGCGGGGCGTCGCTGGGACGCTGATGGACGGCACGTCGCGCCTCTCCCTCCCCGACGGCACCATCCTGCAGCACGGCCTCATGACGGCCTGCTTCGCCGAGCGCGTAGTCGTCGATGCGGCCGCGGCGCTGCCGCTGCCGCCGGCGCTGCCGCTCTGGCAGGCCGCCCTGCTCGGCTGCGGCGTCGTGACCGGGATCGGCGCCGTGCGCAACGCGGCACGGGTGCGCATCGGCGAGACCGTATGCGTCATCGGCTGCGGGGGGGTCGGGCTGCACGTGGTCTCGGGCGCCCGCCTCGCCGGTGCGGCCCGGATCGTGGCGGTGGACCGCGGCCGGAGCAAGCTCGAGCGTGCGCTGCGGCGTGGCGCGACGGACGCGGTCGACGTCTCCTCGGTCGATGCCGCCGCCACGGTGCGAGACCTCACCGGCGGCGGCGTCGACCACGCCTTCGAGGTCGTCGGCAGCGCGGACACGATAAGGCTCGCCTGGGACGTGCTCCGACCGGGTGCGACCGCGGTGGTCGTGGGCCTCGCCCCGCAGGGGGTGGAGGTCGCGCTGCCGGCGATCGAGTTCCTGTCGGAGAAGACGATCAAGGGCTGCTACTACGGCTCGGCGAACGTGTCCGCGGAGCTGCCCGGACTCGTCGCGCTCGTCTCCGACGGGCGGCTGGAGCTGGGCGACGTCGTCTCCCACGTCGCGGGCCTCGAGGGCGTCGAAGAGGCGCTCGAGCGGCTGCGTAGGGGCGAAGGTGCGCGCACCATCGTCGCGGTAGACCGCGAGCTCGCAGGAGCGATACGCGGCTCCTGACCAACCTCACTCGGTCAGGAGCACACCGGCGTAGGCGACGCTCGCGACGAGCGCCCACGAGAGCAGGCCGAGCACGAGTGGCCGCGTTCCGAGGCGGCCGAGCTTGCGGAGGTCGGTGCCGGCGCCGATCCCGGCGAGAGCCGCGGTGAGCGCGAGGGTCTTGCCAGAACCGAGCACGTCGAGCGCAGCCTGGGGCACGAGTCCCGTCGTCCGCAGCGCGACCGCGGCCAGAAAGCCGAGGACGAAGAGCGGCAGCGGAGAGGACAGTCGGCGAGGGCGAATCGACCGCAGCGTCGAGGCGAAGCTCACTCCCGCGACGAGCGGTGCGAGCAGGAGCACCCGCGTGAGCTTCACGACGACCGCCGCGGCGAGCGCGGCGGGGCCGGCGGTCGATGCGGTCGCGACCACTTGCGCCACGTCGTGGACGCTCGCGCCGCTCCAGGAGCCGAAGGCCTCGTCGCTCAACCCGAGCGGGCGCTGCAGCAGCGGGAGCACGACGATCGCCAGCGTTCCGCACAGCGTGACGAGCCCGATCGCCGCTGTCACCTCTTCCTCGTCGGCGTCCACGACGTTCCGCAGCGCGGCGATCGCCGAAGCGCCGCAGATCGAGAACCCGGCGGCGATCAGGAGCGAGAGCGGGGCGCTGAGGCCGAGTCTGCGGCCGAGCCAGCGAGTGCCGACGAAGGTGACGAGCACGACCGCCGCGACGACGGCCAGCCGCGCCCCTCCCAGCTCGACCACGTCCCCCGCCGCCAGCTCGAACCCGAGCAGCACGATCCCGATCCGGAGCAGGTGGTTCGCGAGTGTCCGGCTGGCCGTGACGGTCGAGCCGCTCAGAAGCCCGAGATTCGCAGCGACGAGCCCGAGCGCCAGCGCGAGCGGGAACGGAGGGACCGACGGGATCGCCCGGTGGACGGCGAGAGCCGCGCCGGCGCCGACCCCGAGCACGGCGAGCACGCGTAGGGCGGAGCCGACGCGCGGATCCTGCGGCTCCCTCTGTATCGGCGTTGTCGGCACGTGCAGTTCTTCCTGTTCGTGGAGGCTTGATCTGAGACTGATCTTGGGCGGCGGGCGGCCCCCTTCAGGGGTCTTCGCGCGATGAGCATCCGCTTCTGCGGATGCTCATGCGCCAACTACGACAGCTCCCAGCCCCGCCGAGATCGCCGCGGCGCCCGCGAGCAGCGGGCCGAGCGCCGACCGCATCGCCGCACGGTCGAAGCGCGCAGCGGGACCTTGCACCCCGAGCACGGACACGAGCTGCCCGCGTCGATCGAGGACCGGCGCGGCGATGCCGTTGAGATCGAGCTCGCGCTCGCCGATCGCCTCCGCCCAGCCCTGCGCCCGGACCGCGGCGAGGTCGCGCTCGAGCGACGCACGATCGGCGATCGTCCGCTCGGTATACCTCGTCAGCCTCCCGGCCGGAAGCGGAACGCCGGCGAACGCGAGCACGATCTTCCCTGTCGCGGTCGCGTGACCGATCCCGGGACGGCCCAGCCGCGCCACGCTCTGCACCGTCGAGGTGCTCTGGACGACGTCGATCGTGATCGACTCCGCCTGACCCGGAGCAGACAGGGTCGCCGTCTCGCCGGTCGCGTCGACGAGCGCCTGCAGCTGACTCCGCGCGATCGTGCGGATGTCGAGGCGCTCGAGCACCGCGTTCCCGAGCTCGAGCAGGCGCAGGCCCAGCCGGTAGCGCCCCGTCTCCGGCGAGTGCTCGACGAGGCCGGCGCCCGTGAGGGTGGCGAGCAGCCGCGACACCGAGCTCGCGTTGATCCCCGTCCGACGCGCTAGCTCGTTCGTGCCGAGATCTGCGTTCGCAGCGGCCAGCTCGTCGAGCACGGCGAGCGCGCGCTGCACGGCGGCGACGCGGCGGCCGGCGGGCCGGCCGGTGCGAGCCAGGGAGGTCAGCTCGTCTCCATCAGGGCAACACTATTTCTTTTCCGAGCGGAAGCTGCAAGCATGTCGCCGGAAACCGTCGAGGAGAGGAGACCGGATGAGCGAGGACGCACGCAAACAGAAGCTCGGCCTGCTCGAACGCCTCGACAGCGGGCCGGTGATCTGCGCCGAGGGGTATCTCTTCGAGTTCGAACGGCGGGGCTATCTCCAGGCGGGCGCGTTCGTGCCCGAGGTCGTGCTGGAGCACCCGGAGCTCGTCGCGCAGCTCCATCGAGAGTTCGTGCACGCGGGCTCGGACGTCGTCGAGGCGTTCACGTACTACGCGCACCGCGAGAAGCTGCGCCTGATCGGGAAGGAGCATCTGCTCGAGACAATGAACCGCGCCGCACTCGAGACGGCGAAGCAGGTGGCCGACGAGAGCGACGCCCTCCTCGCCGGCGACATCTGCAACACGAACGTCTTCACGCCGGAGGACAGCTCGCGCCGCGATGTGCGCGCGATGTTCGAGGAGCAGGTCGCCTGGGCGATCGACGCGGACGTGGACTTCGTCATCGCAGAAACGTTCTCGTACGGCGAGGAGGCGCTGATCGCGGCCGAGGTCGTCAAGGCAGCCGGGCTGCCCGCGGTCGTCACGCTCGCGATCCACCAGGAACCGACGACGCGCGAGGGCTGGTCGCCCGCCGAGGCCTGTAAGCGACTCGAGGACGCGGGCGCCGACGTCGTCGGACTGAACTGCATCCGTGGCCCGAAGACGATGCTCCCGCTTGTGGCCGCCGTGCGCGAGGCGGTGAGCGTCCATGTCGCCGCGTTGCCGGTGCCGTATCGAACGCACGATGCCGAGCCGACGTTCCAGTCGCTTCGAGATCAGGACTGCGATTGCATTCCAGGAGGCAGGCCGTTCCCGACCGCCCTGGATCCGTTCACGTGCAACCGCTACGAGCTCGGCGAGTTCGCGCGGGAGGCCCACGAGCTCGGGGTCAACTATCTCGGCGTCTGCTGCGGCGCCGCTCCGCACCACATCCGCAGCGTCGCGGAGGCACTCGGACGCAATCCGCCGGCGAGCCGGTACACCGCCGACATGTCGAAGCACGCGTTCCTCGGCACCGACGAGACGCTGAAGCAGCACAACCAGGACTACGCGGCCAAGCTCTGAGCACCGCGATTCAGGCTCCGACGACGGTCTCGCCCGCGTACGGGCGGATCGTCGGCCTGCTCGAAGCGGGCGAGCCGGTGCTTCTCGACGGCGCGAACGCGACCGAGCTCGAGCGGGCGCACACCCGGGCCGGCGACCTGCGCAACTCGGACCGCGGGCTCTGGGGAACCTGGGCGCTGTACGACACCCCGTACGCCGTCAAGGATGTGCATCGCCGCTACGTCGACGTCCCCTGCGACGTGATCTCGACGAACACGTGGGCGGTGCTCGCGGCCGCGGAGCTCGACGCCGGCGGCCCCGCCAGCTCGGCGACCACGCACTGGCTCGACGTCGCCCGGCTCGGCATCGCGCTGGCCCGGCAGGCGATCGACGAGGCGGGTAGGACGGGCAACTGCGCCGTCGCCTTCAGCGTCAACGGCGACGTCGACAGCGCCGAGCGAAGGGCCTCGCTCGGGCTACTCCTGCGCGCGCTTCGCGACGAGCCGCCCGACCTGCTGCTGCTGGAGACGATGTCGCTGATCCGCGAGGAGTTCACGTGGGAGGCGATCGAGGCTGCACTTGCTAGCGGGCTTCCGGTCTGGCTCTCGTTCCGCCGCTGCCGGCACGGCGTCTGCGGGGTCTACGGCCAGCACTGGGGTGGACCCGAAGGCGATCTCTTCGGCCGGGCGGCCCGACGATTCGAGGAGCTCGGCGTCTCGGCGCTCCTGATCAACTGCCTGCCGCCCGAGCATCTGGACGGGATGCTTCCATGGTTGCGCGACTTCACCGATCTGCCGCTCGGCGTCTACCCCAACCTCGGCTACTCCTCTCACGCCGGCTGGCGCTTCGACGAGGAGACGGGGCCGGAGCAGTACGCCGAGCTCGCACTCGCCTGGCGCGAGCAGGGCGCGCAGATCGTGGGCGGCTGCTGCGGCACATCGCCGGCGCACATCGCCGCGGCGCGCGAGCGGCTCGCGGGCACGAAGGCCGGCCGGCCCCGCAGTACGCCCGTGGCCGCTGCGCTCGAGCCGGAGGCCCGCACCCCGGTTCCGGCGCAGCCGTGGACGGACGAGCGGGATCGGAGCCTCTTTCCGCTTCCGTTCCCCGAGCTCGTGTGCGAGCCGGGAGTCTTCCTCCCCACGGAGGGCAGCCTGCTCGTGTGGAAGCACTTGACGCAGAACGACATCGGTCGGGACAAGCGTTGCCTCGATGTCGGCTGCGGCACCGGCCTCCTCGCGATCCAGCTCGCCCTGAACGGATCGACGGCGGTCGACGCGATCGACCTCCAGCGAAGCGCGGTCGCGAACACGCTCGCGAACGCCTTCCGCAACGGCGTCGCGGAGCGCGTTTCCGCGCAGGAGGTCGACCTCTACAGCTACGACCCGGAAGGCGTCTACGACGTCGTCGTCGCGAGCCTCTACCAGGTGCCCGTCGATCCGTTCGGACGCGCCACCCACCGGCCGCTCGACTACTGGGGGCGGAACCTGCTCGACCACCTACTCCGGCTTCTGCCCCGGCTACTCGCGCCGGGCGGCGTCGCCTACGTGATGCAGCTCTCGATCCTCGGCCAGCTCCGGACGGCGGAGCTCCTCGAGGAAGCCGGTCTCGTCGCCGAGGTCGCGGACTACTCCTTCTTCCGATTCAGCCCGCTCTTCGCCGAGAATCGGGAGCAGATCCGCCGGGCGGAGCAGCTCTCCGACGCCTACCACCTCACCTTCGGCGACGATGAGCTCATGGTCGCCTACCTCCTCGAGATCCGGCACGCGCATGCGCGCACGGTCGACCTTGCCGGAAGCGCTGCGCTCCTGGAGACTGCGTAGTCGTGTCGTTCCTGATCCCCTGCCCCAACTGCGGCTCGCGCGACGTCAACGAGTTCGCCTACGGGGGAGAGATAGCCGTCCGTCCCGAGACGCGCCCGAACGTGCGAGAGTTCGGCTCGTATCTCTACTTCCGGCGGAACGTCGCCGGTATCCAGCACGAGTGGTGGTTCCACCGCCTCGGCTGCGAGCTCTGGTTCCAGGCCGAGCGGGACACGAGGTCGAACGAGGTGCTGCGCACCAAGAGCGGCGGTGGCCCGGGCGCCGGGCCGACAGAGCCTGCGGACGCGGCGATCCCACCCGAGCCGGCCGTCTGATGCGCCTGTCGCCGCAGCCCGATGAGCGCCTCGATCGCACTCGACCCCTCAGCTTCACCTTCGAGGGCAAGCGGATCGACGCGTTCGAGGGCGACACGATCGGCTCCGCTCTCTTCGCCGGCGGGCGCAGGGTCTTCTCGCGCAGCTTCAAGTACCACCGGCCGCGCGGCCTGCTCTGCTGCACAGGCTCGTGCCCGAACTGCCTGATGCAGGTCGACGGCGTGCCGAGCGTCCGCGTCTGCACCGAGCCGGCGCGGGCGGGCGCAATCGTGCGCGCCCAGAACGTCCTCGGCTCGCTCGACCGGGACGCGCTGGCGGTGATCGACAGGCTCGGCGGTCCGTTCACGCCCGTCGGCTTCTATTACCGGACGATGATCCGGCCGGGCTGGGCGTGGCCGTACTACGAGAAGGTATTGCGCAACATCGCCGGACTCGGGCGGATCGACCGGCACGGACGCCGGACGCAACGCTTCGACACCGAGCATCGCAGGGCGCAGGTGCTCGTGATCGGCGGCGGCTCAGGCGGGGTTGCTGCCGCGCGCGACTCCGCGGCGTCCGGGAATCAGGTCGTGCTCGTCGACGAGGGACTGTCTCTCGAGCTCGACGAGCTGGTCGGGCTGGACGTCGAGGTGATCGCTCCTGCACGCGCGATCGGGATCTACGAGGGAGGCCTCGTTCCGGTCGACGCGGGCGACGTCCTGCTGCGCTTCCGGGCGGAGCAGATCGTCGTCGCAACCGGCTCGATCGAGCAGCCGCTCGTCTTTCCCGGCAACGATCTTGTCGGCGTGATGCTGCCGAGCGGCGTGCGCCGTCTGGTGAGGGAGTGGGCGATTCGGCCGGGAGAGCGAGCCGTCGTGATCGCGCCCGACGCCGACAGGATCGCCGACGATCTGCGCGCCGCGGGAACGGAGGTCGTGCGCGTTTTCGACCTGGGCGAGCGCACGCCAAGGGAAATAGCTGCCGTCGGAAGGAAGGGCCGCGTGATCTCGGTTCGCGTCGATGGCGAAGTAATCGACATCGACCTCCTCGTCGCGTCCGGCAGCCGCCAGCCCGCCTACTCGCTCCTCGCCCAGGCCGGCGCGAGGATCGAGTACGACGCTGCGGCCGGGATCTTCGTCCCGCGCGACCTCCCGGCGGGAGTCGAAGCCGCAGGCTCGGTCACGGGAGCGCTCGCACCGCCGCCCATCGCCTTGTCGGCGCCAGTCGGCAAGGCGAAGTCATTCGTCTGCGTCTGCGAGGACGTCACGACGAAGGACGTCCGCCGGGCGATCGCCGAAGGCTTCGACTCGCTCGAGCTCGCGAAGCGGTATACGACCGTGACGATGGGCCCGTGCCAGGGCCGGCTCTGCCACCTCGCCTCGGTCCGCTCGTACGCGCAGGAGACCGGCAGCGACGAGGCCACGATCGGGACGACGACGGCGCGGCCGCCCTGGGCGCCGGTCACGCTCGGCCTCCTCGCGGGGCGCGGCCACGAGCCCGCCAAGCGCACCTCGCTCCACCACCGCCACGAGGAGCTCGGCGCCCGGATGATGTGGGCGGGCGCATGGCGGCGCGTGCACTCGTACGGCGATCCCGCCGCGGAGACTCGCGCCGTCCACCACGCCGTCGGCGTGATCGACGTCTCCACGCTCGGCAAGCTGCTCGTGACCGGGCCCGACGCCGTCGCGTTCCTCGAGCGCCTCTATCCCAATCGGTTCGCCGACTTGAAGCCGGGGCGGATCCGCTACGGCGTCCTCGGCACGGACGCGGGCCGGATCATGGACGACGGGACGATCGGCCGGCTCTCCGAATCGCAGCTCTACGTGACGACCACGTCGACCGGCGCCGACGCGGTGCTCGAGTGGTTCGAGTGGTGGAACGCGGTCTGGAGGATGGACGTCGAGATCGTCGACGTGACCGGCGCGCTCGCGGCCGTCAACGTCGCCGGCCCGAATGCGCGCGAGTTGCTCGGCCGGCTGACCCAGCTCGACGTCTCGCCGGAGAGCTTCGCGTACCTCGACCTGAAAGAGGCGCCCGTCGCCGGCGTCCCGTGCCTGCTCCTGCGCATCGGCTTCGTCGGCGAGCTCGGCTACGAGATCCACTGCCCGAGTCCACTCGCCGGGCACCTCTGGGACACGCTCCTCGAACGGGGAGCCGATCTCGGCGTGCGCCCGTTCGGTCTCGAGGCGCAGCGAGTCCTCCGCCTCGAGAAACAGCACATCATCGTGGGACAGGACACCGACTCGGAGTCGAACGCGCTCGATGCCGGAATGCCCTGGATCGTCAAGCTGGACAAGGACGACTTCGTCGGCAAGTGGGCGCTCGAGCACTTCCAGGAGCGCGGGCCACGCGAGCGGCTCGTCGGCTTCGAGCTGGAGGGCAGCGCGGTACCGGCCGAGGGTAGTCAGGTCGTCGTCGACGGCCGGCCGGCGGGGCGGGTGACGAGCGCCCGTTGGAGCGAGGAGCTGCAAAAGGCGATCGGACTCGCCTGGGTGCCGCCCGAGCTCGCACGGGAGGGAGCTCGGCTCGAGCTCAGGATGAACGGCAGCCTGCAGCCCGCAACGGTGCGCCTGCAACCGTTCTTCGACCCGGAAGGAACGAGGCTGCGTTCGTGAGCGAGCTTCGATTCCTCAGCCCGGCCCTCGCGGAAGCCGGCTATCGCTCACCGCTCGAGCGGGCGCTTGCGGGTAGCGAGCTGCGCGACCTGTCGAGCCTCGGAACGCTCGAGGTGCGCGGCGAGCTCGACGCAGCGGTCGACGGCGAGGTCGTCCGCATCACGCCACGACGAGCGCTCGTCCTCTGCGAAGCCGCCGCGGCGCCGGCGCTCGCCGCCCAGCTCGGCGGGGTCGACCTCAGCGGCGCGCTCGCCGGGCTCGCCCTTCGCGGCAAGCAGCTGATGCGCCGGCTGACGGATCTCGATCTCGACGCGCTTCCCGCCGTCGGCTCGGTCGCGGGCGTCCAAACAACGGTTCTCCGCGACGGCGACGAGTTCCGCCTTTTCTTCGCGCAGGAGTACGCGGACCACGTTGCCGCAGTCGTCCTCGACACCGCAGAGGGACTGCGATGAAGGACATCTTCCGGACCCGCCGTATGTGGCGGCCGCGCGGCGAGCTGAAGAAGCGCTATGACGTCGTGATCGTCGGCGGCGGCTCGCACGGCCTCGCGACCGCGTACTACCTGGCGAAGAACCACGGGATCACCAACGTTGCCGTGCTCGAGAAGAGCTACATCGGCTCGGGCGCCGCCGGCCGCAACACGACGATCATCCGCTCGAACTACCGGACCCCCGAGGGCGCAGCGTTCTATCAGGCGAGCGTCGAGCTCTACGAGCGGCTCTCACGCGAGCTCGACTTCAACCTCTTCTTCTCGCAGCTCGGGCACCTGACCCTCGCCCACTCCGATCGGGCGCTGATCACGGCCACCGAGCGGGCCGAGGTCAACCAGCTACTCGGGATCGACAGCCGGCTCGTCGGGCTCGAGGAGATCGCGAAGCTCTGCCCGGAGCTCGACCTCTCGACGGAGGTGACGTGGCCGGTGCTCGGCGCGCTCTACCACCCGCCCGGTGGGATCATCCGGCACGACGCCGTCGTCTGGGGCCTGGCGCGCGGCGCCGACCGGCGCGGGGTCGAGATCCACCCCTACACGGAGGTGACGGGGATCGACCGCGCCGACGGCCGCGTCACGGGCGTACGGACGAATCGCGGAGAGATCGCCTGCGAGACCGTCGTCAGCGCGACGGCCGGCTGGTCGACGCTCGTCGCCGACCTCGCGGGCGTACCTCTGCCGATCACGACGCATATCCTCCAGGCGTTCGTGACCGAGCCGCTGAAGCCGTTCCTCGACGTGATCGTCGTCTCGTCGCAGATGCACGTCTACGTCTCGCAGACCGACCGCGGCGAGATTCTGATCGGCGCCGAGATCGAGCCGTACACGACCTACCGCGGCACGAGCACGTTCCCGTTCCTCGAGTACTCGGCGCGGCACGCGCTGGAGCTCTTCCCGCAGCTCGAGAGCGCGCGCGTGCTGCGCCAGTGGACCGGGCTCTGCGACATCAGTCCCGACTTCAGCCCGATCCTCGGCGTCACCGAGGTCGACGGCTTTCTCGTCTCCGCCGGCTGGGGCACCTACGGCTTCAAGGCCGCGCCGATCGTCGGCACCACGCTGGCCGAGCTCGTCGCGACGAAGCGGACGCCGGAGCTGATCGCGCCGTTCGCGCTCGAGCGCTTCTCCACCGACACGCTCGTCTCCGAGCTCGCGGCAGCGGCGGTCTCGCACTGATGCTCTCGAGCCTCGAGATCGCACAGGCGGCGCAACTGCTCCCGATCGCGCAGGTCGCGGAAAAGGCAGGCCTGCTCCCGGGAGAGGTCGAGCAATACGGCCGGCACAAGGCGAAGCTCGATCTCTCGGTGCTCGAGCGGCTCCAGAGCACGCCCGACGGGAAGCTGATCTGCGTCACGGCGATCACGCCGACGAAAGCCGGCGAGGGCAAGACGACGACCTCGGTCTCGCTCACCCAAGGTCTCGGTGCGATCGGCAAGCGCGCGGTGCTTTGCCTGCGTGAAGCCTCGGTCGGGCCGGTGTTCGGGATCAAGGGAGGCGCCGCGGGCGGCGGCTACACGCAGGTCGTGCCGATGGAGGATCTCAACCTCCATTTCACCGGCGATCTCCACGCGATCGGCGCAGCGAACAACCTGCTCGCGGCGCTGCTCGAGTCGCACCTCCTCCACGGCAACGCGCTCGGGATTGATCCGCTCTCGATCAGCTGGCGGCGTTGCGTCGACATGAACGACCGCGCGCTCCGGCAGATCGTGGTCGGGCTCGGCGGCCGCGCGAACGGCTACGTACGCGAAACCGGCTTCGACATCACGGCGGCGTCCGAGGTGATGGCGATCGTCGCCGTCGCGCGCGACCTCTTCGACCTCCGCCGGCGGCTCGGCGCGATCACCGTCGGCCACTCCTTCTCGGGCGAGCCGATCACAGCCGAGGGCCTGAACGCAGCCGGCGCGATGACGGTGCTGTTGAAGGACGCGCTCAAGCCGAACCTCGTCCAGACGCTTGAGGGGCAGCCGGCGCTCGTGCACTGCGGCCCGTTCGCGAATATCGCGCACGGCAACAACTCTCTCGTCGCCGATCTTGTCGCACTCAAGCTCGGCGACTACGTGGTCACCGAGAGCGGCTTCGGCTCCGACATGGGGATGGAGAAGTTCCTCAACATCGTCTGCCGGGTCGGGAACCTCTCGCCGAGTGCGGTCGTCCTCGTCGCGACCGTCCGCGCGCTGGAGCACCATGGCGGCGAACCGGGCGGCGGCCTCGCGGCGATCGAGCGCGGCGCCGCGAACCTGCGTCGCCACCTCGAGATCGTGCGCGGATTCGGGCTGAAGGCCGTGGTCGCCGTCAACCGCTTTCCCGGCGACACGGACGAGGAGGTCGAGCTCGTCCGCCGACTCGCGCTCGACCACGGTGCGCACGCGGCCGAGCTGAACGAGGGCTTCGAGCGAGGAGGGCAGGGAGTGACCGCGCTCGCGGAGGCGGTCGTGGACGCTGCGCGCGAGGCGCCGTCCTTTGACTACACCTACCCGATCGACGCTCCGATCGAGGAGAAGATCCGGGCGATCGCAACTCGCGTCTACGGCGCCGACGACGTTTTCCTCCTGAAGACGGCGCGGGACAAAATCGCAGCGTTCACGGCGGCAGGGCTCGACCGACTCCCGATCTGCATGGCGAAGACGCACCTCTCGCTCTCGCACGACGCGAGCCTGGCGAACGCCCCCGAGGGCTTCACGGTCACGATCAGGGATCTCCGCGCCTACACCGGCGCCGGCTGGCTCGTCGCGCTCTGCGGGGACATGCAGACGATGCCGGGCCTCGCCGAGCGCCCCGCCGCCTTCGCCGTCGACATCGACGAGGAAGGGCGGACGGTCGGGCTTTTCTAGAGGGCTGGATCCTGCGGATGCCGCGGCGGCCGGCGCTACATACAGTTGCGCAGAGCTTGTGCTTCCGGCAGGCCCTCGAGCTTCTTGAGCGTGTTGTTCTCGATCTGCCGGATCCGCTCGCGGGTGACGCCGAAGGCGCGACCGACCTCCTCGAGCGTGCAGGGCGGCGTTCCGGAGAGACCGAAGCGAAGCTCGATCACCTTTCGCTCGCGCTCGGGCAGGGCTGAGAGCGCCATCTCCACGTCCTCCCGGCGCAGCGAGAGCGAAGCGGTGTCGAACGGAGACTCGGCCGAGTCGTCGGGGACGAAGTCGCCGAGCGAGCTGTCCTCCTCCTCGCCGATCGGCTTCTCCAGCGAGACCGGCATCTGCGCCATCCGGAGGATGTCGCGCACCTCGTCTGTCGTGATCTCGAGCTCTTCCGCGATCTCGTCGGGGCGCGGCTCGCGGCCGAGGCGCTGGACGAGCTGGCGCTCGATGTGAACGACCTTGTTCAGCTTCTCGACCATGTGCACCGGAATCCGAATCGTGCGCGCCTTGTCGGCGATCGCCCGGGTGACGGCCTGCCGGATCCACCAGGTCGCGTAGGTGGAGAACTTGAACCCCTTGCGGTAATCGAACTTCTCGACCGCGCGGATCAGCCCCAGCGAGCCCTCCTGGATCAGGTCGAGGAAGGAAAGGCCTCGCCCGAGATAGCCCTTCGCGATCGAGACGACGAGACGCAGGTTCGCCTCGACCATCTGCGTCTTCGCGGACATGTCCCCCCGCTCGATCCGCTTTGCCAGGTAGACCTCCTGATCGGCTGTCAGGAGCGGCACCTTGCCGATCTCGCGGAGGTAGAGCCGCAGCGAGTCGAGCGAGGGCTCGACGGTGAGGTCGAGCTGCGGCGCCGGCTTGGCATCCTCCTCGGCGAGCGCGGGCTGCTCGTGCGGCGGCGACTTGTACTGCTCTCCCTCGACGAGCTCGATCGAGTGGTCGATCAAATAGGTGTAGAAGTCCTCGATCTGCTCCTTGGAGAGCTCGACCTCCTCGAGGCCGGAGACGATTTCGTCGTAGGTGAGAAACCCTTTCTCCTGGCCCTGCGTGACGAGCTTCTGGAACTCTTCGACCTCAGGGAGCGCGATGTCGACGGTGAGCATGAACCTCGGCTTTCCTCGTGAGCGGACGGGGCTTGAGACGCGCGGCGACCTGCCTGGACACACGAAGAGCCGGTTCATGGAGCACCGGCTCTGACCATCGAAGAACCGGATACTACATCGGAATCCGGGAAGGGTGGTAGCCGGATCTCAACCGGCTGAGAACTGCTCCGAGACGATCTCGCCCACGGTTTCCCCGAGCGAGTTCTCGAGTGGCACAAGTCCCAGCTCGCCCGTCTCGAAGCCGAGTCGCGAGAGCAGCGCCCCGACCGCGGAGCGCACCGCGCGCGTCGATCCGTCCGCGACCTTGAGGGCGATCCCGAGGCCATTCGGGCCCGCTGCGCACATCAGGCCCTCGGCGCCACCCTTCGCCGTGAAACCGTCGAGCTCCCTCATCAGCATCGTGTCCGCCGCCCGCGGCCCGCGGATCAGCTCGGGTCGAGCTCGCATCGCAGCCGCGACCCGGGCACCGCCCTCGATCGACTCGAGCCGCGAGAACATCAAGGCCATCCGCTCGAGGGGGAGGGCGAACGTAGGCACCGCACATCCGTCGATCGCAACTCCGAGCTCGGCGGGATCGGCATCCGCCGCGGCGGCGAGCTCGGCCAGGCACGCCTGCTGCACCGGATGGGTCAGCTCGTGGTAGCCGCCGCTGGCCCACCCCTTTGCCCTGCAGAGGGCGAGCATGCCGGCGTGCTTGCCGGAGCAGTTGTGGTGCAGCTTGGTCGGCCCCGAGCCCTCGCCGACGGTGCCCAGCTCGAGCTCGTCCTCCTCCGCCGGCGCCTTCGCCAGCAGAGCGCGGACTGCGTCGAGCTGCTCCGGGCTCGCGAGATGTGAGGCCGACGCAATCGCGACGTCCAGCTCGCTGAGGTCGTCGCGAGCGCGGACGAGCGGCAGCGCCTGGAACGGCTTGGCCGACGAACGCAGCAGAGTGACGAGCATCGGGTCGCCGGCCTCGGCGACCACCTCCCCGTCCTGGACGGCGACCGCGTGGACGTCGTGCACCGCCTCGACGACGGCGCCGCGGCGGACGACTACCCTGATGGGGTCCACGCGGGGAGGTTACGTGCCGGAGCTACCTGAGGTCGAAGCCTGGATTCGCGGCCTGGACGGGCCGGTCTCGGCGTCACGCGTGCTTCGGGCCGGCCCGGCACACATCGCGACGCTGAAGACGTTCGACCCACCGCTCGCAGCGCTCGAAGGGCGGCGCTTCGAGGGCGCGCGGCGGCGCGGCAAGTGGCTCCTCTTCCCGACGGACGACGACGAGCTCGTACTGCGCATCCATCTGATGAGCGCGGGCCGGATCCGCCTGCTCGCCTCCGGTGCGAAAGGGCCGAAGAGGCCGGCATTCCGGCTTCGCTTCGAGAGCGGCGACGAGCTCGTGCTCACCGAGGCCGGCTCGAAGAAGCGGGCGGGAGTCTGGCTCGAGACACCGGCGCAGACGGAGGCGGAGCTGGCGCACCTCGGGCCGGAGGCGCTCGGGCTCGGGGCCGAGCGGCTGGGCGAGATCCTCGTCGCGGAGAACCGGCGGCTCCACTCGTTCCTGCGCGACCAGCGTGCGCTCTCCGGCATCGGCCGCGCCCACGCGAACGAGATCTTGAACCGGGCCGGGCTCTCGCCGTTCGCGCTGACGACGCAGCTCTCCGACGACGAGATCGAGCGACTTGCCGCGGCGATCGACGAGGATCTCGTCCGGGCGCTCGCCCTGCGCGAGGAGGGCAAGAGCGACAAGGACGTCTACCTCGTCCACCGGCGTCTCGGGGAGCCGTGCCCCCACGGTCACGATGCTGCCGGTGGCGGACCGATCCACCAGGTCGACTACGACGAGCACACGGTCTTCTACTGCCCGGCCTGCCAGACGGGCGGCCGCATCCTCAAGGATCGCCGGCTGTCGCGTCTGCTCCTGTGATCCGAGCTCTCGTCGTGACAGTCGTCGCCGCAGTGCTCGCCGGGTGCGGCGGAGACGGTGGCGCCGAGCTCGAGCGGTTCGCGCTCGAGCGCCGGCTGCTCGGCCGCTCTCTCGAGCAGATCACGGTTGACCCTGGCGGTTCCGGCCGGCCGCTGCTCGTCCTCCTGCACGGCGATGTGGAAGCCCGGACGACATCGCCTCCTACGGTCTCCGTGCCGAGCTGGAGCGGCTCGGCGATCGCGCGCCTGCCGTCCTGCTCGTGAACGGCGGCGACCACAGCTACTACCACGACCGTGCGGATGGAAGGTGGGGCTCATACGTCCTCGACGAAGCGATCCCGGCCGGGATCCGCCGGCTCCGCGCCGACGGTCGTCGGGTGGCGATCGGCGGCTTCTCGATGGGCGGCTTCGGCGCGTTCGATCTCGCTCGCATGCGACCTCGGCAGTTCTGCGCTGTCGGCGGACACTCCCCCGCGCTCTGGCGAACCGGCGGCGAGACGCCCGAGCTCAGGCGGGCAACGTGACGAGAAGCCGCTCGCCGTCGAGCGCGACCTCGCCGCCCAGCGCACGCACGATCCTGACGGCGACGGCGGCGCCCAGATCCTTCGGGTCGTCGCCGAGCACGATCGGTCCCGCATCCCTGACGATCGGGACGATCGACACCTCGCGATCAGCCACGCTCGCCAAAACCTCGACCCCTCCGTGCCGGGATGCCGCGCGCACAAACGCCGCGAGTGAGCGCGAGATCGCTTCGACGTCGACCTGAACGGTCGCGCCGTTCCCCGTGGCACCGGGGATAGCCGCCTGAGCGAGCTCCAGCGAGTCGATCTCGCGCAGCACCGGGTCATAACGGTCGCCCTCGATCCTGGCCGCGATCGAGAGCACGTCGAGCAACTGCACCAGCTCGTCGCTTGCCGCGTCGATGATTCCGAGGTAGCGGGCGGTCGGATCGCCGACGTCCTGCCGGAGCAGCGTCTTCGCGAAGCCCTGAATCGTGGCGAGCGGCGTCCGCAAGTCGTGGCAGGCGAGGGAGACGAGACGCGAGAAGTCCTCGGGCATGGATTGCTAGCGTAACCCGCATGGCCAAGACGCCAGACCTGCTCCCCCAGGACATGCAGGCGTCTACGCCCGAGGTGGAGCTCTCGCTCACCCGGGCCGGCGTCACGCGCGTCTCGAAGGCGATCCGCGTGCGCCACGAGGGCCGCGAGACGGTGATGGCCGCGGAGATCGAATGCACGGTCGATCTCGACCGAGCCCAGAAGGGCGTGCACATGTCGCGCTTCCCGGAACTGTTCGAGGAGGCGATCGAGGCCGTCGTCGGCTCGGAGGCCCTTCACGTCGAGGCGCTCGCCGAGCACATCGCCCGCCATATCGTCGAGCGCCAGCAGGCCCTCCGCGCCGAGGCGCGAATCACCGCGCGCTGGCCGGTGCGCCGGAAGACGCCCGTGAGCGGGCTCCCGACCCAGGAGATGGTCTCGCTGATCGGGATCGCGGCCGCCTCGACGAGCGGCGTTCGCCGGGTCGTCGGCGTCGAGGCGAACGGGATCAACGCCTGCCCCTGTGCACAGGGGCTCGTCCGCGGTCGTGCCGCGGAGCGCCTCACCGCGGCCGGCTTCGAGACCGGCGCCGTCGACCGGATCCTCGACCTCGTCCCGATCGCGACACATAACCAACGCGGGCGCGGGACGCTGTACGTGGGCACGGATCGCCGGCTCGACGCGAACGACCTCGTCGCGATCGTCGAGGGCTCGATGAGCGCGCCGATCTACGAGTTGCTGAAGCGCCCCGACGAACTCTTCGTCGTCGAGCACGCGCACCTGCGACCGCGCTTCGTCGAGGACTCGGTCCGGATCGCGCTCGCCTCGACGCTCGAAGCGTTGCCCGACCTCTCCGACGGAGACTTTCTCTTCTCGCGGCAGGTCAACTTCGAGACGATCCATTCCCACGACGTGCTCGCCGAGCGGGAGGGTACGGTCGGAGAGTTGCGGGCCGAGCTCGGCTCAGGCGCTCTCGCGTCGAGACATACCTCGCTCGACGACTGGCTCCGCGCCTAGCGGCGGCAGCAGCCTCGAGCAGAGCGGGCGCAGAACCGGATCCGAGCCGTAGACCAGCAGCACGAGCATCGCCCCGTAGACAGGGAGATGCCCGAGCAGCTCGTTCGTGCCGAAGAAGTAAAGCGTCAGGTTGATCGGGACGCCCGCGATCAGCACGATCGCCTGCGGGAGCGCACCAGAGATGATGAGCAGGCCGAAGAGCACCTCGATTGCCCCTGCGATGCGGATGAACTCGGTGTCGCTGAGCGGAAGTCCGAGGGCCCGGCCGACGTTGAGGTCGACGCCCTGCTCGTCCGTGAACCGCCGCGCCAGGTCTGGATTCGCGAGCTTCTCCGAGACGGCAACCGCGATCAGTGCGCTTCCGACCGCGAGCTTCAGTGCCCACACCGCCCGCCCGAGCTGGACTGTCATGGGGTCCCGGACGCGGCCGAGCTCGTGGTCGGCCGACCAGCGTCCCGGCCCCGCGAGCGCGAGGAAGAGCGCGAGCCCCAGCATGTCCACCCGGTGCAGGATCGCCTCGAAGCCGAACTCGAGCATCCCCAGCGGCCCGGCCGCGATGAGGAGCCACGCCCCGAGCCGCGTGTGCCAGCCGACGAGGAGCAGGAGCGCGCTCACGGCCACGACGAAGCCGAGCACCCAACCGACCACGTTCTTGTCCAGCTCCATCGCGGGAGCCAGGTAGTAGCCGCCGGAGAGCAGGCCGGCGAGCGCGATCCCGAGGTGGAGTCGCACCGCGAACGGCATCCAGGGCGCAAGACGCGCGAGCCACGGCAGGTCGATTCCAGGCTGGACGCGCGCGACCGCCCGCACGACCACCGCGAGCGCGAGCGCGCCCATCAGCAAGAGCAGGGTTCGCCCCTCCCAGAGGAACGACCAGTTCTTGGCCGGGACGTCGTCGACGAACCAGAGCTCGTGCGCGAGGAACGTCATGCGCGGCGCAGCCGGAAGCGGCTCTCCGTGCCCGCGCGCAAGCGGGCGAGGTTCGGCCGGTGCAGATACACGACGAAAGCACCGGCGAGAACCGCGAACGCGACGACCGGCCACGACTCCCCGAGGAAGAGCGCGAGGATCGGCAACACGATCCCCGTCACGATCGATGCCACCGACGTGTAGCGCGTGACCACGAAGAGGAGGAGCCAAACTCCGGCGCTGAGCAGCCCGAAGAGCGGCACGACGCCGAGGAACGTGCCGGCTGCCGTCGCGACCATCTTGCCGCCCTTCTGGAAGCCGAGAAAGAGCGGTCGCCAGTGCCCGAGCATCGCCGCGCCTCCCGCGAGCACACCGACGAGCTCCCCTTCGAGAAGGGTGCCAACCAGAGCCGGCGCGAAACCCTTGCCGATGTCAAGCAGCACGATGGGAATCCCGTAGCCCTTCCCATACGTCCGCCAGACGTTCGAGGCTCCGATCGAGCCGCTGCCCGAAGCGCGGATGTCCTCGCCCTTCGCGATGCGCACGACCCAGTAGCCGAACGGCACCGACCCGAGCAGGTAGGCGCCGACGAGCACGAGCGCGGTCGTCACGAGCTTACTTGAGCGGAATCTGGTACTTCGAGACCCAGTCGTTGACAACGCCCCAGTCGAGGTTCGCGAGAAACGTGTCGATGTAGGCGCCGCGATCGGTCTGGAAGTCCAGGAAGTAGGCGTGCTCGTAGACGTCGAGCGCGACGAGCGGGGTCGCGTTCCAGATCGGATAGGTGTTCTGGGCATCGCCGAGGTAGTTGAAGAGCCGGCCCTCGTCCCAGTCGTAGGCGGTCCAGGCCCACCCGCGGCCGGCCATCCCGGTCGCCTTGAGGTCGGCCTGCCACTCCTCGGCAGAACCGAAGTCGCGCGAGATCAGCCCCGCGACGGCGCCGCTCGGGGAGCCGCCGTCGCCGCCGAGGTGCTCGAAGTAGACCTCGTGATTCTTGATTCCTCCGATCGCGAAGGACAGCTCGACCTTGAGCGCTCGCACCTCCGAGTAGACCTGGTTCGCACTGCCGAGGTCTGTGGCGGCGAGCTTGCCGAGAATCTCGTTCCGCTTGCCCACATAACCCTCGTACAGCTTGTAATGCGCCTCGATCGAGGCACGCGAGATGCCGTCGAGCTCGAGCAGCGCCGGCTTCAGCTCGCGGGGCCTGATCTCCTCGTACCTCGACATTGCCAACCTCCAGCTCGGACGCAACGGGAACGGCGCGGAGCATATCCTTCGGGCGGCCTTTCGAATCGACAGAGGAGCTTCCGATGGCGCTCAGCCTGCCCGACCTTCCCTACGACTACGCCGCGCTCGAGCCGACGATCGACGAGCAGACGATGCGGATCCATCACGACAAGCATCACCAGGCCTACGTCGACAACGCGAACAAGGCGCTCGACGGCACCGAGTGGGCCGACAAGGACCCCGAGGAGATCCTGAAGAGCCTCGACTCCCTCCCCGAGGACATTCGCCCGGCGGTGCGCAACAACGTCGGCGGCCATGTCAATCACACCTTCTTCTGGGAGATCATGGGCCCCGAGGGAGGCGGCGCTCCGAGCAGTGCCCTCGCAACCGCGATCGACGAGACCTTCGAGAGCTTCGACGGCCTGAAGACCGCGGTCAACGAGGCGGGTGTGAAGCGGTTCGGCTCCGGGTGGACGTGGCTCGTCTCCGACGGCGGCAAGCTCGCCGTGATCTCGACGGCGAACCAGGACTCGCCGATTTCCGAGGGCAAGACGCCGCTGCTCGGGATCGACGTCTGGGAGCATGCCTACTACCTCACGTATCAGAACAAGCGCCCGGACTACCTCGCCGCATGGTGGGACGTCGTCAACTGGGACGAGGTGGCGAAGCGGTTCGAGCAGGCGAGCTGACGCGCGCTCTCCTCACGGGCGGCACCGGCAAGCTCGGCGCCGCCGTCGCGCGGCGGCTCGAGGCCGAGGGTTGGTCGGTGCTCGCGGCCGGGAGTCGCGACGGCGATCTCGCGCACGCGGACGGGGCGCGGGCGCTCGTCGCGCGCGCAGTCCAGGAGTTCGGCGGCCTCGACGTCGTCGTCAACGGCGCCTCGGCAGGCTTCGAGCCGACACCTTTCGAGGACGTGACCGAGACGCAGCTCGACGCCGCGCTCGGCGCGACCGTCAAGGGGAGCTTCTTCATCACCCAGGCGGCCGCGGAGCACCTGCGGCGGTCGCGCGGTCTCGTCGTCATGCTCGAGGACGTCGCGGCCTACCAGCCGTGGCCGTCGTTCGCCGCGCACTCGGCTGCGAAGGCGGCGCAGGCGATGCTGACGCGGGCGCTGGCGCGCGCGCTCGCTCCCGAGATCCGCGTCTGCGGCGTCGCGCCCGGACCGGTCGCCGTCGACCCCGAACAAGAGGAGCGGCGGGCCGCAGAGACGCTCGTCGGCCGCGTGGGCTCGCCCGACGACGTGGCGGAGGCCATCCTCTATCTCGCCGGAGCGACCTTCGTCACCGGCTCGACACTTGTCGTCGACGGCGGGCGTCTGCTCCAATCCAGGCGTGAGGCCGGTGCGTAGACAGAGTGGATGGACGCGGCCATGACGATCGCCGGCCGAAGCTCGCCCCGCGAGCCCGGAGCGGTGAGCAGCGAACGCATGACGCACGCTGAGCCCACCGACAGCGAGCTGATCGAGCGAGTCGGCAGCGGCGACCGCGACGCGTTCGACGAGCTCTATCGCCGCTACACCCGGCCCGTGCTCGGACTCGCGCTGCGCCGGCTCGGGGATCGCGGCCGCGCCGAGGACGCGCTCCAAGACGCCTTCGCCGCCGTCTGGCGCTCAGCGCGAACGTACGACCCGACCCGAGGAGCCGGCGGCGCCTGGCTCTACACGGTCGCGCGCAACTCGATCGTCGACGGAGCGCGTCGCCGACCGGAGTCGGTCGCCGAGCTGCCCGACCGGGCCGACGCGGGCGCCGGGCCGCCCGAGCAGGCGGAGGCGTCGTGGCTCTCCTGGCGCGTCCACCGAGCGATCGAGGATCTGCCCGAGCACGAGCGGCCGGTGATCGAGCTCGCCTACTGGGGAGGGCTTTCGCAGAGCGAGGTGGCGGAGTTCCTGCACGTCCCGCTCGGCACGGTGAAGACGCGTACTCGGAGCGCGCTCTCGCGTCTCGCTGACGTGCTCGACGGGGAACTCCGGTGAAGGACCGCTTCGAGGAGCTGATCGGAGGCGTCGAGGATCTCGATCCCGCCGAGCGCGCGCGGCTTCAGCGCGTGCACGAGCTCTTGGTCGAGGCCGGCCCGCCGCCCGAGGTTCCGCTCGACCTCCGCGATCCGCCTGCCGCCGAGCCGGTTCGGCTGCTGCCGCAGCGGCGTCGTTACACCCTCGCGCTGATCGCCGCCGCGCTGGTCGCGATCGCGTTCGGCTCGGGCTATCTCCTCGGCGGGCGGAGCGACGACACCTCGGTCTTCCGGAACGTCTCGATGGCCGGCGTCGGCGAGGGCCGCGGCGGATTTGCCTCGATCGAGATCCGGGAGAAGGACGGGGCCGGCAACTGGCCGATGGTCGTGCGTGTGCGCGGTCTTCAAGAGAGCCGCAGCCGCGACGACTACTACGAGCTCTGGCTGACGAAGAACGGGGAGCTCGCGGACTCGTGCGGCCGCTTCATCGTGCGCGAGGGAGTCACGGAGGTCGCACTCACCGTCCCCTACGGCTTCAAGCGCTACGACGGCTGGGTCGTGACGCGTCGCGGCTCCACAGAACCGCTTCTCTCCTCCTAGTAGAGGCCAGGGCTCGTCGAGCCGCGGGGCGGCTCCTTAGATCGCCTTTCAAAATGAAGCCTTGAGCCGTTGGGCCGTGCTGTGCGGCACGATCGCGGCGTCCTCAGTCGCCTCGATAGCTGGACTATCGAGGCTCCCTGCGTCCTTGCGCTCGCACCACCCAGCACACCCCGCCGACGAAACGTCATTGTGAAAGGCACCCTTATGGCTCTTCTTGCGCCGACGATTACGGTGCTGTTCTCTCGTTCGCGACGAACGCGGCGTGAGTGATCGGCATCAACCGCTCCAGGAACGATTCGGCCGCGGCCGCGTACTGGCGGATCTCGAACTGGGCGCTCTCGTGGTTACGCAGGCCGCAGAAGTGCATCAGGCTCCGCGGATTGCAGCTCCAGTAGTACTTCGTGTAGGTGGAGAGCGGTAGCACCGTGCGGGCGACCTCCTTCGCGACGCCCTGCTCGAGCAGCCGCTCGTAGGCTTCGAAGGCGCGCTCCGCGTTCTCCTCGATCTCGCGTCGCGTCGCCTCGCGCGTCTCATCGTCGACTGGCTCGAACGAGTAGGCGCCCGGCTTCCCGACCTGCGTGCGCACGTTCTCCGGGACGTAGAACTCGGCGTCCATCTTCGCGTAGCGGCCGCTCCACTCGTTATAGGAATGGCCGGCTCGATGGCGATGGTGCTCTCGGACTACGAAGAGCGGGGCCTTGACGAGAAAGCGGAAGTAGCCATGCTCGAATGGACTCCCGTGGCGCTCGCGGATCAGGAACCGGATCAGCCCCGCGTCACGCTCGGAGAACTCGTCCGACTCCTGGTTGAACGAGACGCGGGCGCCGTTCACGACCGCGAGGTCGGAGGCGAGTGCCCCATCGAGGGCGATGAAACCCTTGTCGAGGACCTCGATCGTCGTCTGGGGCAACGCGGGCTCCTGTACTACTGAGGTCATGGCCGCCATTGTGGACCGCCTGTCGGTCGGAACATCGGGCTGGTCGTATGCGAGCTGGCGACCGGAGTTCTACCCCGCCGGGACACCGAGCGAGGAGTTCCTCCGCTTCTACGCCGAGCGGCTCCCCTCGGTCGAGCTCAATACGACGGGCTACCGGCTTCCGGCTGAAGAGCAGTTCGAGCGCTGGGCGACACAGACACCGCCCGGATTCCGCTTCGCCGTCAAGCTGCCGCAGCGGGCGCTCCGCTCGGTCGCCACGTTCGAGGAGCGCGTGCTGCGGCTGGGAGAGCGACTCGGACCGGTCAGGGTCGCCGTCGAGAGCCCGCGCGACGACGGGATGCTGGCGCTCCTCCTCGGCTCGACCGACCTCCGGCTCGCCTTTGACTTCCGCCATCCGAGCTGGGAAGGCGTCGACGTAGCCCCCGCAACGCGCGTGGACGATTGGGAGACCGAGGCCCCGTTCCGCTATCTCCGCTTCCGCGAGCCGCCGTACTCGGAGGAGGCTCTCGGCGCGCTCGCGTCGCGGATCCGGCCGTTGCTCGAGAGCGGGATCGACGTCTTCGCGTACTTCCGCCACGAAGACGAGCCGAGCGCGCCGGTGTACGCGCAGCGCCTGCGTGAGCTCGCGCTCGGCAACTCGGACGGCATCCCGCTACACTCCGGGCGATAACCAGAGCGCGTACAAGGGTGCCAAGCACCTTCTACCCGTTCGTGGCACATGGGTAAGGAGGTGTTTTTTATGGCAACAGGAACCGTTAAGTGGTTCGACGACGCGAAGGGCTACGGCTTCATCTCGCCGGAGGACGGCGGCAAGGATCTCTTCGTGCATCACAGCGGCATCGGCGGCGACGGCTTCAAGTCCCTCTCCGAGGGCGCGAAGGTCGAGTTCGAGGCTCGCGAGGGTGCAAAGGGTCCGGAGGCGTTCAACGTCGCCCCGGTCGCCTAGTTCGGACGCGCCTGATGGGCATCCGCGGGAGCGGGTGCCCATCGCGCAATCGCTCGAGTGTCGAGGATCAGGAGAGACCGAATGGCCGAGAAGGAAGAGAAGATCGAGCTCGAAGGCGAGGTCGTCGAGGCCTTCCGCAGCGGCATGTTCCGGATCGCGCTCGACAACGGCCACGAGACGCTCGGCTATACGGCCGGCAAGATGAGGCGCTATCGCATCAAGGTGTTCCCCGGCGACCGGATCAAGGTCGAGCTCTCCCCGTACGACCTCACGCGCGGCCGAATCGTCTACCGCCACCGATAAGCGACCTCCACCTCTAGTGGCGGGCGACGGCGCCGAGATGTCGCTCGTGCGCGCCGGTCTCGCGGATCTCGCCGATCTGCGAGATCACGAGCTCGAGCTCGTCGTCGGAGGTGAAGTAGTGCGGGCCGATCCGGATTCCCGCATCCGGCCGAAAGTCGCACAGGATCTGCCGCTCCGCCAGCTCCTCGTAGACCGCGGGAAAATCGTCGACGTGGACGGTGACGGTGCCTCCGCGGCGACCGTGGTCCCTGGGACTGCGTATTTCGAAGCCCGACTCGTCGGCCAGCTCGATCAGGCGATCCGTCTGACGAAGCGAGTTCTCGCGGATCCGCTCCACGCCGATCTCCTCGATCAGGTCGTATCCTGGGGTAGCCGCGTAGAGGGCGGGGACGTTCGGCGTTCCGGTGAGGAATCGTGCCGCGCCGACGGCATATCGCATCTCTTCCTCGAAGCCGAAGGGCGCTTCGTGCGCCTGCCACCCCGTGTACGTCGGCTCGAGCCTCGCAGCGAGATCGGGACGGACGTACAGCCAGCCATTGCCGGGGCCGCCGCAGAGCCACTTGACCGAGCCGCCGACCGCGAAGTCGACGTTCAGGGCGGTGGCGTCCAGCGGGACGATCCCTGCGGATTGGTACGCGTCGAGGATCACGTGAGCTCCGACCTCGTGCGCCTTGCGGATGATCGCCTCGACGTCCTGGATCTCGGCCGACTTGAAGAGAACATGGCTGATCGGGACGAGCAACGTCCGCTCGTCGATCGCATCGACGATCGCGCCGTCGTCCTCGCAGACGACGACCTCGAGGTCGGGCTGTGCCTCGTACAGGTAACGCACCGAGGGGAAGTTGGCACGCTCATAGACGATGCGGTCGCGGTCGCCCACTGGCCGGAAGCAGGAGAGGACGATCGCCTCGGCGATCGCGACGTTCTGGTGCATCACGGTCGAACCGGGTGGCGCACCGACGATCCGCCCGATCTGGTCGCCTACGGTCATCGGCAGCTCCCACCAGCCCTCGCCCCAAGCACGGATTCCGCGCTCGCGCCAGGTGCGCGCGTAGTCGGCGACCCGCTCCTCGGCCTTTGCGGGCATGGCGCCGAGCGAGTGATTGATCAGGTAGGTCGTGTGCTCGAGGATCGGGAACTCGGAGCGGAAGTCGAGCAGCTCGCGCACCCCGGCAGCGTATCCACCGGCGCGTCGCCTGTCCGTGCCGGTGCGGGGCGTGCTCGCAGCCCGAGCTAGACGGAGAGCACGCCGATCGGCCCGCGGATCGCCCGCTCGATCCGAATCGGGTGGCCGCGCGCGCAGGTCGTGGAGGAGTGCATCCGCTCGAGCTCGAGCCGCCCTTCGACGTGCGCGGCGAAGAAACCGTGCTCGCCGGCGCACTCCGCGCAGACAGCGGTGAAGGACGTCGCCTTCGAAGAGAGCCAGATCGTCTGATCGAGCATGCGTCCTCCGTTCCCTACGCGGCCGACTGGGTCTGTCGGTAGTCGCTCCGTGGATCGAGCCGAACCGACTGGCAGAGCTTGCTCAACCTGCTGTACGTGGCCTTCCCGAGACGCGACTCGAGCTCGCCGAGCTCGAGGTTCGTCGTCGCGATCGTCAGGCGGGCCCGGGTCTCGCGGTCGTTGATCAGGCTGTAGAGCCGGTCGTGCGACCAGCCGTCGCCGCGCTCCGTCCCCAGGTCGTCGATGACGACGATCTTGAAGCCGCGCGGGAAGGTCCATTCGAGCTCCTCGCCGCCCGAGTACGAGCGGAGGTCGCGCAGCCGCTGGAGCCAGCTCGGGACGTTCAGGAAGAGGCACGGAACCTCGCGCATGTAGATCGCCTCCCGGAGGATGGCCGCGGCGAGATGCGTCTTTCCCGAGCCGGTGGCGCCGTGGAAGAGGATCCCGCGCCGCGGATCGCTGCCCTGGCGGAACTCGGTCGACCAGCGCCTGGCGAGCGCCAACGCGTCGCCCGTTCCGGGTCGCCGCTCGAACGAGTCGAGCCGGCAGTCGCGATACTCGAGCGGAAGCCCGGCGCGCTGGAAGAGCCGGTCCACCGTGTGCTGGGTCTCCTGAACCTCGCGCGCGTTTCGGCAGAACGGGCAGTAGCGGTCGGCGGGGAACCGGAAGCGGAACACCTCGACCTCCTCGGTCGCAAACGAGTTCCCGCAGCCGATGCAGTCGACGTTCACGCCGCGCGGTGGGAGGCGAATTTGGCAAACCGCTTCATGAACGCGAGTTGAATCGTGTCCGTCGGCCCGTTTCGGTGCTTGGCGATGTGCAGCTCGGCGATTCCCTGGTGCTCCGACTCCTCCCCGGCGTAGTACTCGTCGCGATAGATGAACATCACGACGTCGGCGTCCTGCTCGATCGAGCCCGACTCGCGCAGATCGGACAGCACCGGCCGCTTGTCCGTCCGCTGCTCGACGGCCCGTGAGAGCTGCGAGAGCGCGAGCACCGGCACGTCGAGATCCTTCGCGAGCGCCTTGAGGCCCCGGGAAACCGCGGACACTTCCTGAAGGCGGCTCTCGACCGAGCCGCCAGCGGTCATGAGCTGGAGGTAATCGACGACGACGAGCCCGAGCTGCGGCTCGCGACGCTTGAGCGTCTGCGCGCGGGAGCGCAGCTCGAGCAGCGAGAGACCCGGAGTGTCGTCGATGTAGAACGGCGCATTCTCCAGGCGGGCGCAGGCCGCCGACAGCCTCGGCCAGTCGTCGGCGGAGAGCTGGCCCGTCCTGATCTTGTGCGAGTCGACCTTGGAATCCAGGCACATCATCCGCTGCGCGATCTCCTGCAAAGACATCTCGAGGCTGAAGAACGCCGTCGGCACCTGCGGGTTGGCCTGAACCGCCGCGTTCGCCGCGATGCAGAGGCCGAGAGCGCTCTTCCCCATCGAGGGACGCGCCGCGAGGATGATCAGGTTCCCCGGCTGGAACCCCGCGGTCACCTGATCGAGGTCGGGGAAGCCGCTCGAGAGGCCCGTGACGGATGCGCCCAGCTCGTACAGCGTCTGCACGCGCTCGAAGGTCTCAACGAGCGAGCTCCGCAGCGGGACGAGCTCGCCTCCGTCGTCTCGCTGCGAGACCTCGAACAGCACCTGCTCCGCCTTCGCGACAAGGTCGCGGGTGGGCTCGCCGCGCTCCTTCGCGAGCTGGACGATGTCCTGTCCGGCGCCGAGCAGGCTCCGGAGGATCGAGAGCTCGCGAACCGTCTTCGCATGATGCGCGGCGTTGGCCGTCGCCGTCACGATCTGGGCGACCTCGTGAATTCTCGCCTTGCCTCCGGCAGCGGCCGCCTGTCCGGTCTCCTCGAGCTTCGCGTGGACGGCCACGGGATCGACCGGGTGCCCTGCGCCCCAGAGCGCGACGGCCGTGCGAAAGATCGTGGCGAGGTCGTGGCGGTAGAAATCGCCCGCCGTGACGTGCTCGAGAACGGCCGCGACTGCAGTCTCGGAGCGGAGGACGGCGCCGACGACCGAGATCTCCGCGTCCTCGTCGTACAGGAGCTCGGTTGTCGGTTTCGGCAGGGCGGCGAGGTTGTCCATCTCGCCACTCAAGCTCACGCGTCGGACCCCGTCAACGGGGTGTGGATCCACAGGCGACGGGCCGGGGCCGACCGAACGCTGAGCAGCGGAAAAGAACGCATGTTCCCTTGATTCTCCCCATCGAGCCGGACGGCCCCCCGGCGCTCCCGTCGGACCGTCCACAGGAGACAGGTCCGATTGTCCCGGAAGCAGCGGCAAGTTCACCGGATGCTCCACACCCTGTGGAGCATCCGGTGGACAGAGAGTTCAGCGCTGGGTTTCCGGTTCGGCCGCGGTGTCGTCCTCGAGGCCGGTCGCCGCCGCGGGCACCTCGAATTCCGCCGCCTCTGCGGCCTCGGCGGGCGTCTGCCTGGGCGCCTCGTCGTCCAGATATTCGACCTCTCCGGCCTCGGTCGCGGCTTGCGCCTGTCCGGATTCAGCCTGGGCGGCAGCCAACTCCTCCGCGACCCGGGCCGCCTCGGCGGCCTCCATCGCGGCCAGCTCTTCCTCGGGTGGCAGCTCGCCGCCCTCGGGCACGACGAGCGTCTTGACCTCGACGCTCACGCCCTCGAAGACCTGGATCGGGATCGCGTAGCGGCCGATCCGCTTCAGCGCGTCGGTGCCGATCTTCTTCCGGTCGACGCGGATCTTGCGCGTGCGCCAGAGCTCGTCGGCGATGTCGGTCGTCGTGACCGAGCCGAAGAGCGCGCCGGTCGGGCCGGATTTGACGTCGAAGCGGAGCACGGTCTTCGAGAGGAGCTCCGCGATCTCCTGAGCCTGGTCGACGCTCCGGGCCTCGTGCCGCGCGCGCTGCTCGTCGATCTTCTTCAGCTCGGCGACGCGGCCGGCGCTCGCCAGCTCGGCCAGCTTCCGCGGGAGCAGGAAGTTGCGGGCGTAGCCGCGGGCGACGTTCACGACCTCGCCGCGCAGCCCGACCTTCTCGACGTCCTTGAGGAGGATCACTTCCATCGCTACTTGGCCTCCACGTACGGCAGGAGCGCCATCTCGCGGGCCCGCTTGACGGCCACCGCAACCTGCCGCTGATGCCGCCGGCAGGCCCCGCTGATCCGCCGGTTGCGGATCTTGCCCTTCTCCGAGATGTAGCGCCGGAGCTGGTTCACGTTCTTGTAGTCGACTTCTTCGACCTTGTCCTTGCAGAAGAGGCAGCTCTTGCGCCGGCCGGGGGCCGCGGAGGAGCCGCCGGGACGCTTGCTGCGCGTCCGATCCTGGGTTTTCGGCTGTGCCATTTTCGATTCTCCTAGAACGGAATGTCGTCGTCGGCTGCGGCTGACGGGAAGTCCGCCTGGGGCTGGGAAGCGCCCTGCGGCACGAACTGGCCGCCCCCGTCGCCACCGCCACCATCGCGGGAGCCGAGGAACTGGACGTTCGAGGCGGTCACCTCGACGGACTGGCGCTTCGACCCGTCCTGGGCGTCCCACTCGCGCCACGTCAGCTTCCCCTGGATGCCGACGGGGCGGCCCTTTGCGAGGTACTGGGCGCAGTTCTCGGCGGTCCGGCCCCAGACGGTGACGTCGAAGTAGTACGCCGCGTCCTGCCACTCCTCCCCACGCTTGACCCTGTCGTTGACCGCGAGTCGCAGCGTCGTCACGGCCGTACCGGACGGCGTATGGCGGAGCTCCGGGTCGCGTGTCAGGTTGCCGACGAGCACGACGCTGTTGATGTTCTCGGGCATTACTCCTCCTCGGGCGAGCTGTCGATGGGTACCGCGACATCCTCGCGCGTCGGGCCGCCCACGGCTACCGGCTGCGTCGAACCTGGCCTGTAGCGACGGGTCGCGAGATGGCGCATCACCGAGTCGTCGATCTTGAGCACGCGCGAGATCTCGTCGAGCGTCTCGGCCTCCGCGCTGAAGGTCAGCAGGTGGTAAACGCCGTCGCCCTTCCTGTCGATCTCGTAGGCGAGCTTGCGCCGGCCCCAGGCGTCCTGGCCGGCCCACGTCCCACCGCCCTTCTCGACGAGGTCGCGGGTGCGCTTGACGATCTCCTCCTGCCGCTCTTCGGGCAGCTCGGGGTCCAGCATGAGCAGAATCTCGTAGTCGATCATTGGTTCCCTGGCTCCTTCCTCGGGCTTGGCTTCCTTCGGTCTTAGGCGGCCTCACCGGCAGGCACGAGCGGGAACAAGCGCGTGCGAGGCGAGGCAGGAAGCGAGAGCAGAGTAGCATCCGCGCCATGCGACGAGCATTGGCCTGGATCGCGGGTGGACTGGGAATCGCGGCCCTGCTGCGGTTCCGGCGCCGGCCGGAGATTCTCGAGGCGCCGGCCGCCGATCCCGCCGCCGAGCTCCGGCGCAAGCTCGCCGAGGCGCGCGGCGCAGGCGACGACCGGGACGAGTTCGACGCCGCCGAGGGCACGCCCCTCGACGAGGTCGAAGCGCCCTCGCTCTCGCTCGAGGAGCGGCGCGCCGCGATCCACGCCAAGGCGCAGGAGGCGCTCGGCGAGATGGACAGCCCGGCCGAGCCGTAGGGGTCGAACGCATGCGAGTCGTCGTCACCGGCGCCACTGGCAACGTCGGCACGAGCGCCCTCGACGCGCTCGGCCGCGACGAGGCCGTCACCTCGATCCTCGGGATCGCCCGCCGGCTGCCCGCGGCGACCTTCGCCAAGACAGAGTTCGCCGCAGCGGACGTCGCCCGCGACGACCTGGCCCCGCTTCTGCGCGGCGCGGACTGCGTCGTCCACCTCGCGTGGCTGATCCAGCCATCGCACGACGAAGCAACTCTCCAGCGGACGAACATCGAGGGCTCGCAGCGCACCTTCGACGCCGTGGCCGCAGCCGGCGTCCCCGCACTCGTCGTCGCCTCGTCGGTCGGCGCCTACTCGCCGCGGACGGACGCTCGCCCGGTCGACGAGAGCTGGCCGACCGGGGGGATCCCGGCGAGCTGGTACTCCCGCCACAAGGCCGAGGTGGAACGCCGGCTCGACCGGCTCGAGATCGACCGGCCCGACCTTCGCGTCGCCCGCCTGCGACCGGCCATCACGACGAAGCGCGACGCCGCGAGCGGTCAGCGACGCCTCTTCGCCGGTCCGCTCCTGCCGACCGCTCTGCTCCGGCCGGGCTGGATCCCGTTCGTCCCGGACGTGCCGGGGTTGACGCTCCAGCTCGCCCACTCGGACGACGTGGCCGACGCGTACCGCCGCGCTGTCGTCTCGGACGCTCGCGGCGCCTTCAACATCGCCGGCGAACCTCTGCTCGACCCCGCGGCGATCGCCCGCGTGCTGGGGACCCGGACTCTGCGAATGCCCGTCGGCGTCCTGCGCGGCGCGGCCCACGCGATGTGGCTCGCCCACCTGCAGCCGACCTCCCCGGACTGGATCGACCTCGCCCTCGGCGCGCCCGTGCTCGACACCGTACGGGCGCGTACCGAGCTCGGCTGGGCGCCCACGCGAGGCGCCGCGGAGACTCTCCGCGAGGTCGTCGCCGGTATGCGCGAGGGCGCCGGCCGCGCGACGCCGGCGCTCGAGCCATAGCCGGGAGCGCTGACCTCCGGCCGTCGGCGGCATACTTCGGGCGATGAGCGAGCTGCCGCAGACCGACGAGCTCCCCCGCTCCGAGGGGGGGTACGACCCAGCGCGGGTCGAGGAGGCGTTCGCGTCGTTCGCCGAGCGCGTCCACGAGCTCGAGTCCGTCGCCGGCGAGTTGCGCGCGGAGTTGCGGGCGCTCCGATCCCAGCGACAGCGACTCGATTCCGACCGAGCGCCGGTCGCCTATGCGAACGAGGAATGGCCGGCCGACGACGAGCCGGGGCAGACCGACCTCGATCAATCGCCGGACTGGATCGGGTCCGTGCCGCCGCCCCTGATCCGCCCCGTCGCGGTGCCGCGCCTCGCGCTCGAAGCGGTCTTCCTCGTCCTCGTCGCGCTCTTCGCGGGCCTGGCCGACCTCTCGACGACCTCGATCGTGATCCTGATGGCCGCCGCCTGGGCGCTCGTCACGCTCTCCGAGTGGGCGGCCGCCGCCAAGCGGTCCCGCTGGCGTCTCGATTCCGTCGCCCCTCCGGGCGAAACCCCGAGGGAGGGGGCGAGCGACAGTACCGGGCCGTGGAGCATGCCCGTCGTCGAGGCGACCGCGGTCGAGGCCCCGGACGACTCGGAATCGCACACCGTGGTCACGAAGCTCCCGGAACACGCCGAGACCCCGGCGGCCGAGGTCGAAGTGGCCGAGCCGGCAGAGCCCGAGGTGCTGGCCGAGGAAGCGGAACCCGAATCCCCAGAGCTCGTGGTCGCTGCGCCCGAGGTCGCCGAGCCGGCGCCCGCCGAAGCCGAAGCCGAAGCCGAAGCCGGACAGCCTGAGGCCGTGGTCGCGGAACCCGAGCCCGTGGAGGAGGAGGTCGCCGACCCGGAAGCCATCGAGCCTGAGCTCACGGCGACCGAAGTCGCCGAGCCTGAGATGGCCGAAGGCGAGGTCGTCGAAGCGCAAGCCACCGAACCCGAGGTCGCCGAGCCCGATCTCACCGAGCCCGATCTCACCAAGTCCGAGGCCCCAGAAGCCGACGCTGCCGACACCGACCTGCCCGAGCTCTCGCACGCCGAAGCGACGGACATCGAGGACGTACCGCCGATCCCGCCCCCCGAGCTCGAGCCTGAGCCGAAGCGGCGGCGCCGCTTCTTCCGCCGCCGCCACGAGGCCGCCGAGTCGCCGGCCGACCCGCTCGATCCCTGGGAAGCGTGACGCGGCTCCGAGCCGCGCTGCTTCTCTCGCTTGCCCTCGCGCTCGCCGCCACGCCATCCACCTCCGCGGTGCAGCGCTCGTTGGCTCTCTCGCCCACCCTGAAGCTCGCACCCGGTTACGTCGCCGAGATCTACGCAACGGGGCTCCGCCGTCCGACGGCGCTCGCCTTCGGACCGGGACGACTGCTCTACGCGACCCAGGAGCAGGGCGAGCTCGTCGCGGTGGGACGCGGCTCGGCCCGCCCACGGGTCGTCGCACGAGGCTTTCGCACACCGCTCGGCCTCGCGTGGACCGGCTCGACGCTCTTCGTCTCCGCTCAGGGATCGCTACACCGGCTCGTTGTCAACGGGCGGCGCGTCGTCTCCCGCCGGACGATCCTCTCAGGGCTCCCGTTCGGCCGCCATCAGCAGGACACCGTCGCGCTCGGGCCCGACGGCCGCCTCTACCTCGGCAGCGGCTCGACCTGCAACGCGTGCGTGGAGGACGACCGGCGCAGCGCGGCGATCCTCTCCGTGCGGCAGGACGGAAGCGACCTGAAGATCGTTGCCCGCGGCCTCCGCAATCCGTTCGGCCTCGCGTTCGAGCCGGGCAGCGATCGACTCTACGTCTCCGACAATCCGCGCGACGATCTCGGCGCGAGTGAGCCCGCCGAGACGATCGTGCTCATCAGGCAGGGCGCCCACTACGGCTGGCCCGACTGCTGGTCGAGCTGGCGCCTGCGGGTGCTGCGTGGAAGCTGTCGCGGGGTGACGAAGCCCGTTGCTCTCCTCGAGCCGCACTCCTCCGCCGACAGCCTCGCCTTCTGGCGCGGCCGGCTCTTCGTCGCCGAGTGGGGCCAGTATCTGAGCGAGCGCTGGGGGCGCAAGCTCGTGCGTGTCGACGTTCGCACAGGGCGATGGACGACCTTCGCGGACGGATTCGAGCACCCGCTCGGCCTCGCGGTCGAGCCGGGTGGCGGCGCACTCCTCGCCGCCGACTGGGGTCGCGGCGTCGTCTACCGGATCAGAGCCCGTTCGGAATGACGCTTCGTCGGCGGGCTGCGCTGGGTTGAGGCGGCCGGACGGCTCAAGGCTTCATTCCGAAGGGTTTTCAAGCCGCGCCGTTGACGAACCCGAGGGCTGCCACAGCGAGTCCGCGTGCGACCCGCCGCTGGTATGCCGCCGAGCGCAGCCGGGCGCCCTCGGCGCGATTCGTCAGGAAGCCCGTCTCGGCGAGCACGACGGGCACGTCAGCCCAGTTGAACCCGGTCAGGTCGGAGCGCTCGACGATCCCGAGGTCGCGGGCTCCCGTCACCCGCACGAGCTCGCGCTGGATGAGCCGGCCGGCGCGAGCGCTCCGCCCGTGGACATCGTCGGTCCAGCCGCGCCGGAGCGCCGGCACGAAAGTCGCGGCGCCGTGTCTCGAAGGATCCGTGGAGCCGTCCGCATGAATCCGGAGCATCAGGGCGGCACCCCGGGCGTTGCAGAACCATGCCCGCTCGCGATTGCCGCCGCGATAACCGTCCCGCTCCCTTGTCAGCGCAACCCGAAGGCCGCGGGCGAGCAGCTCCACGCGAGTACGCCGCGCGATCGCGAGCGCGACGGACGCCTCGCCGGCCGTTCCGCCGCCGTCCTTCACCTTCAGCTCTCGCGAGCCAGGCCCGATCGGCTCGAGCCGTCGACCGACGTCCGGCACCGTGCCGTGGCCTGGATCGAGGCAGATGAGTGCGGCCGCGAGCGTCTCGACGAACACTGGCGCCACCGTACGGGATGCCAGGTCGAGCGCATAGGCTCCGAAAAAAGGAGGAGGAACCGTGTTCGCACGAGTCAGCACGTACGAGATCGCCGGCGGGCGGATGGACGATGCAGTGAAGAGCTTCGGCTCGGCCCTCGAAGAGATCAGCAGCCTGGACGGGTTCAGCGAGGCCCTCTTCATCGTCAACGGCGAGGACGATCTCGCGACGGCGCTGACGCTGTGGACGAGCCGGGGCGCGCTCGAGGCGAGCCGGACTGCGGGGAGCCGACTCCGCACGGCCGCCGCTCGCTCGGTCGACAGCGCCGTCGTCAGCGCCTACGAGTACGAGGTCGCCGTGCACGTGGTGGGGCAGAGCTAGAACGAACGGAGCGGCGTGGGAGTCGAACCCACCAAGCCGTGGGTTGCACGACCGGACCGGTTTTGAAGACCAGTTGGGCCACCGGGCCCGTGCCGCTCCGCGGCCAGCCTACCTCGGAGGTTGGCCTGGCGGCTCGGGTGGGGCCGCCCGGAGGGGCGGCCCCACCTCGAATCGACGTCCTAGCCAGGGATGATCTGAACCTGGACGAGCCGCCGGCTCGAGACACCCGCGAGGATGTCGTCGCCGGGCTTGCGGGCCCGCAGGAAGAACTGCACCGCGGTTCCGCGGATCAGGGCCAGACGCGAGGTCGCGCGGACGCTGATCGTGGCGATTCCACTCGAGTCGGTCGCCGTCTCGGGAGCGGTCGTGACACGGCCGAAGGGCACCGCGCTCGCGAGCACCAGCGCACCCTGGACGAGCCGGCCGCGCGTGTCGCTGACACGGATCCGCAGCGTGACCGGGTCGGTGCGGTTGCGGAACGGTGTCGCCGAGAAGCCACTGATCACGAGCCGGTCGGGCAGCGAGACGCTCGTGACGGGCACGGCCGAGCCGCCGCCGCCACCACCGCCACCCGCGGCGCGCACGACGGCGGTCGGGTTGGAGGTCGCGGTCGCGGAGCCCTGCGGGTTCGTCGCCCGGACCTCGACGCGGAGCGTGCGACCCCGGTCGGCCGAGCGGACGCCGTAGGTGCGCCCGCGAGCGCCCGTGTCCGTGCATCCGGAGCCAGCCGCATCGCACTGGAGCCAGCTGAACTGGAAGTTCGGCGCGCCGTCCCAGTTGCCCTGATCGGCGGTCAGGGTCTCGCCGACGATCGCATCTCCGCTGATGGACGGCTCCTTCGAGTTCCGCGGCGCCGTGTTGTCGGCGATCACCGGCGTCGGCCGCGAGTTCGCCGTGGTGCTGCCGTCCGCGTTGCGGGCGGTGACGAGGGAGACGATCGTCCGGCCGACGTCCGCCTGGGCGAGCCGGTAGCGGCGCGCGGACTCGCCCGGGATCACGACGCAGTTGGCGCCATTCGAGTCGCACCGCTGCCAGCGGTACGTGAACGATGTCGGGTCGTTCGCCCAGAGCCCGTTGCTCGTGATCAGCGTCGAGCCCTGGCGATACGAGCCCTCGATTGTCGGGGGCGAGGTCGAACGCGGAGAGGCCGCAAGCGCCGTGGTGGCGGCCACGAGTCCCGTCAGGGTGACGATAACGAGCGCGAGCAGCGCCGTCCGTGACCTGCGTAGTCCAGCTCTCATTCTCGTTCCTCCTGTTTCCCTTGTATCGAACAAAACAGGTAGTTATGGCGCCGAAATGAGGAAGGAAAACCGCTTTTACAGCGGCTTTACGAAAACCTTCCACCGAGCCCAGCCGTCTGAGAGGATCGCCCGAATCAATCGGAGGACACGACAGGAGGAAGCGATGGCGGCGTACACGATCGTTCATCTGGACGACTTCGAGCGTCCGTTCCCGAAATGGGCGCTGGCGCGCAAGGGGCTCGGCCTGACGTCGTTCGGGATGAACGTCGCCGAGTTGCCGCCAGGGGAGACGATCCCCGAGCACACCGAGCGCGAGAGAGACCAGGAGGAGGTCTTCATCGTGCTCTCCGGCGAGGCGACGCTCGTGATCGACGGCGAGGACCACCCCGCGCCGGCCGGGACGTTCGCGCGACTCGACCCGGATCTCGTGCGCACGGTCGTCAACAGAAGCGAGGCAGACGCGACCGTGCTCATCGTGTCGGCGCCGAGGACGAGCGGATACCGACCGCTGCCCTGGGCGTGATGAAAGAGTCGCTGAAGGTCGCCTGCTGCCAGGTCGAGCCCGTGATCCTCGACCGCGCCGCGACCCTCGACCGGCTCGCGGAGCGGACGGCCGAGGCCGCGGCGGCTGACGCCGGCCTCGTCGTCTTCCCGGAGACGTTCGTACCGGCCTACCCGAGCTCGGCGTGGGCGAAGGCGCTTGCCGGCTGGGCCGATCCGCGGGCCAAGGCCGCGTTCGCGCTCCTCCATCGCGAGTCGCTCGAGGTGCCCGGTCCGGACGCCGACCGGCTCGGCACGATCGCTCGCGAGAACGGCGTCTGGCTCGTGACCGGCGTCAACGAGCTCGATCCGGCGCGGCCAGGCACGATCTACAACTCTCTCCTCTACCACTCCCCGGCCGGCGAGCTCGTCCTCCACCACCGCAAGCTCGTACCGACGAACCACGAGCGACTGGTCTGGGGCCAGGGCGACGGCCGAGGCCTGCGGGCGCTCGAGACCCCGATTGGCCGGATCGGTGGCCTGATCTGCTGGGAGAACTACATGCCGCTCGCTCGCTTCGCCCTCTACGAGTCGGGCGTCGAGCTCTACATCGCTTCGACTGCCGACGACGGCGACGCGTGGCAGGCGACGCTCGTCCATATCGCGCGCGAGTCACGGGCGTTCGTGATCGCGCCGTGCCACTTCCAGCGCGCCGAGTCGTATCCCGCCGACTTCCCGCTACACGACGAGCTCGAGGGGCACGGCATCCTCGGCCGCGGCGGCAGTGCGATTCTCGCTCCCGACGGGTCCTACCTCGCAGGGCCGCTCTATGACAACGAGGGAATCCTCTACGCCGACCTCGAGCCGGCCCGGCTCGCTGAGGAGCGGCAGCGCTTCGACCCGGCCGGCCACTATCACCGCCCGGATGTGCTCCGTTTGGACGTGACGCCCTTGTAACGCCTGCCGCGGGCGGGCTATCCTGGGCGGGATACGTACAGTCGAGCTGCGGCCGGAGGGAGATTCGATGCCCGAAGGGATCGCGCGCGACCCGGCACCGGTGAGACGAGCACCGGCGACGAACGGGAACGGCACGTCCCGGGTGTCCTTCTCGGACCTCGTCCGGGCGCATCATCAGTGGGATTCGAGCGAGGAGCCGGGCGGCGAGGCGACTCGGGGACAGTTCGCGCAGCTCCGCGCAGACTTCGAGGCCGCTACCGGCGAGATCGTCGATGCCTACTGGTGTCGGGAAGCGCCCTCCGCCGTCGCGCTGACGCGCCGGGAGCAGGTTCGTCACGGACGCCTGCTCCGGCGCCGCACGAAGCTCGAGTACCGGCTTCACCGCGTCTCGGACTGGTTGACCGGCGACACGCACGAGATCGCCGATCTCCTCCACGACTGCGACATCCTCGCGATCAAGGCCGCGCACGGCCTCGAGGGGGTGCCACGCGCGGTCGTGATGCAGTGGCTCCTGCTCGTCGAGTCGCATCTACTCGGATTCATCGAGCGTCATCGTGCTGCGCCGCCCTCGCCGGAGCTGGCAGCGCGCTTCGCCGCCAGCGAGCGCGCCGAGCTGCGTCGGATCGAGGACTACACATTCCGGTCGGGCGAGAAGCGCGCGAAGATGCGCTACGTCGAGGGGATGCTCGGGCTAGGGGTCGTCGTCCTCGTTGCGCTCGCGCTCGCGACGGCGGGCGTCCTCGCACTCTTCGGCGCGCTCGCGCTCGGCGCCGGCGACACACGCGAGTTCTACGCCTCGGCAGCCGCCGGCGGGATCGGGGCCGTGATCAGCGTGCTGATGCGGATGAGCGGCCGCGGGAGCTTCGCGATCGACCACGAGCTCTCCCGCTGGGACGTCACGCTCGTCGGCGCCTACCGGCCGCTGATCGGCTCGGTCTCGGGGATCGTGGTCTACTTCCTCTTCCAGACGCCGCTCGTCCCGATCGAGCAGGACACGCTGACGCTCCCGTTCTTCGTCGTCGTCTCGTTCCTCGCGGGCTTCAGCGAGCGCTGGACGCGGATGATGCTCTCGGGTGCGATGCGCACGGTCGTCGAGCGCGAGCCGGAACCGCCTGAGAAAGCGCCGGTCGCGTCGGCCTAGCCCACCCGCACGACGATCCGGTCGCCGCGCTCGACGCCCCAGCGGCGGAACGAGCCCGCGTTCACCTCGAGCGCCCCGCGAAAGGCGTCGCCCGGGTCGTAGAGCGGACAGATCTCGGTGCGGCAGGGCTGCATCGTGAAGGTTCGGAGGATCCGGCCGCGACCGTCGTAGAAGGCTATGTCGAGTGGGATCAGCGTGTTCTTCATCCAGAAGGCGCCGGTCGTCGAGCTCGAGTACTGGAACACCATCCCGGCGAGCGGAGCAAGCGAGCGGCGACCCATCAGCCCGCGCGAGCGCTGCGCGGGCGTACGCGCGAGCTCGACCCGAAGCACCACCTGGCGGCTGCCGGTCGAGATCGTCGCGGTACCGCGTGCGAATCCCGGCTCCAAAGCCGAAGCGAAGCTCGGTCCCACCGCAAGGAGCGAGGCGAGGAGCAGGAGGACGAGGAAACCGCGCATGGGGGAAGTGTTGCAGCGATCAGCGGCGGCGGAGCACGCGCTCGTCGCCGACACGTCGGGTGACGCCGTCCGCATCGAGCCGTTCGAGCAGGAGCTGGGCGTCGCGCCTGCCGCAGCCGGCGAGATCGCGGAAGCGGGCGAGCGCGATCCGGCCCGCGTCGGCGCATTCCTCGACGACGAGCGCCCTCGCTCGCTCGTACGCCGCCACCGAGACCGCGTAGCCGTCGCCGAGCCGCACGAGCCGGCCGGCGTTCTCGAGAAACCGAGCGAGCTCGGGGTCGTCGAACCTGGCGGCGCCCGGATCCGCCTCGGCGAGCTGCGCCTCGATTGCCGCCGCCTCGACCTCGCGGGAGCCGAGGCTCGCACCGGCGCCCGGAAGATAGAGGCGCGAGCCGCGGCGCTCGAACGGAAGCCGAGGAAGCACGTCCTTCGCCCAGGGCTCGGTCGGCGCGTCGACGCCCGGATCGAGCGGATCCGCTGTCTCGAAGCGGGCCGTGAGCTGGGCCTCGAGCTCCCCGAGCCAGGCATCGCCGTAGCGCCACTCCCCGTCGACGAGCACAGGCGCGTGAATCGTCTTCTCTCCCCGCTTCGACCGCTCGAATCGGGCGAGGTCGGCATGCCGAGGCGGCGCTGAATCGATGATCAGGCCGCCGCCGACCGTCGTCTCCTCCCGCAGGACGACACGGTCGCCTCGCGCGGCGACGACCGGCGCGGCGAGTCGGAGCTGCGCGAAGCGCTCGCCCGCGCGGACGACGCGGCCAAGAACGCTCGACGTGCCGTGGTGGACCAGCAGGCGCGCGCCGTCGGCGATCGGAGCGAGCTCCTCGAGCACGACGTCCACGCGATAGCTCGCCAAAAACGCGCCCGGCGTGACGAGTACGTCACCGCGACGAAACCGGCTGCGCTCGATCCCCGGGAGCGCGAGCGCCACCCGCTGACCCGCCTCGGCACGCTCGACGGGGAGATCGTGGACTTGGACGCTGCGGACACGCGCGACGAGCCCGCGAGGCTCCAACCGCAGGACGTCACCGGCCGCGACTGAGCCCGACCAGAGCGTGCCGGTCACCACCGTTCCGATTCCAGGCAGCGTGAAGACGCGATCGACGTGAAGACGGGCCGGACGATCGACATTGTGTTGTTTCAACACTAAGTCGGCCGTCTGCCCGAGCGCGGCGCGCAGCTCCTCGAGGCCGGCGCCCGTCTTCGCGCTCACTGCGACGACCTCCGCTCCAGGCACGAGCTCGCGCCCCTCGTCCAGCGCGAACTCCAGCGTCTCGGCGTCGACCGCGTCCGCCTTCGTGACCGCAACGACACCGTGCTCGATCCCTAGCAGGGAGAGGATCGCAAGGTGCTCGTGGGTCTGCGCCCGGGCGCCTTCGTTCGCGTCGAGCACGAGCAGGAAGAGGTCGATCCCGGTCGCGCCCGCGACCATGTTGCGGACGAACCGCTCGTGGCCCGGCACGTCGATCAGCGAGAGCCGCCGCCCGTCGGCGAGCTCGAGCGGCGCGTAGCCGAGATCGATCGAGATCCCGCGCGCCTGCTCCTCGGGCAGCCGGTCGGTGTCCTTCCCGGTCAACGCCCGCACGAGCCACGTCTTGCCGTGGTCGACGTGGCCGGCGGTGCCTACCGTGAGCGACACGCGCGGACCGCTTCCGCGACCTCCCCGGCCTCTGAGTCGGTCAGCGTGCGGCAATCGAGGAGCGTGCGGCCGTCGCGGACGACGGCGAGCACCGGCGGCTCGTGTAAGCGGAGCGGCCCGGACAGCTCCTCCTCGACGGCGCAGGCGTAACTCGGCAGCTCGGCGAGCGGGAGCGCGCCGCCGCCGACGCGCGCGACGGTCTCCTCCACCGAGCCGCCGACAGCGGCCGCGAGCGTCTCGGCGCGGGCGCGCACTGCCTCGGCCGACTCGCGCAGCATCCGCAGAACGGGGATCTCGCCGGGCAGGTCCAGATAGAGCGCGAGCGTGCCCTCGAGCGCGGCGAGGGAGAGCTTGTCGGCGCGCAGCGCGCGCTGGAGCGGATGCCGCCGGAGGCACTCGACGAGCTCGGCAGCGCCGGCGACGATCCCCGCCTGGGGTCCGCCGAGCAGCTTGTCTCCCGAGAAGCACACGAGATCGGAGCCGGCGGCGAGGCTGGAGGCGGGCGTCGGCTCCCCCTCGAGCTCGACGAGCGCCCCTGAGCCGAGATCGTCGACGAGCGGCAGCCCGGTGCGCTTCGCCATCTGCGCCAGCGCGCCGAGCCGCGGGCTCTCCGTGAATCCAACCTGACGGAAGTTCGACTGGTGCACCCGCAGGACGAGCGCCGTCTCCGGCCCGATCGCCGCCTCGTAGTCCTCGACGCGCGTCCGGTTCGTCGTCCCCACCTCGCGGAGTCGGGCGCCGGAGCGGGCGAGCACGTCGGGAATCCGGAAGCCGTCGCCGATCTCGATCAACTCACCGCGGGAGACGAGCACCTCGCGGCCCTCCGCGAGCGCGGCCAGCGCCAGCAGCACGGCGGCGGCGTTGTTGTTGACGACGAGCGCGGCCTCCGCCCCGGTCAACCGGCGCACGAGCGGGGCGAGGTGATCCTGCCGCGAGCCCCGCGCCCCCGCCGTCAGGTCGTACTCGAGGTTGGAGTAGCCCCCGCCGATCGCGAGCACGCGCTCGAGCGCCGCCGCGGCGAGCGGCGCGCGACCGAGATTCGTGTGGAGGAGGACACCCGTCGCGTTGAGCACTCGCCTGAGCTGCGGCCGGCGCTGCCTCGAGAGATCCGCCAGCGTCCGTTCGACGAGGTCGCCCGAATCGACAAAGCCCGGCTCGGCGCCAGCGCGGATCTCCTCTCGAGCCCGTTCGAGCGCCGAACGGGCGGCTGCCAGCGCCAGCGGGCGCGACTCGGCTGCGAGCCGCTCGTCGCGGAGCAGCTCGTCGATGGAAGGCAGATCGCGCAGGCGCACGAATATGAGTGTAGTGCGAAGTTTGCGGCTACTTTGTCGAGCATGAGGCAAGTCGCGTTCCGCGCGGGCTGGATGTCGGCGGCGCTCGTTGCGACCGCCGTCGCCGTCGTCGCCGCGCGCGACGCCATGTACTGGGAGCAACCCCTTCCAGGAGTCGAGGTGCGGGCGCTCGACCTCGATCGGCCCATCGCGGTGACCGTCCAGGGTCGGAGCTACACCGTCCGCGCGTCCGAGGCGCTCGTCGTGGACGCACGGGAGACCGAGACGGCGAAGCGCGCCGCAGGACGAGACTCCTTGCTGACGCGCATTCGTCAGCTCGCCGATCCGAGCCCGCCGCGGCTGCACGTCGACCCGGTGCTCGCCGTACAACCGAACGTTGGCGCGTACGAGCGACTCGGCGCAAGGCTCGCGACGCCGCGGCCCGCCCGGGTCGAGCGACGTGGCTCGGACTTCGCAGTCGTCCCGGCCAGGCTCGGCGAGCTGATCGACGGAAAGCGACTCTCGACCAGACTCGCCGCCTCGGTGCTGGCCGGCCGGCGCGAGGTCGTCGCACCTCTCACCCGGGTCGCCCCGACTCTCACGACCGACGAGGCCGAGCGGGCCACTGTTACGGCCCGCGAGCTGGTGTCCAGGCCCATCTCGCTCGTCTTCGACGGAAAGACGATCGGAACGCTCGAGCCGGAGCTGCTCGCCCGCCTGATCCGGTTCGCGCCGCGGAAAGACCGCTTCCTCGTCACGTTCGACCGCGATCGGCTCGCGATGGCCGTCAAGCCCGCACTCGACCCCTGGCGCCTGCGCGCCGCCAACGCGCAGTTCGCCATCGAGGGCGAGACGGTGCGGCTGACGCCGTCGCGACCCGGCCTCGACGTCAACCCGAACGCGGCGCTCGCCTCGGTCACCGCCGCTGCCTACTCGGACCGCCGCGTCGCGCCGCTCGCGCTCCGCCAGACCCGCGCCGACCTGACGACCCGCGAGGCGCACGAGCTGGGAATCCGGCAGCGAATCTCGAGCTTCACGACCGAAATGGGCCCGTCCTCGGCGAACCGGATCCACAACATCCATCTGATGGCCGAGTACATCGACGGCACCCTGATCCGGCCGGGCGAGACCTTCTCGTTCAACGGCTCCGTCGGCCCGCGCACCGTCGAGCGCGGCTTCCGCGAGGGTCAGATGATCATCGGCTCGCTGCTCGTGCCCTCAATCGGCGGCGGCGTCTGCCAGACCGCGACGACGCTCTTCAACAACGCATTCGAGCTCGGCTTGCCGATCCTCGCGCGCCAGAACCACAGCTTCTACATCTCCCACTATCCGATGGGGCGCGACGCGGCCGTCTCCTGGGGCGGCCCCGACTTCGCCTTCCGCAACGACCTGAAGACGGGAATCCTGATCGGGACGAGCTACACGAACGACACCCTCACGTTCAGCTTCTACGGCACCGATCCGAAGCGGAGAATCGTCGCGGCAACCGGCCCGCAGCTGAACTGGCGCACACCGGAGACGACCTACGCGCTCGATCCCTACGCACCGACCGGCTCAGTGCGGACGGTCAGCGGCTCGAACCAGTCCGGCTTCGACGTGACCGTGTCGAGGAAGATCTACGAGCGAGGGAAGCTCCTCCGCAACGACTCGTTCACGAGCGCCTACATCGCGGTCGGCCCGACCCAGATCTACGGCCCGGGCAGCTCGATCCCCGGCCCCTACTTCGTGCTGCCGCGGGTCTAACCGTTGAGCGTCGAGGACCGTGACGACGATCTCTTCACGCCCTCGCTCAAGGGAGTCAGGCGAGACTCCCTCCCCGGCACTGCGAGGCCGTGGCGGCTGAGCTCACAGTTCTATGTCGCGTTCTTCGGTGGGCCGCTGGCCGCGACGGCAATCGGCTGGCTGAACGGCGGGCGCCTCGGGCTCTCCGACGCGCGCCGATTGGCGATCGCCGGGATCGGCGCGGCCGGGTTGCTCGTTACGCTCCTGCTCATGGTCGCGATCGACCCCGCCACAGACGGATCGATTCGCCTGGTCGTCATCGTCGTCGGCGTCGTCTGCTATCTCGCGACGCGCGAGCTGCAGAAACCCGCCGACCGGGTCTACGCAGCCGGTCGCGATCAGGCTGCATGCGACTCGCTCTGGCTTCGCGGGATCGCGACGGCGCTCGTGTGCGGCATCGCCACCGGTGTCGCCGTAGCCGCGGCCGCGTCCGCATGAGCGAGATCGCGGGCAAGCAGCTCGAGCTGGCGCGCCACTACGCGTCGATCGGGCAGCCGCAACGGGTGCTCGAAGCCCTCGACGGCGCCGACGACTTCAAGGAGCCCGAGTCCTGGTCGCTCCGCGGTGAGGCGCTCTACCATCTCGACCGCTACAGCGAAGGGGCTGCCGCAGCGCGACGCGGGCTCGAACTCGAGCCCGAGCACATGGAGCTACTGGACGTGCTCGCCCTCAACCTGATCGAGCTCGGCGAGCTCGATCAGGCCGAAGAACCCTACTTTCGGCTCTCGAGCTCGCGCCGGATCATCCGACCTGCTCTGCCACTACGCGCTCGCGTGTGTCCACGGCGGCGGGCACACGAAGGCGCGGCGGCTCGTCGACAGGGCCGCCGGCCTCGACCCGGAATCGATCGACGTCCTGCGCACGCGGGCCCAGGTCGCCTACTTGAGTGGTGAGACGAAGAATGCGAAGCAGTACACCGACGATTTGCTCGAGGTCGAGCCGGAGGATCGAACGGGCCATCTGCTCCGCGGCAACCTGCTGGTCGACGGCGACAACGTCCACCGCGCGGTTCGGCATTTCGAGGAGGCCGCCAGGCTCGATCCGACCGACGCCGACACAGCCCCAACGTCCACCGCGCGGTTCGGCATTTCGAGGAGGCCGCCAGGCTCGATCCGACCGACGCCGACACAGCCCGCGTCGCTCGCCACAACAAGACGTTGACCCACTGGCTGCAATGGCCGGTCTATCCGATTCAGCGCTTCGGCCCTCTGAAGGTCTGGGGTGTCTACCTGGGGCTGCTCGTGGTCACCTCGGCGACGGGTCTCTGGTACATCGCGGCGCCGTTGCTCTTCCTCTACCTGTTCATGGTCGTCTACAGCTGGACGATCGCCCCGCTCGCGCGCTGGTGGATGCAGAGAAGGATCCGATGAGCGACGATCGGATCGACGGGCTGAGGCAGGCGCTCGCCGTCTCGCCCGAGAACCATGCGCTCCGCCTGCTCCTCGCCGAGACGTTGCTCGCGGCAGAGCGGCCGGAGGAGGCGCTGGCCGAGTACGACGCGCTCCTCGCGGCCGAGGCGCTGCTGCCGGACGCGCTCCTCGAAGCCGGGCGCACCGCAGCCGAGGTCGGACGGATCGACCGGGCCGCCACCTACGCCGATCGGGCGGCAGCCGCGGGCGTCGAGGGCGTGGCCGAGCTCCGGGCCGCGATCGACGCGACGCTCGGCCTCGACGGCACGATCCGGCTCGTCCGACAAGGGCCCGACCAGGAGGACGGCTCGTCGTCTCCGCTCGAGCTCGAGTCGGATCCGCGCACGACGTTCCGGGACGTAGGCGGCCTCGAAGATGTGAAGAAGACGATCAACCGGACTATCGTGCTGCCCTACCAGCGACCGGATCTCTACGAGCGATACGGCCGGCGAGCGGGCGGCGGGATCCTCCTTTACGGACCGCCCGGCTGCGGCAAGTCGCTCTTGGCGCGCGCCACTACGGGTGAGTGCGGACTCCCCTTCTCGAACGTTCGAATCGAGGAGATCCTCGACCCGTATTTCGGTATCTCCGAGCGGAACCTGCACGAAGCGTTCGTCCAGGCACGCCAGTTTGCGCCCTGCGTCCTCTTCCTCGACGAGCTCGACGCGATCGGCTTCGCTCGCCGGAAGCACGTCGGCAGCGCGGGTCGCCCGCTCGTCGACCAGGTTCTCCAGGAGCTCGACGCGATCGGCTCCGACAACGAGGGCATCCTCGTGCTGGCCGCCACGAACGCGCAGCGCTCGACAGCGGAGGCGATCCACCGCTCGCGCAACGACACTTCGAGCACGCGCTTCGGCAATTCCGCCCAAGCACGCTCGAATGGCTCGCGACAGCCCGGAACTATGGCGAGTTCGCGAACCAGGGAGGCCGCTACGACGAGGTCTCCCGCTACCTCGTCTCCAAGGAGGCGAAAGCCCGGAAGGACTGACGTTCGCTTCTACTGCGCGTCGGCCTTTTCAGGCTCGTGCGGCGTCGCGGCGCTCGTCGAGCGCTCGTCGTAGCTCTCGACGATCAGCCGCACCGCCTCGCCTGGGTCGTCGGTGACGTGGAGCAGGTCGAGATCCTCGGGCGAGATCATCCCGTCCGCGAGCGCCTCGTCGCGCACCCAGACGAGCAGTTCCTCCCAGTAGTCGGAGCCGACGAGGACGACCGGGAAATCGAGCACCTTGCCGGTCTGGATCAGCGTCAGCGACTCGAACAGCTCGTCCAGGGTTCCGAAGCCGCCGGGGAAGATCACGAAACCCTCGGCCGCCTTCACGAACATCGTCTTGCGCGCGTAGAAGTGCTTGAACGTCATCTCGATGTCGCAGTAGGGGTTGACTCCTTGCTCGTGCGGGAGCGCGATGTTGAAGCCGACGGAGAGGCCTCCGCCCTCCTTGCAGCCGCGGTTCGCCGCCTCCATCACACCCGGCCCGCCGCCCGTCACGACGGCGAAGCCGACCTGCGCGAAGAGCCGCCCGGTCTCGAGCGCGCCGTCGTACGGCGCCGTCCCGGCCGGTGTGCGCGCCGAGCCGAAGATGGAGACGGCCGGGCGGTCGATCTCGAGCACTTTCTGGAAGCCGCCGAGGAACTCGGATGCGATCACGGCGACGTCGTTCGCGAGGTCCGCATGGGTGCGCTCGAACACACGGCGGTCGTCCATCACGTGTGGCTCGCGCGGTGACGTCTTCGCGGTGCGGTAGTTGTTGCCGCGCGATCCACTTACCTAGATCTCGCGCTCGACGAAGCTGGCGCTCATCCCGAGGGTCAGGAGCGCCGCGAGGACGATGTACGAGACACCGACGATCACGCGGCGCCGCGGGCTGACGCGGTAGTACGCCTCGGACTCGGGATGGTTCCGGGCCTTCCAGCGCCGCCACGACTCGAGCCCGCCGAGGACGAGGATCAGGATCAGGATCGGGTTCGGCGCCACGAACGCGAGCACGACGAGCGCGGCGAGGCCGACGAGCCAGAGCGCCGGATGGATCGCGGCGACGATCCGGCCGCCGTCGAGCGGGCTGATCGGGGCGAGGTTGAAGAGGTTGAGGAAGAAGCCGGTGAAGCCGAGCGCGACGAGCAGCTCGGAATCGGTCGACTCGCCGACGAGCCACACAGCCGCGGCGCCCAGCCCGCCGAGGATCGGGCCCGCGATCGCGACCTTCGCCTCCGCCCAGGCGTCGTCGGGCAGCTGCTTCAACGTGATCAGCGCGCCGAGGAAGGGGATGAAGAGCGGCGCCGACACCGGCAGCCCCTGGCGCTTGGCCTCGAACACGTGCCCGAGCTCGTGCACGAAGAGGAGCACCACGAAGCCGACGGCGAACTGCCAACCCCAGAGCAGTGCATACGCGCCGATCGAGACGAGCATCGAGCCGGCGACGGTGAAGAGCTTGAACTTGAAGAGCGCCGCGAAGAGGAACTTCAGCTTCCAGAAGAGGAAGCCGACCGCAGAGATTGGAGCCCAGAGCTTGCGCAAGATGTCGCGTGCGGTCAGCGGCTGCTTGATCGGCGAGTAGCCGCTGCGCGTCTCCTCGGCTTCGCGCGGTGTGTACGGGTCGTACTGGCTCATCGGCTCCAGGGTACTCGCAGGGTGCGTCAACCCCTGCTTTACGATCCCTGCCCGACCCACTCCTCGCCGCCTTCGTAGAGCTCCTTCTTCCAGAGCGGCACCGTCTGCTTGAGCGTGTCGATCGCGTCCTTGCAGGCGGCGAGCGCGTCGGCGCGATGGGGCGCGGACACGGCGATCATCACGCTCGGCTCGCCGATCTCTACCGGGCCCGTGCGATGGTGGATCGCGATCTCGCAGAGCTCGTAGCGCTCCTTCAGCTCGGCCGCGAGCTCGGCCATCGCCTGTTCCGCCATCCCCTCGTAGGCCTCGTACTCGAGCCGGATCACCTGCCGCTCGCGCGAGCGCTCTCGCACCGTGCCGGTGAAGGTGGCAATCGCGCCAGCGCCGTCCCGGGCGACCTCGCGCACGACCGTGTCGAGCGAAAGCGGCTCCGCGGAGAGCCGGAAGTCGCCGCCCGAGACCGGCGGGATCACCGCGACCTCGTCGCCCTCGGCAAGGGTTGCTCCTCCCGCCGCGTAGCTCCTGTTGACGGCATAGAGGAGCCCCGCCGGCTCGTCGCCGAGATCGAGCGCGGCCCAGACATCCGCAACGGTCGCCCCAGCGGGAAGCTCGAGCTCACGGCGACCTGTGCCCGCGCGCTCGCGAAGTCCGGCGAAGAGGCGTGCGGACACCTTCACCGCGGGAGCGTACCCCTGTGCATGTTTTCGACGGTGCCTGGTTTGCTCTGGCGAACCTGACATGTTAGGAACCCGGCGAGATGGCGTTGACTCTGAGCCGGGCGAGCCTGAACGAGCAGGTCTACGAGGATCTGAAGCGAAGGCTCGTCCGCCGCGAGCTCGGGCCGGACGACAAGGTCAGCCTGCACGCGCTCGCTGCCGATCTCGGCGTCTCCCGTAGCCCGGTTCACCATGCGCTCACACGGCTCGTTTCCGAAGGTCTGCTCTCGGTCAAGTCGCGGCGGGGCTACTACGTGAACCCGCTCACCTCGGCTGCGCTCGTCGAGGGCTACGACGTTCGCCGCGCGCTCGAGCTGCACGCGGCCGAGGCGGCTGTCGGCCGCGTCGCAGCGCCGGGACTCGAGCGTTTCCGCGAGCTGCTCGGATCGACCGCCGACGCCGTCTCCCACGAGGAATGGGACGCCGCGAACGCGGCCTTCCACGAGCACCAGGTCGATCTGGCCGGCAACGCGCTCCTTTCGCGCTTCTACCGCGAGCTCTCCGTCAACCTGATGATGCAGGTGATCCGCGGCGGCCGGCTCGAGGCGGGCTCCTATCTCGCGATCGAGCACGGCGCGATCGTGGATGCGTTCGAGGCCGGCGACCTCGCCGCGGCGCAAGCGGCGATCCGCGCCCACATAGACACCGGTCGGCGAATCGCGCTCGACGCGCTCGAGCGGGCCGGCGGCGCGCTCTAGTCGTGCGCAAGACGGGATCCGCGGTAGCGGATGCCCGTCGCGCGAAGACCCTGAAGGGCCGCTTCGCGGCCCACCAGCTCACGCACGGCCGTTCTTTTGCTGCAACGCCTACGATTGCCGCGATGGCTCGCACGGAATCAGGGCGCGAGACCGAGTCCGGGATCGAGATCCGGCCCGTCTACGGCGACGGCGAGCAGCCCGGCGAGTTCCCCTACACGCGTGGGCCGTACCCGGACATGTATCGCGGCCGGCCCTGGACGATTCGGCAGTACGCCGGCTTCTCGTCCGCCGAGGAGACGAACACGCGCTTCCGTTACCTGCTCGAGCGCGGCCAGACCGGGCTCTCCGTCGCCTTCGACCTGCCGACCCAGCTCGGCTACGACTCGGACGACCCGCACGCCGCAGGTGAGGTCGGCCGCACCGGCGTCGCGATCGACTCGCTCGAGGACATGCAAATTCTCTTCGACGCGATCCCGCTCGGCGAGGTCTCGACCTCGATGACGATCAACGCGCCGGCCGCGCTCCTGCTCCTGCTCTACGAGCTCGTCGCGGAGGAGCAGGGAGTGCCGGGGACCGCGCTGCGCGGCACCGTCCAGAACGACATCCTCAAGGAGTACATCGCGCGCGGGAACTACATCTTCCCGCCGCGACCCTCGATGCGCCTCACCACGGATCTCTTCGCCTACTGCGCCGAGCGGATCCCGAGCTGGAACACGATCTCGATCTCCGGCTACCACATCCGCGAGGCCGGCTCGACAGCCGTCCAGGAGCTGGCGTTCACGCTGGCAAACGGGATCGCCTACTGCGCCGCCGCGGTCGAGGCGGGTCTCTCACCGGACGAGTTCGGCGCGCGGCTCTCCTTCTTCTTCAACGCGCACAACCACTTCTTCCAGGAGGTCGCCAAGTTCCGCGCGGCGCGGCGGCTGTGGGCGACGCTGATGCGCGACCGCTTCGGCGCCACCAACCCGAAGGCGCTCGCGCTCCGCTTCCACGCCCAGACCGGCGGCTCGACGCTGACGGCTCAGCAGCCCGAGAACAACATCGTGCGGGTTGCGATCCAGGCCCTCTCGGCGGTTTGCGGCGGCGCCCAGAGCCTGCACACGAACGGCTTCGACGAGGCTCTCGCCCTCCCAACCGAGCACTCGGCCCGAATCGCTCTCCGCACGCAGCAGGTGCTCGCAAACGAAGGCGGCGCCACCGACACGGCCGACCCGCTCGGCGGCTCCTTCTTCATCGAGTCGTTGACCGACGAGCTGGAGGCGCGCGCACGCGAGCTGATCGCCCACATCGACGAACTCGGCGGCGCGGTCGCCGCGATCGAGCAGGGTTACGTCCAGGGGGAGATCGAGGAGACCGCCTACCGCTGGAACGCCGATGTCGAGTCCGGTGAGCGCGTGATCGTCGGCGTCAACCGCTTCGCGGAGTCCGACGAGGAGAAGGTCGAGCTGCACCGGCTCGACCCCGAGGCCGAGCGGCGACAGATCGAGCGGACTCAGCGAGTGCGGGCCGAGCGAGACGGCGCGGCAGCCGAAGCCGCGCTCGCCGAGGTTGCTCGCATTGCGGCCGGGACGGAGAACCTGCTCCCGCCGCTGCACGACGCCCTGCGCGCCCGCTGCACGATCGGCGAGATCTGCAACGTCCTCCGGGCCGAGTTCGGCACGTTCGACGCGCGCCATGCGTAGTCACCGGTCTGCCACCGAACGTTCACCTTCCGGAAGCCCACGCTCCGACCGAGCGAGCGGACACTCACGCCGTTCAGTCATTCCACGGAGGGGGAGTCACCAGTGCGCAAGACCTTCATCGCAGCGCTTCTCGTAAGCGGCCTCGTCGCGGCGGCAGCGGTCGCCGCCGAGACGATCACCGGCCCGAGCAGCTCGCAATCGCCCTACGTCGTTCCCTCGCAGGACGGGGTCGTGACGAAGTCGATCCTCACCGTCGGCGACTCGGTCGACGGCTATCGGATGGTCGGGATCCCGGACGGGCTCGGCGCCTACAAGGACAAGGCGGGGGAGTTCCAGCTCTTCATGAACCACGAGCTCCGGCCGGACGTCGGTACCGTCCGGGCGCACGGCGCCAAGGGCGCATTCGTCTCGACCTACTCGATCGACAAGCACGATCTCGGGGTCTCGTCGGCCAAGGATCTGATCCAGCAGATCGCGACGTACAACCCGGTCACCGGAGCGTACAACCCGGCAGCCAAGGGTATCGCGCTCAGCCGCCTTTGCTCCGCCGACCTGCCAGCCCGCTCGGCGTTGTACGACAAGCGTTCGAAGCTCGGCTACGACGCCCCGCTGTTCATGAACGGCGAGGAGACCGGCTCCGAGGGCCGCGCCTTCGCGCATGCCGAGGATGGGACGAGCTACGAGCTGCCCGCGCTCGGCAAGTTCTCCTGGGAGAACTCGGTCGCGAATCCGGCGACAGGTCGTTCGACGGTCGTCGTCGGCACCGACGACGGAACCGGCGGCCAGCTCTACGTCTACGTCGGAACGAAGCAGCGGGCAGGCAACCCGGCGCAGCGGGCCGGGCTGACCGGCGGCTCGCTCTACGGAATCAAGGTGCCGGGCTACACGATCGAGAACGCCGACACTGGCATTCCGTCGGGAACGGCGTTCGTGGGCGCACCGCTCGGAAACGTCACTGCAAGAACGGGCGTCGAGCTCGAGACGATCAGCGACGCCGCGAACGTGACTGAGTTCCTACGGCCAGAGGACTCGTCGTGGGATCCGAAGCACCCGAACGATCTCTACTTCGCGACCACCGCGAGCTTCGCCGCGAAGAGCAGGCTCTGGCGGCTCCGCTTCGCCAATCCGGCCAACCCGGCCGCGGGCGGCACCATCGACCAGCTGCTCGAGGGAACGGAGACCGGCGGCACGAGCGAGCGCTTCCACATGCTCGACAACATCACCGTCGATCGCCGAGGCAACGTGCTGCTACAGGAAGATCCAGGCAATCAGACGTACGTCGCCCGGATCTGGCAGTACGAGATCGCGTCGGACACGCTGACCGAGGTCGCGCACCACGACCCGGATCGCTTCCAGGTTGGCGGCTCGAAGTTCATCACGATCGACGAAGAGTCCTCCGGGATCATCGACGCCGAGAAGATCCTCGGCAAGGGCTGGTACCTCTTCGACGTCCAGGCTCACCGGGCCAATCCGGATCCCGAGCTCGTCGAGTACGGCCAGCTGCTGGCGCTCTTCGTCCCGTTCGGCGGAGACGACGACGAGGACGGGGAGAACGACGACGACGACTGACCGTCGTCCCGCCCGATCAAGGAACGGAGGGGGCCTCTCGGGCCCCCTCCGCCGTTTCCGGCAAGCTGGCAGGGTGCGGATCCTGCTCCTCTCGCAGATGTACCCGGGTCCGTCGGCTCCGGACCTCGGGGTCTTCGTCCGCGACCTCGAGCGCGAGCTCGTGTCATTTGGGCACGAGATCGCGAGGGCGGTGCTCGACACCCGACGCGGCGGCCCTTTGCGGCACCTACGGCTCGCGGCCGCGACAGCGCGCACGGCGCGGCGGTTCCGCCCGGATGTCGTCTACGCGCACTTCCTCGTCCCGACCGGCCTCTGGGGAGCGCTGCTCGGTCGTGCCCCGCTCGTCGTGACGGCGCACGGCCAGGACGTCGCGAACATCGGCCGCATTCCTGGAATCCGCGCCGCCACGCGGCTCGTCGTCCGCCGGGCTGGCGCCGTGATCGCCGTCTCGGACTATCTCCGGCGGCTGCTCGAGGAGCGGGTCCCCGAGGCACGCGGCAAGACCGAGGTGATCGACTGCGGCGTCGACCTCGACCGCTTCGAACCGCTGCCGCGCGCCCCCGGCGAACGCCCCGCCTTTCTCTGCGTCGGCGCCCTGAGCGAGCGCAAGAACGTCCTCCGGCTCGCGCGCGCCTTCGAGCGTCTCGGCGAGGGAACGCTGACCTTCGTCGGCGACGGGGCGCTGCGCGCGCAGCTCGAGGGCCGCCCCGGGATCCGGCTCGTGGGTCGCGTCGAGCACGGCCTCCTGCCGGACTACCTCGCGGCGGCGGACGTCCTCTGCCAACCCTCGCTCGTCGAGCCCTTCGGCCAGGCGACGCTGGAGGGGCTCGCGTCGGCTCGCACGGTCGTCGCGACGCGGGTCGGCGGGCCACCCGAGTTCGTGCCGGAAGCCGCCGGCGTCCTCGTCGATCCCGCCAACGAGGACGCACTCGTCACGGCGTTACGCGCGGCGGCCGCGCTTCCGGTTCCGAATCCGGCTGCACGGACGGCCGCCGAGGCGCACGGTCTCGCTACGCAGGCTCGCCGGGTGGAGGCTGTGCTCGAGCAGGTTGCCTCCCGCTCAAGCGGTCGAGGTCGGCCAGCCTGAGCTCGACGAGCGGCCGGACCGCGTCCTCGATCCCCGCCTCGCGCGCGACGGCGAGGGCCTGCTCGAAGCTCTCGCGGACCTTCTCCGGCGCAACACCCTGCTTCAGCCGGTTGTCGCCGGTGACGAGCAGCTTCTGGATCTGAAACCGGGCGTTCTCTCGCGTCACGGCCATAGCGTAACGGCCCTGAATCGCGTTGAATCACCAGGATGGCCGTCCGAGCTCGCGCAGCAACCGTTCGCGTCCTGATCGTCGATGACCACCGTCTCTTCGCAGACGCACTCGAAGCCGTACTCGGCTCCGAGCCCGAGCTGACCATCGTCGGCCGCGCCGCCGACGGTCGCGAGGCGCTCGCGCTCACCCGCGAGCTCGAGCCCGATGTCGTCCTGCTCGATATCAGCATGCCGGTGATGGACGGCTTCGAGACCGCCCGCGAGCTCGCGAAACTGTCGATCAAGCCCGCGGTGGTGATGCTGACGGGCTCGAACGCGGCGCAAGACATCGACCGCGCGCGTCGATCGGGCGCTGCAGGCTACGTCACGAAGGACGCGATCGCCGCCCAGCTCGTCGACGCGATCCTCGCCGCCGCCGCGACGTAACGACACCCAATCGAGTTCGCCCGCCGGAGGGCGCTGCTACCCTGCTCGGCGCGATGCTGCAGGTAGCCGCCGTCTTCCACGTCCTCGTCTCCGTTGCGCTGCTGACGCTGATCCTGATGCACTCGGGACGCGACGCGGGTCTGGGCGGGATGGGGTTCACCCCCGCGTCTCAGGGCGGCACGCACATCGTCGAGCGGAACCTGACGCGCCTCACGGTCGTCGTCGCGGTGGTGTTCTTCCTCAACACGATCGTGCTCTACCGGATGCTCGCCTGACACGGGTACAATGCTCGGCCCCCGCGCTGGTGGCGGAATTGGTAGACGCGCAAGGTTGAGGGCCTTGTGGCCTTAGGGCCGTGGAGGTTCAAGTCCTCTCCAGCGCATGCGGGAGACGAAGGCGGGCGAGAGCTCGCTTTCGTCATCTCGCGGCTTGACGTCGTCCGGCAGGATCTCTAGCCTTCGTTGCGAACACTTGTTCGACAACCCTTCCGACGACGAGGAGACGAGAGTGCTGACCACCCGCCAACAGGAGATCTGGGGTTTCCTGGTCGAGTACGTCGACCACCACGGCTACCCGCCGACGGTGCGCGAGATCGGCGAGGCCGTGGGACTCGCCTCCCCGTCCACCGTGCACGCGCACCTCGCGAACCTCGAGCGGGCCGGCCTGCTCAAGCGCGATCCCTCGAAGCCGCGCGCGCTCGACCTCATCGGCCATCGCCGCGAGTCGCGCTCCGTCGAGCCCACCCGCAACGCGGAGGTGCTCCGTTTGCCCCTCCTCGGCCAGATCGCGGCCGGCAGCCCGCTGCTGGCGGACGAGAACGTCGAGGACGAGCTCGCCGTCCCGGAGCCGCTGGGCAAGAACGCCGACTTCCTGCTCCGCGTCAAGGGCGAGTCGATGGTGAACGTAGGCATCCTCGACGGCGACATCATCGTCGTCCAGCGTCAGAACGACGCTCGGAACGGCGAGATCGTGGTCGCCCTCGCCGGCGACGACGAATCGGCCGACGAGGCGACGGTCAAGACCTTCTATCGCGAGGCCGGTCGGGTACGCCTCCAGCCGGAGAACGACGCGCTCGAGCCGATCTACGCCGAGCACGTCCAGATCCTCGGCCGGGTCACGGGAGTCTTCCGGAGTCTGTGATGGAGCTCGCATTCCTCAACCGCACGCTCGACCAGGAGCTTGCCGCGATCGCGCGCGGTGCCAGCCTCGAATGCCTGGTCTGCGGCGAGTTCGTTCTGCATGCCCGGAACGGCGTGATCGCCTGTCCCGAATGCGGTTTGCTGCTCCAGCCGGAGAGTCAGCTCGCCGCCACCGCGCTCGGGCCGGAAAGCCAATCCGCGGGGTAGCTCTCGTTCTTGCGCTGGTCGCGATTCTCGTCATGGGCTGCGGCGGCACGAGCGACAAGGGAAAGCGGTCGTCCGAAGGTTTGCCGGGCGAAATGCTCGCGCGCGCGGCCGTCAGTCTCCGGGAGAAAGGCACGTTTCGTTTCGACGCCTCGTCCACGCGTGCGAAGGACGCAACGCCGGGCGATGTCGAGGAGTATGCGAGAGCGGAAGGAGCGGTCGATCTCGCCGGCGGCGCGTCGCGAGCATCGTTCGAGCTGGCGCCGCTCTTCGGAGGACGCGAGACCCGGCGCCGCTTGACGGCCCTTTCGAGTTGCGGTGGGACGCCGAGACGATCACCGTCGGGGTCGACGGCCGCTCCGAGAGGGTGGCTCGCGCACGGGCACGCGAGGAGGCGTAATGAGCGTCGCCGTCCTTTCTTGCGAGCAAACGCGGTAGCACCGCGTCGGCAAGCAGGTCGTCGAGGGCGTCGACCTCGTCCGGGTAGCGGCCGACGAGGCCGCCGTTCGGAATCGATTCCCGCAGGCTGGGGAGCCGCGGGTTCCCGGCAGAGCTGAGCGGGGCGGTCGCGCAGGCGCAAGCTGGCCTGACGCTCGAGCTGGAGGTGTGGATCGGGGACGATGGCCTGCCCCGCCGGCTCGACTACATCGTCCGGCTCGAGTCAGCGCGCAGTAACGGGAAACTCGCGCTCCCGGCACGCACCGTGCGGGTGACCCTACGAGCTGAGCGCGTTCGGGGAGCCGGTCGACCTACGCGACTAGCCCGGGCTAGACTGCGTTTCGCAGGCCGGGTGACCGCGTCGTCGCAAGACGCCGAGGAAAGTCCGGACACCACAGGGCAGGACGCTGGGGAAATCCCAGGGGGCGAAAGCCGACGGAAAGTGGAACAGAAAGCAAACCGCCGCCGAGGCGTTCTCCGGAGGTCTCGGCGGTAAGGGTGAAACGGTGGGGTAAGAGCCCACCAGCGCCGTGGCGACACGGCGGCTCGTCAAACCCCGTCCGGTGCAAGGTGAAGCAGATCCCGTCGACGCGGCCCGCCGAGGGATCGGGTACACCGCTCGAGCCGTAGGGCAACTTTCGGCCTAGATGGATGGTCACCCGCGACAGAATCCGGCTTAGAGGCCTGCTAAGGAAAAGCCCTGCATTTGCAGGGCTTTTCTATTCGCGGCCGGACCGGCGTGCATCACCGGTGCATCACGACATCGAGGGTTGAGCATCGCAAAGCCACCGGTTCAGGATGTGGCATGGCGCGCAAAGCGCTTGGTTGAGCCAAATCCCGGCGCGTCCGTCTTGAGGTTCGCGTCCTCAGAAAGGCGGTTGCTGTCGCGCTGCCCGCATAGTTCCGGCCACGTACCCGCTGGGTTGGCGCGGGCGCACTGCGCTCGCTGGACGGCGTTTGGCAGCCAGGTCGCGTAGGCAGCAGGGAGCAGCGCTCGACGCTCGTATCGTCGCCGTGCGTCCGGCACGGACGGCCCGGCAGGCTCGTGCCGCGACCTTGCACAGTTGTTCCCCGTCCATTCACGCCTCTAGGTCAATACGACCAGGAGGTAGAAGTGATGAGGACTCGAACCATCGTCTGGCAGGCGGCGCTCCCCGTCGTCGTGGCGCTGACCGCGGCGCTCGTCGTCGGGCTCGCCGTGCGACCCGCGGCAGGCGGCACGACACCGTTGCGAATCGAACAGACCGGAGTCAGCCAGGACGGTAACGACGGCTCGCGTGGGAAACGCCAGGAGCGTTTTCTCTACGTCGCCACCATCGCGCAAAGCTCGACCGATCCTGACTTCGTCGCCGTGATCGGGGCGGATCCGCGTCGACCTGACTTTGGCAAGATCGTGAACCGCATCGACATGCCCAACGTGGGCGATGAGCTCCACCATTTCGGGTACTCGGCAGACCAGGACCGGCTGATAGTGCCGGGCCTGTTCTCGAACCGGATCCACATCTTCGACATCGGACGCGACGGCAAGACGATGTCCCTCAGAGCGGTCAACGACCAGTTGGCCTCGAAGAGCGGCTACATCGTCCCGCACAGCGTCATTTCCACGTCTCACGGGAGAACCAAGATCACCATGATCGGGTCGGCAACCGGTCCCAAGTACATGTACGACTTCGATTCGCTGGTCGAGGCCAACCGCGGTATCAGCACGACATTCGGACCGCCGGCGCTCTGTGGAGGAGGTATCGACCCGACCTGCCTCGGCGGCGAGATCTCCGTCTGGAACCTTCGACGTCAGAAGGTGATCCAGATCGCCGACCTCGGCACCCACAGCGGCGCGCTCGAGGTGCGCTTCATCGAGCAGCCCGGGGTTGAACGGGTCGGTGATGTCGAACTGTTGCACCGTGTTCCCGAACCAGTTGGTTAGGTACATGTACTTGTCGTCGTAGGACAGGAGCATGTCGGCTGGAAGCACGAGGCCGTCCTCAGGGCCAAGCACCTTCTGGAACTCGAAGACGCCGTCACCGTCGTCGTCATGAGCCAGCCAGACCGCGTTGGTGCCCGGCGTGTTGATGAACGCTCGCCGGACGCTCAAAGCCAGCGTCGCCGTGCCGCACCCGAACATGCTGCGTCTGAGTCGGGACAACAGACGCCTCTACGTCTCCAACTCGCTGCTCACGCCGTGGGACAACGACCCCGACTTCGGGCCTCCACGCAACAGCGACTACGGGATCTGGGGGTTCAACGTGGAGCAGCACTCCGGTCGTCTCACCCCGTTCAATTCCGACGGAGGCGCCTGGGTCCGTTTCACCAACGTCGAGAAGAAGACCACCATCGGACCGGCAGGCCCGCACATGATGCTCTTCGACCCGAGCATTCGGCTGGTACCCGGTGAACACTGAGCGAGGAAACCGCAGCCGAAGCTGACGCGAGGGCCACGTCCCGTCAAGTGGTGTACGAGGCTGAGCGTGTCATCCTCGCTTGACGTCTATGCAGCGGCTGCGATCTCCATCACCTCCTCGTGCTCGTTGAGCGGCGGGTCGGTGAGTGCTTTCGTGA